>Ga0181519_10002809_pt1 | contig 14525 bp, 10 predicted proteins | sample PEATcosm2014_Bin_26_FD_121102 | JGI IMG/M metagenome (GOLD analysis project Ga0181519, IMG submission 121102) | Peatland microbial communities from MTU Mesocosm Facility, Houghton, MI, USA - PEATcosm2014_Bin02_10_metaG | ecosystem: Environmental > Terrestrial > Soil > Wetlands > Peat | place...
AATCAATCGCTCAAACGCGACATTATTGATCAATGCGGGCGGCAGCTATCGATTCAACAAGAGATGGCGTATCACGGCTGATCTTTTGAATCTGCTCAACCGCCGCAATGACGACATTACCTACTCCTATATCTCGCGAATAACGCCTTCAGGCACGGCGACATTCACAAACGTTTACCATCCGGCCGAACCGTTTCAGGTGCGATTCTGGCTGGAAAAATCCTTCTAAGATATCCCGCGGTGAATGTGGTCCGGCAAGTGAGTGGCAGCATCATCCGTCCGATGTCAGCGAACCCTTGTTCCTGGCAGCTTCTCGGGGGCGAGGGCACGCGAATGTTTTTTAGTGCCTACGCCGGTGTACCGTTTTTTGACTGCATCCAGCGCATGCTGAGGTACCGTCTTCACAAGCCGGCCATGTTGGACGCCCTTGAGTCCAATCAACCGGTCGGCAAATTGATCGACCTCGGCGGCCTTGCCGTGCACGATCAGTACCTCCAGGCAGGAATCGTGGTCCAGGTGAGCATGACTTGTTGAAACAACCAGTGCATGATGCTGGTGCTGCAATTGGGTGAGCTTTTCTCCTACTCCGTGCGCATGATGGTCGTAGATGAGTGTGACAGTTCCGACAACGATGGCACTGGGATCTGAGGTTCGCTTTCCCACGAGCCGGTCGCGAATCAGATCGCGAAAAGCTTCCGACCTGTTGGTATATCCACTCTTGCCCATCCATTGGTCGAATTGCTTCAGAAGATCTGAATCCAGCGCGACGCCGATCCTCCTTAAAACGCCCACATGCACCCCCGAGGACAACTATAAACTGCATTTCTCCTGCTGGCCCTATGTCCTCTTCGCAAATTGCCCGCTCACATAATCCCAGTTAAGAACCTGATAGAAAGCCTTCACATAGTCAACACGCTTGTTCTGGTACTTGAGGTAGTAGGCGTGTTCCCACACATCTACTCCGAGAACCGGCTTGTGTCCAACGGTAGGTGGGCTGTCCTGGTTGGGTGTGGTCTCGATCGCCAGAGTCCCATCCGGCAGTTTGACCAGCCATGCCCAGCCGCTGCCAAAAACGCTCAGTGCCGCGGCAGCCAGCTTGTCTTCAAACGCGGAGAACGAACCGAACTTCAAGTCAATTGCCTTGGCCAGTTCGCCAATGGGCGCGGTTGCCGATCCACTGGCAGGCTTGCCCAGCGTCGGCCACCAGAATGAGTGGTTGGCGTGGCCTCCGCCCTGATTGCGGACAGCAGTTCTCGCGGCCTCAGGCAGTAAGTTCAGGTTTGCCACCAATTCGTCTACCGACTTGCCCGCAAGCTCTGGGTGGGCGGCAACGGCGATGTTCAAATTGTTCACATGCGCTTGATGGTGTTTGTCGTGATGCAGGTGCATGGTTGCCGCGTCAAAGTATGGCTCCAGGGTATCGTAAGCGTAGGGCAGCGGAGGCAAAATAAATGGCCCGGTTGGCGCTGGATGTGGGGTTGCTGGAGCAGCGGCTTGGCTGGCAGACGATGCTTGAGGGTGCAATGTTTCGGCCAATAGCAGCGCACTTGCCGCGCAGCCCAGATGCTTGATTGCGGTTCTGCGGTTCATCATGATGGGGAATGCCTCCTATCGAGTGGATGTTCTGCGACAGCAAATGCTTGCGCTAACTTGGCCACTAATTCTGATTCTATGACCTTCGGATCATTTGCTAGGGAACCTCTGCACATATGCATGATTTCGTAGCGAGGAAGCGGCTTGCGATCATTTCCTCGTTTGGTGCAGTTTGCAGCGGCAAACGGCGGGACTCATCTGGTATTTTTTTGGTTTCTGGAGGCCGTTATCAGCCCGCAGAGGCCCTAAGTCCCTTGCGGAGCCAGCCGGTTGCAGTGTTGGTACAGGTTCGCCAGCGCGAAGGCCGCGCACAGCCACTGGTGATTTTTCCAGATGGAGCGATAGCGCACCTTTGTAAATCCGAAGACACGTTTGAGAATGCGGAAAGGCCACTCCGCCTTCGCTCTCATGTGGGCCTTGGTGGTGTTCTTGTGTTTGGCTTCTTCATCCACTCAGGGTCGCGCTTGCCGCTGGAGTTCTTGGTCGATGAGGGCGCATGAATAATCGTCGCGTCGACGATGGCGCCGGTCGAGATGCGGATGCCCTTCGTCTCCGGATAGCGATTCACCGTGTCCAGCATCTGGCCGCATAGATCATGCTCTTCGAGCAAGTGACGGAAGCGAAGGATGGTTGTCTCATCCGGCGCAGCGGCTACGCCAAGATCTACTCCGGCAAAGCGTCATAGCACAGGCGATTCATAGAAGGCTTCTTCCATCCCAGGGTCTGACAAGCTGAATCACTGGTGCAAAAAGTAGGTCCGCAGCATAATCTCCAGGCCCACAGACTGACGGCCATTGCCCACCCTGGGGTAATGAGGCTCAGCCAAAGCCAGCAGCTCAGACCACGGAACCACCTGGCTCATCTGGTCAAGAAGCAGCTCCCGCTTGCTCTTGCGGCCATGCTTCTCAAAACTCGCCTGCGATGCCAGTGCCTGTTGAATCCGCGCCATTCGCTTCATGCTTATAGTTTATTCAAATATGACGCGGGTTGCTGACTTGTGCAGAGCTTCCTTAGATCCGCTACCGGCAACGCTAATTCCGAAGATCATTTTGCCGTAACTTCACGATAAGGGAGGGGTGAGGCCCAATCTTTTTGTCACTTACATCTCGAAGACGAAGCCGGTGGGTGTGCCCCAGAGGTTGCGGGCGCGGTCTTCGTAAAAGACACTGAACTCGATGCCGCCAAGGTCGAAGTCGAAGAGCGGAACGCGGTCGAAGCTGCCGTCGCCGCGTAGCGAGTATTCGTCGCCACCGCAGTCGAGCATCAGCGTGTCCAGATGCGAGAGCCGCTCGGGGTGCGTGAGCAGCAGGCAGCCTACGGCGAATGCGCCGAGCGCGAACTCATTGGTGGCCATCAGCACGCGGGCGCGGCGAGCAGAACAGCCGCGATAAAGCAGGCCGAGTTGAGCAGCGATAACCAGAACGTCGTGGTTGTGCTGCTGCCCGGCAATGATGCGTTCGGCCAGCGCGGAGCGCTCGGATTGCCTGAGAAACTTGGCGCCCAGGCGGTCGGTGATGCGGTTGGAGAAGCGACGGGTTTCGGCAAGGAGATCGATGACTTTCTGCACGGCCTCGCCGTAGGTGTGGGCCACGCTCTGCCAACGCGGAATGGCGAACCAGTCCTCTGCGCCGTCGGGGAGGGTGCGGCGGGCCAACTTCTCCATCGGGTTATGCAGACCGGGAAAAAGATTACGCAACGCGGTGCTCTGGGCCTCGATGGGGCGCACCCGGTAGGTAGCCGGATATTCGCGGCGGGAGAGAGCCTCTTCTTCCTTGTATTTTTCGCTGATAGTGAAGCGCTGGATGATCTTTTCGACTGAAGAGGTGATCTCCGTTTGCAACTTCTCCTGAAGGTCGAGGACCATGCGGGCGCTATGTTCATCGAGCTTTTCGAGAGCAAGCCGCAAGCCACGCTGCAGCGAATCGTTCAGGGAGTCGCGTAGCCGTTCGGTTTGTTCGGGGGTGACATTCCCTGAAAGCGCCAGCGGGATGACGTGATGCGCCTTGGCCATGTTTCCTTCATCTGCGGAATCGATCCAGAAATTGCTCCGGTCATCGAATATATCGGCAAAGTTGAGTATTTCTATAGTTTTGCCTCCGGCTGGCCGAACTTGATAGCGCGGGACTAGAATGGTGCGGTTGCAAAGCGGAGGATGTATGAAGTCTGCAAATCGCCAGCGTGCGGCGGCGCGATTGAGCGCCTGTCTGTTTCTGTTTTCAGCCATTGTTTTTTCCACTGCGGTTGCCCGCGCGCAGGACGCCGCGGACGAAAAGAAAATCAACGACACAATTGCCAAGATGACGCTGGAGGAAAAGATCCAGATGCTCTCCGGCTCGAGCATGATGGCATCAACCGGCTTGCAGCGGCTGGGCATTCCGGCCTTCCGGATGAGCGACGGGCCGGTCGGCGCGCACGTGCCTCCGCCTTCGACGGCCTACGCTGCGGGGATTGGCCTGGCGGCAAGCTGGGACCGCGACCTGGCAGTCGAGATTGGAACCCAGATTGGCCGCGACGCGCGCTCGCGCGGGGCAAATTTTCTACTCGGACCGGGAGTGAATATTTACCGCGCGCCACTGAACGGGCGCAACTTTGAGTATTTTGGCGAGGACCCGTTTCTAGCCGGCGAAACAGCCGTCGGATATATCAACGGCGTGCAGTCGCAAGGGGTGAGCGCGACGATCAAGCACTACGCGGCGAACAACAGCGAATATTTCCGGTTTACATCGGATTCGGTAGTGAGCGAGCGGGCATTGCGGGAGATTTATCTGCCTGCCTTTGAGGCGGCGGTGCGCAAGGCCCATGTGGGTTCAATCATGGACTCGTATAACTTTCTGAACGGCGAGCACGCGACGCAGAATTTCCACCTCAATGTGGAGATTGCCAAGCAGCAGTGGGGCTTTGACGGAGTTATGATGTCGGACTGGACGGCAACCCACGATGGCGTGGCCGCGGCCAACGGCGGGCTGGACCTGGAGATGCCGTTTGGCGTGTATATGAATGCGCAGGCGTTGCTGCCGGCGGTGAAGGCGGGGACGGTAAAAGAGTCGGTGATTGACGACAAGATTCGCCGGCTGTTGCGCGCTGGCTACCGTTTCGGCTGGATCAATCAGGACGGGACCGGGCACGCTCAGCTAGATGCGTCGATTCCCCGCTATAACCAGCAGGGGCGCGTGGCGGCTCTGCATGGAGCGGAAGAGGGAATTGTCCTGCTCAAGAACAAGGGCAATCTGCTGCCGCTCGATCCGGCGAAGGTGAAGACGATTGCGGTGATCGGTCCAGACGCATTTCCGGCGATCCCGACGGCCGGAGGCAGCGGACAGGTTCCGGCATTCAGCGATGTGAGCGCGCTGAAGGGGATCAGCGACCGGCTGGGGTTGAAAGCCAACGTAGTCTATGACCGCGGCGTGCCGAAGCTCTCGGTGCTGGCCATGCGCTCGGGCTTCAGCCTGTTCGGGGACAAGTTTGTTCCCGGACTCACGGTTGAGACCTTTGACAACGACAAGTTCACGGGAACGCCGGTTGCAACGCGTACGGAGACAACGGCCAACTCCGGCCAGAATATGTTGGACAATCCAGACATGCTGGAGATGCTGGACACCATCACTGCCGACCAGATGGCAGCCTTTATGAACATGAACGGGGCACCACGCTTTCCGCGTTGGACCGGATACTATTTCGCCCGCGCGCCGGGCAAGTTTGTGGTCTTTGTTGAGAACCAGGGCAGGTACCGGCTTCTGGTTGATGACAAAACTCTGATCGACCACAGCGAGATTCCGAAGTTTGCCTTGGCGCAGCGGGAGATCGAACTCGCTCCGGGGCCGCACAAGGTGGTTCTGGAAGTACTCGGAACCCCGCAATTCGGCGAGGGGACGACCCGGATTGGGGTAGCGCAGAAGGACGCTCTTGTGAACCAGTCAGCGATTGATTTGGCGAAGACGGCGGATGCGGTGGTTGTGGCCGTGGGCTACAACCCGGATATCGAGACCGAGGGCGCGGATCGCGAGTTTCACCTGCCGCCGGGACAGGAAGAACTGATCGAGAAGATCGCGGCGGTGAATCCCAATGTGATTGTGACCGTTACCGCCGGAGGCAGCGTGGACGCATCGCGCTGGGTGGATCAGGTGGCCGGACTCATCCAAAACTGGTATCCGGGACAGGAGGGTGGAACCGCGCTGGCCGAGGTATTGTTTGGCGATGTGAACCCATCGGGGCGGCTGCCAATCAGTTGGGAGCGTAAGCTCGAGGACAATCCCTCGTTTGCGTACTACTATCCAACACCGGGAACGCTGAAGATTCCCTACAAGGATGATGTTTTTGTCGGCTACCGGGGATATGAGCACAACGGAGTCAAGCCGCTTTTCCCGTTCGGGTACGGCTTGTCGTACACCAGCTTCAAGTATGCGGGACTAGCCATCTTACCGGGATCAGCTGCAGGAACCTTCGAAGTTAGTTTTGATGTCACCAACACGGGCAGCAAGCCGGGGGCCGACGTAGCGCAGGTTTATGTCAGCGAAGACAAGCCGCAGGCAGCGCGTCCACCACAGGAGCTGAAAGGTTTTGCCCGCGTAGCTATTAACCCCGGCGAAACTCGTCGTGTAACCGTGCCACTCAGCCCGCGCAGCTTTAGCTGGTACGACGAAAAGGCCGCCGCCTGGCGCGCAGACGCAGGTACATTCACAATTCACGTGAGCCGTTCATCGGCTGATCCGCAACTGGAAGGCAAGATCACGCTGGCAAATAAGATTGTGCAGCCGGTCAAGTAATTCAGCCAACAGCCCTGGCGGAGCGGCGAAAAAGCCGACCCGCCAGGTTAAATTCCCTTCCCTGCGGTAACCATTCAGCAAAATAACTCGTCTAACCCGCACAGATTGATGCAACAGGCCTCCCCATTGCAGTTCTGCCAAAGTTTATTGACTTGAGTTTTCAACAGCTAACTTGATTTACGGGAAGAAGATTTTCCCGGCTTGGGGTTCTGCTGTATTGTGTGGAGACAGACCGAGAAAATCGGTTTCTGCCGGGAACGGGCGGCGGGAGCCGCAGCTTTGTGAATCCAAACCGAGTGTGAGCGGCAGCTAAACGGGCAGTTCACAGAAACATTTCTAAAAAAATCGCTTTCAACAGCAACTTTTCCGCCACGGAGGGGTTGCCTGCAAAGAAAGGATCCAAGGATACCTCTATGCGTCAGTTGCGTGTTCTCACTCTCCTCGTACTAGCCTGTGCATTGTTTTCCGTCCCGGCTCTGCTGGCCCAGACCCAGGCTTCCGCGGTGCGTATTGTCAATCCAATTGACGAAAAGCATCTGGTAACGCTCAAGGGGTTTACCCATCCGCTGGCCAACGCCAAAAATGATCGCGGAGCGGCCCCGGACGACATGCCGCTGGAACGGATCCACCTGACGCTGAAACGCAGCGCCAGCCAGGACGTCGCGCTACGCCAGTTGATCAGCGAGATGCACCAGCCCGGCACGGCCAGCTACCACAAATGGCTGACGCCGGAGCAGTTCGGCAAGCAGTTCGGCCCCTCGGACGAGGATATTGCGACGGTAAGCACCTGGCTCAGCAGCCATGGCTTCAGCGTGACCAAGGTGAACCCCGGCAAGCAGACGCTGGAGTTCACGGGCAACGCGGGGCAGTTCCGCTCGGCCTTCCATGCGCAGATTCATAAATACCAGGTGGATGACGAGACGCATTATTCCAACTCGAGCGACCCGCAAATCCCCGAGGCCCTTGCGCCGGTGGTGGGCGGATTTGTTTCGCTCAACAACTTCCGTGCCAAGAGCTATGTGAAGTCCCTGGGCGAAGCCAACTACAGCCCCAAAACCGACAAGGCCAAGCCGCTGTGGACAACCGGCACCTCCGGCAATCTGACCTACCAGGACAACTTTATCCTTTCGCCGGGAGACTATGCGATTCAATACGACATCAAGCCACTGTATACCGCGGGCATCACCGGCGCCGGCCAGACTATCGCCATCGTCAACGACTCCAATATCAACATAGCCCGCGTGAATGCGTTCCGCACCCTCTTCGGATTGCCGGCGAATCCTCCGCAAGTGATCGTTGACGGCAACGATCCTGGCGTAGACGGCATCAACAACCCCGATGGCCCGAACTTCGACTCAGTCGAGGCGTATCTGGATGTCGAGTGGTCTGGAGCGGTTGCCCAGAACGCAACCATCGATCTGGTTGTGGCTGCGGATACGGCTCTGGAAAATGGCCTGATCCTGGCGGCGGAACATGCAGTCTACGGCAACATTGCGCCGGTGATGAGCTTGAGCTTCGGCAACTGCGAAGCGAACCTCGGCACCAGCAACGCCTTCCTGAGCAATCTTTGGGAGCAGGCTGCCGCGCAGGGCATTACGGTGATGGTCTCCACCGGAGACTCCGGCTCAGCCGGTTGCGACGACGACAATACCCAGTACTACGCTGTCCTCGGTCAGGCAGTCAGCGGCTTTGCCTCCACGCCTTTTAACGTGGCTGTAGGCGGAACAGATTTCTATTACAGCGATTACAACGCCACCTCGGCCTCCACGCTGGACACTCAACTTGCCAGCTACTGGAATACAACGCTGAGCAACAGCACGCCAGAGGTTTCCATTCTGGGTGTAATCCCCGAGCAGCCGTGGAATAATAGCCAGTTCGGATTGAATATTTTCAGTGTCTATTCGCCGAGTAATCTCGCAACATCTATCTCCGGCGGCAGCGGCGGCGCCAGCAACGCGGCTCTCAACACGAATACAACGCCGACGGGATATCCCAAGCCGGTCTGGCAAACCGGATCGGGCGTGCCCTCAGACGGTGTTCGCGATCTGCCGGACGTTTCGCTCTTTGCCTCCAGCGGCATCAATGACAGCTACTACCCGATTTGCGCTACCGACGGCGATTGCCAGCCTGTCGCGAGCGGAGACACAGTCCAGATCTTCGGCGTGGGCGGCACCTCGGCCTCTACGCCCGCTTTTGCCGGCATCATGGCGCTGGTCAATCAGAAGTACGGAGCACAGGGCCAGGCGGACTTTGTGCTGTATCCGCTCAAGACGCAGTACCCGGCGGCCTTCCATGACGTCACGAACGGAACCAATTCGGTACCTTGTGCTATAACGTCACCCAACTGCATCACCGCGATTCCCAGCTCACTTGGCTACGTTATCGACGATCCCACATTTGGCACGGCGACAGAAGGCATGATTGGCACAGGCACCACGCCGGAATACAACGCGGCTGCGGGCTATAACCTGGCCACAGGCCTGGGGACCATCGACGCCAATGTATTGGTAACGGACTGGAATAAGATCGCTTTCGCCGCTTCAGCAACCACTGTTACCGTGACGCCTGCGAACAACGTCGCGCTCAGCGCCATTCCTCACGGAAGCAGTGTCACATTCAGCGGCACCGTTACCGGCACTGGAACGCCGACGGGGGATGTTGGCATTCTGACCAGCAGTACCGACCCGGTCAACGGCGGGCAGGCCTTCTTCACGCTGGCCAGCGGCGCATATTCCGACACCATCACTTGGCTACCAGGTGGCAGCTACAACGTTTGGGCGCAGTACGGGGGCGACTCGAAGAATGGCCTGAGCAACTCCACGCCGGTGGCGATCACCGTCATCCCGGAAGCGAGCAGCTTGTGGCTCAATGTTCTGAACCCGGTCAGCGGTGGTTCGCCGACCATCGTTCCGTCCGGAACGACTGGTATCCCGTATGGGACGCAGATCACGCTGAGCGCGCAACCTTCCCCTCAGACGGACACCAACTTTGAGAGCTGCTTTACCGGCGCAAGCAGCGGTTGCCCCAACTTTGGCATACCAACTGGAACCGTGACCTTCAAAGACGGCAGCACGACGCTGAACACGGCCATTATCAACGCTGAAGGCGACGCTGAATATTACAACCCAACAACCTATAACGTTGGCTCACACTCCATCACCGCGAGCTACAGCGGCGATGCGAGTTACGGCGCCAGCTCGGCCGCCGCAAGCACCTTCACCATCGTGCAGACCACGCCCACGGTCTTCCTTACGACCATCTCCGACAGCAACTCCGGATATAGCGTTCCGCAAGGTGTGGCCACCCCGTTGACGATTCTCGTGGAAGGCTTCGGTAATGGAGCAGCGCCAACAGGCACAATAACCATCACAGGCGCTCCCTCGGGAACCCCTGCCACGGCAACCCTGAGCGCCGGTGTTGATCCCAATTTTGGGGTTACAGTGGGCGCTGCTACGATTGTGATTCCGGCAACCGCGGGCGTTGGAAATTACACCATCGGCGCCAGCTATGCGCCGGACAGCGCCTCCGCCACAAACTACACATCTGCCTCAGCCGCATCCATTGGGCTATCTATCACCGGCACGAGCGGAATTACCACCACCACCACCGCGACAGCTTCTCCGTCGGCCCCCTCGCCCAATTCAGCGGTTACCATCAGCGGCACGGTTACGGCAGCCAGCGGCGCGGCTCCGACCGGGACAGTCTACCTTTTGGTAGGCGCGCTTGATCCGAGCACGGGTGGGAACAGCCCGACCTATTTCGGCCCGAGCACTACACTGACAGCGGGCAGTGGAAAATCGTCCACCTATTCCTTCGTCTTCAACAGCGGGGGCTTCCTGCAGGGCGCGAACCAGTTCACTGTTCTTTATGGCGGCAGCAGTTCGGATTTGTCGTCCTCCGCTTATATCAGCATCTCTAACCCGCTTTCGGACTTCACGCTGACTCCAGCGAAGACGATTGTGCCGATCAGCGTGAGCGGTAGCGCAACGAACACTGTCAACGTCTCGTCGGTGAATGGTTTCAGCGGCGCGGTCAACCTCACCTGCACGGCAGCGACGGGCATCACCTGCACGATTCTCCCCACCTCGGAGACCCTAACCAGCGGCAGCAGCAGTACCGCAACGCTGACTATCAATGCAGGAGCCAGCACTCTGAACGGAAACTACAATGTGCTGATCACAGGCACTGACTCCACAGGAGAATATGTTCACACTCTAACTGTTACCGCAGTAGTAAGTGGGGCAACTGCCAGCGAGGGCAGCTTTACCCTCAGCAACAGCGGCAGCATCAACATAGTGGCGGGGGCAGCCACCGGCAACACCTCCGCTATCTCCGTCCTCTCGTCGGGAGGGTTTACCGGCTCGGTTGCTTTGACCTGCGCTCCGAACAATCCTCCCAGCGGAGCTACCCTGCCGACCTGCACAGTTACTCCGTCAGTCAGTATTGAGGGAACCGTGGCAGCGACTGCGACGCTCACTATCGCCACATCCTCCTCGACTACAGCCGGAACATACACCTTTGCGGTTACCGGCGTCTCCGGCACCATCACACAGACAACCAACGTGACGGTCGCGATCGGCGTGCCTTCGTTCACCCTGCCAGCCGCCAGCAGCCTCAGCTTCACGGCCGGCGCAACCACCGGCAATACGGCAGCTATTACGGTGACGCCCACCAACGGGTTCACCGGCACAGTCACTCTGAGTTGCGCGGTGAGCAGCCCAAGCGGCGCAACTGACCCGGCAACCTGCTCGATTCCGTCGTCTGTGACCATCAGCGGAACGGCCGCGCAAACGGCCACGCTGACCATCAACTCAACTGCCCCAACCACAACCACAACAATGAACCAGGAGAAGAAGTTCTTCTGGCCAACGGCAGGTGGAACGGCGCTGGCGCTGGTCTTCCTCTTTGGTATTCCTGCCAAGCGGCGTAAATGGCTGGCTCTCTTTGGCCTGCTGGTTATGCTTGCTACTGGGGCGGTGGTTGGCTGCGGCGGCGGCGGCGGCAGCGGTTGCACCTCGAACTGCACCACCACCAGTGGCGGTACCTCGACCGGCGCTTATGTCTTCACGGTGACTGCGACATCCGGCAGCATCACGCAGACTACAACGGTGACGGCGAATATCACCAACTAAGTCCATTCCAACTGCAATGCACCTCGGCCCTTCCTTCGGGAAGGGCCGAGGTGTATTAGGGGCTGTTATAGCAAGCGAATGGGGTAAGAGCTACGAGGCGGTAATCAGGCTCCTGAGCGCGCGAACGGTCTTCTCTTCGTCCGCTGGCTCTTCGACCGGGGTTTCGGCAATAAAAGCGGCATGTGCGAAACGCGGGTCATTCAGCAGGCGGCGGAAAGGCTCGACACCCATGGTTCCCTCGCCGATGTGCTCATGGCGATCTAGCTTCGATCCGCGAGCGGCCTTGGCGTCGTTGCAGTGCCAGACACGAACGGCATCAAACGTAACCGTAGATGCGACCTGAGACATTGTCTCCTCGTAGCCTTCGGGAGTGACAAGGTCGTACCCGGCGACGTGGGTATGGCACGTGTCGAGGCAGACGCCGACCGGGGCCGTGGGCTTGAGCCGCGCAACCAGCTCGGCGACCTGCTCAAAGCTGCCGCCCAATGAGAACTCCGCACCCGCGGTGTTTTCAATCAGGATGTGGAAGCCGGTTCCCTGCCATGCGAGGCCGTCGATGGCGCGAGTGATGGAGTCGGCGGCAAGAGTGAGGCCTTCGTCGCGGGTGAGGCCTTTCCAGGAGCCGGGATGGAGAACCAGATACTCCGAGCCAAGCGCCAGCGCCCGCTCAATTTCTCCGCGAAATGCGGCGATGCTCTTCTGGCGAACCTCGTCGTTCTGGCTGCAAACATTGACCAGATAGCTGGTGTGGATGACCAGCGGACCGACGTCGTATTGGGCGCGCAGATCCTTCATGCGCGCGGCCTGCTCGGGGTTGACCTTGGGGGCGCGCCACATGCGCGGACTCGACGAAAAAATCTGAAAGGTGTTGGCGCCAATCTCCTGCGCGCGCAGGACGGCGTTGGATGCGCCGCCCGTGGTTCCCAGATGCACTCCGATGCGTTTTGCCATGGCAACAGTGTAACGGACGAGAGGAAGTGTGAGAACGATCTTTCTTTAACCGATTGCGGGCGGATTTGTCTCGACGGTTTTGAGGTCGATGCCCAACTGCTGGCATTTTTTGTAGAGATGGCTGCGTTCGAGCCCGAGAGCTTTGGCGGTGTTGGTGATGTGCCGGCTGTTGCGGTCCAGCTCTCGCAGGAGCTCCGCTCGCTCGAAGGACGCTACGCGCTCGGCGAGCGGTCCGCCGGCGTGGTGTGGGTTGGTGCTAGTGGCTTCGCCGGGCCTGCGGGATGGCTGCGCGGCTGGCAGAGCGAGTTCGACGGCAGCGGCGTCTACGGTGCCGTCCGCAAGCAGCAGCAGGCGCTCGACGACATTGCGCAGCTCGCGAATGTTGCCGGGCCAAGCATATTGCTTGAGCGCATCGATAGCGGATTCGGCGAAGGGGACTGGCTTCCAGCCGTTCTGCGCGCTCACCTGGCGGGCAAAGTGATCGACGAGCGCGGGCAGGTCTTCGGTGCGTTTGCGCAGAGGCGGCAATTCGACGGGAAAGACAACGACGCGATGATAGAGGTCGCGGCGGAAGCCACCGGATTCGACAAGCTGTTCGAGATTGCGGTGCGTGGCGACCACGACGCGCACATCGACAGTTGTTGATTTCTCAGCGCCGATGCGTTCGACGACGCCCTCCTCGAGGACGCGCAGGAGCTTGGCCTGCATAGCCTGCGGCATGTCGCCGATCTCATCGAGAAAAAGTGTCCCGCGGTGGGCCTGCTCGAATTTTCCGGTGTGGCGCTGGGCTGCTCCGGTGAAGGAACCTTTCTCATGGCCGAAGAGTTCGCTCTCGATCAGCTCAGCGGGGACAGCGGCGCAGTTGAGCGTCACAAATGGGCCTGCCGCCCGATTGCTTTTCTCGTGCAATGTACGCGCGACAAGCTCTTTGCCGGTGCCGGTCTCGCCATAGATGCAGACGCGGGCTTCGCTGGCGGCGACACGCTCGATTTGCGCAAGGACACGGCGCATGGTTTCCCCGGTAAATACCAGCGTATGCTTGCCGACGCGGGTGCGCAGGTCCTGATTCTCTGTTTCAAGGCGAGTGAGCTTGAGGGCGTTTTCAACCGTGACTAATAATTTTTCTGTAGAAAGCGGCTTCTCCAGAAAATCGAGCGCGCCGAGGCGCGTGGCCTTGACTGCCATCTCAATGTGCGCCTGCCCACTCATCATCACAACTGGAGCGGCGATGCCGGCTGTCTTCAGGTCTTCGAGCAGCAGGAGTCCGTCGCGGCGCGGCATGACAACATCGCTCAATATAAGGTCAAATGGCTGTGTGCGGGCAAGTTCCAATGCGCGCGCGGCGTTGTCGCAGACAACGGCCTCATGCCCCGCCAGGCGAAAGGCGCGTGAAAGCGAGGCCAGCGTGTTGGCCTCGTCATCGACAATGAGAATTTTTGCTTTGGCGCTCATGATGGGTTCTCTTCCGCTCTGGGCAAGGTGATGACGAAGGTTGCGCCTGCGCCGGGCTTGCTCTCTACTGTAATGGTCCCGCCGTGATCGGCGATGACCGATTGCACGATCGCCAGGCCCAGGCCGGTGCCATGCTCCTTGGTTGTATAGTACGGCGTGAACAGCCGCTCGCACTCTTCAGGGGTCATTCCCTGGCCGGTATCGGAGACGCGGATCTCAACTTTGTCTCCAATGGATTTTGCCGAGAGCGTCAATCTGCCGCCATCGGGCATGGCATCCATTGCATTAAGGACGAGGTTGCTCAATGCACGATGAAGGAGTTCGGGATCGGCGTTGACAGACGCTGGTCTTGATGCGAGTGCGATCTCGAATTGAATCTTTCCATCATGGATTGCTGTTGGCTCATACAGGGCGCGGACTCGTTCGATTGCATCTCTGGCATCAACGCGCTCCAGTTCCGGCCTGGGCATCTTGCTGAAGTCGCTGAAGCGGCCAATGATCGTCTTCAGGTTGGCGATCTCCATGCTGAGCGTTGCGGTGCTTTCCTGGAAGATTTCATCGAACTCATCGGCAGGCAATGCGCGGGCGCGGGTGAGGTTTTCAACAGTGAGTTGCAAGGGGAAGAGCGGGTTCT
>Ga0181519_10002812_pt1 | contig 14516 bp, 11 predicted proteins | sample PEATcosm2014_Bin_26_FD_121102 | JGI IMG/M metagenome (GOLD analysis project Ga0181519, IMG submission 121102) | Peatland microbial communities from MTU Mesocosm Facility, Houghton, MI, USA - PEATcosm2014_Bin02_10_metaG | ecosystem: Environmental > Terrestrial > Soil > Wetlands > Peat | place...
GCAGAAGCCCCCGGCTCCCGACGATGACTTCAACGTGGTGTAATCGGCCGCATGGCCGATCAATCCGGCTTCCAGCCGTAACCCGAAGCCACCGGCTATTAGCCGGTGGTCGTTCACATGTTTGGCCAAACACATGACTATCGTGATGGATACTTCAGTATTGGTTGCGGGATTGCGTTTCCGGTTGGGAGCGAGTTCTGCAATGCTCGGTATGATTGCGGACGGAAAAATCAATCTTGCGGCCAGTCCCGCACTATTTCTGGAATATGAGGCGGTACTGAAGCGGGAAAAGCACGAACTCACCCCGCAGTTTGTAGACGGGTTCTTAGCGGAGTTGGCGCTTTGCATCAAGCCAATCGAGATTTGGTACAGATGGCGACCCCAGGTGTCCGATGCGGGTGACGAAATGGTGCTCGAAGCAGCGATTAACGGGCATGCGGAAGCGATTGTGACGCATAATAGAAGACACTTCGAACAGGCATCGAGAAGATTTGGAATCGGAGTTTTAACGCCGGCAGAAGTGCTCGCTGGGCTGAGACGGTAAGGAGGCTGAGGATGACACGTGCATTTGACGTTCCCGAATCATTGTTGAAGCGGGCTGAAGAACTGGCGCGCGAAGATGGCGTGTCCCTGGACCTCTGGGTGACCACCGCTTTGGCGCAGAAGATTGGCGCTGTGGAAACCGCCGCAGAGTTCTTCCGCCGCCGCTCCGCTGGCGCCGATAGGGGCCTACGTTCTTATCTCGATCTCATCCCCAACAATCCGCCTGTTCCGGGGGATGAGTTGCCAACCGCTTAAGGTCATTGAAGACAAAATGACGATCATTTTGAGCCAGGAGGGATTGGAACAGTATGCACTCCATTGGCGGGATATAGTTGCTCAGGTTTCAGACGTATCTGGACGGGAATGGAAGTCTAAGCGGTTACGGAAGAATGACGTTCCTTCTTGGGCAAAAAATAGTTGATTGGATACCCACGCCTGGATTTTGAGGCGTGGGGGATTAGCTGCACGCACAGTCCTAGCTTTTCAGCGCCACGCGGATGTGGAGTTCCTTCAGCTGCTGTTCGCTGACGGTGGTGGGAGCGTCGACCATCACGTCGATGGCCTTGGCGGTCTTGGGGAAGGCGATGACCTCGCGCAGGCTGGGCGCGCCGGCCAGCAGCATCACGATGCGGTCCAGACCCAGAGCGATGCCGCCATGCGGAGGCGTGCCGTACTCCAGCGCGTCGAGGAAGAAGCCGAAGCGGGCGTGGGCCTCTTCGTCGCTGATCCCCAACGATTGGAAGATCTGCTGCTGCACATCCTTGCGGTGGATTCGAATGGAGCCGGAGCCCAGTTCCAGCCCGTTCATGGCCAGATCGTAGCAGTTGGCGCGAACGCTGGCCGGGTCGGTCAGCAGGTTGGCCATATCCGCCTCGTGAGGCGAAGTAAACGGATGGTGGGCCGGAACCCAACTGGCCGTCGCCAGATCGTACTCGAACATGGGGAAGTCCGTCACCCAGATGGGCTGGAAGGCCAGCGCGCCGTCGACAACTTCTGCGGCCTTGCGCTCGGCGGCTTCGACGACGACTCTCTCGGTCACGCCAAAGGCGCCGTGGCGGTCGGCATATTTTTTGGCCAGCTCGTTGCGGAATCCGCCGGCGGTCATCAGCACGTTGATCTCACGCTCGCTCAGGCGGCCTTCGAACTTGGTGTCGCTGGCCTTGACGGGATGCGCCGGGTCACCGGCCACGATGAGCACAAAATCGGCCTCGCCGGCTCCAACCATCTCCCGGACCTTGACGGCAGACTCGGGAAAGCCCTTGGCCAGCCGCTTGAAGTCGTCGATGAACTTGGCGCCCTTCTTCAGATCGAAGAAGGGGTGATTGTCTTCGCGCTCCTTGCGGCTCAACTCGCCGACGTTGGGAATGCGGAAGGCCACGACAGGCAGCGCCGGATCGATCTGCAGCACGGCCAGGTTTTCATCGGTGAAGGCCGGGCGCACATCGACCAGCTCGGGCAAACGCAGGTCGGGCTTGTCGCTGCCGAAGCGGCGCATCGACTCGTCGTAGGTGACCCGCGGGAAGGGCGTGGGCAGCGTCACTCCGGCGGCGGCAAAACCCGCCGACAGGAACTTCTCCACCACGGCAAAGACCGACTCCTGCTTGACGAAGCTCATCTCCAGATCGACCTGGGTAAACTCCAACTGGCGGTCGGCGCGCAGGTCCTCGTCGCGGAAGCAACGAGCGATCTGAAAGTACTTGTCGAAGCCGGAGATCATCAAAATCTGCTTGAAGATCTGCGGCGATTGCGGCAGCGCGTAAAACTCCCCGGCGTGCACCCGGCTGGGCACGAGAAAGTCGCGCGCGCCCTCGGGGGTGGACTTGGTCAGGATGGGCGTTTCGATCTCCAGAAAGCCCTGCTGGCTGAGGTTGTCGCGGATGGCCAGGGTGATCTCGTGGCGCAGGCGGAAGTTGTGCTGCATCTCGGCGCGGCGCAGGTCCACGTAGCGGTACTTGAGGCGGACCTCCTCGTTCTGGATGGCCTCTTCGGCGGGCGAAAAGGGGGCCAGACGGGTGTCGTTCAGCACCAGCAGTTCTGTCGCCTCGATCTCGATTTCGCCGGTAGGCATCTTGGGATTGATGGCGTCAGCCGCGCGCAGGCGCACCTTGCCCACCGCCGCGACGACGTACTCGGGTCGGACGACCTCGCCCTTGGCGTGGCCCGCGGGGACCAGTTCCTTGTCCAGCACCACCTGGCTGATGCCGCTGCGGTCGCGCAGATCGAGGAAGATCAGGTTGCCGTGGTCGCGGCGGCGGTTCACCCAGCCCATCAAGACCACTTGCTCACCAGCGTGGGCGGCGCGCAGGTCGCCGCAAAGATGCGTCCGTTCGAGATTTCCAAGAAAATCGAGACTCATATCTGTTTCATTGTAATGGAGTGGGTCTTTGGAATTCACCTCTTTCATGTTCTGTACCCTCTCCGGCTTGGTAAAGAAAACTGTAGGCCCAACCGTTGGCCGGTCGGATTGCCCATTGTTTCTAATCTCGAAATCGGTTTATGGATGAAAAGCCGATTCATGGCAGAAACTCGATTGACGCATCTGCTTCGTCTGTTGACAATGAACCCACGGAGGTTTGCATGAACACACTCATTCGCGGAACCGTACTCTTGGCGTTGGCTCTTTCCCCTGCCAGTCTACTGGCGCAAACTCCGCAACCGCAGCCCGAGGCTGCCAAACAAAAGGAGATGAAGCACATCCCCGCGCCCGACTCATCTGAGTGGCGGCAGCTTCGCTCTCTTGTCGGGCAATGGCAGGGTACGGCGACAGAGGATGGCAAGAAATCCGCTACCACGCTCGAAATACGCATGACCGGCGACGGCTCGGCGATCATGCATCTGCTCGACAAGGACACCTCACACGAAATGGTGACGATGATTCACCCGGACGGAGGGACCCTGCTGGCCACGCACTACTGCTCGGCACACAACCAGCCCCGTATGCAGCTGGTCACTGCGCCAGGCCCCAACCAGATTGCATTCCGCTTCAAGGATGGGACCAATATCGGCCCCGGCGACGGACACATGGTAGGTCTGATCTTCACCTTCATCGATAACGACCACCACGACGAAACCTGGACCTACGAGGTTAACGGCCACGAACAGCCGCCCGCGGTCTTTCACTATCTGCGGAGACTTTAATTCGCAGGCTCGGCCAGAAGCGCCGCCAACTCCGCGCGGGGAACCTTGGTCTGCACGCCCGAGGAAAAATCCTTGACCGTCAGAATTCCAGAAGCCAGCTCGTCTTCGCCCAGAATCACGATGCGGCGGGCCGACTTGTTCCCCGCCTCGAAGGATTTCTTCAAGCGGAAGCTGCCGTCGCCTAATTCGACACGCAGCCCCTGGCGGCGCAGTTCGCGGGCCAGCGCCAGCGCGGCGGCGTTGACGCTCTCGCCCAGCGGCGCAATGTACGCGTCGGCCAGCACCTGCGCTGCGGCAGATTCCAGAGCCTGCAAGGTCAGCACCAGCCGGTCTTCGCCCATGGCGAAGCCGATGCCGGGGGCATTCGGACCGCCAATGGCCTCGCTGAGGCCGTCGTAGCGTCCGCCGCCTAAAAGCGCGTTCTGCGCTCCCAGGCCGCCGTGAGTGAATTCGAAGGTGGTGCGGGTGTAGTAGTCCAGCCCGCGCACCAGGCGGTGATTGCGGGTGTAGGGAACGCCGGCCGCGTCCAGCGCCTCGAGCACCGCGGCAAAATGGGCGCGCGAGGCCTCGTCGAGGGCGTCGGCGATCACCGGCAGCGTCTCGATGATGGGCTGATCGGCGGGAATCTTGCAGTCCAGCACGCGCAGCGGATTCATCACCGCGCGGCGCTGGCAATCCGCACAGAGTTGAGAGGCAACGGGAACCAGCGCGGCGCGCAGAGCGTCGTTGTAGCGGGCGCGGTCGGTGATGGAACCCACCGAGTTCAGATGCAGCGTCCAGCCGGTAATGCCCAGCTCGTCGAGCAGAGTGGCCAGCATCTCCAGAATCTCCGCATCGCGCAGGGGCGATTCGCTGCCCGCCGAGGGCGGCCCGATGACCTCCGCGCCGATCTGCGAGAACTGCCGGTAGCGGCCCTTTTGCGGCCGCTCGCGGCGGAACTGCGGACCGATGTAATACAGCTTTTGCAACTGTCCGCTCTCGCCGAGTTGATGTTCGATGTAGGCGCGCACCACGCCGGCGGTGTTCTCCGGGCGCAGGGTCAGCGACTGCGTCTTCTCCGACTGGGCGCGGGCGCGATCCTCCCAGGTGTACATCTCCTTGGAGACGATGTCGGTCTCTTCGCCCACACCGCGGGCAAAGAGCGAAGTGTCTTCAAAGACCGGCGTACGGATCTCGCCGAAGTTGTAACGGGCAAAGACGGAGCGGGCCGTAGCCTCGATCCGGTTCCATAGCGCCGTCTCCGGCGGCAGCAGGTCGCGCGTTCCGCGCACGGCTTTCAGTGTCTGGCTCATAGCACTTTCAGTCTAAATGGAGTAGCCGATTCCCTTCAGCGGAAATGGCAGGCCAGCTTCGCTGCGCAACAGGGACCGCTTCACTGTTGCACACTCTGGGGCCTCTTTGCGGATAAACCCATTCGCGTTGGCCATAAACCGGCTTACACTGGCTGTGCAACTCGCGAGGACGCCATGCCTGTGGCTCATTTGACATTGGAGATTCGCATCGAGCACGCCCAGTCGCTCAAGGACCGGCGGCAGGTGACGCGTTCCCTCAAGGACCAGATCCGCCAGGGATTCAACGTCTCGGTTGCAGAGATGGACGAGGCCGTGACCTGGCAGTCGGCTACGCTGGGCGTGGTGGCCATCTCCCGCTCCCGCGACTACCTGCATGGGCTCATCGAAGAGGTGGAACGCGCCGCCCGGCGCATGATCAACGAACTGGGCGCCGAGCTGACTGACTCCTTTTGGGAGTATCTGGAGATCTAAGGGCGCGGCCTGATGTTGAAGCTGGTCGCGGCGACACTCCGCCGCGATCGTGCCGCGAAGTCCTTGCGGGGATATGGGCTCCAGGGAAGCTGCGCAACCCAGCGCTGTCGGCCTATTTCCGCGACCTCACGGATGCTGTTCGATGGCGATGCCGACGGTCGAGGTATTGCCGGTGGCAGCCACGCCGTAGAGATTGGTGGCCGTGCCGGGCCGGTTGAGAGGGATGAAGGTGAGGCTGCCGTCCACTGCCGACGTACCCATCGCGGTTTCGAGAGCCAGCAGCGGCGCCTGGGTGCAGACGCCGTGCTCTGGGCAGGGCGGCTGCCAGGCGTAGAGCGATTGATAGAGATTCACCGTCGCACCCGCCATGGGGTTGCCGTCCGCATCCAGTACGCGCAGCACGATGGGGCTGGGAACAGCGCTTAGAGCCAGGCTTTGCGCCGTTCCCGAGACGGCGTTGACCGTGGCGTACTCGGGACGGGCTCCAGAAACAGTGAAGGTCACGCACTGGCCGGAGCCATAGAGGCAGGCTTGCACGATCGCCGTCTGACCCTCGGTCAGAGGCCCCACGGTGAGCGTCGTGGCGGCGACTCCAGAGCTATTGGTCAACACGATCACGCTGCTCTGAGCCAGAATGCCGCTGCCGGAAACCTGCCAGCTCACGCCCTGCCCAGCAGCCGGAACGCCGTTTACCTGCACCAGCGCCTGCACCGTCCAGGCAAAGGTGACGCCGGCGGCCAGCGAGAGCTGCGGGGTCAGAGCGGCAATAGCCGGAGCCGTTCCGCCGGCGAACTGAGCCTGCAAGCTGGAACCGTTGCTCAGCGAAGCGGTGACGATGGACCACGTCCCGTCGACAGCGGTGACATTCATGGTGGCGCGTCCGTCGCCTGTGGTGGTGACGGAGCAGGCGGGCAAACCGCAGGCCAGCGTGGCAGTGCCGCTGGTGACGGTGTAGAGCACGGTGACTCCACCCGCCGGGGACAGGTTCGCACCCAGTGCGGTTACCGAGAAGGGCAGCGGCACACCCAGCGGCACGGTGTTCAAGGGTGCGCTAACCAGGGTAAGCGCGTCGCCGATGCCCGCGTCGTAGCTGACGGCGGCGGCGGCAACGGTGGCGGCATAAAAGATGGGCGCATCGTCGACCTCGACATCCACCGAGCCGCTGACTCCGGCCGCTGCGGGCGGAGCAAGGACGGTAATCTCATTGGGCGCGATGCTGGTGACCAGCGCCGCGTGTCCGCCGACCAAGACGGTGTCGCTCAACCGGAAGCCGCAGCCGCGAATCACCAGCGGACCTCCCGAAGCTGGCAAGCGCGCCGGCGTGACCGTGTCGGCATAGAGCACCCAGCCGTTGTAGGCGTAGTCGGGGCGGCCGTCGCCACGCTGGTCGGCGATGCCGACGCGCACCAGATCGTCGCCCGCGGTAGCTACGCGCAGCCAGCTCTCGCCGGTGGCCAGACCGTTCAGGCCGGGACCGGCGCCAATGGCCGTCGAGTCGGCGGGGTCTGAGGCGTCCCAGATGCCGATGGCCGGCATGGCCTTCAACTCCGTGGGCGCGCCGCTCTCATCCACAGCCTGGGTGACAATCGTAAAGATGCGGTTACCACGCACCGGAAAGGTGAACCAATCGCTCTGCCCCACCTGGCTGATGCGTCCGCCCCACATGCCGCTCGACGGCAGCAGGCTGGGCGCAGTTTCGCTGCCGATGGCTTCACTGCCATTGGCGGCGGCGGAGCCGGTTACGTCGAGGTCGACGGTCTGCGCGGAACCCGCGGCGAGCCCCGGCAAAGTGATGATCGCCAGCGTTCCCGAGGGCGACGGCTGGCCATCGATATACGGCCCCACCGAGTCGCCCAGAATATAGAGCGGATCGACCGCCTCGAAACTGATCTGAACGTAGGCCGTCGTCACCCCCGGCGGCAGCGGGATTGCGCTCAAGTCAAAGGCGCCTTGCAGGCTCGGGTCGTTCGAGCCCCACTTGTCCAGCCGGTTGCCGCTTGCGTCTACCCAGCCGGTGACGGGATTGCCGTGATTGCCGTTGAAGAGCGCGCCGGAGACCGCCGTCACGGTGTATTGATAGAGGGGATTGCCGCTCGCGTCCAGCGGTCGGGCGACCACGTTGACCCCCTGCATTCCCTGACCCGTCCGGAAGCTGATTGTTCCCTTGATGGAGACGGTGCTGGCAGCGGTGATCTCTTTGCCTGTGAAGCCAGCCTGGTTGGCCGCCGTTACGGGATAGATGCGGCTGAGGGCGGCGATGTCGTCCCAGCGCAGCACGGTGGGGTCGGGAATGCAATCGCCGCCAAACGCCGTGCAGGCCCCGCTCAAAGGCTGCATCACCGGCCATCCCAGTTCGCCATCGTTTTCGTTCAGCGTAATTGCGTTGGGGTTGACCTGAGAGTAATCGAGGCCGAGGATGCTCCCGAAGGCCCGCTCCAGCTCGAAGCCCATCATCGTCACCAGATCGGGCGTTGAAGCGCAGCGGCCATTGAGCAGGATAACGCCGTGTGCCAGGGTGGCGTCGGGATGGACGTTGTCGATCCAGCTCACCACCCCGTTGAACTGGCAACTGGTGGGGTCGCTGGCGCCGCTGCCATAGATGGCGTCAATTACCGAGCCGTCGGCGTCGAAGATCACCGCTACGGGGGTGGCGATGGCGGCTGGCGTTACGTCCGCGGGCTGGGTGATGACGCCGTTGCTGGCAGCGATATTTGCGCCGCTCACGTCTTCCTGCAAGGTCCCGGCGTCGGTCAAAGTGACTGCGGCCGTGGGGACGGCGCTCCACAGAGCCGCCGCGGCATCCACCATGGCCACAGCCTGCTGATTGTCGATGGAGCTGTTCAGCGACCCCTGGTCGACGAAGTAGTTGAGCTTTCCGCCCGCCCAATGGGCCGGCTGGCCAAGCACGTTGGCATTGAAATACGAGACTCCGGCGACGTACTTCGGTCCACCCGCCCAGGCCGCCGTAGCGGCGAACAGGAGGGCCGGAAGCAGGACCAGGAGACGGCGCGGTGAAAAGGTCGAAGCATGTGGACAGGCGCTTGAAAAAGAAGCCATGACGGCGCTCCAGGGGAGGAAGTCCCCGGCCGTCTTGGATACCTCCAGTGAAAAGCGCAGCGCCAGTTCCAAGATGGACCTGCTTTGCTCATCGGCTTGCCGTTTTGCGACTAGAAGTTTTTAAGAGAGACGAGAGAGGATCAAAGTAACCAGAGCATTTCATGAGTTTTCTCTCAATCTGACTAGATTCAGGACAATTTGCAGGTTCCAGAGCATGAGCCACTCTTAAACTGCCTTGGGGCAGCCAAATCTCATGGAAGAAAAATCGAGCCCGGCCCGATACGGGAAAGACGGTCGCGATGCGGGCCTCCGGCGGGCAAGAGTCGATTCGCAGCCTGCGGTCATCCTATGAATGCAGGCGGAGACCTGCTGACCCGTTCAGCTCAGATCGAGCCGCCCAGAGCATGAGTACAATCGAAAAGGGAACGAAATGACAGAGATTCGCGATACCGTAATTCTTGGTTCCGGCTGCGCCGGACTGACGGCAGCCATCTACACCGGCCGCGCCGGCCTCAATCCGCTGGTGCTGGAGGGCCACGAGCCTGGCGGTCAGCTTTCCATCACATCGCTGGTGGAGAACTTTCCCGGCTGGCCCGAGGGCATTCAGGGTCCCGAACTGATCGAGAACATGAAGAAGCAGGCGGCGCGCTTCGGCGCCACCTACCAGATGGCCCACCTGAACAAGATCGATCTGAGCCAGCAGCCTTACCGGCTGGAGAGCTCGGCGGGCGAATTCCTGACCCGCACCCTGATCGTGGCCAGTGGCGCCAGCGCCCGCTGGTTGGGCCTGGAGAGCGAACAGAAGCTGATCGGCCACGGCGTCTCCAGTTGCGCCACCTGCGACGGCTTCTTCTTCCGCGGCAAAGAGATTGCCGTGGTGGGCGGCGGCGACTCGGCGCTGGAAGAAGCGCTCTTCCTCACCCGCTTTGCCGACAAGGTGACCCTGCTGCATCGGCGCGACAGCTTCCGCGCCTCCAAGATCATGATCGACCGCGTCCACGAGAACCCCAAGATCGTCCTGCGCACCAGCGTCACCGTCGACGAGGTGCTGGGCGTCGAGGAAAAGGAAGTCAAGGGCCTCAAACTGCGCGACACCAAGACCGGCGAACTCTCCGAGCTTGCTGTCAGTGGACTCTTCCTGGGCATCGGCCACGATCCCAACGTGAAGATGTTCGGCGGCGAGATCGATCTGGACGAAGACGGCTACATCAAGACCAGGGACAACGTTCTGGTCACGCGCAAAGGCGAAGTGGTTCCCGGCGTCTTTGCCGCAGGCGACGTGCAAGACCGCCGCTACCGCCAGGCCGTCACCGCGGCCGGTTCCGGCTGCATGGCGGCGCTGGAAGCGGAGAAGTTCCTCGAAGCTCAGGGGCATTGATCCGAAACTGATCTCTGCGCGGCCGGGCCCGATCTAGCTTTTCGGATCCCCCGGCCGCGCTTTTTTATGCTTCCGAGAAGGATTTCTGCCACGAGGTGAAGCTCAATCAACATGCCGGGCGCAATCCGGCAGTGGTTTTCTGGGAACCCGCCGAAGCCGGTCACTGCGGAGCTCAGGGCGCGGAGCCGATGGAGTACGAACGCCGCGTGGTCGGCTGGTTTGAAAGCCATCGTTCCACGACGCACACGGTTGCAGATTCATCTCCGCAGGCTTCCAACGCCCATGCCAAGGAGTAGGCTGTGGGGCAAATGAAAATTTAAAGTGTCATTTTATAAAGTGACACTTTAAATTTTGTCACTTTATAAAATGACAACTTGTAAAATGACAGATAAGGTGTATATTGCGTGTAGGATGTAGCCGGAAAGCGCTGCCATGACCTTTACCCCCAATCCGTTCTTCAATCGCCGCTTCGAGCTCGCCGCCCTGGAGCGCGTCTGGAAGCGCCCCGGCCGCGGCGGGCAGTTGATGCTGCTCTACGGACGGCGACGGCTGGGTAAAACCTTTCTTTTGCAACGCTACTTCACCGTTGGCGTCGATGGCGCAGGGCCGGAGAAGCCGCACTGCTACTACCTGGCCGAGCAGTCTACTGCCGCCCAGCAGCGCCTCACCCTGGCCCGGCAACTGTTGAGCGAGTTGGGCGGAGAGGGCGTGGCCGCCGAAGAGATCGCCGTCAGTTGGAACGCACTGCTGCGCTACGCATCCGCGCAGGCTCAGCGGCGGCCCGATGGAACAGGTCGCTTTTCGCTGATTCTCGACGAGTTCCCTTACCTGGTGAGCCAGACGCCGGAGTTGCCGTCGATCTTGCAGGCCTGGTGGGACCGCGAGGGCGTGCACGTGCCGATCTCGGTGATTCTCTGTGGCTCGCAGCTCTCGGCGATGGCGTCGCTGGGCGAGGAGACGGCGCCGCTCTTCGGCCGCTTCAACGCCGGCATCTTCCGCCTGGAGCCGCTGCACTACGAGGACGCGGCGGCGTTTTATGAGGGCAGCCCGCACTACGGCGTCGCCGAGAAGCTGCTCTTGTATGGGGTCTTCGGCGGCACGCCGCGCTATCACGCCCTGGTCGACACTACGCGTCCGCCGGCCGAGGAGATCGTCAACCTGCTCATGCAGCCGCGCGCCATCCTGGAGAACGAGGTGCGCTATCTGCTGGGCAGTGAGCAGATCCGCGACCCCGCGCCCTACAACGCCGTTCTGGCGGTGCTGGCCGGGGGAGAGACCAAATTCAACCGCATCCAGCAGGCGGTCGGCGTCGAACGCGGCGCGCTCTCCGCCTCGCTGCGCAGTTTGCTCAAGCTGGGCTGGATCTGCCGCGAGTTTCCCTTTGGCGAAGAGACCGAGCGGCGGGCGCTCTACCGCATTGCCGACCCGTTTCTGACTTTCTGGTATCGCTTCATTGCGCCGCTGGCCAGCCAGTTGCAGTTCTCCGATCCGCGCAAGGTCTATGAAGCGGGCGTTGCGCCGTACCTGAACGACTACATGGGCTGGTCGGTCTTCGAGCAGATCTGCGGCCAGTGGATCGAACGCCACGGCGAAGAGCGCTTCGGCCTGCAAGTGCGCAAGATGGCTCGATACTGGAGCCGCAACGGCCAGGTGGAGATCGACCGCATCGCCCAACTGGAGGACGGCGGTCATCTCTTTGCCGAATGCAAGTGGCGGACGCATGGGCCGGTCAAATTGGGCGATTTGGCGCATTTGCAGGCCAAGGTCGCCAGTCTGCCCGAACCCGGCTGGCGCGAGCGGCCCACGTACATGCTGTTCACCGTGGGCGAATTCGCGCCCGAACTGCGGCAACTGGCCACCGACCCCGAGGAGCGAGTCTTCCTGGTCTGCGGCGAAGACCTGCTGCCTGGCAAACAAACACAGTAACCAAAACGGAAATCCGTCGCGCCTTCTCTACAGGGCAGGCGCGGCGGCAGACCTTCGTCGTGTATCTTGACCCGAGAGCCCATTCTTATCCCCCGGAGCGCGCCATGCCTACCTTTGCCGCCATCGATATCGGTTCCAACTCCTGCCGTCTGAAGATCGCCAAGGTGGTGGCGCACCAGTTGCGCACCCTGCACGAGGACCGCGAGGTGACGCGGCTGGGGGCCAGCGTCTTCGAGTGCGGGTTGGTTTCGCCCGAGGCCATGGCGGCCACGCTCAAGACCCTCAAGCGCTTTCAGCGCGCCGTGCAGTTGCACGGAGTGGACGAGATTCGCGTGGTGGCTACGGCCGCCCTGCGCGACGCCCGCAACGGCGAGGCCTTTCAGGCCTGGGTCAAGGCCGAGACCGGCTGGTCGCTGGAGATCATCTCCGGACTGGAGGAAGGCCGGCTGATTCATATGGGCCTGATGGCCTCCGAAACTGGCGCCGCGGGCCGGGTGGTGCTGGTGGATCTGGGCGGCGGCAGTTGCGAGATCACCCTCAGCGAGCACAAGCGCATCCAGCAGACGGTCAGCCTGCCGCTGGGCGCGGTGCGCCTCACCGAGGAGTTTTTGAACTCCGACCCGCCCAGTGCCGACAACCTGGCGCAGATGCAGAAGTTCATCGAGCGCGAGCTGCGTCAGGCGCATAAGAAGATTCAGCCGGAGAACGTCGCGCTGGTGATCGCCACTTCGGGAACGGCCGCGGCGCTCGCCGATGCGGTAACCGCCGGGGTCCACGCGGAATCCTCCGCGAAATCCGGCAAGGGCGCGGCAAAAGCCCCCAAAAAGCAGGCCAAGAAGTCGGCGAGCAAGAAGGTCGCAGCGCCGGTGCAACCTTTGACCGCTTCCGGCTTTGTGCCGGCCGCTGTCGCCAGCACCCAGGCGGTGCGCCGGTTGGCCGGCAAGCTGGCGCAGATGAATCTGGCCCAGCGCGTGGCCGTTCCCGGCATCGGTCCCCGCCGCGCCGAGATCATCGTCGCCGGCGCGCAGGTTTTCTCTGAACTGCTGCACAGCTTTGGGCTGCCCGGCTTTCGCTATTCTCCGCTGGGACTGCGCGACGGCATTCTGGCTCAGATGCTGGCTACCCAGGACGCCCGCTCCACCACCCACAGCGAATTCGAACAGCAGCGTTGGCAAAGCGTGCTGGAAACCGCCCGCCGCTACGGCGTCGATTTCAAGCAGGCCGAACCGGTGCGGGCTCACGCCTTGCAGCTTTACCGCGACCTCAAGGCCCTGCACCAGTTGCCGCCGGAGTACGAGCAGTGGCTCTCTGCCGCCGCCTATCTGCGCGACACCGGCAAATTTATCAACCACCAGGGCCACCACCGGCACACCCAGTACATCATCTCCAGCTCCGAAATCTACGGCTACACCCGCCTGCAAAGCACGCTGGTCTCGGCCATCGCACGCTATCTGGGCAAAAGCCGTCCCCAGCCCGGCGACCGCGCCCTGCGCAACATTCCCGTTGCCGAGCACGCCCACGTGCATCGCGCCGTGGTGCTGCTGCGCCTGGCCGTGGCCCTCAATCAGGACCGCGCCAGCGACGTGCTGCGGGTCGCCGCCAAGGTCTATCCCAAGCGCATTTATCTGGAGTTGCAGCCGGGCCGAACCGGCGCGGAGCTGGAATTGTGGTCGCTGCGCAAAGAGGCGGCTTACTTCCGCGAGGTCTTCGGCCGCGAACTCTTCCCCACGCTGGCATAGAACGAGCGGGCCATGCGCGGATCGATCAGCCAATGCAGGCGGGGGGGATGGCTGCTCAGATCAACACGGGCGATCGAGCCCTTCCTCATGCGGATGCCGGCCCCGCCGTTGCCGGTAATCAGACGGCCCAGGTACTGGAACATGTTGGGGTTGTGGCCCACGGCCAGCATTCCTTCGTAGTCGGCGTACTCGGCCAGCAACTCCTGAAACGCGGCGTAGTCGCCCTCGATTCCCAGGGCTGGGCTGATCTGCACATTGCCTTCAAATCCCAGCTCGGTGCCCACGAACTGCGCCGTCTGCAGGGCGCGCTTCAATGGGCTGGAGACGATCACGTCCACCTGCACCTTCAGGGAGTTGAGGACGCGGGCCATCAACATGCACTGCTCCTTGCCTTCCTTGACCAGGGAGCGCTTGGCGTCCAGAACGGGGTTTTCGCGGGGAATGCCCGCGTTGGCGTGACGCATTAAATAGAGGTTCATAGAGTCAGTCCGGCGGAAGATAGAGCGAGCCTGCCGGCTCCTTGAGGTTCGATTGTAACATGGCTTTAACATTTGCCACATTGGGAACGATCCGTTATTCAGGGCAATTGCATCCCAAATCTATTTGTATATCAGTTTTCGTTTGCGAAACGACACCAGGGTTAGTTTGAGGAGGGAGCAGGGGCCTTCAGGCCCTTGTATGGGGGATGGATTGACGTGCCTTTAGGCACGGGCCGTTTTTCGGCTGCGAGCAAAAGGCCCGAGGCTAAAGCCTATCGCTCTTGCCGCGAATTCAGGGGTCTGAAGACCCCTGCTCCCTCCGTAAGAAAAAACAACGGTTACAGCAGTTTCACCGGGATGACGGCAGATGGATTTAGAGTCCCCGATAGGGGATCCGTAAACCCCTCGCCTTTAGGCGACGGAAGGTACTAGGCTTGTAGTGATGGAAAACTATAAGCGTGGCAGCCATACGGTGTGGGATTGCAAATATCAC
>Ga0181519_10002813_pt1 | contig 14515 bp, 11 predicted proteins | sample PEATcosm2014_Bin_26_FD_121102 | JGI IMG/M metagenome (GOLD analysis project Ga0181519, IMG submission 121102) | Peatland microbial communities from MTU Mesocosm Facility, Houghton, MI, USA - PEATcosm2014_Bin02_10_metaG | ecosystem: Environmental > Terrestrial > Soil > Wetlands > Peat | place...
GCCACCTGCACCATGCGGGAGAAGGCGATGATCGTGACGCTGTCGCCCGGGCGCGCGATCCGCGCCTTGCCGATCGGCACAAGCCAGTCGGGATGCTCCGGCACGTCATGGGTCTGGCCGTAGACCAACTCGTGCTCGAGGAAGATGACCGGGTTCGGATCGCGGATCGCCGATTTGAGCAGGCCCTTGCAGTCGCTGGCGAAATAGGGCGCGACGACCTTGAGGCCGGGACAATGCGCATACCAGCTCGCATAGCATTGCGAATGCTGGGCGGCGACGCGCGAGGCAATGCCGTTGGGGCCGCGGAACACGATCGGCGAGCCCATCTGGCCGCCCGACATATAGAGCGTCTTGGCCGCCGAATTGATGATCTGGTCCATCGCCTGCATGGCGAAATTGAAAGTCATGAACTCGACGATCGGCCGCAGCCCGGCAAAGGCGGCGCCGACGCCAAGCCCGGCGAAGCCGTGCTCGGTGATCGGCGTGTCGATGACCCGGCGCGCGCCGAATTCTTCGAGCAACCCCTGGCTGACCTTATAGGCGCCCTGATATTCTGCGACCTCCTCACCCATCAGGAACACGTTCCCGTCGCGGCGCATCTCTTCGGCCATGGCGTCGCGCAACGCCTCGCGCACAGTCTGCTTGATCGTCTTCCCGGTCCACTCGGGTTCGGCCGCCGGCGCCGACTTACGGTCCGCCGGATCGCCGCGCGGGCCAAGGGGAACGGGCTCCTCCAGGAACGCCGCGCTCGGCGCCGGCGCGGCGGGCGGTTTCGCCGGCAGCGGCGCATCCGCCGTCTCGCCTTCTTCGAGCAGGGTCGCGATCGGCGTGTTCACGGCGACATTCTCCGTGCCGGCCGGCACCAGGATCTTGCCGAGCCGTCCTTCGTCGACCGCCTCGACTTCCATCGTCGCCTTGTCGGTCTCGATTTCGGCGATCACGTCGCCCGGCTTCACGGCATCGCCCTCGGCCTTGAGCCATTTGGCGAGCGTGCCTTCGGTCATGGTCGGCGACAAGGCGGGCATCTTGATCTCGATCGGCACGAGCGAAATTCCCTTGGGCAGGTAAGGCGGGGAAACGAGGCGGGCAAGCGCCCGGCGTCAGGCGTCGATCAGCACGTCGGTCCAGAGTTCGGCCGGGTCCGGCTCCGGGCTGGATTGCGCGAAATCCGCAGCCTCGGTGATGATGTCTTTGATTTCCTTGTCGATCTGCTTCAGCCCCGCCTCGTCGATGGCGCCGTTGTCGAGCAGAAACTGGCGCGCATGATCGATCGGGTCGTGCTCGGTGCGCATCTTCGAGACCTCTTCCTTGCTCCGGTACTTGGCCGGATCGGACATGGAATGGCCGCGATAGCGATATGTCAGCATTTCCAGGATGATCGGCCCGGCGCCGGAGCGCGCATGGGCGACCGCGTCGACCCCGGCCCGGTAAACGGCGGAGACATCCATGCCGTCGACCTGCACGCCGGGAATGCCATAGGCCTCACCGCGGACATGCAGATCGGCATTGGCGGAAGCGCGCGCCACCGAGGTGCCCATGCCATACTTGTTGTTTTCGATGACGTAGATGACCGGCAATTTCCAGAGTTGGGCCATGTTGAAGGATTCGTAGACCTGGCCCTGGTTGATGGCGCCGTCGCCGAGATAGGTCAGGCTGACGCGGTCGGTGCCGCGATACTTGTTGGCGAAGGCGATGCCGGTACCGAGCGGCGTCTGCGCCGCCACGATGCCGTGCCCGCCATAGAAATGCTCGGCCTTGGAAAACATATGCATCGAGCCGCCCTTGCCGCGGCTGTAGCCGCCGGCCCGGCCGGTCAACTCGGCCAGCACCCCCTTCGGGTCCATGCCGCATGCCAGCATATGGCCATGATCGCGGTAGGAGGTGATGACGCTGTCGCCCGTTTCGATCGCCGCCTGCATGCCGACGACGACCGCCTCCTGCCCGATATAGAGATGGCAGAACCCGCCGATCAGCCCCATGCCGTACAATTGTCCGGCCTTCTCCTCGAAGCGCCGGATCAGCAGCATCTGCCGATAGAATTTCAGCACCGCCTCGGCGGCGGGCGCCGCTACGGCGGGGGTTTTTTCCTTGCGCTGCTTCAGGGCCATGGACCGCTCCCGGGCGAGACAGATCTCGATGAATGCGCCGCAGCCGCGGCACCGCCGCGAGGCCCGGACTTTCGCGGCGACCATAATGCGCCGGGCGGAGAATGCCAACCGGCAGGGTTCATATGCCTGTGCTGCGGCCGACCAAGGTCTCGTGGCCCCGAAGGAAACGCCGAAGCGCCTGAAATCCGGGAGAAAATGGTGCCGGCGCGGGATTGGTCGGCGGTTTCGGCGCGCCGGGCGGTCAGGAAATTACGCGCCGCCGGGGCGATATTGTCAATTGATTACCATTGTATGTTATTTACGCTGCGATTGTTTCGGCGCCGCACCCCGCCCGTCGGCCGAGAGCGCCACCCGTCCAGGCCGATCTCCACGGGACCGGCCTCGACGCGCGCCCGGTCGTGAGGCTGCCCGCCGCCGACTCCACCGGCGCGCGCCGCAACGGTAACCGGCGAGAATTATTTCGGTGCGTCGCCCTTGAGGATCACGACCTCGTTCGGCCCGACCAGGTTGAGCGCCGCCCGCGCCTGCTCATCGAGCAGATCCGGGTCGAGATGATCGGGACGCAGGGCCTGGACGCGCTGCTCCTGTGTCTCGCGCTCGGCCTGGATCACTGCCGCCTGGGCTTTGGCCGCCCGGATCTGCTCGGTCAGCCGGACCCAGGCGATCAACCCGCGATCACCCTCTACCAGATGATAGCCGAAATAGAGCGACAGGCTGAGGCCGATTACCGGCCCGACAATAGATCCCAGCTGTCGGCGGATGTGACGCGCAATATCCATGGCGAGTAGAGAGAATCACCAAAAGATCGCCCGGTCAACCAAAGTGTGGCAAGGTTCGCCGAAATACCGCCGATCAGGGCCGAGCCCCCGGCGAACTCGCGCCCGCGGCGTGAAACCCACTGGGAATCGGCCGATTTCCGCGGAGTTCGCCCCCGGACGGGCTCAGCTGCGCAGGATACTCCGCCCGGCATACCGTCCGCCGTCGCCCAGCATCTCTTCGATCCGAATGAGTTGATTGTACTTCGCCAACCGTTCCGAACGGGACAGCGAGCCGGTCTTGATCTGGCCGCAATTGGTCGCGACTGCCAGATCGGCGATGGTCGAGTCTTCCGTTTCGCCCGAGCGGTGCGACATGACGCAGCGATAGCCGGCGCGATGCGCCCGCTCGACCGTCTCCAAGGTCTCCGACAAGGTGCCGATCTGGTTGACCTTGACCAGCACCGCATTGGCGAGGCCGCGCTCGATCCCGGCGGCGAGCCGCGCCGGGTTGGTGACGAAGAGATCGTCGCCGACCAGTTGCACGCGGTCGCCCAGCGCCGAAGTCAGCGCCGCCCAGCCTTCGAAATCGTCCTCCGCCATGCCGTCCTCGATCGACACGATCGGATAGCGGCCGACCAGAGCTTCGAGATATTGCACCATGCCGCCGGCATCGAAGATCTTGCCTTCGCCGTCGAGGTGGTAGCGGCCCTGCCGGAAGAACTCAGTCGAGGCTACGTCGAGGCCGAGCGCCACGTCTTCACCGGGCTCGTAGCCCGCGGCCTCGATCGCCTTCATGAGGAACCCCAGAGCCGCATCGGCGGAGGCGAGATTGGGCGCGAAGCCGCCTTCGTCGCCGACATTGGTGTTGTGGCCTTCGGCGTGCAGCTGCTTCTTCAGCGCCTGGAAGATCTCCGCCCCCATGCGCACGGCATCGGCCATGGTCTCGGCCGCTACGGGCAGGATCATGAATTCCTGGATGTCGATCGGGTTGTCGGCATGGGCGCCGCCGTTGATGACGTTCATTTGCGGCACCGGCAGGGTGCGGGCGTAGACGCCGCCGACATAGCGGAAGAGCGGCAAGCCCAGTTCGTCGGCCGCCGCCTTGGCGCAGGCCAGGCTGACGCCGAGCATGGCATTGGCGCCGAGCCGCGACTTGTTGGGCGTGCCGTCGAGCTCGATCAGCAGTTGGTCGATCCCCAGCTGGTCATCCGCGTCGCGGCCGGAGAGCGCATCGAAGATCTCGCCATTGACCGCGTCCACGGCGTTCAGCACGCCCTTGCCGCCATAGCGATCCTCGTCGCCGTCGCGCAGTTCGACTGCTTCGTGGGCGCCCGTCGAGGCGCCCGACGGCACGGCGGCGCGGCCGACCGAGCCGCTTTCGAGGGTGATATCGACCTCGACGGTCGGATTGCCGCGGCTGTCGAGGATCTCGCGAGCCTGGACGTCGAGAATGGCGGACATGGGCGCGGGCCTCCGGGAAGTGAGCGATCAGCGCAAGGGAACCCGCGCCGGCCCGGCCATGTTTAGTCTCGCCGAGCCGGGCGGGTCAATGATGCCAAGAAGATATGCCTTCGTGCGCCGATTGCGGCCGCTCTCGGATCATCGGGCCGCGCAGCGCTCGCCGACGAGCCGGTCCAGCACCGCATAGCGCGCCTGGAGCGCATAGATTCCACGGAATTGCCGGTCGCGGTCGTCGAGCGCCATGATGTAGCCGGCGCCGCCGAAGCCCCTCCCGGCATTGGGGCCGGCGGCGATGATATTGCTGAGTTCGGCGAAACGCTCCTGGATCAGGCTCCGCTCGGCGATGAGTTCGTCGCAGGTCATTTCGGCATCGCGCGGCGTGGTGGCATCGATCGCCGGGCCGGCACAGCCCGTCAGTGAGACGGCGCAGGCAGCGAAGGCGGCACGGCGCCAGGCAGGCATGACCGTACGGCGCTATCCAATCGCGCCAATCGGCCGCGCTTTTGCCAAGCGGTCGAATTCCATCAGCATCTCGATCAATGCCGGCATCTCGCGCAACGGCACCATGTTCGGCCCGTCTGACGGCGCGCGGTCCGGGTCCGGATGAGTCTCGGCAAACACCGCCGCCACGCCGATCGCGACCGCGGCGCGGGCCAGGACCGGCACGAAGCGGCGGTCGCCGCCCGACGATGCCCCTTGGCCCCCCGGCTGCTGCACCGAATGCGTCGCGTCGAACACCACCGGATATCCCGTCGCCGCCAGGATCGGCAGGCTGCGCATATCCGAGATCAGCGTATTGTAGCCGAAACTGGCGCCGCGCTCCGTCAGGAGGATGCGGTGATTGCCCGTGCTGGCGATCTTCCTGGCGACATTCGCCATGTCCCAAGGGGCCAGGAACTGGCCTTTCTTGACGTTGATCACAGCCCCGGTCTCGCCGGCCGCCAGCAGCAGATCGGTCTGGCGGCAGAGAAAGGCCGGGATCTGCAACACATCGACCGCCGCCGCCGCCGGCGCGCATTGCTCCGGCAGATGGACGTCGGTCAGGACGGGGATGCCGAAGCGCTCGCGCAGCTCGGCCAGGATCGGCAAGCCCGCGGCAAGCCCGATGCCGCGCGCAGCATCGACCGAAGTGCGGTTGGCCTTGTCGAAGGAAGTCTTGTAGATGAGCCCGAGCCCCGCCGCCCTCGTCATCTCAACCAGCGCCGAAGCGCATTCGAGCGCGTGTTCGCGCGATTCGAGCTGGCAGGGGCCGGCGATCAGCACCAGGGGCCGGTCATTGCCGATCGCGAGCTTGCCGATCGCCACGGTGCGCGGAGCGGAGGTCACCGAATTCATCAGACGAGCCTCGACTGGTCGAGTGCGGCGCGCACGAAGGACGTAAACAGCGGGTGCGGTTCGAACGGCTTCGATTTGAGCTCCGGATGGAACTGCACCCCGACGAACCACGGGTGCTCCGGAATCTCGACGATCTCCGGCAGCAATCCGTCCGGCGACATGCCGGAAAAGCGCAAGCCCGCGCGTTCCAGCCGGTCCTTGTAATGGATATTGACCTCGTAGCGGTGGCGGTGGCGCTCGAAGATCTGCGCGGCGCCGCCATAGATCCCGCTGACCCGGCTGCCCGGCGCCAGCACCGCCGGATAGGCCCCGAGGCGCATCGTGCCGCCGAGATCGCCGCCGGCCTGGCGCTGCTCGACCTGGTTATCCTTGGTCCATTCGGTCATCAGCCCGATCACCGGATCGCGGCTCTCGCCGAATTCGGTCGAATTGGCCTGCGGCAGATCGGCCAGGTCGCGCGCCGCCTCGATCACCGCCATCTGCATGCCGAAGCAGATGCCGAAAAACGGCACGCCCCGTTCCCGCGCAAAGCGCACCGCCTGCACCATGCCCTTGGTCCCGCGCTCGCCGAAGCCGCCCGGCACCAGGATGCCATTGACCCCGTCGAGATACGAGACAGCGTCCTCGCGCTCGAAGATCTCGGAATTGATCCAGGTCAGGTTGACCTTGACGTTGTTGGCGATGCCGCCATGGGTCAGCGCCTCGCTCAAGGATTTATAACTGTCGAGCAGATTGACGTATTTGCCGACCACGGCGATCGACACCTCGCCTTCGGGCTTGCGCACCGCCTGAACGATACGCGACCAGCGGGTGAGATCGGGCTCGTCGAGGGAGATGCCGAAATAGCGGCACACCTGCTCGTCGAGGCCGGCCTTATGGTATTCGAGCGGCACGGCGTAGATCGTGTCGACATCGATCGCCGGAATGACGCGATCCTCGCGGATGTTGCAGAAGAGCGCGATCTTGCGCCGCGCGCTGGCCGGAATTTCCCGGTCGCAACGGCACAGCAGGATGTCGGGCTGAATGCCCAGGCCCAGCAGCTCCTTCACCGAATGTTGCGTCGGCTTGGTCTTGAGCTCGCCCGCCGCCGGGATGTAGGGCACCAGGGTCAGATGCATATACATCGCCCGGTCGCGGCCGAGCTCATAGCCGAGCTGCCGGATCGCTTCGAGGAAGGGGAGGCTTTCGATGTCGCCGACGGTGCCGCCGATCTCGCATAGCACGAAATCCTCGTCGCCGAGATCGGCCTGGATGAATTCCTTGATCGCATCGGTGATGTGCGGAATCACCTGGACCGTGGCGCCCAGATATTCGCCGCGCCGCTCGCGCCCGATCACCGTCGAATAGATCCGGCCGGTCGTGACGCTGTCGCTGCGCCGGGCGGCGACGCCGACATAACGCTCGTAATGCCCGAGATCGAGATCGGTTTCCGCCCCGTCATCGGTGACGAAGACCTCGCCATGCTGATACGGGCTCATCGTGCCCGGATCGACATTGAGGTACGGATCAAGCTTGCGCAGACGGACCTTGAATCCGCGCGCCTGAAGCAGCGCACCCAAGGCCGCCGACGACAAACCCTTGCCGAGAGAGGAGACCACGCCGCCGGTGATGAAGATGAACCGCGTCATGGACCCTCACCCTACACCAAGCACCGCCATAAACCCACAAGCGATGGGCGGCCGGCGCCGAAATCTCACTTGGCCGGCGGCTTCGTCGGCTTGGCGGCACCGCCGGTTGGTTTGGCGGCCTTGTCCGGCGCAGCCGACGGTTGTGCTTGCTGTGTGCTGACAGCCGGCGGGGTTGCGGCCGGGGGCGGTGTCGCGGCGGCAGGCGCCGCGGCGGACACGGGACTCGGCGCCGGGGCCGGCTCCGACGCGGCCGGTACCGGTGTCGGTGCCGGTGTATCCGCGGACGCGGGCGCCGGATTCACCGGCGCCGCATTGGCCGGCACCGGCGGCGCCGCGCCGTCGGGTGTCGCCGGGGCGCTTCCGGCAGGGGCGGCAGGCGCCGGCGCTTCGACCGGCAACGCGTCGAGAATGGAGCGATCCGCGATATGCGCACGCGCATGGAGCACGGCCAGGAGGATGCTCGTCGCCATGAACGCCGCCGCCAGCATCGCCGTAGTGCGGGTCAGCAGGCTGGCCGTCGACCTTCCGGTCATAAAGCCCGACATGCCGCCGCCGCCGATACCGAGGGCCCCGCCTTCGCTCTTCTGAACCAGCACGACGGCGATCATCGAGACCGCGAGCATGACGTGAATGACGAGGACGACGATCATCATGGCAGTTATTTTCTACCCGTTTTGCGGTGCTTCGGCCCCGAATCGGCAGCACGATCCGGATATCGGAAATGGCAAGGCGAAGGGCGCCTGACAATGGATCGGGCGCCCGATTTCGGCGTTCTAGACTTTTCCGTCGCGGAACGCCAGCGCGCCGTCGATGCTCCGCGCGCATGCCGCCTCATCCGGCGGACGAAGCCGACGGCAAAAGCGGTCAGCGGTTTCCTGCCGGCGTGCTGCTATGCGAGGATCGCGGAAATGCGCCGCAATCGCCGCCTGAATCCGGCCGCTGCAACGATCCTGCCCACGCAACCATGTCGACTGGACCTGTGATGGGTGCTGGACGCAATTGACCGGTGCGTTCGAGGAGTCCCTCGGCGCTGTACAGCCGTTTCCCGGGTCACGCGCCGTGACCTCGGCGCGTCGACCGCGCCGAAGTGCCGTCATCAGCGGAGCGCAGGCGCCCGAGCGAAGCGCCTACGCGCGGCTTCCGCGATCGGGGACCGCCTCGGCGATCGCCAGGAAGTCGGATGCCACCAGGCTGGCGCCGCCGACCAGCGCGCCGTCGACATCCGGGCGCGCCAGGATGGCGGCGGCATTCCCCGCCTTGACCGAGCCGCCATAGAGCAGCCGGATCGCGGCGCCGCCGGGCAGCAATGCCGCCAGCACGGTCCGGATATGGCGGTGCATCCGGTCGATCTCGCCGAGTTCGGGCGTGCGCCCGGTGCCGATCGCCCAGACCGGCTCATAGGCCACGACCAGCGCCGCCGCATCCGCGTCCGGCGGCACCGAGCCGCGCAGCTGCCCGGCGACGATTTCGAGGCCGAGACCGCCATCGCTCTGCTCCGCGGTCTCGCCGACGCAGATAATGGTCACCAGACCTTCCGCGGCAGCAGCGATGGCCTTGGCCCGGACATCGGCGTCGGTCTCGCCATGGCCCGCGCGCCGCTCGGAGTGGCCGAGTATGACATGGCTGCAGCCGGCGTCCTTGAGCATCCGCGCGGAAATATCGCCGGTGCAGGCGCCGTGCGGCTTCGCATGGCAATCCTGGGCGCCGAGCGCAACCGGGCTCCCGCGGAGCAGCTCGGCGCACAGCGTCAGCAGCGTCGCCGGTGGACAGATCAGCAGCTCGGCCGCCAGCCCCTGCCGGGCACGCGCCGCGACGGCGCCGGCCAATGCTCCGCCATCCTGCCGCAACGCGTTCATCTTCCAATTACCGGCGATCAGCGCGCGTCCCCGCACTCCCATCAAGCCCTCCTCTCAATAGCCGATCTGCGCTTAGACCAGGCACCATTTACCGGTTGCGATCGGCGGCGCCGCCGCACTATGGTCACGGCGCCCCGCAGATACCGCGTCGCGCTGCCGTGGTCGACGCCACGCATTACCATAACGGTTCGATCTCCGATGCTTCAATTCATCCGCTCCCAGGCCGGATCCTTCTTCGTCAAGCTGCTGTTCGTGCTGCTCATCGGCAGTTTCGGCCTCTGGGGCGTCGGCGACTGGTTGCGCCCGAAACCGGGCACAAGCACGGCGGTCATCACGGTCGGCGACGAGCAGATCGAGTCCGACCGCGTCCAGCAGGATTTCCGCCGCGGGCTGGCCGAGCTGAGCCGCCAGACCGGCGGCGCCATCAATGCCGACAACGCGCGCGCCTTCGGGCTGGTCGACAAGACGGTCGATGGGCTTGTCAACGAGGCGTTGTTCAAACAGGAGGCCAAGCGCCTGCACATCACGGTCAGCGATCAGCAGGTTGCCGCGGCGATTGCCTCGTTTGCCGGGCTCAAGACGCAGAATGGCCGGATCGACCGGATGAAATTCCTGCAGCTCTTGAACAATAACAACCTCAGCGAGGCCGAACTGGTCGCCGAGATGCGTAGCCACCTGCTGCAGGAGACAGTCGGCTCGCCGGCAGATTCGGCCGCGAACACCGCCAAGGAGCTGATCGATACGCTCTACGCCATCCGCAATGAGCATCGTATCGCCGATACGGTGTCGTTCGCGGCAAGCGCCGTCAAGGATCTGCCGGCACCGGACGACGCCGCGCTCCAGACCTACTACGACCAGCATCACGACAGTTTCACCGCCCCCGAATATCGCGGGTTCACGGCGCTGATCCTGCAATCGCCTTCGGTCGCCGGGCGCGTCAACATCACCGCGGACGACATCAAGGCCGCCTATGACAAGCGCCTCGACGAGCAGCAGAAAGGCCGCAGCGGCGAGTATTTCAAACCGGAAAAGCGGCACGTGCTGCAGATGCTGCTGCCGGACGAGGCCACGGCCGAGCAGGCGGAGCAGGCGCTGGCCGGCGGCACCGACTTCACCGAAGTCGCGAAGACGGTGGCCAAGCAGGATCCGACGACCGTCGATCTGGGCGTGGTGGCCAAGGCCGAACTCTTGAACGAAGTGGCGACCGCCGCCTTCGATGCGCAGGCGGGCGAAGTCGCGAAGCCCGTGCACAGTGTGCTCGGCTGGCACGTCATCAAGGTCACCGAAATCGAACCGGAATCGGTCAAGAGCCTGGATGAGGTGAAGACGCAGTTGGAAGCCGAGTTGCGCGCCGATGCGGAACGGACGGCGCTCGATAAATTGTCGGATGATGTGCAGAACGCCCTGGCGCGCGGCGTCGACATCGCAGGCGTGGGGGAACAATACAATCTGACGCCGATAACGGTCGCCGCCGTCGACGAAACCGCCCAGGATCCGGCCGGGAACCCGATCGCGGTGTTGCCGGTTCCGGCCGGGCCGCTGCTGAAGACCGCCTTCCAGACGGCAAGCGGCGAGATCAGCAGCGTCGAAGACCTGCCGGACAACAGCGGCTATTACGTGCTCAAGGTCGACAGCATCACGCCCCCGGCGTTGCGCCCGTTCGACACTGTCAAGGACAAGGTCAAGGCAGGCTGCGCCGCGGACCAGCGGACGGCCAAGGCGGCAGAAGAGGCCAAGGCGCTGGCCGATGCGGTTAAGCCGGACATGAGCCTGGCCAAGCTGGCCGCCGAGCGCAAGCTCGAGCTCAAGAGCACCAAGCCTTTCACCCGCAACGACGAAAAACTCGAGAGCGGCTTGCCGCAGGACGTCATCGCCGCGCTCTTCAGGGGCGAAGTCGGCGCGGTCGCGACCGGCGCTACGGCCGACGGTTATGTCGTGGTCCAGCTCAAGGCGGTGCAGCCGGCCAGTGCGGCGGGCGATCCGAACGCCGTGACGCAGCTGAAGCGCCAGCTCGATCAGCAGATCGGTTCGGAGACGCTGCAGGAATTCGTCCTGGCCTTGCGCGACCGCTACCCGGTCGATATTCACCGGGCCGAGATCGATCGGCTGCTCGGCGGCAGCAGCCGGTGAACACCCTGCCCGGTTTCGCCGAATTCGCGGCATCGTTCGACCGCGGTGCTCCGACGCTTGTCTGGACCACGCTGGTCGCAGATCTTGAAACGCCGGTCTCGGCCATGATGAAGCTGGCCGATGGCCGGCCGATGAGCTTCCTGTTCGAATCGGTCGAAGGCGGTGCCGTACGCGGCCGGTATTCGGTCATCGGACTCAAGCCCGACATCATCTGGCGCTGCCGGGGCGACCGCGCCGAGATCAACCGCAACGCCCGGATCGACCTCGACGATTTCGTGCCGGCCGGTGTGGCACCGCTGGCCAGCCTGCGCGCGCTCATCGCGGAAAGCCGTGTGGCGATTCCGGCCCCCCTGCCGCCGATGGCAAGCGGCCTTTTCGGCTATCTGGGCTACGGCATGATCGGCCAGATCGAACACCTGCCCGATGCCAATCCGGATCGGCTGGGCGTGCCCGATGCGCTGTTGATCCGGCCCAGCGTCGTCGCAATCTTCGACAATGTCCTCGACCGGGTGACCGTGGTCACGCCCTGCTGGCCGCGTGACGGCGTCAGCGCCGCCGCCGCCTATGACCAAGCGCGGATGTTGCTCGCCGATGTTGTCCAGGATTTCGGCCGCAGCCTGCCCTACCGTGCCGAGCGCCTCGACGATGCGATGGCGCCGGAGCCGGAAGCGAATATGGGCCGGGCCGAATACCACGCCATGGTCGAGCGGGCGAAGGATTACATCCGCGCCGGCGACATCTTCCAGGTCGTACCGTCGCAGCGTTTCATCGTGAAATTCAGTTTGGGCGGACTGGCGTTCTATCGGGCGCTGCGCCGCCTCAACCCGTCGCCTTTCCTGTTCCTCCTCGATTTCGGCGATTTCAGCGTGATCGGGTCGAGCCCGGAGATCCTTGTCCGGCTGCGCGACGGCAAGGTGACGATCCGTCCGATCGCCGGCACCCGCAAGCGCGGCGCCACGCCGGCCGAAGACGCCGAGCTTGCCGCCGATTTGCTGGCCGATCCGAAGGAATTGGCTGAGCATCTGATGCTGCTCGACCTCGCGCGCAACGATGTCGGGCGGGTCGCGCGGATCGGCACGGTCCGCGTCGTCGAGCAGATGATCGTCGAGCGCTACAGCCACGTCATGCATATCTGCTCGACCGTCGAAGGCGAGATCGACCCGCGCCACGACGCGCTCGACGCACTGATGGCGGGATTTCCGGCCGGCACGGTGTCCGGCGCGCCCAAGGTCCGGGCGATGGAAATCATCGATGAGCTCGAGCCGGAGCGGCGCAACGTCTATGGCGGTGCGGTCGGATATTTCGGCGGCTCCGGTGCCATGGACACCTGTATCGCGTTGCGCACTGCCGTGCTCAAAGACCGAAAGCTGGTGCTGCAGGCCGGCGGCGGTGTCGTCGCCGACAGCGACCCGGAATCCGAATATCAAGAATCGTTGAACAAGGCCAAGGCGCTGGTCCGCGCAGCCGAAGAAGCGGTGCGCTTCGCAGCCGGCCGCTGACCCGGAAGCCGGCGCAAGCCGCATCCCCTCTCGCATTGATCGAATGTCGGGTTGGGGTATTACGTTGCGTAATCACCTTTGATCGGTCTAGTTGCTGCGATGGCGTGGCGCCGGCCGAGGAGGTCGTTTTATGCGTTGGGGTTCCCTGTTCTGTGCCGTGCTCTTGGCGTGCCTGTCGACACGGGCGGGGGCACAGAACTATCCATATGTCGCGACGATCCCGGTCCCGGTGCTGGCCGGGAAAACTGCGGCCGCCGAACCGCAGGGCATCGCATTCGACACGAACAACAAGCGGCTGCTGATCGCCGAAGGCTCGAACCAGGTCGTCCAAGTGCTCGACGGTACCAGCTTCGCGCTGCTGGCGACCATCGGCATCGCCGGCGTCAGCGGTGCCGATGGCGGCCATTTCTCCTATCCGGGCGGCGTGGCCTACGATCCGAAGCGCAACCATATCGTCGTCGCCGACACGGGCAACGACCGCGTGCAGATCATCGATGGCACGACTTTCGGTGCGGTCGGCACGATCGGCGTCGCCGGCGTACCCGGCGCCGACCCGACCCATCTCTCCGGTCCGGTCGCAGTCGCGGTCGACAGCGCGAATGACCGCATCGCGGTCGCCGACACCGGCAATAGCCGAGTCGAGATCTTCGATGCCGGCAGCTTGGCGCTCGTCGGCACGCTCGGCGTGAGCGCAGCACCGGGCGCGGATAATCTCCATCTGTCGGCGCCGCAGGGCGTTGCGATCGACACCGAGTCCGGCCATCTGCTGGTCGGCGATACCGGTAATGCCCGAATCCAGGTGTTCGATGCCCGGTCGGCCGCCTATCTCGCCACGATCGGCTCGGTCGGCAGCGTCGGCGGCATCGGGGTTGATGTCTTCGGACGCCGGATCCTCGCCGCCGACCCAGGTGATTTCGTCGTCGATGTGATCGACGCCGATGCGCTCGCCCCGATCGGCGCGGTGGGATTGCAGGATGGCTTCGGCGTCGACAATGCCCGGTTCCTGTCGCCCAGTGGGCTGGCATCCGATCCGGCGACCGGGCGCCTCTTCGCCGGTGACTCCGTCCTCAATCGAGTTCAGGTCTTCGGACCGCCGTCCTTACTGATCGCGGCGGTGGCGCCGGCCGGGCGGGCGGTGGCGGTCGGCCAAGCCACGTCGATCTTCGCCACCATCCTCAATATCGGCGTCGTGCCGCTGCCCAATTGCCAGGTCGCCCTCCCGAACAACGCTCCGCCCGGCCTGTCGGTAAGCTTCCAGACGACCGACCCGACGACCAATCACGCGACCGGGCAGCCGAACCAGCCGGTGACGATCGCCGCCGGCGCCGGCCAAAGCTTCGTCCTGTCGCTGAGCGCCGCAACGCCGCTGACGGCGATCGGCCAGTCCTTCCTGTTCACCTGCGACGGCACCAGCCCAGCGCCGATCTTTGCCGGCATCAATACGGCGGATCTGACATTCTCCGCGACCCCCACAGCCGACATCGTCGCTGCCGCGGCGACGCCCGGCGGATCGGGCGTCGTGACGGTTTCGAAATCTTCCGGGCCGTTCACCGCCTTCTCTGTCGCCGCCCTGAACCTGGCCGCGACCGCGCCGCTCGTCGTCTCGGCCGATAGCGGCAGTTTTCTGCCGATGCCGGACGGCAGCATGGCGCCGGGCTTCTACCAGACCCTGCCGCTGCAGGTTTTGGTGTGTCAGACGGACCCACTTTCCGGCCAATGTCTCGCCTCGCCGACGGCAGC
>Ga0181519_10002815_pt1 | contig 14511 bp, 12 predicted proteins | sample PEATcosm2014_Bin_26_FD_121102 | JGI IMG/M metagenome (GOLD analysis project Ga0181519, IMG submission 121102) | Peatland microbial communities from MTU Mesocosm Facility, Houghton, MI, USA - PEATcosm2014_Bin02_10_metaG | ecosystem: Environmental > Terrestrial > Soil > Wetlands > Peat | place...
AATCCAAACCCGAGAGCGCGTTCGGCGTTTTGATCGAGATGGTGGAAGACACCGCGAACAAATGACAAACCTAGCCACTGAACGCCTGCTTGAAGAGTTCCCGCCGGTCAGCACAACGGAGTGGCAGTCCGCGATTGTGCGAGACCTGAAAGGCGCCGATCCCGAGAAGAGACTAACTTGGCGAACGGACGAGGGGCTGGGGCTGAGGCCCTTCTATCGCGCCGAGGATTTGACGGAGTTGGCATGCGTGGACACGCTGCCGGGAGTTTTTCCGTACCAGCGCGGTGCGCGCGCCACCGGCGAGTGGCAGATTCGCGAAGAGATCGACGCTGCGAATGCGGAAGAAGCCAATCGCATGGCGTGCGCCGCGGTAGCGGCGGGCGCCGAGGGCATTGCATTCAGCGGAATTTCGGTCGGGAGTGCAGGCGAACTCGAGACTTTGCTCCGAGGATTCGACGAGATTCCGGTGCATCTTGTGCGCGCCAGTGAGCTGCTAATTCGGATGCTGATCGAGCGGCGGAATGAAACGCCGTACACCGCTGGGATTTCCACCGGATGCGATGCACTGACCAGTGTGGAATTTGCAACGGAGACGATTTGGACTGTGCCCGCCGGCCTCGTGCCATTCACCATCCATGGCGCGGCGTTCGCCGAGGCGGGAGCGACGGCCGTGGAAGAAGGCGGCTTCGCGCTGGCGGCAGGGGTGGATTTTCTGGCGGCGCTCGCGGAGCGCGGAGTGGATGTGAATCATGCGGCGGCTGCGCTTGAGTTCAGCTTCGCCGTAGGCTCCAATTACTTCTTCGAGATCGCCAAGTTCCGCGCGTTCCGCATGCTTTGGGCGCGCGCGGTTGAGAGTTTTGGCGGGACGCATGAGGCGGCGCGGGCACGGATCGTGGCGCACACTTCGAAATGGAATAAGACCGTCTACGATCCTCACGTGAACATTTTGCGCACGACCACCGAGGCGATGGCCGCGGTGCTGGGCGGAGCGGATGCAGTGACGGTGACGCCCTTCGATGCGTGCTACCAAGCGCCGGACGAAGCGAGCCGGCGGCTGGCTCGGAACACGCAACTGCTGCTGAAGCATGAGGCGTGGCTGGGAAGCGTGGCCGATGCAGGCGGAGGATCGTACGCCCTCGAGACGATCACCGATTTTCTGGCGCGCGAGAGCTGGAGGGTTTTTCAGAATATCGAAGCGCGCGGCGGATTCCGCAAAGCGCAATCCGAGGGGATGATTGCGCAGGCCCTGGAACGGAGCCTGGCGGCGCGGGAGCAGGCGGTTGCATCGCGAAGACGCGTGCTGGTGGGCACGAATCAATTCGCGAATCCGGCGGAGCGGGTGCTGGGTCGCATTGACGAACAGCGCGCGAAAGCCGATTTGCGCGGGGCGCGCACGTATGAGGAGCTGCGGCTGCGCACGGAGCGCCATGCGGCCAAGGGAGGCAAGACGCCGCGGATACTGCTGGCGGAGATCGGCGACGTAAAGATGCGCGCGGCACGGGCCAATTTTGCAGCGAATTTCTTTGCCTGCGCAGGATTTACAACGCAAGTACGGCGCTTCAAGAAAGCCGAGGAGATTGCCGAGGCGGACGCGGATTTGATTGTGCTGTGCAGCGCGGATGCGGAGTACGCGGTGCTGGCTGGAGATTTAATGCCGAAGTTGAAAGCGCTGGGCCGCGAGACGCGGGTGATGGTGGCGGGGAATCCCGAGAACGCGGAGGAATTACGCGCGATGGGGATTGCGGATTTCGTGCACGTTCGCAGTCATCCGGTGGAGTTCTTGACGGGTTGGCAGGAAAAACTGTTGGTTTGAAAGCGACAGGTTAGGGTTCGCGGTATCCCATGTCTCAAAATCGAGACCCGGGGTACCCCCGATTCAACACGACAGAAGCATTTCTTCATGGAAGGGGAAAGAGCATGAACCGGATGATATCGATTGTGGTATTGGGGATGCTGTTGTGCTCGACGGCGTTTGGGCAGGACGTAGAGGCAAAACGCAAGGCAGCGGAGCAGAGCGCGCAAAGTTGGTTGGCGTTGGTCGACCAAGGCGACTATGGCCAAAGCTGGAAGGAGGCCGCGTCGTTCTTTCAATCGAAGATATCGAAGGCAGACTGGCAAAATGCGCTTCAGCAGGCGCGGCTGCCGTTGGGAGCCGCCGGTAATCGTTCGCTGATGGGATCGATGTATCAGACCGATCTCCCCGGCGCGCCGAAAGGGGAATACGTCGTCATTCAGTACAAGACCGAGTTTGCGGGCAAGAATCAATTCATTGAGACGATTACGCCCATGCTCGACAAGGACGGGAAGTGGCGCGTGTCGGGGTATTTCATCAAGCCGGCACAGTAATTCGCTGCGCGGGCTTGTTTAGGTTATGTGAGTTGAGAACACAAGATGCGTCCGGATTTTACAAAGATCGATTGGAAGCCAGCAGCGACGGAGACGATCGCTCGCGAAGCCGATGAGTGGCTTTCGCCCGAGCACATCGCGCTGAAGAGTTTTTATGCGTACGCGGATCTGGAGGGGCTCGAACACCTGGATTACGCGGCGGGAATTCCGCCGTACCTACGCGGGCCGCACACTACGATGTATGCCACGCGGCCGTGGACGATCCGGCAATATGCGGGGTTTTCGACGGCGGAAGAGTCGAATGCATTCTACCGGCGCAACCTGGCGGCGGGGCAGCGCGGACTTTCGGTGGCGTTCGATCTGGCGACGCACCGCGGATACGACTCCGACCACGAGCGTGTGACCGGCGACGTGGGCAAAGCAGGTGTGGCCATTGACTCGATTCTCGACATGAAGATTCTCTTCGACCGCATTCCGCTGGAGCGGATGTCGGTTTCGATGACGATGAACGGCGCAGTGCTGCCGATCATGGCGTTCTATATCGTGGCCGCCGAGGAGCAGGGCGTGCCGCCGGAGCAGTTGAGCGGGACAATTCAGAACGACATTTTGAAAGAGTTCATGGTCCGCAACACGTATATCTATCCGCCCGAGGGATCGATGCGGATCGTGGGCGACGTTTTTCGCTATTGCGCGGAGAAGATGCCGAAGTTCAACTGCATCAGCGTGAGCGGATACCACATGCAGGAGGCGGGCGCGACGGCGGATCTGGAATTGGCCTACACGCTGGCCGATGGGCTGGAGTATTTGCGCACGGGCGTGAGGGCAGGCCTCGACGTGGACGAGTTTGCGCCGCGGATTTCGTTCTTCTGGGGCGTGGGCATGAACCATTTTATGGAGATTGCCAAAATGCGCGCGGCACGCATGCTATGGGCGAAGATCGTAAAAAGCTTCGGCGCAAAGAATCCCAAATCGCTGGCGCTGCGCGCACATTCGCAAACTTCAGGATGGAGCCTGGCGGCGCAGGACCCATACAACAACGTGGTGCGCACGTGCGTTGAGGCGCTGGCCGCGGCCTTCGGCGGCACGCAGTCGTTGCACACCAACGCGCTGGACGAAGCGCTGGCGCTGCCTACGGATTTTTCGGCGCGCATTGCACGCAATACGCAGATTTATCTTCAGGAAGAGACGGGCATCACGCGCATGGTCGATCCCTGGGCGGGATCGTACTACGTGGAGCAGCTGACGCACGAGTTGATGCACACGGCGTGGGAATTGATCGAGGAAATTGAAAGACTGGGCGGCATGGCGAAGGCGATCGAAACTGGGTTGCCGAAGATGCGGATTGAAGAAGCGGCGGCGCGCAGGCAGGCGGGGATCGATGCGGGGAGCGACGTGATTGTGGGCGTGAATGCTTACGCTGCATCCGAAGAGCCGGAGATTCCCGTACTCGATATCGACAACGAAGCGGTGCGCGAGGCGCAAGTAAAGAGACTGGAGGAATTGAAGCGCGAACGCGATGCAGGGGCCGTTCGCGCGGCGCTGGAAAAGCTCGAACAATGCGCGACGACGGGCGAGGGGAATTTGCTGGAGTGCGCTGTGGAAGCCGCGCGCAAGCGCGCCACGCTGGGCGAGATTTCGCAGGCGCTGGAAAACGTGTGGGGGCGGTACGAAGCCACGACGCGAACTATCGCCGGCGTGTATTCGGCGGCCAGCGCGGGCGGCGAGGAGTTTCGCAAGGCGCGGCGGATGGTGGAGGAGTTTGAGCGCGAGGAGGGCCGGCGGCCGCGGATTCTGGTAGCGAAGATGGGACAGGACGGACACGACCGCGGCGCCAAAGTGATTGCGACGGCGTTCGCAGACATCGGATTCGACGTGGACATTGGGCCGCTGTTCCAGACGCCACATGAAGTGGCACGGTTCGCTCTCGACAGCGACGTGCACGTGGTGGGCGTGTCGAGCCTGGCGGCGGGACACAAGACGCTCGTGCCTCAACTCATTTCCGAATTGCGCGGGATGGGTCGCGAAGACATTCTGGTGGTGGTGGGTGGCGTGATTCCGCCGCAGGATTACGATTTTCTGTACAAGGCCGGAGTGGCAGGGATTTATGGGCCGGGAACGGTGATTCCCGTGGCGGCGCAGAAAATTGTGGAGATGCTGAGCGCCAGCGTCACGATTTAGCGAAACAGATCGGCGAATGCCATGAAGAGCTCGATGCGCGAAATTGCCGGGAGCGAAACGCCGTCTGCTCCGCACGTCACACAGAAGCGCAAGCCGCTTTCGCGCGAGGAGTACGTTGCGGGGATTTTGCGCGGCGATCGGACGGTGCTGGCGCGCGCGGTCACGCTGATTGAGAGCGCGCGCGAGACGGATCGCGCGCTGGCCGAGCAGATTGTGGAGGATTGCCTGCCGCACAGCGGCAACTCGATCCGCGTGGGCATTACCGGCGTGCCGGGCGCGGGCAAAAGCAGCTTGATTGAAGCGCTGGGCGGTTATTTGATCGCGGAGCGGACACAGAAAGTCGCGGTGCTGGCAATCGATCCGAGCAGCCAAATTTCGGGCGGCAGCATTCTGGGCGACAAGACGCGCATGACGACACTGGCCGCGAGCGAGATGGCTTTCGTACGGCCGTCGCCTTCGCGCGGTATGGCGGGCGGCGTTGCACAGCGGACGCGCGAGGCGATGCTTCTGTGCGAAGCGGCGGGATACCGGAACATTCTGGTGGAAACCGTTGGCGTAGGGCAGTCGGAGACTGCCGTGCACGAGATGGTCGATTTTTTTCTTTTGATCACGCTGGCTGGAGCGGGCGATGAGTTGCAGGGGATCAAGCGGGGCGTAATGGAATTGGCGGACCTGGTGGCCGTGAACAAGGCCGATGGCACGAATGTGCCCGCAGCAGAGCGGGCGCGGGCCGAGGCGCAAAACGCGCTGCACTTCTTTCCGGCGGCGGAATCTGGATGGACCCCGCGTGCTGTGACGTGCTCGGCACGAACGGGCGCGGGGATTCGCGAGCTGTGGGGGTGCGCACTGGAGTATGCGGCGCTTACGCGGGCGAATGGGTGGTTCGGCAATGCGCGGCGCGAACAGCAGCGGCGATGGATGCACGAGATGATCGACCAGGCTCTGCGGCGGCAGTTCGACGCGCATGCTGCGGTGCGCAGCGGCGTGGCGGCGCTGGAGCGGGACGTGGCGGAGGGGCGCACGACATCGTTTCGCGCGGCGCGGATGCTGCTGGATGCGTACACGCGCGGATCGTGACACGATAGCGAAAAAAGATCAGAGCACAGATTATGGAATGCGGCCGGCGAGCGCTGCGGCCTGCGTCGCGGCCTGCTGCGGCGTGGGCAGATTGACGTAGCCGGCCAACACGCGGCCTTTGCGAAAGATGCAGATACCGCCAAGATATGGCGCGTTGACGATCCACGCCTCGTCGCCCACCAGCGCGGGGACGGCACCGGGAAAGTGCAAGCGAAGGGATTTGAGCACGAGAGACGCGGATTCGGGAGTGGCTTCGAGAACGATGAAGGCCTGGCCGGCCTGGTATTTGGCGACGTAGCCACGCCGGAGCTCGCGGAGGCCTATCACGCTCTCTGGAACCATGCGGACAGGCGCAACATTGTCTGGCGGGAACCAGCGTAACTGCGCGGGCGGCGTCACGCGGCCGGAAAGACGCACTTCGAGCGTGGAGGCCATACTACGCAACGTGGAAGAGTCGTCGGCGTTGGCATCGGAGGAGACTTCGACGATCTCAACATAGAAGTTGCCCTTGGCGAAGGTTGCGCTCTGCGGCTGAACCTGGCCGCCCATGCCGATTTGCGAAATGGGCGAGTTGGGATCGAGGTTGGCGGCGAAGAGTCCATAGGCGGCGTCGGGATCGGTCATTTCAGAGAGATCGATGGTGATCGTGCTATCGGCGGATTTACAGTCGATGGTGCTCATGCGCACGAAACCGAAGATGAGATAGCCCTCCGCACCGCCGTCCTTGTAATCGAAGAGATTGCCTGAGTCGAACTGACGGATCGCGCCGGACTGCTCCCAACCTGGGGCGATGTGACAGTCGAGGAGGTTTTGCGCGACAGAGGAGCCAGAAGCAAGCAGAGCCGAGAGCAGCAATGCGGCAACCTTCATGCGAAAAGCTCCTGTGCACGGGCCATGCGACGGGCGACGTGCACGCCGTGAGGACAATCTACTGTGCAGCCGGCGCAATCGGCACAGCGGACGGGCGCCTGGGCGAGCTCGAGATAACGCTCGCGGCCAAGCGCGAACTGGCCGTAGCCGTCGGCGTAAGTTAGGCAGCGCAGCACGTCGGCCACGGGCAGGCCTTCGCGGCACTTGCCCTCGCATGCGCCGCACATGCGGCAATAGAGCGGGCGAATCCGCTCCAGGTGCGCGGTGAGAATGCCAGCATCGATGGCGTTGAAGGCGTACTGCATGGCCTTGAGGTTTTCGTCGAGCTGATCCATGTCGGTGATGCTGGGAACGGTGGTGGCGACGTTGGGATTCTTGACCACCCATTTGAGCGCGGAAAGCATCGCGCCGGGTTGCGCAAGCTTGCCGCCGATAGGATCGCCGGGCTTGTGGCTGCGCGCTCCGCCAGCCATGACCTTCATGGCCACGACGCCGAGACCGGCCTCGGACGCGGTTTCAACGGCCTTGTCCATGGCGGGATCCATGGTGAAGTTGTAGGCTGCAAGCACGACATCGAACGCTTTTTTCTGAATCATCCAAGGAATGAGCTGCGGCTGACCACTGTGGGTGCTAACGCCGATGAAGCGGACCTTGCCCTGCTGCTTGGCGAGCTGCTGAGCCTCGATATGATCGTCCGTAATTTCGGCGGGATCGCTGCGGGCGTGCAGATACCAGATGTCGATGTAGTCAGTATTGAGCTCGCGCAGGCTCTGGTCGAGATGCTGCATCATCCCGGTTTTGTCGGACGCGTGGGTTTTGGTGGAAAGAACGATCTGCTTGCGCTTAACTCCGAGCGCCGCGCCGACCATGCGCTCGTTGTTGCCGCGCGAATAGCTGCGCGCAGTGTCGAAGTAGTTGATGCCGAGATCCGCGGCGCGCTCAATCACGCTGGGGTCAGAGGTGATCATGCAACCGAAGCCGACAGAGGTGACGCGGAGCCCGGTGCGGCCGAGCGTCTTGTAACTGAGCTTAATGGCGGAGCTTGAGGGTGCGGCGCCGGATTGCGGCTTGAGGACGCCGAAGGCGGGGGTTGCACTGGCAAGCGGAGCGAGCAAGCCGGCGGAAACACCGGCGGTGAGGAAATCGCGACGGGAGGTCCTGGAAGGCATGGAGACACCTCGGCTCTACGGAGCGCCCATAGTGTAGAAAGCGCCTGGGGCGGGTGCATAGGACGGGCGTCACAATGCAGGGCTCAGGTGTCAGGTTTCAGGGGTCAGTTCGGGACCCGTCGCTGGTCGCTCAATTTAAGTTGCGGAGGACCTGGAGGGCTTCTTCGAGGGCGGTTTCCCATGGCACAAGCTCGACGCCGAAGCGGGCGTGCAATTTGGCGTTGGATAGCACGGAATTGCGGGGGCGCGCGGCGGGGGTGGGGTAGTCCTTGGTCGTGATGGGGGTGAGAGCGGGCGGTTTAACGGCGAGGACCTGGGCGGCACGGGCAAAGATAGCCTGGGCAAATCCGAACCAGGAGACGGAGCCGCCACAGGTCATGTGGTATAGGCCAGCCCAGTCCTGCGGCGCACCGAAACGGCCGGCGAGGATGCCGGTGACGATGAGATGTGTGGCACGGGCGAGTTCGATAGAAGTCGTGGGCCCGCCGATCTGGTCGTCGACGATGGAGAGACGATCGCGCTCGCGCGCAAGGCGGAGCATGGTGAGGAGAAAATTGTTGCCGTGGGGGCCGTAGACCCAACTGGTGCGGAAGATGAGGAACTTGCCACCGACGCCCTCGACGGCCTGCTCACCGGCCAGCTTGCTGGAACCGTAGACATTGAGCGGATTGGGCACGTCAGACTCGACCCACGGCGAAGATTTGCTGCCGTCGAAAACATAGTCAGTGGAGTAGTGGACGAAGAGGGCGTTGCGCAGGAGGGCCTCTTCGGCGAGGACCCGCGGCGCCTGCTCGTTGATAGCGTAGGCAAGATCGCGCTCGGTCTCGGCACGGTCGACGGCGGTGTAGGCGGCGGCGTTCAGTATGATGTCGGGCGCGGCGCGATGAACCAGCTCGCGGGTTTGCGCGGCATCGGCGAGATCGACAGATTCACGATCGACGCCGACGATGGGGCCGAATCCGGCGAAGATCTTTTCGAGCTCGCGACCGAGTTGGCCGGCGTTGCCGACGATGAGGATGCGGGGATTCGTGACCGTGGTTGACGATTCGCTCACGCGGGCGAGCTCCGAAGGACGTGGAAGTGTGCTGCTGGCATTCTAAATGGCTGCGGCGGAGGGCCGGTTCGCTTGGAATCGCGATTCACCGTACAATTTAAGGAGGAGTCTTCCCCGATGCGCCGTGTGTATTGCGATGCCAATGCCACCACGCCTCTGCTGCCAGAGGTGATGGAGGCGATGCGCCCGTATCTGATGGAGGATTTCGGGAATGCGTCGTCGATCCATTTGCAGGGGCAGCGGGCGCGGAAGGCGGTGGACGGGGCGCGTGAAACGCTGGCCACGTTTTTCCATTGCCGCGAAGCCGAGGTGGTGTTCAACTCCGGCGGGACCGAGGGGGACAACACGGCGATCTTCGGGCTGGTGCGCGCGGGCGATCACCTGATTACGACCGCGATTGAACATTCGGCGGTGCTGCGCGCGGCTGAGCGCGTGGCGGAGCGCGGTGCGGAGGTGACGTTTGTTGCGCCTCGCACGGATGGATTGATCGATCCCGAAGAGATTCGGCGAGCGGTGCGGCCGCAGACTCGACTGATCAGCGTGATGCTGGCGAATAACGAGACGGGCGTGCTGCAACCGGTGGAAGAGATTGGGAAGATTGCCGCGGAGGCGGGTGCGCTCTTCCACATCGATGCGGTGCAGGGCGCGGGGAAGGTTGAGTTCGACGTGCGGCGATTCGGCTGCCATTTGTGCTCGATCAGCGCGCACAAGATGCACGGGCCGAAGGGCGTGGGCGCGATGTACGTGCGGCGAGGGACACCGCTAGATCCGCTGATTGTGGGCGGGAGCCACGAGCGCCGGCAGCGCGCGGGCACGGAGAATGTGCCCGGCATCGTGGGACTGGGCAAAGCAGCGGAACTGGCCATGGAAAGCCTGGCGGATGGAACCGTCGAACGCATTGCAGGATTGCGCGACCGGCTTGAGGCAGGAGTTTTGCGGATTGCGGGCACGGGCGTGAACGGCGCCGGCGCGCCGCGCGTGGCGAATACCACGAACATCCGTTTTGAGCAGGTGGAGGGTGAGGCGCTGGTGATCGCGCTGGATCTCAAGGGCGTGGCAGTGAGCGGCGGGTCGGCTTGCCACTCCGGCTCGACCGAGCCGAGCCACGTGCTGATGGCGATGGGATTGGACAAGAATGCGGCGCGGGCGAGTTTGCGGTTCAGCCTGTTGAGGACGGCGACGGAAGAGGATGTGGACCAGGTGCTGAAGGTTGTGCCGGAAGCGGTCGGGCATTTGCGCGCTTTGGCGCCGGAAGTTGCAGGAACTCTTGGATAGGAAAGCTTTCGAACAGATGGAGCAGCACACAACAATCGCGGTGGCCATGTCCGGAGGGGTCGATTCCTCGACGGCGGCGGCGATCCTCGCGCATTCGGGCGTGAACGCAGTCGGGCTGACACTGCATCTTTGGGATCAAACGAGGTTGGCCGGGAAGCACGGCATTCCCGATGCGCCAAAGGCGGGCCGCTGCTGTTCCATTGACGATGTGTATGACGCGCGGCGCGTAGCCGAGGACCTGGGGATTCCGTATTACGTGGTGAACCAGGAGGAGCGGTTCGAGCGCGACGTGGTGCGGCCGTTTGTTGACGAGTATCTGGCGGGACGCACGCCGATTCCCTGCTCTCTTTGCAACAACCACATCAAGTTCGATCAGCTGCTGAAGACGGCGCGCAGCATTGGTGCGGAGTACATTGCCACCGGCCATTACGCGGTGAATGAGTACGACGAAAAGCGCGGGCGCTGGATTTTGAAGCGGCCAGCGGACCTAGCCAAGGATCAGACGTATTTTCTCTTCGGGCTTACGCAGGAGCAGTTGTCGCGGACGCTGTTTCCGCTGGGCCACATGACCAAGCCGGAGGTGCGCGAAGCGGCGCGGCAGCATGGATTGCGGCTGGCCGAGAAGCCCGACTCGCAGGAGATCTGCTTCATTCCTGGCGGCGATTACAAGCAGTTTTTGACGGCGTATCTCGAAGAGCAAGGCGAACGCATGCCGGAGACGGCGGGCGAGCTGGTGGCTGCGAGCGGCGAAGTGATCGGGAAGCACGAGGGAATTTCGAACTTTACCGTGGGCCAGCGCAAGGGTCTCGGTGTGTCGTCGCCGTCGCCGCTTTATGTGCTGCAGATCGATCCGGCGAGCCATCGCGTGAAGGTGGGCCCGGATGCCGAACTCGCGACGCGGACGTTGCGCGCGCGGCAGATGAACTGGATCAGCATTGCCGGGCTGACGGGACCGATGCGGGTGCGGGCGAAGATCCGGCACCGGCATGAGCCGGCGTGGGCCACGCTGGAGCCTGCGGGACCGGACGAGATTCTGGCCACATTCGATGAGCCGCAGCGCGCCGTAACGCCGGGACAGTCGGCGGTGTTCTACGACGGCGATGAGGTGGTTGGCGGCGGCTGGATTGTCTGACGCGCTCGCGTAAGATGCTTTCCTATTTCGGCCGCTGCATCTCGAAGCGGTCGCGGGTTCGCACGTAGGTCGGGCCACCCATGCGGCCGATGGCATTAAGCCGGTCGGGGTCGATCTTGTAGCCGTCAAGAAGCGATTCGAGAACGTGGAAGCGCAGGACCTCGCCTAGCACCAGAATGCCGCCGCCGGGCTGGTCGCTGACGCGGATGATCTGATGCAGGCGGCACTCCATCTGCACTTTGCTTTCGGCCACGCGCGGTGGCTTCACCAGATCGCTTGCCACCGGCGTCAGCCCGGAAAGCTCGAATTCGTCGACTTCGGGCGGTACATCGGCGGAGCAAAGGTTCATCTGCTCGGCAAATTCCTCTGACACGATGTTGACGACGAACTCACCCGTGGCTTCGATGTTGTACAACGTGTCCTTGTACGGGCGCGGGCCGTTGCGGACGGCGGCGCAGAAGCAGACCACCGGAGGGTTGGAGCTGCACGCGGTGAAGTAGCTGAAGGGCGCGAGATTCCGGACGCCAGCAGCATCGACGGTGGAGACGAAGGCGATGGGCCGCGGCACGATCATGCCGATCATGAGCTTGTAGGTTTCATTGGGCGCGATTTGGGCGGGATCGAGGGTGCGCATTCTGAGTTCTTGTCGAGCGCCGGTCAGGCGCCGGCTGCCAAGCTACACGAACATGTCGTTATCGCTGGACCTGCGACTCGCTTCCCCTCGCGGCGCGCCTTCCGTGCTGCGCAGCGACTCGACGACAGCCTTTGCGGAGGCAAGGAACGCGGAGAGCTGGCGCATGGGCTTGGCCACGGTGTCGGCCATAAAGGCACTGGCGCGGTCCACGGCATCGAGGACACTGGAAAGCATGGTGTCGAGGCGGCTGGCCTGACGCCGCGCACGCGCAATGATCTCATCAGCGGCCTCTTGCACGTCGGCAGTCTGATCACGCAGGGCGCGCGTGAGCACGGCGAGGTCGGAAGTGGTTGATTCAATCTTGGGCGCGAGGCGCGTGACGAGGTCGCGGGTCTGGTCAATGATCGGCATGACCGAGGAGCGAATGTCTTCGACCTGATCGTGAATATTCTTGGCCAGTTTGCGCAGGGCAACGAATGCGGCAAGGAGAACGATGGCCTGAATCATCATGGCCAGCGCCACTGCGGCGACCATGGCGAGCTGAACGGTCTGGTTATCGAGTTTTGGCATGGCGTTGCCCTCGCGCAGAGGTTCTGCGGCTTGAAGCAAAAGTTGTCAAGCACGCTCCCGGGGGAAGAAGCGGCGTTGTATCCGGAGCCGGCACAGGAGCTTGTCGGTCCTGCTCTCGCGCCCGGCGCCGGAAAAAATGGCGCGGCCGGAGTAGGCCGGGAAGGACCCGGAGCCGCCCGCTCTCAGCCCTCGTGACTCTCGGATTCGCTGGCCGACGCGTGGTAAGCCTCGCGACCCGCTTCAACAGCGGCGCTGACCCGCGATGTCTGGTCGGAGACAAGATTCTTGCCCCGCTCCACAAATTCTTCCCACTGCGCGCGTCCGCGATCGACGGCGTCACGGCCGCGATCGACGTATTCGCCCACCTGTTCCTTGCCCTTGTCGACGAAAGCACTGACATGTTCCCTGCCCTTGTCGACCATTGCGCTGACGTTCTCCGCAGCCTCGCGCGTGCGGACGCGTAGATACTCGGTGCCCTCGCGGGCGCCCTGCGCGATGTCCTCGCGGGTTTCGCGGCCGCTCTTGGGGGCGTAAAGAATGCCGACCAGCGCGCCAATGCCCAATCCGGCCAGGAACCACGCTACTCCGTAGGATTTATTTTCGTCTGCCATGACGGAATTTCTCCTTTCGCTACCGTACACAAGAATGCCTGAGACTACCGAACAGTCCAAGTTTACCGCAACCGGCCGGCATCCTGCAGTTTGGGCATTGCAAACAGGCGCTGGGCCTGCCCGCACATGGCCGTCTCGGAGTTGGATGCGCGAATGAGACAAGCGATGGGCGGCCGACCGCGCGCAGACCGGATTCACCCACCGCAGCGACAGGTGTGCGCCAGAACCTCGGCAAAGTGGAGAGCCTTGGTGTGAGCCAACTGGTCGATCTGCTCGCGGCAACTGAAGCCGTCGGCGACCACGATTGTGGTTGGCCCCGCGGATTGAACGGCCGGGAGCAGGCCCTGGTTGGCGATGGTCTTCGACACTTCGAATTTGTCGGCTTCAAAGCCGAAGGGGCCAGCCATGCCGCAGCAACCGGCCTGGATCAGCTCGACCTCGGCGCCGGCTTCGCGGAGAAGCGCGATCTCGTTGCCCGGGCCGCCGAAGACCGCCTTGTGATGGCAGTGGCCATGGACGAGGATGTGCGCGCCGTCAAGACGGCCCGAAACGAAGCCGGGCGCACGGGCGGCGAGAAAGTCGGCTAAGAGCCAGACCTGCTCGCTCAGGCGTTGGGCACGCGCATCGTTGGGGAAGAGTTCGAGGAGCTCGTCCTTGAAGACGCTGGCGCAACTGGGCTCAAGGAAGATAAAGGGCAGGCCGGCATCGATCTGCGGAGTCATGCGGCGAACGACCTGCGCGAGATAGGATCGGGCCGCAGAGAGCAGGCCGAAATCGTAGAGCGGACGGCCGCAGCAGATGTGCCCGTGGGGCGTTTCCACGCGGAAGCCGGCAAGGCTGAGGACGGTTTCCGCGGCCTGGAGGGATTGTGGATGGTAGTAGTTGTTCCACGTGTCGGGCCACAAAAGCACTGATTGCGGGAGATCAACTTGCTTCCCTTCCCGGGTCCCGGAGTGCAAGGGACCCGGGGCACCCAAGTTCATGGTTGGGCGGCGCGATTGCTGGAAGGTTCTCGGCGCGAGACGCGGCAACTGCCGCTCACGAGCGACTCCGGCGATGCGCTTGATGAGCGGGCTGGTCAGAGGTCCGGTGAGGATTGCATTCGTCAGCGCCGGCGCCAGCGAACCGTAGCGGGCAAGTTGGTCGGCAAAGCCGAAGATGTAGTGATGCAGCGGGTGCAGACGGCCTTTGTAGCGCTGGGCTAGAAACTCTGACTTGTAGGCGGCCATATCGACCTGCACCGGGCACTCGGATTTGCAGGCTTTGCAACTGAGGCAGAGATCGAGAGCCTCGTGGACGGCAGGGCTCTGGAAGCCTTCTTCGCGCAATGCGCCGGAGAGCATTTCCCACAGCAGATGCGCACGGCCGCGGGTGGAGTGCTGCTCCTCGCCGGTGGCGCGGTAGCTGGGACACATGACGCCGCCCACGGTGTTGCGGCAGGAGCCGACGCCGACGCAGCGCTCGGTCGCGCGCGCGAGAGAGCCGTTGTCTTTTGCGAAGGCGAAATGGGTCTCGGGGGTCTCCGAGTGCGAGTGACCGTGGGCATCCATTTCTGCGGAGTGGCGGAGATTCTCTGTGGGGTCGTAGACGCGGAC
>Ga0181519_10002816_pt1 | contig 14508 bp, 12 predicted proteins | sample PEATcosm2014_Bin_26_FD_121102 | JGI IMG/M metagenome (GOLD analysis project Ga0181519, IMG submission 121102) | Peatland microbial communities from MTU Mesocosm Facility, Houghton, MI, USA - PEATcosm2014_Bin02_10_metaG | ecosystem: Environmental > Terrestrial > Soil > Wetlands > Peat | place...
AAGCCCATCAGGATCGGCGCCAGCGCGGTGGCGCCGAACATCGCCACCACGTGCTGCAACCCCATGGCGATGGTCTGCGGCCACGGCAGGCGCTCGTCGGGAGCGACGTCGCCGCTGGCCTTCACCGCCCAGCGCGGCAGGAAACCGGGCATCGGCAGTCCTCCACGCGGTCAGGGATCAGGCGGCGCCGTCCAGCCAGGCCAGCAGGTTGCGGCGAATGCGCTCCAGCGGCGGCCCCGGCGGGGGAAATACGAAGGGCTGGCCGGTGATCGCCTCGCAGGCCCGGATGTAGACCGACGCGGTGTGCAGCACGACCTCCGGCGGGATCGGCGGCACGGCGTCGCGATAGGGATCGCAACGCGCCGCCACCCAGGAACGCACCACGTCCTTGTCGAAGCTCTCGGGCGGTTCGCCGCGGGCGAAATGCTCAGGGTAGCTCGGGGCGAGCCAGTACCGGCTGCTGTCGGGCGTGTGGATTTCGTCGGCCAGCACGATGCGGCCCTGCGCATCGGTGCCGAATTCGTATTTGGTGTCGGCGAGGATCAGCCCCCGCGCCGCGGCGATCGCCTGGCCGCGGGCGAACAGCGCCAGCGCATAACGCTGCACGTCGGCCCATTGGGCTTCGCTCAGCAGGCCGCGTTGCACGATGTCGTCCGGCGTCAGCGGCTCGTCGTGCGCGCCGTCCCCGGCCTTGCTGGTCGGCGTGATGACGGCGGCGGGCAGACGCTGGTTGGGGTGCATGCCGTCGGGCAGGTGCAGCCCGTACATGTCGCGCGCACCGGCACGGTACATGGTCAGGATGGACGTGCTGGTGGTGCCGGCGAGGTAGCCGCGCACCACCATCTCGACCGGCAGGATGTCGAGCCGCCGGCCCACGACGACGTTCGGGTCGGGGTAGCCGAGCACGTGGTTCGGGCAGATGTCGCTGGTGGCGTCGAACCAGAACCGGGCGGTCTGGGTCAGCACCTGGCCCTTGAAGGGAATCACCGCGAGAATCCGGTCGAAGGCGCTGAGCCGGTCGGTGGCGATCAGGATGCGCCGCCCGTCCGGCAGGTCGTAGTTGTCGCGCACCTTGCCCGCGTGGTGGTTGGGCAGTTCGGGCAGGGTGGCGTCGGTGAGGACGTCGCCGGCACGGGCGTGCAGTTCACTTCGGTCCATCTGGAGTCCTCGGGGCTGTCGGTCCATTGCAGCGATAGCAGGGCGGGCCAGGGAAGCAAGGCCGGCGGGTCATGGCCGCGGCGGCCGGGTGGCGAGGAAGGCGGCCAGTTCATCGAGCGCGGCGGCGGTGAGCGCGCGGATCTCGCCGTGCAGCGCCGCCAGCCCCGCTGGTTCCATGTCGGCGGCCATCATGCCGAGGCGGCAGGCCTGCTCCAGCGCCGCCGCGCCGACCGCGCCGGCGGCGCCGGCCAGGCCGTGGCAGGTGCGCCGGAAGGCGGCGATGTCGCCGGCGGCGAGGTTGCCGTCCAACACGCCGATCAGCCGGCCGACATCCTGGCGGAACACTTCTAACACCGTGCGCAGGTCCCCGGCATCCAGGTCCTGCGCCAACTGGGCGGCAAAGCCGCTACCCGCCATGCCCGTTCTCCATCGGCCGCGTGGGCGTTCGTGCACCATCACGCGCCGCGAATCGTACCGCAAGCGGCGGTTGGACGCCATCGGGCCGTGCGCCTACACTGGCCGCGCTTATACTTGTGAAGGCGAACAACGGCACGATGCCCACGGCACTGATTACCGGCATTACCGGTCAGGACGGCGCCTACCTGTCGCAATTCCTGCTGGAGCGCGGCTACAGCGTGCATGGGCTGCTGCGCCGCTCGGCCTCGGCGGACGTGATCGGCGAACGGCTGCGCTGGCTCGGCGTGCTCGACCGCGTGACGCTGCACGACGGCGACCTGATCGACCTCTCGAGCGCGTTGCGCATCGTGCAGGAAGTGCAGCCCGACGAGGTCTACAATCTGGCGGCGCAGAGCTTCGTCCACGCCTCCTGGCAGCAGCCGCTGCTGACCGGCTCGGTGACCGGGCTGGGCGCCGTGGTCATGCTGGAGGCGGTGCGCATCGCCCGGCCGCAGGCCCGTTTCTACCAGGCCTCGTCGTCGGAGATGTTCGGCAAGGTCGAGCAGACCCCGCAGAACGAACGCACCCCGTTCTATCCGCGCAGCCCCTACGGTGCGGCCAAGCTGTACGCGCACGCGATGACGGTGAACTACCGCGAGAGCTTCGGCCTGCATGCCTCCTCGGGCATCCTGTTCAACCACGAGAGCCCGCTGCGCGGCATCGAATTCGTCACCCGCAAGATCACCGACGCGGTGGCGCGCATCAAGCTGGGGCTGGCCCGGCAGCTGAAACTGGGCAACCTGCAGGCGAAGCGCGACTGGGGCCACGCCGCCGACTACGTGCGGGCGATGTGGCTGATGTGCCAGCAGGACACCCCGGGCGACTACGTGGTCGCCACCGGCCGGAACACCGACATCGCCGGGTTCTGTGCCCTGGCGTTCGGCCACGTCGGGCTGGACTGGCGGGAATTCGTCCGCTCCGACGCCGCCCTGCTGCGCCCGGCCGAGGTGGAGGAATTGCGCGGCGATGCCGCCAGGGCACGCGACCGGCTGGGCTGGGCGCCCTCGGTGCGCCTGGAGGCGATGGTGGCGGAGATGGTGGATGCCGACCTGGCCCGCCATCGCGCCCGCGCCAGCGTGGCGCAGCCCACCGCCGCCAGCCTGCACTCGGCCTGGGTCTGACGGCCGCCGCGATGACACCGCGCCGCATCCTGGTGACGGGGGCGAGCGGGTTCGTCGCCTCCCACCTGGTGCCCCGCCTGGCCAGCGCCTTTCCCGCCGCGGCCCTGACGCTGTGCAGCATGGAGCCCGGTGCGGTGGCGCTGGACGTGACCGATGCCGCCGCGGTCGATGCGCTGGTCGCCTCCGTGCGGCCGGATGCCTGCGTGCATCTCGCCGCCGTCGCGGCGATTCCGGCGGCGCGGCAAGACCCGGACCGGGCCTGGCGGGTGAACCTGCACGGCACGCTGGCGCTGGCCCACGCGGTGCTGCGGCATGCGCCGGACTGCGCTTTCCTGTTCATCTCCTCGGCCGACATCTACGGACGCTCGTTCAGGTCCAGCACCGCGCTCGACGAGAGCGCGGTGCCGGCGCCGCTCAACACCTACGGCGCCACCAAGGCGGCCGCCGACCTCGCCGTCGGCGCCCTCGCGGCGGAGGGGCTGCGGGCGGTCCGGCTGCGGCCGTTCAACCACATCGGTCCCGGCCAGTCCGCGGCCTTCGTGGTGGCGGCCTTCGCCCGCCAGGTGGCCCGGGTAGCGGCCGGTTTGCAACCGCCGGTGCTGCACGTCGGCGCACTCGACCGCTGGCGCGACTTTCTCGACGTGCGCGACGTTTGCGATGCCTACGTCGCCTGCCTGCGCCGGCACGAGGCCCTGGAGCCGGGGGTCATTCTCAACCTCGCCTCGGGCACGCCGCGGCGGATCGGCGACGTGCTGGACGACCTGCTGCGCCTGGCCGGCGTCGCGGCCGCGCCGGAGACCGGCGCACCGCTGCTGCGACCCACCGACATCGCGAGGGCCTGCGGCGACGCGACGCTGGCGCGCGACCTGCTGGACTGGGCGCCGCGCCGGGTCTGGGAGGATACGCTGCGCGACGTGCTGGCGGATTGGACGGTGCGGGTACGGGCCGCCGGCGCCGCGAACGGTGCTTGACGTGGATCAATTGATACGGCAACGCACGGCGCTAGGCTGAGTGTTCGAAAGCGTGCCGGTCGCACGAGGCCAGGGATGGATACGGACATGAACGGGGCGACGTTTGTCGGAGTGGACGTGGGGTCGGCCAGCGTGCGGGCCGGCGTGTTCGACGCCGAGGGACGCAAGCTCGCCTTCGCCGTGCGGCCGATCCAACAGTTCAACCCGCGCGCCGACGTCTTCGAGCAGTCCTCGGCCGATATCTGGCGGATGGCCGGCGAAGCGGTGCGCGAGGCGGTGGCGGCCAGCGGCCGGCCGGCCGAGGCGGTGCGGGGCATCGGCTTCGATGCCACCTGCTCGCTGGTGGCCGTCGGCGCCGGCGAGACGCCGGTCTCGGTGGCCGAGGACGGCGATCCGCAGCGCGACATCGTCATGTGGATGGACCACCGGGCGGTCGCCGAAGCCGCGGAAATCAACGCCACCGGCGATCCGGCGCTGGCCTATGTCGGCGGCGAAGTCAGCGTCGAGATGGAGATCCCGAAAATCCTCTGGCTGGCCCGCCGCTTTCCCGATCGCCACCGGGCGACCCGGCGCTATTTCGACCTCGCCGACTACATGGTGTGGCGCGCCTGCGACGAGGATGCGGCCAGCGTCTGCACCCTGACCTGCAAATGGAACTACCTGGCGCACGAGGAACGCTTCAGCGAGACGCTGCTCAGCGCCATCGGGCTGACCGACCTGCTGGGCAAGATCCCGGCCCGGGTGCTGCCGCTCGGTTCCGCCGCCGGGCCGCTCAGCGCGCGCAGCGCCACCGAACTCGGCCTGCCCCCCGGCATCGCGGTGGCGACCGGCATCATCGACGCCCACGCCGGCGGGCTGGCGCTGTGCGCCGGCGAACCGCAGGGCGGGCTGGCGGTGATCAGCGGCACCTCCTGTTGCCACCTCGTGGCCAGCCGCGAGCCGGTGATGGTGCCCGGGGTTTGGGGCCCCTATTTCGGCGCCATGCTGCCGGGCTGGTGGCTGAACGAAGGCGGCCAGAGCGCCGCCGGGTCGCTGCTCGACTGGACCCTGCGCCAGAGCGACGCCTGGCCGGAACTGGAGGCGGCGGCGCGGCGTGACGGCGCCTCCGTCTACGCCGTGGCCAACGCCTGGGTGGCGGCGTTGCAGGTGCGGGAGGCCGAACCGACCGCCCGGTTGCACGTGCTGGCCGACCACCACGGCAACCGTTCGCCGCGGGCCGATCCGCTGGCGCGCGGCGCCATGGTCGGGCTGACGCTGGAACACGGGCCGGACGCGCTGGCGCGCCGCTACCTGGCGAGCGCGCAGGCGTTGGCCTACGGCACCCGCCACATCATCGAATCGCTGAACGCCGCCGGACACCGCATCGAGCGCGTGCTGTTGACCGGGGGCGGGGCGAAGAACGCGCTGTCGCTGCGCGAGCACGCCGACGCGACGGGCTGCGACCTGCACCTGGTCAGCGAGGAAGACGCGGTGACCCTGGGCAGCGCGCTGCTGGCGGCCACCGCCTGCGGCGCGTTCGCCGACCTGCAGGCGGCGGCGCGCGCCATGGTGCGGCCGGACCGGACGATTCACGCCGATCCGGCGCGCCGCGCCTTTCACGATGCCAAATACCGTGTCTATCTTGCCCTGTATGACGACGGGCGTCGTTATCAGCGCATGATGGACGAACCCGCAACAGCATAGGCGGTGACATGCTCACTCTCGACCTGACCGATTTCGGCACGACCATCGGCGCCGGCACCAACGAAGTGCTCCTGGTTACCAACGCGGACCTGCGCGAATCGGCCAATGTGGAATGCTGGCCGGTGCAGGCCAGGTTCGAGCAGAAATTGCAGGAGGTGCTGCAGCAACGGTTCGGCATCACCGCCAAGCGCGCCCACCCGATCAAGGCCGACAAGGGGCACGGCTTCATCAGCAGCCAGCGCGAGGGCAGCGACCTGTTCGCCCGCATCGACCCGAAGGCGCCGGTGATCGTGCTGCTGACGGCCTGGCAGTACTCGCACCACCTCGCCGCTTCGCTGGCCCGCCACCCCGGCCCGATCCTGCTGCTGGCGAATTTCGACGGCACCTGGCCCGGCCTGGTCGGCATGCTGTGCATGGCGGGAACCCTGACCAGCCTGGGCAAGCCGGTGTCGCGCCTGTGGTCGGAGAATTTCGACGACGCGTTCTTCCTGCAGGGTCTGAAGACCTGGCTGGCGAGCGGCTGGCTGAAGCACGACACGCACTACCTGAGCCGGGTCGATGGCGACCATCCGGTACTGCGCACGCCGGCCGGGGAAATCGGCCGCCGGGTCGGCGAATACGTGCTGCGGCACAAGGAAATCATCGGCCTGCACGACACCTTCTGCATGGGCATGATCAACGGCGTGTTCCCCCAGCAGGCGCTGTGCGACATCGGCATGCCGCTGGAAGGGTTGTCGCAATCGGCGTTGCTGGTGGAAATGGCCAAGGTGCCGCAGGCCCTGCGCGAGGAATGCCTGCGCTGGTACGAGGAGCGCGGCATGCGCTTCGAGTTCGGCGCCGACCCGGCGACCGAGCTGACCCGGGCGCAGGTGCTGGAACAATGCGCCATGCTGATCGCGCTCGCGCGCATCACGCAGCGCTTCGGGCTGTCGGCCGTGGGCGTGCAGTACCAGCAGGGCTTGGCGTGGTCCTGCGCCGCGTCGGACTTCGCCGAGGGCGCCATCGGCTCGACCGAACGCTTCCCGATTCCCGATGAGGACGGGGCGATCATCCGGCCGGGCCAGCCGATTCCGTGCATCAACGAAGTCGATATGGGCAGCGCGATTCCGCAAACCATGATGTGGCGGCTGCTGACCTCGCTGGGCATGCCGGCGGAGACGACGCTGCACGACATCCGCTGGGGCAGCGAATTCGACGGACGCTTCATCTGGGACCTGGAGATTTCCGGCGCGGTGCCGTTCGGGCACCTCAAGGGCGGTATCGCCGGCGCCACCGGGTACCGCCAGCCCGCCATGTATTTCCCGTTCGGCGGCGCCACCATCACCGGCCAGAGCCGCCAGGGCCGGGTCCTCTGGGCCCGCGCCCATTATTCCGGCACCAAGGTGATTCTGCACGTCGGCACCGGGCACGCGGTGGAACTGCCGGCGGCGGAGTTCGAGCGCCGCCGGCGCGCCACCACCTACCAGTGGCCGCTGATGAACTGCGTGCTGGACGGGGTCGGGCGCGACGACCTGATGGCGGGTCACCAGAGCAACCACATCACCGTTGCCTATGTCGAGGCGGCGCAGTTGCAGGATGTCACCCGCGCCTTCGTGGCACAGGCGCTGACGCAGAACATCACCGTGCTGGCCGCCGGGGAGGTGGCGGGCTGGCTGGCCTGACAGCGATGACTTCCAGCCTCTCACCGACCCTGTTACTGTTGATCCAATAAGAATCCCAGGAGCGCGCCGGCATCCCGTCATGGCATGCCGGCCGCCGCAAACCGGCAGGAGACGCACCTCATGATCCCACGCCGCACGTTTCTGACTGCTTCGGCAGCCACCCTCGCCGCCCCGGCACTGATCTCCAGAGCCCGCGCGCAATCCTCGATCGACTGGCAGCAGTGCAAGGGCCAGGAGCTTATCGTCAGCCTCACCAAGAGCCCGCGCGCCGATAACTTCCAGGCGCACGAGAAGGAGTTCGAGGCGCTGACGGGCATCCGCGTGCACTCCGAGCAGATGCCGGAGCAGCAGCAGCGGCCGAAGATGGTGATGGAGCTGGCCTCCGGCAATCCCAGCTTCGACGTGTCCCATTTCTCGCTCCACGTGAACAAGCGCATCATGGGCACCGGCAAGTGGCTGGAGGATATGCGGCCCTACCTGGCCGACAAGACGCTGACGGCCGCGGATTACGACTGGGCCGACATGAGCCCCGGCGCGATGGGCGCCATCACCCAGCCGGACGGGCGCATCGACAGCCTGCCCGTCGAGTCCGATGTCTGGCTGATGTACTACAACAAGCAGATCTTCCAGGACCTCGGCCTGGCCTATCCGAAGACCTTCGACGAGATGCTGACGGTGACCCGCAAGATCACCAACCCGGCGAAGAACATCTACGGCTTCGTCGGCCGCGGCGTGAAGAACGCCAACGTGCCGGTGTGGACGAGTATCCTGCTCGGCCAGGACCAGGAAACGGTGACGCCGGACGGCAAGACCCTGCTGACCGACACGCCGGCGGCGGTCTGGGCGGGTGAGTACTACAAGACGATCATGCGCGAATGCGCCCCTCCGGGCGTGGTCGGGTTCAACTGGAACGAGTGCCAGACCAGCTTCATGCAGGGCAACATCGGCATGTGGATGGACGGCGTCGGGTTCTGCCCGCCGCTGGTCGATCCGAAGGTGTCGAAGATCTACGACCACGTCGGCGTCGGCCTGATGCCGGCCGGCCCCAAAGGTCACTTCTGCCCGGTGTTCACCGACGGCATCGGCATCCCGACGAAGAGCAAGGTGAAGAAGGCCGCCTATCTGTACTGCCAGTGGGCCACCAGCAAGCAGATGGCGCTGAACCTGGTGAACATGGGCGGCGGCGCCTCGCCGCGGATGTCCACCTACAGCAATCCGGCCCTGAAGCCGCCCACCCAGGAATGGCTGGCAACGCTGCTGGGCAGCCTCAAGATCGCCCGGCCCGGGCTGCCGGAAATCGTGCCGGTCACCGAATTCCGCGACGTCATCGGCATCGCGCTGACCAACATGATCACGGGCGCCGACGTGGCCACCGAGTTGAAGAAGGCCACCGACACGTTCAAGCCGGTGCTGGAGGCGTCGCTGAAGACCTGAGGGGGTTTGGTTCGGTCGGTGCCGTCGTGAAGGCCAACCCTGATCCCACCGCGCGGACCGGCAGCGGTTCGCGCGGGCGGGGTTTGTGCGTGCGCCACGGTTTTGCCGGTGGACGTAGCCGATGATTGCGAACGTGATGCCGTGATGGAAGCCACCCTCCCCCCCGCCGCGCCGGCCCTCGGCGATGCCCGCCGGGGACGAAACTATGCCCGCAAGTACTGGATGTTCACCGTGCCGGCCGCGGTGGTGGTGGCCGCCGTCATCCTGTTCCCGTGGCTGTTCACCCTGGTCATGTCGGTGTTCGACTGGAAGGTTTCCGGCAACATATATTTCGTCGGAATGAAGAACTACGTGCATCTTTATGAAGATTCGCGATTCCGCTGGGCGGTCGCCCGGACACTCTATTTTACCGGGCTTGCCGTCGTTTTTCCGATGATCCTGGGCATGTGGGCCGCGGTTTGCTTCGCCACCAAGTTCAAGCTGCGCGGCCTGGCGCGGACGCTGTTCATCCTGCCGATGATGGCAACCCCGGTGGCGATCGCGCTGGTCTGGACGATGATGTTCCACCCGCAACTCGGCGTGCTCAACTACCTGTTGAGCGTGGTCGGGCTGCCGCCGGCGAGCTGGGTCTACCAGGCCAATACAGTGATCCCCACCCTGGTGATGGTGGAAACCTGGCAGTGGACGCCGCTGATCATGCTGATCGTGCTGGGCGGCATCGCCGGCCTGCCGGTCGATCCCTATGAGGCCGCGATCATCGATGGCGCCAGCGGATGGCAGATGTTCCGCTTCATCACCGTGCCAATGGTCTGGCCGTTCATCATCGTCGCGGCGGTGATGCGGCTGATCGACGCGCTGAAGACCTTCGATACGATCTTCGTGATCACCAACGGCGGTCCCGGCACGTCGAGCGAAACCATCAACATGCTGCTCTACCAGACCGCCTTCGGCTACTACGACCTCGGCTACGCCTCGGCGCAGGTGCTGGTGTTCTTCATCATCATCATGGCGATCAGCATCGGGTTGCTGCGGGTGCGGCGGATGGAGCGGTGGCAATGACGGGCGGCGTGGAAATCGTGGCCGGCCAGGCCAAGAAACCGGCCACGACCGGGGCCTACGCGCAGACACGCGCGGTGAACCCGTACCGGCTGCGCCGCTGGCTGGGCCGGCTCGGGCTCTATCTGTCGGTGATCTTCCTGGTCTCGCCGGCCATCCTGTTCTTCTTCTGGATGTTCTCGCTGGCGTTGAAGACGGAGCTGGCCAACACGGCCTACCCGCCGGTGTTCATCCCGAACCCGCCGACCCTGGCCAACTTCGTCAAGGTGTTCGCCGACAACGACTTCCTGAGCTACACGATCAATTCGGTCATCGTGTCGTTCTCGGCGACGGGACTGGCCCTGCTGCTGGGCGTGCCGGCGGGCTACGGCATCGCCAAGTCCCGCGCGACCCGGGCGGCGGTGCTGATCCTGGTCGCCCGCGTCACCCCGGGGCTGTCCTACCTCATTCCGTTGTTCCTGGTGTTCCAGTGGCTCGGGCTGCTCGGCGGCTACACGCCGCAGATCATCACGCACCTGGTGCTGACCGTGCCGATCGTGGTGTGGGTGATGATCGGCACCTTCGAGGCCTTGCCGGTCGAGCTGGAGGAGGCGGCGCTGGTGGACGGCTGCAACATCTGGCAGGCGTTCCGCTACGTCTCGGTGCCGCTGGCCAAGCCGGGCATCGTGGTGGGCATGATCCTGTCGTTCATTTTCAGTTGGAACAACTTCATCTTCGGCGTGGTGCTGGCGGGCCGGACGACGCGGACCTTGCCGGTGGCGGTCTACAACATGCTAACCTTCGAGCAGATCTCCTGGGGACCGCTGGCCGCCGCGGCGCTGGTGGTGACCGCCCCGGTGCTGCTGCTGACTCTGCTGATGCAAAAGGAAATCGTGGCCGGATTGACCGCCGGCGGCGTCAAGGGCGGCTGAGAAGCCGCCCTTGTCTGACGTCTCTCGACTGCTCTCGCAGACAAATTAGCCAAGCCGTTAATGGCATTCGGGAAACCTGCGGAAATACTGAATGACCATGGCTTAAGCAACAATTGGAGCGAGGATCACCAAATGTCGAACGCAGCAGGGATCGCCGATAGAGGCGGCGCCCCACCCCGTCTATCTGTCCTGAAACCGAAGGGAAATCTTCGCTGGAAGGCTATAACTTTACTGCTTATTGTCGGGATCATCAATTATCTCGACCGCACCAACCTTTCGATTGCCGCTCCCGACATGATGAAGGAGCTGCATCTGACCAATACCGATATCGGCCTGATGGGAGCGGTCTTTTCCTGGACCTATGGTCTGATGCAGCTGCCATCGGGCTGGCTGGTGGACCGGCTCGGGGTCAAGCGGGTTCTGACCGGCGCGGTCATACTGTGGAGCATGGCCACCGCGCTGACCGGTGCCTGTTCGCGGCTTCCCACTCTGCTCGGCGCCAGGTTCCTGCTCGGCGTCACCGAGGCGCCCTGCATGCCGACCTCCGCCAAGATCACCTCGATCTGGATTCCCAAGAAGGAACGGGACTTTGCCACAGGCATCTGGGATTCCGGTTCCAAATTCGGCCCGGCCCTGTCGCCGCCGCTGCTGGTCGCGATCATGCTGCTGGTGGGCTGGCGCTGGCTGTTCGCCGTCTGCGGGCTGGCGGGTCTGGCTTATGCACTGTGTTTCTGGGCTTTCTATCACAACCCGCAAGACGACACGAACCTGTCGACAGAAGAAGCCCAGTATATTTCATCCGGTGGGTCCGGGGTGGAACATCGGACGGGCCAAGGGAAGATAAGCTGGATCAGCCTGTTCCAGTACCGCAGCGTGTGGGGCATGGTGCTTGGCTACTTCTGCACCATCTGGATCTGGAACATCTTCCTGGTATTCCTGCCGATGTATCTGCTGCGGTCCCAGGGCATTTCCATGGTTCAACTGGGAATGTTCGCCAGCATCCCCTGGATCGGCGGCATCATCGGCGAGATCTTCGGCGGCTGGTACACCAAGAGGCTGCTTGAGAAGAGCACCTACTCGCCGATGGTCACCAAGCAGGCGGTCATCAGCTTCAACGCCATCGTGAGCGGAATCGCGGTCTGCTCGATTCCGTTCGTCCACGGCATCGTGCCGACGCTTGCCGTCCTGACGCTGGCGCTGTTCTGCATTTCCAGCATGCAGGGCCGGGCCTGGGGGCTTTCGGGCGATGTCGCCCCGCCGTCGATGGTGGCATCCGTCGGGTCGATCCAGAACTTCGGCGGCTATTTCGGCGGCGCCTTCTCGCCCATCGTCGCCGGCATGATCGTCGATGCGACCGGTTCCTACACGCTGGCCTTCGTCAGCGCCGGCATCATCGTGGCCTGCGCGGCGCTTTGCTACTGGGGCATCGTGAGGAAGCCGATCGAGACATAGTCACCGGAACGGGCTCCGGCGCCACCGGCGCCGGAGCCCGCCGGTTCGTCGCGACCGTTCAGACGAACGCCAACTCCACCCGACCAAGTTCGCCGAAGTCGGCGCGCAGCACGTCGCCCGGCGCCACCGCGAGCGGCACGGTGGCCACCCCCGTGGTGACGACCTGCCCGGCACACAGGGTGATGCCGAGGCCGGAAAGCTCGTTCACCAGCCAGGCCAGCGCGGTGCGTGGATCGCCCAGCACGTTGCGGCCCTCGCCGGTGACCGGCGGTGCGTCGCCGATGGCCGCGCTGACGCAGTGCGCCGCGAGGTCGAGGCCGCGCCAGGACGGCGGCGCGGCCGGGCCGAGCAGGAACTGGTAGCCGCAGGCCAGGTCGGCGATCAGTTGCGCCGCGCCAGCCGAGACCACGTCGGCGAAACGGGTGTCGGGAATCTCGATGGCGGGATGCAGGGATGCCGCCGCGTCGGCAGCTTCCCGCGCGGTGTAGGGGGCGGCGCGCGGCGGCAGGTCGCGGGCCATGCGGAAGGCGAACTCCGGCTCGGCGACGCGCAGCACGGTGCCGGCGAGCGCGGCCGGCGCGCCCGTCGCGAGCACGCACGGGGTCAGCATGCGCCCGGCCAGCGGGGCGGCGACGTTGATGTGGCGGCGGCCGGCCTCATTGGTGCCGGCGATCTTCCAGCCATAGAGCGCGCCGCCCATCCGCCGGGCGAGCGCAGCCTGCACGGCGTAGCCCTCCTCGCGGCTGCGCGGGCGCAGGGCATCGGGCAGCGTCGCCAGCTTGGTGCCGTTGGTCCAGGCCGCGTGCAGCAGGGCAGCGGCGGCTTGCGCGTCCATCAGGCCTCCTTGTCCGAAGCGCCATGCTACACGGTTCGCACCAACCGGTTGATACGGCGCGCCAGCGGGGCAATCATGCGGGCATGACAAACCCATCCTGGTCTCCCCGCACCCTCGCCGCCCAGGCGCTCGGTCGTATCGATGAAGCGACCCGCGCCGTGGTGCCACCGATCCACATCACCACCACCTTCCTGCGCGATCCCGACAACCAGTACCGCAGCGGCAACATCTACGGCCGCGCCGACAACGAGACGGTGCGCGAGGCCGAGGCGGTGGTCGCCGCGCTGGAAGGCGCCGACGCCGCTATGCTGCTGGGCTCCGGCATGTCGGCCGCGACGGCGGTGTTCCTCGCCCTCGCGCCGGGCGACCACGTGGTGGTGCCACAGGTGATGTACTGGGGCCTGCGCAACTGGCTACTGACCGACGCGGTGCGCTGGGGCCTGCGCATCGAAAGCGTCGACGCTGCCGACCCCGACGCGCTCCGCGCCGCGGTGCGGCCGGGCGAGACCAGGCTGGTGTGGCTGGAGACGCCGGCCAACCCGCTGTGGTCGCTCACCGACATCGAAGCCGCCGCCCGGATCGTTCACGCCGCCGGCGCCGTGCTGGCGGTCGATTCGACCTGCGCCACCCCACTGCTGACCCGGCCGCTGGCGCTCGGCGCCGATATCGTCATGCACTCCGCCAGCAAATACCTGAACGGCCATTCCGACGTGATCGCCGGCGCGCTGGCCACCGCAAGGGCCGACGACCTGTGGGCGCGCATCAAGCGCAACCGCTCCATGCTCGGGCAGATCCTCGGCCCACTCGAGGCATTCCTGCTGCTGCGCGGCATGCGGACATTTCCGCTGCGCGTGCAGGCCGCCTGCGCCGGGGCGATGGAACTGGCCACCAGGCTCGCCAACCATGAGTGCGTGTCCGACGTGCTGTATCCGGGCCTGCCCAGCCATCCCGGCCACGACATAGCGCGGCGGCAGATGCAGGGCGGGTTTGGCGGCATGCTGAGCATCCGCCTGCGCGGCGGCGAGGCGGCGGCGATCGCCACCGCCGCCCAGGTGAAACTGTGGAAACGCGCCACCTCGCTGGGCGGGGTGGAAAGCATGATCGAGCACCGCGGGTCGATCGAGGGCGCCGGGTCACCCTGCCCGCTTGACCTGCTGCGCCTCTCCGTCGGCATCGAAGACCCGGGCGACCTTTACGCCGACCTCGACCAGGCCCTGCGCCGCGCCCGCCCATGATCGGCCGGCGCGGCCTGCTGACCGGGGCCGGGTTGCTTGCCGCCGCGGCGCCGGAACCGCCGCTGGCGGCGCGGCCGATCGCGCGCCTCGGCGAGCCGTGGTGGCGCCAGCGCCACATCAATAAACTGGCGGAAATCAGGGACCGGCGGGTCGATCTGGTGTGGCTGGGCGATTCCATCACGCAGAACTGGGAGCGGCCGGACTTCCAGCCGGCCTGGCGGCACTACTACGGCTGGCGCAACGCCGTGAACCTGGGTTTTCGGGGCGACGCCACCTGCCATCTGCTGTGGCGGCTCATCAACGGCGAGGTCGCGGGCATCGCGCCGCGGGCGGCGGTGATCCTGATCGGCGCCAACAACCTGGGCCGGTTGCACTGGCCCGCCGCCGACGACGGGATCGGCATCGCCGCCGTGGTGGACGAGACCCGGCGGCGGCTGCCGCGAACCCGCGTGCTGCTGCTCGGCGTGCTGCCGAGCGAGCGCTCGGCCTGGATCACCGAGACCACGCTGGCGATCAACCGCGTCCTCGCTGCCCG
>Ga0181519_10002820_pt1 | contig 14503 bp, 15 predicted proteins | sample PEATcosm2014_Bin_26_FD_121102 | JGI IMG/M metagenome (GOLD analysis project Ga0181519, IMG submission 121102) | Peatland microbial communities from MTU Mesocosm Facility, Houghton, MI, USA - PEATcosm2014_Bin02_10_metaG | ecosystem: Environmental > Terrestrial > Soil > Wetlands > Peat | place...
AAGGAACGATTCACCTGCCCGCCACCGTCGCCAAACCTCTGACTTGCCTTCCGGCGGCAGCCCCGGTCTTCCCATTTGTGCCATTCGTCAACCCTCCCTCATTCGATATTAATAGGAAGGTGTTGCAACGATCCATTGAACCTACCGCGCGGTACTTCGCCAGGGAACCCGAGTGAAGTACCGTTTCATCAACGATCATCGACACGAATTCCGTATCACTGTGATGTGCCGGGTGCTCGAAGTTACACGCGGCGGTTTCTACCAGTGGCTGAACAAACCAATGTCCGAGCGCGCCATCGAAGATCAGCGCCTGCTCAGCCTGATCCGTGATTCTTATGTGGCCAGCGGTGGTGTCTATGGCGCCCGTAGGGTGTTCGGCGATCTTCGCGAAGCCGGTGAGACTTGCGGCCAGCATCGCGTTGAACGAATCATGCAGGCCAACAAGATCCAAGCCATTCGTGGCTACAAGGCGCCGCGCCGTATTGCCGGGCGCCCTTCGATCATCGCCCCGAACCGGCTCAATCGCCAATTCACCGTCGATTGCCCCGATCGAGCGTGGGTCACCGATATCACCTACTTGCGCACTTGGCAGGGCTGGCTTTACCTGGCCGTGGTCATCGACCTGCACTCGCGCAAAGTGGTGGGTTGGTCGATGAAGCCCACGCTCGCTCGCGAACTGGTTCTCGACGCGTTGCTCATGGCGATCTGGCGGCGCAAGCCGTCAAAGTCTGTCATCGTACATTCAGATCAGGGCTCGCAATATGGCAGCGATGACTGGCAACGATTCTGTCGCTCGCACTCACTTGAGCCAAGCATGAGCCGGCGCGGAAATTGTTGGGATAACGCGGTTGCCGAGTCCTTCTTCAGCAGTCTGAAAAAGGAACGCGTGCGAAAACGCGTCTACAAAACCCGTGATCTGGCGCGCGCCGACATCTTCGATTACATCGAAGTCTTTTACAATCGAACCCGCCGCCATACCCATCTGGGTGGCATCAGTCCCGAGGCCTTTGAACGTGCCTTGGCGTGAGGCTGGAAAGTGTCTTAATTCCGGCAGCAGTCCATCCGCTCGGTGCGGTGTTTTCCGTCGATGGCTGGGTGCTTGTGTAGATTGTCACGGAGAAAGTCGCGATGAGCGTGCGTAAAGAAATTGAAGAGATGAGAGACTTGGGGCCGTTTCCTTCGGAGAGTGATGCCGACCCGGTGACGCTCAAGAGATACGATGAACTGTACCGGTCAATCGCAAAGCCAGTCACGAATGAAGAGGCCCGGATACTGGTTGAATTATTCGGTCCGGACGGTTGCTTTGGTTTGGCGCCATCGATCATGCACCTTGTTGAGAGCGCTCCTGGTTGGCCTCTGGAAGACTGCTTGCGTGGTTCGACCAATGAGTGGAGGGTTGAGTTGCGAAATCGGGCGTTTCGAGCGGGTCTGGTACCACCTGCTCCTTAGGCTCGACCGTCGGTCGATACCGGGGGAATCTATGTCCCAAGCGACCGGAGTCAGGACGTATGCTCAAATCACGTGCTAACCCATAGAAGAGGATTGCGTACTCTCCGGGGGCTAGTGATTCGCTTAGTGTGTTTATGCATGGCGAGTCAACGAAAGGGACGTGCAGAGATCCGGAGGCTCAATGTGAGGAAAACCACGTTGGAGAAAACGAACTTGAATGAAGGTCGCTCGGGGCAACTGACGCGGTCATTTACAGTAATCCGGGCACTGGCTCATGGCAAAGGAGACGCGCAGAGAGTCATTGACATTGCTAGGAGCGCAGGCCTACCGGAGTCGACCACACATAGAATTTTAGGTGGGCTGATCGCGGAAGGAATTGTGGAGCAGTGCCGGAAAACTAGATGTTACCGGCTGAGCGTGGAGTTCTTTTCGCTCGGGACCGTGGCCCGCGAGCCATACACACATGATGGTTTCATCGGAGATATTTTGGAGTCGCTCTGCGCGGACCTTGGTGATTCCACTTTTTTTCTGGTCAGGCGAGGTTTCGACGCGATCTGCATGGACATGTGCGAGGGCCCGATTCCAGTACGCTCATATACCGGCAGGATTGGCGGCCGCATACCACTCGGGACCGGCGAGGGCGGATTGGCGATCCTCGCGTTTCTTCCTGAGGCAGAGCGTGAGGAGGTTATTCGCGCTAATTTGGCGATAAGACTGGAACACTTCGAGATCGCCGATGACGAACGGGCTTTGCGAGATCGCATTCATCTTGCACAAAAACTTGGATATGTAACGCGCGACCGAGGGATCATAGACGCAATGACGGGTGTCTCCGTTCCAATTCTCGATCGGGTCGGATCAGCCGTAGCGGCCCTTAGCGTCGGCGCCCTTGCGCAAAGATTTCAAGCTGGCCGATTGGAGCTGGTTGTCCAGCGCCTGAAACTTGCAGCGGATGCGATCTCACCATCGATCGACAGGTACCGCATGCGAATCCCCACCTATGACGGTCTGCGTTGGTACAAATAGCCGGATTGTCTTTCCGGAGGATGCCCGCAATGGGCTCGTGCCGCAAACTGCAGCAAGTGCTGCATCGCTTTTCAAGCGCTCCGCGTTGTCGCCGGCAACGGCTACGAGCACTGCTGCCGTTTGAGGTCCAACGCCGAATCGCTCTCGAAGCCTTCTGGCATGCGTTTGGGTTAAGCGTTCGAGCATCGCATCGAGCTATTATAGCCAAGAGAACATTTCTTTCGATCTCACAATTTTTCACCTTCACCGTTCTAAACGCGGAGAGCAGGTGACAGCCCCAAACTTGGACCTAATCAAGATGATTCTCACCCAACGCCTAGTTCTTCGACCATTCCGAGAACCAGATGCCGCTCCGCTCTTCACTTTTATGGGTGATCCCGAAGCAATGCGGCACACATACGTCGCACCGTCGTTGAATAGCTTGCGCGCGCGGTTACAGTCGTATGAGGCTCAACGGAAGAGTTGCGGGTACACTCCCTGGATTGTGCTTGATCGCAACAGTGGAGTCATAGTTGGATGGGGGGGGCTGGGTAAAGACATAGAAGACCCAAGATGGGGAACCGAGGTGATGTATGCCATATCTCCGTCTCATCAGGGAAACGGATTTGCGACGGAATTGGTTCAACATTCTTTGCAGTACGGACTCAAGGCAAACTGCACCGGTGAGGTAAGTGCGTTTGCTAAGCCAATGAATGTCGCTTCCATTCGTGTGCTCGAGAAGTCCGGATTCAAACTCGCGGGCTACGAGCCAGAGTTGCGTCGAAACCGCTATGCGATCTCGAAGGAACCGGCATCGTTTTGCCCAAGTTTACCGTTCGTCACCATCTCCCTCGAATCGCCTGATCAGGCGGAGATTCGTCACTTGATCGAAGAATTAGATGCTTATCAGAAACCTCTCTACCCAGCTGCAAGTCATCACGGCCTCGACGTCCACGCTCTTTCCCATTCGCACGCACTGTTTGCTGTGGCAAGGTCGGAACAGGGCGATGCGCTCGCATGCGGTGCAATGGTATTGGCAGCCGCTTATGGTGAAGTCAAACGTATGTACACCCGCGAGGAGCAACGAGGAAGGGGACTCGCCCGCGGGATTCTCTCGTTTCTTGAGGCTGAGGCGGCGGGGCGTGGATGTTCGCTATTTGTTTTGGAGACAGGCAGCTTGCAGCCCGAGGCGATTTCGCTGTATGGCAAATGTGGGTACGAACGCTGCAGACCATTTGGCGACTACGTTGATGACCCGCACAGCGTGTTCATGAGCAAGTCCGTTTGAGTGTGGCGATCGCCTCATCCCCAGCATCTTCGCTCAGATTCGTGTCGGTGGAGTTTTCTGTCCACGAAAATGGCAATTTGACACCTAGATTTCTGTCCGCGAACTCATGCGCGCTCAGGTGTACTGGATTTACGGTGCGAATCCATTATTTAACATAATGTACATTATGCGAATTAAATTTCACGGCTAAAAGGGTTTCTGCGTCACTAGGTAATCGAGACCAACGTTCTGCGCAACAGGGAGTTCAGGCACGACCTAAACGCTTGTTTGTGCAAGGCTAAGGAACTAGGCCTGCTCGAATTCTTTGAGATAACCTCCTCCGATGATGAGGCACTCACACTACTGGTTGAGCTGAATACCGACCAAGGTTTCCGATACTTGCGCACCGGCGAAAAGACGGTTCCCTCGTGGGCGATTGTCGAGCGGCTTACCAGTGCCAAGCATGGCAGACACTGGCAAAATTACACGATTTAATATAAACTAAGTTCAGTGAACTAAGTTCAAAGGAGTAATCATGCACGTCTACAACATCCACGACGCCAAGACGAACCTGTCAAGGCTGATCGAAGAGATCGTGAACAACGGCGAGCCTTTCATCATTGCAAAGGCTGGTAAGCCGCTGGTGAAGGTCTCGCGCATCGACCAAGAGACCGAGAAGCCCGTGCCGCGCATCGGTTTCCTCAAGGGTCAGATCAAGATCCCTACGGATTTCGACACGATGGGTTCGGACCAAATGGCCGATCTCTTTGAAGGAAAAGCGCAGTGAAACTGCTGCTCGACACCCATCTGCTAATTTGGGCGGCCGCAGATCATCCAGATCTGCCTGTCGCTGCGCGAGAGGCAATCGAAGACCCCGGCTACACACTGTACTTCAGCGTGGCCAGCCTCTGGGAAATCATCATCAAGAGCTCGCTCGGGCGCGACGACTTTCAAGTCGATGCGCGCGTTCTGCGACGCAGCTTGCTTGACGCCGGCTATGAGGAGCTCTCCATCGAGGCCGCCCATACTTTCGAAGTCGCGAGGCTGCCGCCGATCCACCGCGATCCGTTTGACCGTCTCCTCGTGGCCCAAGCGATCGCTGAAGGAATCGTACTGCTCACCCACGACGATCAGATCCGACGCTACGACTTCGCACCGGTCCGGTATGTCTGACCTCATAGCTTAGCTGCGGCGCTTCAATTCCACAGTCAAAAATGCCGCGGTATTTCTCGCCCGGCACTTCGCCGTAGATCCCCATCGAACCGATGAAGCTCAACCGCTTGAGCCCGACCGCGTGCATCGCGTCGATGATGCTGCGGGCCAGCCTGTCCACATTAGTTCACTGCCGTTTTACAGTTCCTGGGCCGTGGGGCGGAACAGGATCTCATTAACGTCCACGTCCTCGGGCTGCTGGATTGCGAACGCGACCATGCGGGCAAAGCTGTCCGGCGGGATGGCGAACTTCTCGTAGAACTCAGCGATTCCCGCCGCGACATCGGCCTCGGTGATGCTCTGCGGCAGTTCCGACTGCACCGCGCCCGGCGAAATGATCGTCGTGCGGATGTTGTAGGGCGTCACCTCCTGACGCAGTCCTTCCGATAGCACCCGCACCGCAGTCTTCGTCGCGCAATAGACGGCATTGTTCTTGCCAACCTTGTGGCCCGCCACCGACGAAACGTTGATGATGTGACCTCTTTTCTGGCGCGTCATATGGGGGAGCGCTGCGGCGACGCCATACAGAACGCCCTTGATGTTGACGTCGATCGTTCGGTCCCAATCTTCGATCTTCCCGCGCTCCAGAGGCGAATGCGGCATCAGACCGGCATTGTTGATGATGACGTCGATGCGACCGTACGCCCTCACAGCGCCATCGACGAGCGCCTTGACCTGCTTGGCATCCGTGACGTCCGTTTCCACTGCCGCTTCGTCTGGCAGCTTGAGTTCCGCCGCCAATGCCTTCAGGCGATCGATGCGGCGTGCCCCAAGCACCAGATTCGCGCCGTCTTGCGCCAGCCGTCGAGCGGCTGCTTCACCAAGCCCGCTGCTTGCGCCAGTGATGACGATGACTTTTCCTGCGATGTTTTCTGACATGGTGATCTTCCCTGTAAAGAACGTGGGACTGCGTAGATATGGGCTTACTTGCCGACGCGCGCCTGCATATGGGCCGGATAACGCTCGCCCTGTACGGCGATGCTCGAGAGGGCAGATTCAATGTCGCGCAGGTTATCGGCCGTCAATTCAAGCTCGGCGGCACCGACGTTCTCTTGCATGCGATGCAACTTCGTCGTGCCCGGAATCGGCGCGATCCATGGCTTCTGTGCGAGCAGCCATGCAAGCGCGACTTGCGCAGGCGTCACACTCAGCCCAGTCGCGATCTTTTTCAACACATCAACGAGCCCCTGATTGGCCTTGCGATTTTCTTCCGAAAAGCGCGGAACGACGTTACGGAAGTCACTCTTGTCAAAGCTCGTGCTCTCGTTAATAGCTCCCGTCAGGAAGCCCTTGCCGAGCGGACTGAACGGCACAAAACCAATGCCAAGTTCTTCAAGCAAAGGCAATATCTCCTTCTCGGGCTCGCGCCACCACAGCGAATATTCGCTTTGAAGCGCAGTGACAGGTTGAACCGCATGCGCGCGACGGATCGACTGCGCGCCCGCCTCCGACATCCCGAAATGCTTGACCTTACCCTGCTGGATCAGGTCTTTGACCGCACCCGCAACGTCCTCAATCGGAACGTTCGTATCGACCCGATGTTGATAGAAGAGATCAATGCGATCGGTGCGCAACCGCTTGAGCGCCGCGTCTGCCACTTCGCGAATGCGCTCCGGTCGACTATCTTGCCCCTTGCTCGCGTCTCCATTCTCGAAACCAAACTTCGTCGCAATAACGACCTGGTCGCGAAACGGCTCCAGCGCCTCGCCCAACAACGCTTCATTTGCGCCTTGGGCATAAGCTTCGGCCGTGTCAAAAAACGTCACGCCGCATTCAAATGCTGCGCGGATCAGCTTGATGGCGTCGGTCTTATCGGCCGCAGGACCGTAGCCGTAGCTCAGGCCCATGCAACCCAAGCCAATCGCCGAGACTTCAAGACCGCTCGCTCCAAGCGTACGTTTTTGCATTTCCTACTCCTTGTATGTGATGAGTTGGCTCAAAATCAAGCGCGACCATTGCGCCGCCGATCCGTGCCGGCTCCTCGCCCGCGAACGGTGCATCGATACTCATCGTGCCCGTGAAATATTCGATCGGCCCCTTCGCGCACAGCTGAGATCCCCCTTTTCCTGCTCTGCATGAGCGCTCCTTAGCGGTAAGTGTCTTGATTTTTAATGTAGCAGCGCGGCTTCTTGCGATTAAGATCTAAAATCCGCATGAAGTCAGAAGACAGGCTTATAAATGGCGCGCTCCGATCTTTCCGATATCACCGCATTCCTGGCCGTTGCGCGGGAGGGCAGCTTCACGAAAGCCGCCGCGAAGCTTGGCGTCTCACAGTCGGCCCTCAGTCAGACCGTGCGCAATCTGGAAGCCAGGCTCGGGCTACGGCTTCTTGCCAGGACCACTCGGAAAATCTCCCCGACCGAGGCCGGCGAACGGCTGATCCAGTCGGTCGGTCCCCGTCTGGACGAAATCGAAGCCGAGCTGAGCGCACTAAGCGCTTTGCGCGACTCGCCGGCAGGCGTCGTGCGCATCGCCGCCGGAGAGCATGCGGCGGAATGGCTGTTGTGGCCGGTCGTCGAGCGGCTGCTGCCCAACTACCCGGACATCACGATTGAGATTGTGATCGACAATGGACTGACAGACATCGTCGAACAGCGGCTTGATGCAGGTGTGCGGCTTGGAGAGCAGGTCGCCAAAGATATGGTCGCCCTTCGCATCAGTCCGGACATTCGAATGGCAGTCGTCGGCACGCCGGCGTATTTCGCCAAGCACGCGAAACCCAAAACGCCCCAGGACCTGACGGCGCACAACTGCGTCAACATCCGCCTGCCCACGGCCGGCGGGATCTATGCATGGGAGTTCAGCAAGGGAGGACGTGCAATGAATGTGCGCGTCGAAGGGCAACTCGTGTTCAACACGGCAACGATGGCAGTGAAGGCCGCGCTTGCGGGCGTCGGTCTTGCCTTTGTTCCTGAGCAACGCGTGTTGTCGCAGATTGAAAGCGGAGTGCTTGTACGCGTTCTCTCTGACTGGTGCCCGTCGTTTTCAGGCTTCCATCTGTACTATCCGAGCCGTCGGCAACCCACGCCTGCTTTTGTCGTCGTTGCGAACGCGCTTCGTGACGGCGCGGGCGCGCAAAGCTAGTAGCCGATTTCCGCCATCTGCGGCGACCGACAGTGATGGCCCAAAGCCAGAGTGGGGTTGCCGATATCGCTATGCCGCCTTTCAGCCCAAGAACCACGCCCCCCCTCCCCGTCGTCTCGATCACGCAAGGTCGCTCGTTGCAAGGTCTAAGCCCTCATCGATCCATCCGGTAACACCGCCGATCATCACCTTCACTGGCCGTCCCAACTGAGCCAGCCGAATGGCGCCTCGCGTTGCGCCGTTGCAATGCGGTCCCGCGCAGTAGGTCACGAAGAGCGTGTCGTGCGGATAATCCGCGAGCTTCGACGCGATGATCTTGCCGTGCATCAAATTCACGGCACCCGGAATGTGGCCGCGAGCAAATAGCGCGGGACTTCTAACGTCGAGCAACACGAAGCCGGGCGACCCGCTGGCAAGCGCACTGGCAACATCGGAGCAATCGGTTTCAAATTGCAGCGACGCGCGAAAGTGGGCAAGTGCCGCAGTGCTGTCGGCTGCGGGAACGGTGGTAACGGCGTTGTTTTCGGTAAGGGTAGACATTTGCTTGGATCCGGGAAAATGCGGCCCGGGTGGCCGCAGGGGTAGTGCGATTCAGGAACCCTCATTTTGCCGTTGCGACGTCAGGCCGATAAGTGTCGTAAATGACAACTTCCGGTAACATTGCGCCATGGAAAATCATCTCGTTGTCGCGCTCGCTTATGACCGGCTCTGCACTTTCGAATTCGGTTGCGTCACCGAATTGTTCGCGCTGGAGCGCCCCGAACTTGGCGTCAACTGGTATCGCTTCAGCGTTTGCGCCATCGAGCCTGGACCGCTGCGTGCGGCCGGCGGCATTACGGTCAACGCACCCTACGCGCTCAAGCGGCTCGATAGTGCGAACACGATCGTGGTGCCAGGTTGGCGCGATCCGGATGAGGTGCCGCCTGAGGCGCTGCTAAAGAGGATTCGCGCAGCCCATCGGCGCGGCGCACGCCTTTGCTCGATTTGCTCCGGCGTATTTGTGCTGGCGGCGGCTGGCGTGCTGGACGGCAAGACGGTGACGACCCACTGGCGTTACGCCGAGAAGTTGCAGCAGCGCCACCCTAACGTGCGCGTGCAACCAGACGCACTATACGTCGACGAAGGTCAGATCATTACGTCGGCGGGATCGGCGGCGGGGCTCGACATGCTGCTCCATCTGGTGCGGCGGGATTACGGAAGCGCAGTGGCCAATCGGGTTGCCCAGCGGCTTGTGGTACCGCCGCATCGCGAAGGTGGCCAGGCACAGTTTGTGCCGCGACCCATGCCGCGCGACGAGAGCGGACGTCTGGCGAAGCTGATCGACTGGGTACGCCAACACCCCGCCCTACCGCACACCCTACGCTCACTTGCCGAACGGGCAGCCGTGAGTCCACGCACCTTGCAACGGCATTTTCAGGACGCCACCGGAAAGGCACCCTATGAGTGGCTGTTGCACGAGCGTGTGGCCGTGGCGCGCGAGTTGCTCGAAGCACAGCCTTCCATGCCGATGCCGCGCATCGCCGAGTTGGCAGGTTTCGGATCGGAAGAGTCGATGCGCAGGCACTTCCGGCGCATCGCCCACACAAGTCCGGCCGCCTATCGGGAGAAGTTTGGTCATGATGCAAGGATGCGCAAGGCCTGACCACCAAGACCGGAACGGGAACTCGGGATGCGGGATGCCGGATCAGCAAGCTCCCACATCCCGGTTTTTCAGATATGCAGCGCGTGCCCGAGTGCGCGCAAGGCGGCTTCCTGCACCGCCTCGCCCAAGGTCGGATGCGCGTGAATGGTCCCGGCGATATCTTCGAGCCGCGCGCCCATTTCCAGCGATTGCGAGAACGCCGCCGCTAACTCCGATACGTTGCGCCCCACCGCCTGCCAGCCGAGGATCAGATGGTTGTCCTTGCGCGCGACGACACGCACGAAGCCGTCGGTCGAATCGAGCGTCATCGCCCTGCCGTTGGCCGCAAACGGGAACGACGCACTTATGCAATCGATCTCCCTGGCAGCCGCTTCGGCCGGCGACAAGCCCGCCGTGACGATCTCGGGATCGGTAAAACACACCGCCGGAATCGCACTCGGCACAAAGCGGCGCTGCTTGCCCGCAATCAGCTCGGCGACCATCTCGCCCTGCGCCATCGCACGATGCGCCAGCATAGGTTCACCAGCCAGATCGCCGATGGCCCAGACGCCACGCATCGACGTGCGGCATTGGTCATCGATTCTCAGCGCGGCGCCGTTGCGGTCGAGTTGCAACGTCTCCAGTCCCCACCCCTGCGTGCGCGGACGACGCCCCACCGCCACCAGCACGCGATCGGCCGGCAGCGCGCTCTCGACACCGTCCGCGTCTTGCAAGCGTACGGCGCTACCGTCGTCGTTCAACCCCAGCACCTTGTGGCCGAGATAGACCGCAACGCCCTGTCTGACCAACGCATCGGCGACCGGCTTGGCCAGTTCGGCGTCATACGCAGGAAGGATGCGATCCTGCGCCTCGACCACACTGACCTCGACGCCCAGCTTGCGATAGACCGTGCCGAGCTCAAGACCGATGTAACCCGCGCCGACCACCACGAGGCGCTGCGGTAACGTCTTCGGCGAAAGCGCCTCGGTCGACGACACCACGCGCTCGCTGAACGGCAACGACGGCAGTGCCACCGGCTCGGATCCGGCCGCCAGCAACAGATGCTCACAGTGAATCCGCAAATTGCCGCCATCACCGCCATCGCCGGAAATGCCGACATCGACCGTCTTGCCGTCGACCACCCGCGCCTCGCCATGCACGACCTTCACGCCATGCTTCTTGAGCAACGCACCGACACCGCGCGTGAGGCGCTGCACGATGCCGTCCTTCCACGCCACGCTCTGCGCAATATCGATCTCCGGCGCACCTGCACGAATGCCGAGCGGCGACCCATCCGCATAGTGCCGCGCCTTCCCGTATTCCTCGGCCACATGAATCAGCGCCTTCGACGGAATGCATCCGATGTTCAGACAAGTGCCGCCTAACTGTTCGCGCTCGACCAACACCGTCGGAATACCCAACTGGCCGGCACGAATCGCCGCGACATAGCCGCCCGGCCCGCCGCCGATCACCAGCAGGGTCGTGTGTTCACTTTGACTCATGCTCACTCCACGAATAGCAGGGCCGGCTGCTCCAGCAGCGCCCGGATCGCCTGGATGAACTCGGCCGCGTCCATACCATCGACCACGCGATGGTCGAACGACGACGACAAGTTCATCAGCTTGCGCGCCACCACGGCGCCGTCGCGAATCACCGGCCGCTCGACCATGCGATTGACGCCGACGATGCCGACCTCGGGATAATTGATCACCGGGGTGGAAACGATGCCGCCCAGCGCACCCAGACTCGACAGCGTGATGGTCGATCCGGTCAGTTCCTCGCGCGTGGCCTTGTTGGTGCGCACTGCGTCGGCCAGCCTGGCGATCTCGGCCGCTATCGCCCAGACGTCGCGCGACTCGGCATGGCGCAGCACCGGCACGGTCAGCCCCGACTCGGTCTGCGTCGCGATCCCCATGTGCACCGCGCCGAAACGAGTGACGACATCGGCATCGTCGTCATAGCGCGCATTGATCTGCGGGAAGTCGCGCAGCGCAATCACCATGGCGCGCACCAGCAGCGGCAGAATCGTCAGACGACCCCGCGAGACGGCCCAGCGGCCGTTAAGGTCGGCGCGCAAGGCTTCAAGTTCGGTCACGTCGATTTCTTCGACGTAGCTGAAGTGCGGAATGCGACGCTTCGCTTCCTGCATCTTCCTGGCAATCATGCGACGCAGGCCGATCACCGGCACGGCCGTCTCGTCATTGCGCTCGGCATAACCGCTGCGGGTCGGCGCGGCCGGCGACGCACCGCTACGCGCCAGCGCGTAGGCGTCTAGATCGCCGTGTTCGATGCGCCCGGCCGGGCCGGAACCATGTACGAAGCGCAATTCGACGCCCATGTCCCAAGCGCGCTTGCGTACCGCCGGCGAAGCCAGCGGACGGTCGTCAGGCTGACGCACCGCCTGGACCAATGCCGGCACCGCGGTCGCCAGCTTTGTCAGCGAAGCGGCTACCGGTGCCGGTTTGGCCGGCATGGCTGTCTGTGAGACGTTGGATGTAACGGTTGCGTTGGCTTTTGCCCCGACGTTGAGTACCGCGCCTGAACCAACGCCTTGTGCAGCCGCCGACGCCGATGTCGATGCCGCAGATGCACCCACGCCTGCCCCCCGCCCCGCTTCGTTGCCCGCGTTGGCATGCGCCGCCTCACCGAGCACTTCGGCCGGCGTATCGCGCGTCGCTTCACGCGCCGCCCTCCCCGCCTCCGCCTCCGCCTCCGTTTGCGCCGTGCCAGCCTTCAGGTTGCCCGCCCCCTCGACTTCCAGCCGGATCAACTCGCTGCCAACCGCCATGACTTCGCCGATCTTGCCGCCCAGCGCTATCACCCTACCGGCGACCGGCGAGGGAATCTCGACCGTCGCCTTGTCGGTCATCACGTCGGCCAGCGATTGGTCTTCCTTCACGGTCTGGCCCACTTCCACGTGCCATGCGGCCAGTTCCACTTCTGCGATGCCTTCGCCAATGTCCGGCATCTTGATTACATGAATACCCATCTCAGCCCTCCATCACGCGTCGTAGTGCTTCGCCCACCCGATTCGGGCCGGGGAAGTAAGCCCATTCCTGCGCATGCGGATACGGCGTATCCCAGCCGGTCACGCGCTCGACAGGCGCTTCGAGGTGATAGAAACAGTGCTCCTGTACCAACGCCACCAGCTCGGCACCGTAGCCGCAGGTGCGCGTCGCCTCGTGCACGACCACGCAACGCCCGGTCTTGCGCACCGAGTTCACGACCGTCTCCAGATCCAGCGGCCACAGCGTGCGCAGGTCGATGACTTCGGCGTCGATGCCGGTTTCCTCCGCCGCCGCGAGACACACGTGCACCGTGGTGCCATAGGTCAGCACCGTCACGGCCTGCCCCGGACGCACCACCGCCGCGGTATCGAGCGGCACCGTGTAATAGCCCTCCGGCACCGCACTGGAAGCATGCTTGAGCCACGGCGTGACCGGCCGCTCGTGATGCCCGTCGAACGGCCCGTTGTACAGCCGTTTCGGCTCCAGGAAGATCACCGGGTCGTCGTTTTCGATGGCCGCGATCAGCAGCCCCTTGGCGTCATAGGGGTTCGACGGCATGACCGTGCGCAGCCCGCAGACTTGCGTGAACATCGCTTCCGGGCTCTGGCTGTGCGTCTGGCCGCCATAGATACCGCCACCGCAGGGCATGCGGATCGTCATCGGCGCGATGAACTGGCCTGCCGAGCGATACCGCAGGCGTGCCGCCTCGGACACGATCTGGTCCGAGGCCGGATAGAAGTAGTCGGCAAACTGGATTTCACACACCGGCCGCAAGCCATACGCCCCCATGCCGACCGCCGCGCCGACGATGCCGCCTTCCGAGATCGGCGTGTCGAACACACGCGAGCTGCCGTACTTCGCCTGCAAACCTTCGGTGCAGCGAAACACGCCGCCGAAGTAGCCCACGTCCTGCCCGAACACCACGACGTTGTCGTCGCGCCCGAGCATGACGTCCATCGCCGAGCGCAGCGCCTGAATCATGGTCATCGGCTTGGTGGCCGTACTCATGGTCTTGTGATTCGTCATGTCGGTCATGGTCAGACCCCCAGTTGCTGGCGTTGCCGGCGCAAATGTTCGGGCATGTCCTTGTAGACATCGTCGAACATGCTGGCCGGGCTGGGAATGCGTTCGTCAATCAGCGTGCCGAACTTTTCGGCCTCTTTCTGCGCGGCGACGATCTCGGCTTCGAGCGCGGCAATCAAATCGTCATGCGCCTGTTCCGACCAGATGCCCTTTGCGATCAGATGCTGCTTGAAGCGGCCGATCGGGTCGCCCAGCGGGAAGCGCGTCCAGTCGTCGCCCGGACGATATTTGGTGGGATCGTCGGACGTCGAGTGAGCGCCGGCCCGGTACGTGACCCATTCGATCAGCGTTGGCCCCAGATTGCTGCGCGCACGTTCGGCGGCCCAGCGCGAGGCCGCATACACCGCGAGATAGTCGTTGCCGTCAACGCGCAAAGAAGCAATGCCGCAGCCCACCCCGCGCCCCGCAAAAGTCGTGCCCTCGCCGCCAGCGATTGCCTGGAAGGTCGAGATAGCCCACTGGTTATTGACGACGTTAAGGATGACCGGCGCACGATAGACGTGGGCAAAGGTCAGCGCGGTATGAAAGTCGGCTTCGGCAGTGGCGCCGTCGCCGATCCATGCCGACGCGATTTTCGTGTCGCCCTTGATCGCCGACGCCATCGCCCAGCCCACGGCCTGAATGAACTGCGTGGCGAGGTTGCCGGAGATCGTGAAGAAGCCGTTCTCCCGATCCGAATACATGACCGGCAGTTGCCGCCCTTTGAGCGGATCGCCCTCGTTCGACATGAGCTGGCACATCATGCCGACAAGCGGCACCTCACGCGCGATCAGA
>Ga0181519_10002821_pt1 | contig 14502 bp, 14 predicted proteins | sample PEATcosm2014_Bin_26_FD_121102 | JGI IMG/M metagenome (GOLD analysis project Ga0181519, IMG submission 121102) | Peatland microbial communities from MTU Mesocosm Facility, Houghton, MI, USA - PEATcosm2014_Bin02_10_metaG | ecosystem: Environmental > Terrestrial > Soil > Wetlands > Peat | place...
CTCATCGTGCCCCAATCGGCCGTCGCCGCAGCGATCGCCTGGAGATAGCGGTTCAACGGATCGCGCGAGACGGCGAAAGCCTTGTCGCGGGTTTCGGCGCAGAACATGTGGAAGGCGAGCATGACGCGGCCCTTGCCGGGATGGCCCGCGTCTTTCCAGGATTTGCGGTAGAGATCGAGCAATTCCTTCATCTGCCCGCCGGCCATCGGTATGCCCATGATCGAATGCCCGGCCTTGCCGGCATTGATGAAGCTTTCGGGCGTGGAGATCGCCGCGACCCAGAAGGGCGGGCGCGGCTTCTGCGTCGGCCGCGGCAGCGAGGTCACGTCCTTGAAATCGTGGAACTTGCCCTGGTGGCTGGCAATGTCGTTTTCCAACAGCAGGCGCACCTGCTCCATGCCCTCGGTGAAACGGTCGCGGCTGTCATTCACGCTGACTTTGAAAGCGGCGAATTCATAGGGCAGGAAGGCGCGCGCGAAACCGATTTCGAGCCGGCCGCCGGAAATCGCGTCGAGCATGCCGAGTTCGCCGGCAAGCTTGAGCGGATTGTTGAATACCGGCAGCACCGCGCCGGTGACGAGCCGCGCCTTCTTGGTGCGTTGCGCCGCCGCCGCCAGGAACACCACCGGGTTGGGGGTGTAACCGCCATAGGCGCGGAAATAATGCTCGACGGTGCGGACATGGCCCCAGCCGTAACGGTCGCAGAATTCGACCAAACGCAGGCATTCGTCGAAATACTGCGATCCCGATTTCTGCTCCGGTCCGACGCAGGGAAAAAACTGCATGCCGAATTCCATCGCCGTCTCCCTCAAGTTTTTGCCGCCCCGGATTTCCCCGTCCGGCGAATTAGAGTGAATACTGATCATCAGTATACTGTCAAGTTTGCCGAAGCGGCGATTCCCGTGTTATGGACAGGGGGTCATGGCCAAAGAGTTCGAGCTTTACGACGCGCCCGGGCATTTGATCCGCCGCTTGCAGCAGATCGCGGTGGCGCTGTTTTTCGCGGGAACGCGGCGTTTCGATATCACGCCGGTGCAATACGCGGCCTTGTTCAGCATCCGGGAAAAGCCCGGCCTCGACCAGACCGCGCTCGCCCATGTGATCGCCTTCGACCGTTCGACCATCGCCAATGTGGTGGAACGGCTCGAGAGCAAGAAGCTGATCACGCGCAAGGCCGGGGCGTCGGACCGGCGCACCAAGCGGCTTTATATCACGCCGGCCGGGCAGAAGCTTTTGGCCGGCGCGATTCCGGCGGTGCAATCGGTCCAGGAGATGATCCTGGCGCCGCTCGATCCCGGCGAACGCGATGCGTTCATGGCGATGCTGCAACGCATGGTCGATCTCAACAACAGCCACAGCCGTGCGCCGCTGCGCATGAGCGGCGCGGCGCCCGTCCGCAAATTGCCATGACCGTTTATACGGTGGGTCATTCGACCCGCTCGATCGAGGATTTCGTCGCTTTGCTGCGCGCGGCTTGTGTGGCCGCCATCGCCGATGTGCGGCGCTTTCCGCGCTCGCGCCGTCATCCTCAGTTCAACGACCGGGATCTCGCGGCATCGCTGGAACACGCCGGCATCCTCTACCGGCATTTCCCGGATCTGGGCGGCAGGCGCGAGCCCCGTCCGGACGGAAAATCGCCGCATAATCTCTGGCGCGAAGAGGGCTTCCGCAACTACGCGGATTATGCCGATACCCCGGTTTTTACCGCCGCTTTCAAGGAGCTGCGCGGCTTCGCGCAGAAACAGCCGACCGCGATTATGTGCGCCGAGGCGCAGTGGCGGGAATGCCACCGCCGCATCATCGCGGACTACCTGTTGGCGGCGGGGGAAAAGGTCGAGCACATAGGGGCCGAAGGCAAGACCGAGCCGGGCGCGCTCACCCCGGACGCGCGGGTTTTGCCGGGCGGGGGCGTGCTTTACGCCGCGCCGGATCTGTTCAATGTATTAAACGAAAAAACCTAGGCGGCGTCGTTCCGGCGCTGCTTGGCGAGACGTTCGCTGCGCACCAGGGTCTCGTGCAGCGCCTGGTCGGCCTGGCAGGTCATCTTGGCGAAGGCGCGCAGGAAACTGTCGGTGCGCGGCAATTGGAACAGGGTTTCCTCGTCGTCGCCCTGGCCGATGCGGCCGGAGACCACCACGACATTGTCCTGCGGCGTAAGGATGAGTTCGCTCAACGCCATGCCCGGGCCGGTGACGTATTCGACCAGCCGTTTCGGCCGGTCTTCGGTGGTGGTGATGGTCATGCGGTAGGGCACGCGGGTCGAGGCGGATTCGATCAGCGCGCGGGTGAAGGGGCTGAGAAAACTTTCGTCGAAGCCGAGAATGGCGGTCGGCCGATCCTCCGAGGCGCCGGAACGGATTTCCAGCGTCGCCCAGAGCGAGGCGCGGCCATGGAAATAATCGACCGAGGCGAGGTCAAGATTGATGGCGTCGATCGGCTGCGGCGGCGAGATCGCCTTGCCGCACAGGAAGGCAAAACAGGCCGGTTCGCGCTTCAAGGACAGCGTGGTGCTGGCTTCCAGATTGCAGTCCGACAGGGCGTTGGTTTGTTCGCTCATGACCATTCCTCGTTCGCGACAATTCAACCCCAATTGTCGTTAAGGGATGGATAATTACGGCGATAAAAAGTTAACCAAACCGCGGGGTTCCAGGCCCTGGAAACCCGCTTAGTTCATGATCTTGTTGAGGAAACCGATGCTGAAATCGACCGGCAGGATGATCGGGCCGGTCTTGTCCCAATAGCGCTCGGGCACCGGCGGCACCGGCGAGCCGTCGCGCATCATGGCCAGCGCCGCCTGGTCGAGCAGATCATTGCCCGAGCTTTTCTCGACCCAGGCCTTGGTCACGGTGCCGTCATGGGCGAGCAGGAAGCCGATGAGGACGGTGCCTTCTTGTTTCTGCTTGAGCGCCTCGTCGGGATATTTCTTGTAGACGTTGAGGTGGCGGCGGACGAGATCGAGATAATCGTCGCCCGAACCCGATCCGGAACCGTTGCCCACATCGCCCTGGCTTCTGCCGACATTGCCGTTGCCGGTGCTGTCGGCGCCCTGACTGCCTTGCCCGGCTCCGGCGGCGCTGGCGACGGCGGCATTCTGCACCGATTGCGTCTCCGGCGGCGCGGGCGCTGCAGCGGCGGTGGTTTGAGTGGGAGCGGGTGCGGCCGCTGGCGGCGCGGGTTTTACCGGCGCGGGTGGGGGCGTGACTGTCGCAACGATGGGCGAAGGACGGGGTTTCGGCGTGGGCGGCGGAAGCTGCGCCGGCTTCGGCGTCAGTTTCTGGACGGGCTTTGGTGGCTGCAACGGGGTAATCGCCTGAGCCGTCTGGAGCGGCGTTACGCTTGGCGCCGGAGGCGGAGCCGCCGCCGCCGCGGGCTTGTTGGCGGTGCCGGTCTCTTGTCCGGGCATCGGAGCCTTGCCGCCGCCGCCGCCGGGCGATCCCGATGCTCCGGTGCCTTCGAATTTCACGATGATCAGCGGCAGCGCGATTTCGTCGGGAGGAGTCACCTGCCACAGCCCGATCAGCAAAGCCAACAACAAGCCATGAAGCAGCAGGGAATTGGCGACGCCGCGCCACAACGCACGCTTGTCCGCTTGGTTGCGGAATTGATCGGCGCTTTCGGTCGTTATGTCATGCGTGGCGGGTTTGATCGTCACCCTTTTCCCTCGCCATAAGTCGCCGCACCCTAGGCCTGCGGGAATACCGCGTAAAGGCAACGGGTTCAAGGAGATGGCGGCGTTTCATACCGGGCCCGAGTCGCAACGAAGGTCGCCCCGGAAGATGCCCTCAAACTTAACGGGCAAAATTAGCCGCGTTTGGTGGCAAGATTAGGGCGGTGGAAGAGCGTATGACCGATACGGACAGCATCGCGATCCGGCCCCGGCGCGGCATGGTGGGGGACGCGGCTTTGCTCGGCTTTTGGCTGGCGGTCGCATCGCTGGCGGCGCTGACCTTGGCGCCGGCGGGTTGGCGTCTGGGCCTCTGGCACTACATCGTCTCCTTCGAACTGATCCGCGTTTCCGCCTATGGCGGATTGCTGGCGGGATTGGTCTCGCTCGCGAGCCTGTGTTGCTGGGCGCGGCTGCCGCGGCTGTGCCGGTTGCTGGCCGCAATCGGATTGCTGCTGGGATCGGTGCTGGCCTATGTGCCGTGGCACTATGCGCATATCGCCGCGCGTCTGCCGCTGATCCACGACATCACCACCGACACCGCCAACCCCCCGGTCTTCTGGTCGGTGCTGCCGGCGCGGGCGGAGGAGCACGCGGTGCCGGTCGAATATGGCGGGCCCGAAGTGGCGCGCCAGCAGCTCGAAGCCTATCCCGACATCAAGCCTGTGTTGAGCGACCTGCCGCCCTCCGATGCGTTCGAGCGCGCGCTCGCGACGGCGCAAGCCATGCCGGGCTGGATCGATATCGTCTCGGACAAGCATGCCCGCCGCATCGAGGCGAGCCAGCGCAGCTTCTGGATGGGCTTCACCGACGACGTGGTCATCCGCGTGGCGCCGCATGGCGACGGCAGCCGCATCGACGTCCGTTCGCTGTCGCGCCAGGGGCAGGGCGATTTCGGCGTCAACGCCGCCCGCGTCCGCGCCTATCTCGCGGCGCTCAAGGCCAGGCTGGCATTGCCCAACGGCTAAACGGGGCCGGCTGAAGCTTCCGGCGGCACCCAATAGATAGATAGCTGGTCTCGGTTGCCGATTTTCAGGAATAGAGATGATGGGGGATGCCGGCTTCGGTCAGGGTCAACAAATCAAAGTACTCCCTAATTTTGGCGAGCTTGCCGTCATTGATCTCGCACATCAGGATGATCGGTAGCTCGAACGTCGTGCCCGGCGCTGGTTTTTGAGCCGAGGTGGACGGCCACTTGTCGGTCACTACCCCTTTGTGCACGTATTCCCAGACGAGTTTGGTTCCCTCGGTGTTGGTGAAGACATTAAAAGGCAGCAAGCCTTCCCCGGAGCCGTGCGTCCGCGCGGCTACGGACCGTGTCGCCAATTGCCTAATTTGATCCAGCCCCTTGAACGTCTCGCCGGTGGCCATGATCGCCCACTCGCCGTTTGGCGCCCAGAGACTCATCATCGCCTCGACACCTTCATGCGTCATGGCTTCAGTGAATTTCTCAACAAGATCGCGGGTATTCATGTTGTTTCCCCTTTAGGTTGGTGGGGCGCGCACTGAACGCTCCGCAACATCAGGCACAACCGCCGTTGGACTCAGAATCAAAATAATACACCAATGTGAATAGGGCGCGTCCGGCGAAGCGGTTTACAAGGCTTTGCCGCGTGTGGCAGATTTGCCGCCCTTTCGCGTGATGCTGCAGATAGGAATTCCGCCGCCATGAAACTCCTCCGTTACGGCCTGCCCGGCAAGGAAAAGCCCGGCGTTCTCGACAAGAACGGCCAGATCCGCGATCTTTCGGGCATCATTCCCGACATCACGCCCGAAACCCTGTCGCCCGCCTCGCTCGAGAAACTCAAGAAGATCGATCCGGCGCAACTTCCCCAGATCGCCGGCAATCCGCGCATCGGCCCGCCGGTCAACCATGTGCCGAAGATCATCGCCGTGGGATTGAATTACCGCGATCACGCCAACGAGGCGACGATGAAGATCCCGACCGAGCCGGTGCTGTTCATGAAAACCATCACCTCTTATTCCGGCCCGAATGACACCGTCATCCTGCCCAAGGGCTCGATCAAGGGCGATTGGGAGTGCGAGCTCGGCATTTTCATCGGCACCAAGGCGCAATATGTTTCCGAAGCCGACGCGCTGAAGCACGTCGCGGGATATTGCATCGTCAACGACGTGTCCGAGCGCCATTTCCAGTTGGAGCGCGGGCCGCAATGGATGAAGGGCAAGGGTTGCGACACTTTCTGCCCGACCGGCCCATGGCTGGTCACGCCCGACGAAGTGGCGGACCCGCAGAATCTCGAAGTCATGTGCGAGGTCAGCGGCCAGGTGATGCAGAAGGCATCGACCAAGGACATGATCTTCGATTGCAAGACCATCATCAGCTACACCAGCCAGTTCCTGACCTTGATGCCGGGCGATCTGATCGCCACCGGCACGCCATCGGGTGTGGGGCTGGGGCGCAACCGTTTCCTCAAACCGGGTGACAGCATGCGGCTGACCGTCACCGGGTTGGGTGAACAGCGCCAGAAGGTGGTCGCTTACCCCGGCTGAACGCTGTTGCGGTGCAAAAGAAGTTACAACGCGCGGAGTCTGGCGGGGCGGGCCGATTCGCGCTAAACTGAGAAAATTATAAGGTTTGGGTTGGGGAGGTTACCAGAACGCCAATGTATGACCGTGATCGCCGTCCGGATTTTTTCCGCACTGAGGACGCGCCGAGTGGCCGCCGCGTCGATGCCAAGGTGAAGTGGTTCAATTCCTCCAAGGGTTTCGGCTTCGTCGCCATGTCGGACGGAACCCCCGATGCCTTCCTGCCGATGGCGATCCTGCGCCGCGCCGGTTACGAGGATGTCCGCGAAGGCGCCTCGATCACCTGCGAGGTGGGCGCCGGCGCCAAGGGGCCGCTGGTGGTGAACGTGCTCAACATCGACAACAGCACGGCCACGCCGGCGAGCGGCGGCGGCATGGGCGGTGGCGGTTTCGGCGCCAAGCCGCGCGGCCCGGCGCAGAGCATGCAAGGGACGGTCAAGTGGTTCGAGCCGGATAAGGGCTATGGTTTCATCTCGCCCGAAACCGGCGGCAAGGACATCTTCGTGCACATTACGGCTTTGCGCCGCAGCGGTTTCGAAGGACTCGAAGCCGGACAGCGTGTTCAGGTCGACGTGGTCGAAGGCCGCAAGGGGCTCGAAGCCGAGAAAGTCACCCTGGTCTAGCCGGTCCAGCCGGTTTTAATCGGTCTAAAAGGTCCAATCGGTCTAAACGGTATCATGCGCCGATAGGGCTGGCGCGCCCGGCCCTTGGGTATGATAGAATGACGCTTGTATTACGGGGCGGACAGAATGGACCTGCAGGACACGCTAAAAACCTACCGGCTGGTTTCCGGTTCCTACGATTTCGTCTTCGGCCCGATCTTCCATCCCGGCCGCAAGGAAGCGGTGCGCTACGCCAATAATCAGCCGGGACAGCGCATTCTCGAAGTCGGCGTCGGCACCGGCCTGTCGCTGCCCTATTTCCGCGAAGATTCCGAAGTCACCGGCATCGACGTTTCGGCCGAGATGCTGGCCAAGGCGAAGAACCGCGTCAGCAGCCAGAACCTGAAGCAGGTCAAGGATCTCCAGCTGATGGACGCGGAGAATATGAGCTTCGCCGACAACAGCTTCGACGCGGTGCTGGCGCTCTATGTCGCCTCGGTGGTGCCCAATCCCGCGCGCTTCGCCGCCGAGATGCGCCGAGTGTGCCGCCCCGGCGGCACCATCGTCATCGTCAACCACTTCACCAGCAAGAACCCGGTGATGCGTTTGGGCGAAAAAATGCTGGCGCCGCTCGCCGGCAAGATCGGCTTCCATGCCGACTTCCCGCTCGACAATTTCCTGGCGGCGAGCGAATTGACGGTGCGCGAGATCAAGCCGAGCAATCTCTTCGGCTATTGGCGCCTGCTGCGTTGCGTCAACGCCAAGCCGGCCGGCAACCGCGCCTCCTAAATCTTAATCTAAGTATTGTTCAGGCAGGCGGCGCTCACTCAAGCCCGTTATGGGGCGGGCTTCAACAGCTTGCCCGGATTCATGATGCCCAAGGGATCGAAGGCGGATTTGATCCGGCGCATCAATTCCAATTCCAGCGGTTGCGCGTAGTGTTCGAGTTCGCCGAGCTTGACCAGGCCGATGCCATGCTCGGCGCTGATCGAGCCGCCCAGTGCCACCACGATGTCGTGGACGATGCGGTTGAATTCGTCCCAGCGCGCGAGATAGGCCGCTTTGTCGGCGCCTTCGGGCTGCGACAAATTGTAATGAATGTTGCCGTCGCCGACATGGCCGAAGGGGTAGGGGCGAATGCCGGGAAGGCGCGCCGTGACGGCGGCGTTCGCCTGCGTGATGAAATCGGCGACCTTGCTGACGGGCACGGAAACATCGTGCTTGATGCTGCCGCCCAAGGCGCCTTGCTGTTCGGCCAAAGCCGCGCGGATGCGCCACAGCTCGTTGCGTTGCGCCTCGCTGGCCGCGATGACGCCGTCCTGCACCAGCCCGGATTCCATGGCCTCGGCCAGCAGGTTTTCGAGCGCGCCACGCAAGCCGCTGTTTTGCTGGCTCGATGACACTTCCAGCAGCGCATACCAATCATGCCTGGTCTCGAGCGGATCGTGAAAGTTCACGCCGCTTTTGAGCACGTTGTCGATGCCGATGCGCGGCACCAGCTCGAACCCGGTGAGCTGGTCGCCGCTGGCGGCCCGGGCGGTGGCAAAAAGCCGCATCACGTCGGCGATGCGCTTTAATCCCAGGAAAGCGGTCTCGACCTCGCGCGGCAGCGGGAAGAGCTTCAAGGTGGCGGCGGTGATGATGCCGAGCGTTCCTTCGCCGCCGATGAAGAGATGTTTCAGGTCGTAGCCGGTGTTGTTCTTGCGCAAGCCGCGCAAACCCTTCCAGATTCGTCCGTCTGGCATGACGACTTCAAGGCCGAGGGTCAATTCACGCATGTTGCCGTAGCGCAGCACGTCGATGCCGCCGGCATTGGTCGAGAGATTGCCGCCGATCTGGCACGAACCCTCGGCGCCGAGACTCAAGGGAAACAGCCGGTCGGCTTTTTCGGCCGCTTTCTGGATGTCGGCCAGGATGCAGCCCGCCTCGGCGGTGATGGTGAAATTGATCGGGTCGATCTCGATCACCCGGTTCATCCGGCCGAGGCTCAGCACCACGCCGTCCGGGGTCGAGACCGCGCCGCCGCAGAGGCCGGTATTGCCGCCTTGCGGATAGATCGGTATCCGCGCGGCGGCGCAAAGCTTCACCGCCTCGGAAACTTCCTGGGTCGAAGCCGGGCGCAGCACCGCCAGCGCCTGGCTGTGGTAAAGCTCGCGCTGCTCGGCGAGATAAGGCGCCATGCCCTGAGCGTCCGTGATCACGCCCTTGTCGCCCAGCGCCGCTTTAAGGCGGGCGATGGTTTCCGGAACCCGGGTCTTTTCGGTCGCGTCCATGCCCTAGGCCTATCGCCCCCGCGCCGCGCGGGCAAGCCGATCGTTGATGGCGAGCCCCAGCCCTTTATCGGGAATGGGCATAACGGCGATTCCGGAAAAGCCGGGGCGGTCGAGTTCGCGCAAGAGCGCGAAAAGACGCGCGGCGGCCTCGGCCAGGTCGCCGGTGGGACTTAGCGAAAGCGTCCGCGCCGCGCCGGGGAGCGGCTTCGGCCCGAAGGCGATCAGCGCCTCGGTCGCGGCCACGCTGGCGGCATTGAGGCGCAAGGGCAAAGACGGGGCGTAATGCCGCTCCATCATGCCGGGGGCGCGAATTCCGCCGCCGGGAGACGGGCGAGAAATGGCCCCGAGGATTTTTTCCAAATCTTCCAGCGCCGTCCCGCCGGGCCGGAGCAGCACCGGTTTTTCTTCGCTGAGGTCGAGGATGGTCGATTCAATGCCGATGGGGCAGGGACCACCGTCAAGTACAACGTCAATAAGACCGCCGAGTTCCGCCATCACATGCGCGGCGGTCGTGGGGCTGACATGGCCGGAGCGGTTGGCGCTGGGCGCCGCCAGCTTCAGCCCGCATTCGCGCAGCAAGCGTTGCGCCACGGGATGCGCCGGCACGCGCAGCGCCAAGGTATCGAGCCCGGCCCCGGCCAACAGCGAAACCGGGCAATCCGGCTTGCGTTTCAACACCAGGGTCAGCGGCCCCGGCCAGAATTTCCGCGCGAGTTCGTGGGCGGCTCCGCCGAACACCGCGAGTTCCTCGGCGGCGGCGGGATCGGGAACATGAATGATGAGCGGATTGAATTGCGGGCGTTGCTTGGCGGCGAAAATTGCGGCCACCGCCTTGTCGTTGGTGGCGTCACCGCCCAGGCCGTAAACCGTTTCGGTCGGGAAGGCGACGAGCTTGCCCTGAATCAGGAGTGCGGCCGCGCGGGCAAGCGCGGAAGCGGGCAGCAACTCGGTCACGTCTTGCCGCGCGCGATGAAGCCGGGATTAAAGTAACGGGGCTTGCCATAGAGAAAAGGCGCGCCTTCGATCGTGGTCACGCTGCCGCCCGCGGCTTCGAGAATGGCCTGGCCGGCGGCGGTATCCCATTCATGGGTGTTGCCGTAGCGCGGATAATGATCGCCCGTGCCCTCGGCCAAAAGACAGAATTTCACCGCGCTGCCCATCTGGCGGTGCTCGGTGCCGGCAGGAAGCGTGGCGAGATAAGCGTCGATGCGCCGCGACGAACCATGCAACCGGCTGGTCAGCACCACGGGATTTGTCGGCGCCGTGCGCGCCGAAATCGGCTCGGCTGCGGCATCCCCGTGCTGGCGCGTGGCCGTGCCCGGCCCGGCGGCGGCGTAGATCAAATTCTTGACCGGCACGCCGATTACGCCCAGCACCGGGCGCTGCCCTTCGACCAGTCCGATATTGACGGTGAATTCGTCCTGGCGCGCGACGAACCCTTTGGTGCCGTCGAGCGGATCGACCAGCCAGAAACGCGGCGGAGCGGCTGCTTGGTCCCCCTCGATCGCCGCCTGTTCTTCCTCGGCGATCACGGGAATTTCCGGCGCGGCTTTTTTCAAAATCGCGATGATGATCCGTTCGGCTTGCTCATCGGCCAGGGTCACCGGCGATTTATCGGTTTTATGCCTGACGTCGAAGGGCGTGGCGTAGACCTTGAGGATGATTTCCGCCGCCTGGCGCGCGGCGATGCGCGCGGCTTCGAGAAGATTCCGGTATTCGGTGTTCATCGCTTGGCTTGCCCGATGGCGCGCCACAGGCTTTGCGGCGTGGCCGGCATGTCGATGGAGGCGACGCCCAGTTCGGCCAACGCGTCGACCACGGCATTCATCACCGCCGGCGGCGCGCCGATGGCGCCCGCCTCGCCCGCGCCCTTCAGCCCGAGCGGATTGGTGGTGCAGGGCACGACGTTATAGGCGAATTCGATCGATGGCACGTCGTCGGCGCGCGGCATGGCGTAATCCATGAACGAGCCGGTGAGCAATTGGCCGCTGGCCGGATCGTAGACGCAATTCTCGACCAGCGCCTGGCCCACGCCCTGGCCGACGCCGCCATGCACCTGACCCGCCAGCAGCAGCGGGTTCACCACATTGCCGAAATCATCGACCACGACGTAGCGCAGGATTTTGGTCGCGCCGGTTTCGGGATCGATTTCGATCTCGCAGGCGTGGCAGCCATTGGGAAAAGTATGGGCGGCGGGCAGGAAATGCGATTTCTCGTCGAGGCCCGGCTCCAACCCGGGCGGCAGCTGAAGCGGGTTGAACGCCGCCTGCGCCACCTCGGTCATGGCGATGCGCTTGTCGGTGCCGGAGACGGTATAGAAGCCGTCGGCGAATTCGAGATCGGCCTCGGCGGCTTCGAGCCGGTGCGCGGCGATGGTCTTGCCCTTGTCGATAATGCGCTTCACCGCCATGGTCACCGCGACGCCGCCCACCGGCAGCGAACGTGAACCGCCGGTGCCGCGGCCGAATCCCACCACGTCGGTATCGCCCTGATGCACGCGCACGCGATCGAAAGGAATACCGAGCCCGTCGGACGCGAGCTGGGCATAGGCGGTGGCGTGGCCCTGGCCGGAGGATTGCGAGCCGATGATGACGGTGGCGCCGCCGCCGGAATCGAAACGGATTTCCGCCGCCTCGTCGAAGCCGCCGCCGCATTGCTCGATATAGGTCGCGATGCCGAAACCGCGCAGCATCCCGCGCGCCTTGGCCTGCGCTTTTCGCGCGGGGAACCCGGCGAAATCGGCGGTCTTCAGCGCGTCGTCCATGTTCTTGGTGAAATTGCCGCTGTCGTAATTGAGACCCATGGCGGTCTTGTAGGGCATGGCTTCGGGCGGGATAAAATTGCGCCGCCGCAGCTCGGCTGGAGAAATCTTCAACTGGCGCGCGGCGTGATCGACCAGGCGCTCGATGACGTAATTGGCCTCGGGCCGCCCGGCGCCGCGATAGGCGTCGACCGCCACGGTGTTGGTGTAGACGCCCTTGACCCGCACGACGATGGCGGGGGTGCGGTAACAGCCCGCGAGCATCGCGGTGCCGGCCATGGTCGGGATGAAGGTGGCGTAATTCGAGAGATAGGCGCCGAGATTGGCGGTGGTCTCGACATCGAGCGCCAGGAAGTTGAGATCGCCATCGAGCGCCAGCCGCGCGCGGGAAATATTGTCGCGGCCATGCGCGTCGGTGAGGAAGGATTCGCCGCGCTCACCGGTCCATTTCACCGCCACGCCGAGCTTCCTCGCGGCATAGAGCACCAGGCCTTGCTCGGGATAGAGGAACAGCTTCATGCCGAAACCGCCGCCGACATCAGGCGTCACCACGCGGAAGCGATTTTGCGGCAGCTTGAAAATGTTGGCGGCCAGCAGCTGGCGGATGGAATGCGAGCCCTGGGTCGAGGTGACCAGGGTGAAACGCCCGTCGCCCGGATCGTAGGAACCCAGCGCCGCGCGCGGCTCCATCGAATTGGCGACCAGGCGGTTATTGACGAGCGTCAGCTCGACCACGTGCTTGGCCTTGGCGAAGCCCGCCTCGACGGCTTTGCGGTTGCCGCTTTCCCAATCGAGACAGAGATTGCCGGGGATTTCGTCCCAGACCAGCGGCTGGCCGGGCGCGTTGGCCGTGGCCGTATCCGCCGCGGCCGGCAGGGTTTCGTAATCGACCTCGATCAGCTCGGAAGCGTCCTTGGCCTGGGCCAGGGTCGCGGCGACGATAAAGGCGATGCCATCGCCGACATGCCGCGCCTTGCCTTCGGCGAGCAGCGGATGCTCGACCAGCACCACCCGGCTGCCGTCGCGATTCTTCAGCGGCACGACGCAGGGAATGCGGCCGATGCCGTCCTGGGCGAGATCGAAGGATGTGAATATGCCCAGGACGCCCGGCGCCGCCAACGCCGCCGCTGAGTCGATCTTGCGAATGCGGGCATGGGCATGCGGCGAGCGCAGCACAAAGCCCACCGCCTGACGATGTTGCGAAAAATCGTCGGTATAGCGGCCATGGCCGGTGATGAAACGCGGGTCTTCGGTGCGGCGCACCGGCTGACCCATGCCGAATTTTCCCATGCGGAGAAGACTCTGTCCCGAGGAAGCGGAGCGCTAAGATAGGCCGGGCTAGGATAGAGGCAGGGGATTGCTTCGACCAATTCATTTTTTCCGGTCTTTACGTGTATTTTTGCAGGGGAGCGGGGTTAGAAACGCATGTGCGGGCGCTTCAAGCTGTCGACCCCGGCCGATGAGCTGCGGCAGGCCCTGGGCTTCATCGAGAAGCCCAATCTCGAGCCGCGCTACAATATCGCGCCGACCCAGGAAGTGCCGGTGTTGCGCCAGCGCCGCGAACCCAAGGGTGAGCGCACGTTGCAGAATTTACGCTGGGGCCTGATCCCGTCCTGGGCCAAGGATACAAAAATCGCCTCGTCGTTGATCAATGCGCGCGCCGAAACCCTGGACGAGAAACCGGCTTTCGCCGCCGCGTTCCGCAAGCGCCGTTGCCTGGTGCCGGCCGATGGTTTCTATGAATGGACAAGCGAGGGCGAGGGGAAACAGGCCTATCTGATTTCGCGCCGCGACGGCGCGGCCTTTGCCTTCGCCGGGTTGTGGGAACGCTGGACGTCTAAAAATCCGGGCAAGGACGAAACCCATATCGACAGCTTCACCATCGTTACCACCGAAGCCAATGACTTGCTGCGCCCGCTGCATGCGCGCATGCCGGTGATACTCGCCGAAAAGGATTATGCGGCTTGGCTCGATCTCGACGCTGCAAGCGAAAGCCTGAAAAAGCTTCTCGCGCCGGCCGAGAACCACCTTCTGCGCTATTTCCCGGTGAGCAAGCGGGTGAATTCGGCGCGCATCGACGAGCCCGCCCTGGCCGAGCCCACGGGGCCGGAGATCGCCGCCTGAGCCGGCAAGCGCCAGGAGCCAAGAGCGGAAAGATTCAACGGTTCGCCGCGATATCGGCGGGGGCGGTAACCGGCGTGGGAACGCCGCTGGCGGCAAGCCCCGCCTGGCGCACCGCATCCCAATCGACCGCGTCGATGCGGTCGCCGGCCGCGGCGGCGACGCGCTGCGTCAGGTCGTCCGGAATGGCCGGAGTCATCGGCTGGCTGATATCGATCTCGTCGGCTTGATCCTTGTCGGGGTGAATCTCGACATAGAGCCGCCCGTCGATCCATCCGACCTTCACCGGCTGCGAGATCACGCGCACCTGCGTTCCAACCGGCACTTCACGGAACAACCGCTCGATATCCTCGGGATAGAGATGGAGACAGCCATGGCTGACATTGCGACCGACGCTGTCGGGCTTGTTCGTGCCGTGGATGAGATAGTTGTCCCAACCCAGGCGCAGCGCGTAATCCCCCAAGGGATCATCGGGACCGGGATAAATGGCGAGAGGCAAATCGGGACGCTCGGCGCGGATTGAAGGCGGCGGAA
>Ga0181519_10002825_pt1 | contig 14484 bp, 14 predicted proteins | sample PEATcosm2014_Bin_26_FD_121102 | JGI IMG/M metagenome (GOLD analysis project Ga0181519, IMG submission 121102) | Peatland microbial communities from MTU Mesocosm Facility, Houghton, MI, USA - PEATcosm2014_Bin02_10_metaG | ecosystem: Environmental > Terrestrial > Soil > Wetlands > Peat | place...
CCAGCAAGGACCGCGACGAGTTGCAGGGGATTATCGCCTTGCTTCGCGGCAAAGACCTCGGCGTCGAATTGCAGTTCACCAACTACCGCTCGAATTAAAGCGGTTGCAGAGTTTCCGTGCCCTTGCTGGAATCGTGCAAGGTGCCATTTTCTTAAGGAAAATGCCACTTTAGAGCATTGTTTCCTGTGCACCGCAACCCTGGAACCGCTGTAGGCGGGTGCTTCTCAGAGGCTGGCGCATCCGATAGCGAGGGTGCTTATCGCCAACCCAGCAGAACCGATCACGTGGATGAGAACCGGAGTACTTTGAGTACATTGGCGATAGCGACGGCGAGAGAAGTATTCGATCTGCTGCGGGACGACCTTGTAGCGATCGAGCAGGAGTTGGGCCGCGACGCCGCCTCCGGCGTTAGCACCATCACGGAGATCGCCGAATACCTGCGGGAGGGCGGCGGCAAGCGGATCCGCCCGTCGCTGCTGCTGCTGGCGGCGCACGCGCTGGGCTTTTCCGGGCCGGGCGCAGTCCGGTTGGGCGCCGTTGTCGAGATGGTGCACACCGCGACGCTGGTGCACGACGACATCATCGACGGCGCAAACATGAGGCGTGGTCGTCCTTCCGCAAATACCACCTGGGGCAACGAGAAGTGCGTGCTGGCAGGCGACTGGCTCTACATGCAGGCGTTCAAAGTGGCGCTGGAAGAGAAGAACCTGCGCGTGCTGGATCTGCTGATCGGGCTGACGCAGAAGATGGTCGAGGGCGAACTGCTGCAGATTCAGAAACTGGGCAAAGCCGTTTCCGAGGCCGAGTACTTCGACCTGATCTTCCGCAAGACGGCCTGCCTGTTCGCAGTTTCAATGCGCCTGGGCGCGGCGCTGGCAGGGGCGACCGAAGAAGAAGAGAACGCGTTAGCCGCCTATGGACGCGCGGTAGGGCTCGCTTTCCAGATCGTGGACGACGTGCTGGACCTGACCGCGACCGAAGAGGTTCTGGGCAAGCCGGTGGCCAGCGATCTGCGCGAAGGCAAGGCGACGTTGTCGGTGATTCACTCAATGGACCACGGAACCGCCGCAGATCGCCAGGCGATCCAGCGGGTTCTAGCCGATCGCAGCTTTGAACGGACCAGCCGCGAGCAGATTCAGCAGATTCTCGTGAAAAACGGCTCGGTGGAGTACGCGATGGCCGCCGCAGACCGCTACGCCGAACAGGGGCGGCAGGCGCTGGCTTCCCTGCCCGAATCGGAGTTCAAGCGGGCCCTGCTGTGGGTTCCGGACTTCGTGGTGGCGCGAGAGAAGTAGTTTTGGAATAGATGAGGCTAGAGATGGCTGTTCCTGAGACATCCCGTTTTCAAGAATTGACCATTCACGGCTTCCGCCGTCTCTACGATGTTCAGCTTCCTATGCGTCCACTTTCCGTGATGATCGGGGCAAATGGGACGGGTAAAACCTCAGTTCTGGATGTGTTTTCGGTCCTTGCGAAGTCCGCGCAAGGCAAGCTGAGCGAGTCCATTTCTGAGTTGTCAGGGTTGTCGAGCATCTTGACCTATGACCGTGCGGAGGAATTGCGGCTTGGGATTTCAATGACGGTCCCGAAGCATGAAGTTCCGCTGGATTACTTATTAAATCTCAAGTCGCAAACCGTTGGTTATCTGATCAACGAAGAACGGCTCAGCGAAAGGCGAAACGGTTCACCATATCCGTTTTTGCATATAGATTCCCACGGCCCGGACATCAGGTATTCTCCAGATTCCAGCACTGAAAGCCCTGGTTTTTTGGCGGCGTATGTTGAAGGTGTAAGTCGAAGTCATAAAATGAGCTTCTTGCACCCGAATTGGAAACATCAGCCATTTGAGACCTCGCTATCTCAGGTGCCAAAGATGTTTCAGCAGCCAGAGGAGTTTCGCAATCGGCTAGCATCTTCCACTTTCTATCATGTCTTGAATGTGGACCCGCGTTCACCGGTCCGCTTGCCCCAGTCCATGCAGCCCGCAACGCTTCCTGGGCGCAATGGCGAGGAGTTAGTTTCATGCCTCTTTTATCTTAGGGAGACGGATAGAGATCGGTTTGACGCAATCGAAGATGCGTTGCGAGCCGCCTTTCCAGGTTTCGATCGGCTGGATTTTCCACCTGTCGCCGCCGGAACGCTCGCCTTGGCTTGGCGGGAGAAGGGATTCTCCAAGCCGCTTTATATGCATCAGCTTTCCGAAGGGACGCTTCGCTTCCTATGGCTGGCGACGCTATTGCAAAGCCCTGGCCTTACCGCGCTGACGCTACTTGACGAGCCGGAAGTCAGCCTGCATCCGGAGTTGCTCAGTCTGCTGGCCGATCTGATGCGTGAGGCCTCCAACCGGACGCAACTTGTCGTGGCCACACACTCGGATCGTCTCATCCGGTTCCTCCAGCCGAAGGAGATCGTAGTGATGGATGCGGACGACGACGGGATGACTACGATGAAATGGGCCGACGATCTCGATCTGGACGCGTGGTTGAAGGATTTCTCTCTCGACGAACTCTGGAGCAATGGCACACTTGGAGCGCGCTCTTGAAGATCGCTATCTTGGTCGAGGGGAATACCGAAAAGGCATTTTTGCCCCACATGCGATCGTTTCTTGCGGGGCGGCTTGCAGACAGAATGCCGCGTCTCATCTTGAGGAAATACGACGGGCGGATTCCGAAAGATAGAAAACTTCGCGCGACGGTTGAGAATTTACTCAACGGGCAGGATCAGGCGGATGCGGTGATTGCCCTGACCGACGTATATACAGGCACAAACGACTTCACAGACGCCGTCGATGCCAAAGCCAAAATGCGTGCCTGGGTGGGACAGAACGGCCGTTTCTACCCACATGCTGCACAGCACGATTTCGAAGCGTGGCTCTTACCCTACTGGAGCGAGATTCAGAGGGTTGCCGGGCACAACCGCAATGCGCCACCAGGCCCACCAGAATCCGTGAATCACAACCGGCCTCCGTCTTATCACATCAAGGAGATCTTTGAGATTGGCAGGCGCAGGGACAGCTATAGCAAAGTGCGCGACGCAAGTCTTATCTTGTGCAACCAGGACTTGGCCATCGCCGCTGCGGCCTGTCCTGAACTAAAGGCATTCCTCAATACGATTCTCACTTTGAGTGGTGGCCAGCAGCTCTGAGGCTCAACTCTATCGAAGCTGGGTTTCCTGTTCTTCCGGCTTCGCTCTCCAATTACTCGTCGTTCATCAGGCTGCGCAGGGCGGCTTCGTGTTCCTTGGGCAGGGGCTTTTTGTTGAGCTGGTCGTCGCAGACCACGTGAACCGTTTCGCCCTCGGCAAGGAGCTTCCGCTCATCCCCCGGTTGAATTGCTTTTCTCCAGATCCGATAGGCGAACTTGATAACCGACCCGCGCAGCAGGGCGGGACGCGTCTCAATTTGAATTTGATCGTCGTAGCGGGCCGGCGAGCGGTAGCGGCAGCTTGCCTCGACCACCGGCAGGATGCACAGGTGGTCCTTTTCCAACTGGCTATAGCTCAGGCCAAGGGACCGCAAAAGCTCCACGCGGCCAATTTCGAACCAGACCAGGTAGTTGGCGTAGTAAACGATGCCCATCTGATCGGTTTCGGCGTAACGGACCCTGACTTCGTGGGTGACCGGCATGGGGAGGGCTCTCTAAACAGGGAACAGGGAACAGGGAACAGGGAACAGGGAACAGGGATCAGGGATTGAGGGACTAGTCACTATTCCCTTAGTCCCTCCGTCCCTGGCCTACGGCTTGAGTTGGGTGAAGAACGACAGCTTGGAAACGTCGTTGAAGATCACAAAGGCGAAGAAAGCCATGAGCATGACGAAAGCGGCCTGGTAGATACGCTCTTTGACGTTCATGCTAATGTCCCGGCGAATGGTGCATTCGATGAGAAGAAGCAGAATCATGCCGCCATCCAAGATCGGGAAGGGCAGCAGATTGATGATGCCCAGGTTGATGCTGATGCCGGCGGCAAGGACGAATTTGGGATACCAGTAGCGGGTCTTGGCGGCTTGCCCGGCAGCGACGGCGATGCCGACCGGGCCGGAAAGCTGCTTGACAGAAACCTGGTGGGTGACCAGCTTCTGCAGAACCTCGAGGATCATCACGAAGTTTTCGGAACTGAAATTCCCCGACTCATGGACGGCGTCGGCGAAGGAGAGCGGCTTGACGCGCACCGGCGGATCGTCGGGCCGGAGGGGCTTAAAACCGAGCCGCCATTCGGAGTCCTGGATGGAGGGATGTACCACGATCGGAACGGGCACCGCGCCTTTGCGGGCAACCATGAGAGTGATCGGCCTGCCCTTGCCGACTTGCAGATAGTCCAGCAGCGTTTCGACGGTATGGAAAACGTGGCCGTCCGCGTTGAGGATGGAGTCGCCAGCCTTGAGGCCGGCCTGTTCGGCGGGGGATCCGGCAACCACTTCGTCCACGTCGATGGGGCTGTTGACGAGCTGAACGAAGATGCCGCCGGTGGTTACATCGAATTCCTTGCCGCCGTCGCGGGCCGGCATGTGAACGGCTGTCCGAATCAGCTGTCCATTGCGATCGACCGTGATGGGGACTGTCCGGTCCTGATTCTCGCGGGCCAAGTCGTGGAAGGTTTCCCAGTCGGGATGGGCTACGGAGCCAAACTGCTGCACGATGTCGCCCGGACGCAGACCGGCCTGGTCGGCCAGCGAATTCGGAGTCACCCATTCGAGGGTGGTGGTCTTGATGTCCGGGACTTCGTTGATCCAGCCGAAGTAGAAGATCATCAGAACGAAAGCGAGGACGAAGTTGGCAGCCGGACCCGCAACGCCGATCAGCATGCGCTGCCAGCGGGGATGAGAAGTGAATGCCCCTGGGTCGTCCACGGGCTCTTCCCCGGGGTTTTCGCCGGTCATCTTGACAAAGCCGCCGAGGGGGAGCAGGCAGACCTTGTAGTCGGTGTCGCCGTATTTATAGCCGAAAAGGCGCGGTCCGAAGCCGAACGAAAAGGCCTCGACGCGCACCTTGAAAAACTTGGCGACGGCGAAATGCCCGAATTCGTGGACCACAACCATGACGCCGACCAGCACAACGAAGGCGGCGGCAGCGATCAGAAAATCATGCATAGATGGACGGTCTCAACCTCAAAGAAACACACTTGAAAAGAAGCATATTCAGCCCGCAGGCCTCGCGCCGATCTCAATTGAGCAAAGCACAAGCCTTTTGACGAGCCTCCCGATCAGATGCGAGCACTTCGGCAATGGTCGCAGGATGCGCTTCCGATGTAGACGCGAGCACCTTCTCAATTGTACGCGGGATTCCCATAAAGGGGATTTTCCGATCCAGGAACGCCTCGACGGCCACCTCGTCGGCGGCATTAAGGGCGATACAGTGGGCTCCGCCCTTTTCGGCAGCCTCAAAGGAAAGGCGCAGGCAGGGGAAACGTTCCAGGTCGGGCTGCTCGAAGTCGAGATGCTTGAGGGCGGCGAGGTCGAAGGTCATATTGGACGCCGGGCGCTCCGGGAAGGCCAGCGCATAGAGGATCGGCAGACGCATATCGGTGACCGAAATTTGGGCGAGGATGGAGCCGTCGACGTATTCGACCAGCGAATGGACGGTGGACTGGGGATGGACGGTGACTCTGACCTGGGACGGAGGCACATCGAAGAGGCGGCAGGCCTCAATGACTTCCAGCCCCTTGTTGAGCATGGACGCCGAGTCGATGGTAATGCGGCGGCCCATGACCCAGGTGGGATGCTTGAGAGCCTGCTCGGGGGTGATGTTGGCGAACTGCTCCAGTGGCATCTGGCGGAACGGGCCACCGGAGGCGGTGAGCCAGATCTGCTTGACTTCGCGATGCTCGCCGACGCGCATGCACTGGTGCACGGCGTTGTGCTCGCTATCGATGGGCAGGATGGGCACGTTGTGCTGGCGCGCGGCGGCAGTGAGGATCTCGCCAGCGGCGACCATGCATTCCTTGTTGGCCAATCCAATGGGCTTTCCGGCGAGGATGGCGGCGTGGGTCGCTTCAAGGCCGGCGACGCCGACAATGGCGGAGACGACGAAATCGGCTTCCGGATGGGTGGCGCAGCGGACGGTGCCTTCGGTGCCGTAGACCACTTCCGTGCCGGTGACCCCGGCATGGCGCAGCAATTGGGTCATCTGGCCAGCCAGCTCTTCGGTGGCCATGGAGACGACGCAGGGTCGCCAGCGGAGGGTCTGCTGCAGAGCTTCGTTGAGGTTGCGCCCGGCGGCCAGGGTGGCCACCCGATAGCGCTCGGGGAACTGTTCAACGATGGAGAGGGTGCTTTGTCCGATGGAGCCGGTGGAGCCGAGAATCGCGAGTCTTTTCAAAGGAATCTTCGATTTCTGTGGATTTTTGGGCGGTCCCCGGCAAAAGAAGCCGCGTCAGATCCGCAGGTGAATATGAGCGTACCACAGCACCGGAGCGGCAAATAGGAGGGCGTCGATGCGGTCGAGGACACCGCCATGACCGGGAAGCAGGTTTCCGGAGTCTTTGACTCCGGCGGACCGCTTGAGCGCCGACTCGGCCAGATCGCCGATTTGGGCCGACCCGTTGACCAACACGGCCAGACTCATCCAGTACCAAATGTCTTCGGGGTAGGAGAGCTTTGCGGAATCCCACTGCGTCTGCAAAAGATGAGCCAGTCCGATCAGTGCGCCGGCAACCAGCATGCTGCCAAAAACGGAGCCGATGGCGCCTTCCCAGGTCTTGTTGGGACTGAGTGAGGGCGCAAGCTTGTGGCGGCCAAAAGCGCGGCCAATATAGAGGGCTGCAATATCGCCAGCCCAAACCGTGCAGAGCAGGAAGGTTACCAGCGACGGGCCGTTGGTGGCTTCGCGCAGAAGCGGCAGGGCAACCAAAGTGAGGCCGACATAGAGCAGGCAAAATACTGCCGTAGCCGCGTTGGGCAGGGACATTTCGACCGGTTGAAAAAAGGTGCAATAGGCAAGAAGACTCAGGCTGAGCACGCCAACGATGGCGGCGATCTGGTCGGGCCACTGGTAATTGCAGAGAAACAGGGTTCCGATGGCGACCAGGACGGCAATGCGAGGAGGATTCGCACCGGTTTTCTCAGCCAGGCCGAGAAACTCCCAAGCAGCCAGCGCGGCAACCCCTGCGACAGCCAAAGAAACCATCAACTCCGGTCCCTGGAAGACCAGGAGAAGCACTAACGGGATCAGAATCAGAGCAGTAAGAATGCGTTTCATTCAGGGATGAGGATACACCGCCGGGGGTGGTCTCGTACCGCGGGGGACGGGTGCGAGGTGATCCGAAGGTCCGAAAGAGCGGGAGAAAGCGGCGGAAGGGCGGTGCTAAATGTTTGAAGATAAAGACATTTGTTTTCTGGCTGGGACTATTCTCCTGACGCCCCACCGCGCGGAGGATGGGGATGGGATTCGCGCTTTCCCAGGTCCCCAAATGCGAGGGACCTCCACCCCACGGACGAAGACCAGTCCGTGGGGACCCCGGACCTGGGGCACCCAGCATTGTTCAGATACAGGGTGAGAAGGCCCTCGGCGCACCGTCACTCCGAGCGTAGCCAGAAGGCCAAGGCCCCGGAACTGCCGTTCTGGTCGAGTTCCGCGCGGAGGCGAATTTTCAACAATTCCGTCAAGCGCTTCACGCGGGCAGCCGGGTCCTCTGGCAACGCCTCGAGCTGTGGATTCGACGCCGGTATTGTCTCCAGTTTCGGCTCTGCGACAGGGCTCTTCATACTGTTGCTATCGGCGGAAAAGGAGGAAAGGGCAATGGCGGGGTCAAAATGACGACGAATTCGCGAGAACTTAGGTAATCACCCGGCGACGATCTGGGCATGTTCGGTTTCTTCGTCCACCTTGCCCGAGTTTTCGCCCAGGCCGCCATAACGCCGCTCACGGCGCTGGAAGTCGGCGATGGCTTCCAGCAAGTGCACTCCGCGGAAGTCGGGCCACAGGCGATCGGTGACGAAGATCTCCGAATAGGCAATCTGCCAGAGGAGGTAGTTGGAGATGCGCATTTCCCCAGAGGTGCGAATCAGCAGGTCGGGGTCGGGCATGTGCGCCGTATAGAGATGGCGGTGGATGTCCTCTTCGGTGATGCGCTCCGGGGCGATGCTCTTTGCCTTCATTTCCATCGACAGGGCACGGAAGGCGTCGACCATCTCGGACCGGCCACCGTAATTGAGGGCCAGGGTGAGGGTGGTGCCAGTGTTTCGAGCGGTGGTTTCGGAAGCCCAGTGCATCTTGTCCTGCACCTCGGCGGGTAGTTCGTGGATCCGCCCGATATAGCGGATGCGGACGTTGTTGTCCATCATGCGCGTCATGTTGCTTTCCAGATAGCTCTTGAGGAGGCGCATGAGGAAATTGACTTCGGCGCGCGGGCGGCGAAGACTGTTTTCCAGTGAAAAGGCGTAGAGAGTCAACCAGGGAAGGCCAATCCGCGAGGCCGTTTCGGTGACCAGTTGCACGCTCTTTGCGCCCTGCTGGTGGCCGAGGAAGCGCTTCAAGGAGCGGTGGCCGGCCCATCGTCCATTGCCGTCCATGATGATGGCTACATGCTCAGGCAAGCGCTCCGGCTTGAGCGTTGCATAGACGGCGCTCTCTTCGGCCGTCAGCTCATGGATGCGCAAGGTGCCGGATGAATTGCCCAATGGGGACACAGGGACACGCCTCTTCATGATTCTACGGCCTCCGGAACGATTGCGGGGTTCCGGAGGGGCAACGAATGAGACGAAGCCGCTTATGCCGTGCGCCGGCGTCCCATGGCCGTATCGCGCACCGCCCCAGAGAAGAGGGTACGCTGCAGCGAATCCAGGGACGGAAGCAGCGCGGCGATCTCAGCGAGGAAAGGATCGGCCAGGATGGCGCAAACTTCCTCGTCGCGGACACTGCGCGAGTCGCGCACCAACTGCGAGAGGTTGATTTCGAGCGCAGTGGCGAGCCGCTCCAGTGAGCCGAGAGTCGGAATGGCCTTGCCATTTTCAATTTTGGAGATATAAGTGCGAGGCACTTCCATGCGGGCGGCCAACTGGCGCTGGCTCAGGTGTCGAGAGCGACGAATTTCACGCACCTGCACAGAAACTTGCAGGCCCGCTTCGGTTGCCGCTTCAACGACCGGCGCGGTGACGAGCTGCGGCGCCAAGACGATGGTCTCTTCAACGTCCAGGGGTTTGTGGCATTTTCTGCAAAGGGAGTTGCTGGTTCTGAATTGCACCATGCGGCAAAATTCACAACGCACTACTTCGCGCGTTTCCACGCTGACAAGTGTGGTAGCCATAGGCTTAATGCGGAGCGCCAGAGCGGGGCCTCCGGGGTGCTTTTTTGCACCTCGATATTTTGTACTCTCAGCCGAGTGAACCATAATTGTCAAGTAGAAACTTAGGAACAAACCGAAGACTCACCTATGATATCCCGAGAAACCGGAAGAAACGCGAACCAAATGAATCAACAGAGGGGCGAAAATAAATGAGCAACCAGTTCGGGCGAGACGCAGCTTGGAAACTGTTGTGCGAGTGGACCAAAGGGGAGAGCCTGCGCAAGCACGCGCTGGCAGTGGAAGTCTGCGTGACCGCCTGTGGCGAGGCCGAGGCTGATTGGCAAGGGTTGAGCGGGAATGTTCGTGCAGCGTTTGTGGAGCTTTATACGACCACCGGGCTGCTGCACGATTTCGATTACGAAAAACACCCGACGGCTGCGGAGCATCCATTCGTGGGGGTGCGGGAGTTGGAGCGGTTGGGCTGGCCGGAGGAGCTGCGTACGGCGATTCTGGGCCATGCGGGGTACTCCGGCGTGGCGCGGGTGACACATCTGGATAAGGCGTTGTTTGCCTGTGACGAGCTGGCCGGGTTTCTTACTGCGTGTGCGCTGGTAAAACCGACCAAGGCCATCGCCGACGTGGAAGTGGCCGGGGTGCGCAAGAAGATGAAGGACAAAGCCTTCGCGCGGGCCGTCAGTCGCGAGGATATTCGAATGGGCGCGGAGGAACTGGGCGTGGATTTGGATGCGCATATCGGCTTTTGCCTGGAGGCGATGAAGAAGAGGGCAGGAGAACTGGGCCTCTAAGGACGGAAGCGTGCTCCGGGCATGGGAAAGTCCGAGCCCGAAGCGTAAGCGCATTCTGTTGATGGAAGACGACCTTCCACTCGATGGAAAGAATCGTTTTGGGAGCCGGCGATTCAGTTTCAATTTCGATGTGTTCAATATCACCATGCTTTCGACCGAATTCCGCAGTAGTATGTGAATTCAAAGCCGGGGATGCATCGTTTCCGGCATGGGGAGATTGTCATGGCAAGGTTCGAGCACATCATCGTTCAATCCGCCAACGGGGTTAAGAATGTCACCCTGAACCGTCCGGACAAGCGCAACGCACTGACCCCAGCGCTGATCGAAGAGCTGACGAGGGCCTTGCATGAGGCCGAGGAATGCGAGTGCCGGGTGCTAATTCTGACCGGCGCCGGATCGGCATTCTGCGCCGGGCTGGATGTGGAGCACCTGGAGAGCATTACCGCGGGCACCACCGAGGAGCACCGCCGCGACTCGGAGAGGCTATCCCATGTGCTGCGCACGCTCTATGACTTTCCGAAACCGGTGATTGCCGCCGTCAACGGACCGGCGATTGCCGGAGGAATGAGCCTGGCCACGATTCCGGATTTCACGCTGGCAACGCCCGAGGCGAAATTCGGCTTCAACGAGGTGCGCGTAGGTTTTGTGCCGGCCATTGCGGCTTCGTTTCTGTTGCGCCAGGTGGGCGAGAAACGCACTCGCGAATTGCTGCTGACCGGGAAGCTGCTGAAGGCGGAAGAAGCGTATGCGATGGGACTGGTGACGGAAATCGTTCCCGCCGAAGAGATGATGAAGTCGGCATGCGCGCTGGCGCAGGCGCTGCTGCAGAACAGTCCGCAGGCCATGGGGGCGGTGAAGGCTCTGCTGTCGCGGCATAGCTCGCGCAGGCTCGACGAAGAGCTGGAAGACGCCATCGAGGCCAATGCCCAGCAGCGGGCGAGCGAGGACTTCTCGGAAGGGGTCCACGCATTCCTGCAGCGACGCCGGGCGAACTGGCCCAGCCTGAAGGTAAAAGTCGGGGCCTGAGCAGCGCCTCTTGCGCATGACCTTTCGCAGGTGCGGGAGGGCGATGCCGGGTGCAGCCCCGATTTCAAGATTCCTTTGATTCAGCCATGTTTTCATGGTCACGGCGATCCTCCGCGCCGATAATCGGGTCTGCGCCGACCGTGACTGCGGTCACCGTTCGCAACGAAGCGACCCTGCGACCCTGAAATTGATCGCTTTTTTGTCGAAATGAGAACTCATACATGAGAAATCTTGCAGTTTTGACCAGTGGCGGCGACGCTCCGGGCATGAACGCCGCCATCCGCGCGGTCATCCGCACCGGCCATTCGCTCGGCGCCAGCACCTGGGGCGTTTACCAGGGCTACTCGGGTCTCATCGAAGGCAACTTCAAGCGGCTTGGACCTCGGGACGTGGGCAGCATCATCCAGCGCGGCGGCACGGTGCTGGGATCGGCGCGGTGCCCGGAGTTCCATACCGAAGAGGGCGTGGAACTGGCCATTCGCCGCATGAAGGGCGCGGGAATCGACGGCCTGGTGGTGATTGGCGGCAACGGCTCGCAGACCGGGGCGGATGCACTGCACAAGTTGGGGTTCCCGGTGGTTGGAGTGGCGTCTACGATTGACAACGACCTGTATGGATCGGACATCACGATCGGTGTGGACACGGCGCTGAACGTGGCGCTGAACGCCATCGACAATCTGAAGGTGACGGCCAGCTCGCACCGGCGCGCCCTGCTGGTGGAAGTCATGGGGCGCAAATGCGGCTACCTGGCACTGATGGCGGGGATCGCCGGCGGCGCGGAAGCCATCGTCATCCCGGAAGTGGATGTGGTGCCGGAGCAACTTGCCGAGCGCATTCAGGATGTGTACGAGCGGGGCAAGCCGCACGCCATCGTGGTGGTGGCCGAGGGCTCGACGTACAACGCCGAGGGGCTTTGCCACTACTTCAACGAGCATGGACTGCTGCGCGGATACGAGTTTCGCTCGACGGTTCTGGGTTACGTGCAGAGGGGCGCGGTTCCCACCTGCAGCGACCGGCTGCTGGGAACGCGGCTCGGCTCGGAGGCCGCCGAACAGATGTTCGCCGGCAACCACGGCGTGCTGGTTGGGATGCACAAGGGCGACGTGATCACTACACCTTACGAAGAGGTGATTGTGGGCAAAAAGCCGTTGGATCCGTGGTTCTTGAAGGCCGCGGAGATGCTGGCACGCTAGGCACTGGCCGTCTCATGGGGCGAGAACTTCATCCCGCACGAAATGCAGACGAATCGTCTTGGGAGAGAGTGCTGGATCATCGAAATAGCAGCGGACGGCGTCTCTGACCATCGCGCGCAGCTCTTCGAGGGTTTCCCCCTGGGTGTGAATTCCGTGTCCCAAGGCAGAGGCTGTAAAGCCTCCGTCGATCTCGTCCTCGCGCACCTCAAAGATGATCTCGCTCATGGGTACTCGCTCGCTGGGAAAATGCTAGCACTGGTTGAGTTTTGCAACAGGTAAAGCAAAAGGGAAGATTGAGGTCCGTGCTCTCCCACCCTTCCGCAAAAAACGCGGAAGGGTGGGGCACCCGCAACAAGCGAGTCACCTGGAAAGCCCAGGCCAGGCTTGCCTTACTGCTTATCGCTGGCTGGTGGGGTGGTTGCGCCGAAGATGCCGTTGAGGAGCGCGCCGGGATCGATGGGGGCGGCGGGCGGCTTGCCGGAGGGCTTCCAGTCTGTTTGGGCTACCGTCAAGCGCACGTTATCGACATCCGAATCTCCCAGAAGAACATCGGTTGTGTCCGAGCCATATTTACGCAGGATCTCCGGGTTGGGGAGGTTCATTCCCATGAAGCCGGCGGTCGGGGCAGCGCTGTTCTTGCCGTCCGCAGCGCCCTCCACCGTGAGTGTGTAGTTAACTCCGGCGGGAAGATAGTCAAAGTGAAAACTGCCGTCATCGCGGACGGCCGCCATCTGGTGAAGTGTCGGGTCGCTTTTACTGGACAGGTTGACCGCACCCACGTTGAGCGTGTGGGCATCGGACTTTGCGTACACATGGCCGACAATGCTGTGGAGCGAGTGGTCGGGAATGGTAATGTCCGCGCCGGAGTGCTCTTCGCCCGCGGTAACGGAGATGGTTTTGGCATCGGCGCGGTTGAAGGTGTTGCCGCTATAAACGGCCAGGTTGATGCCTGTGCCGCCGTCGCCGATGTTCTTGGCGGTGATGCCAATGGACGGGGCAGCCAGGGTTGCGCGCACTGCGTAGTCAGAGGCAGACAGGCCGGTGATGCGGAAATGACCAAGATCGTCGCTCTTGGCAACTTGGGCCGCGCCGCTCATGGCGAGCGCCTGATTCATTTTGAGCGATGCCGCTTCGGCATCGCTATCGTGCGTGCCGGGCTTGATGACGGTGAGGATCCAGCCGGCGGCGGGACTGCCATCTTCGTACAGAAGGGTTCCGCTGATGGCCGCACCGCGGTCGAGTCGAAGCTCGGCATGCGCAGAATCCGAACCAGTGACGGTGATCGTAGGAATCTGCGCGATGCGGGCCCGCATGGCTGGATCGGTACTGGCAAAGTCCTCGTCGGTGAACTGGTCGAGGGGATCGATGTACCCGGCGTAGATGGCATGTACGTAGTAAGTGCCGGCCTTGACGCCGGCAAATCGAAACTCTCCATTGAGGCCCACGGTGGACGCATTCATCATGTCCATGGCCTGCGAAAAGCCCTTGGATGCGGTGGCCAACGCCTTCTTCTTGTCGTCGGTAAGTGGCTTGGCCGCAGGTGCTGCCTCGCCGCTGTTGGCCGCCATTTTCTTTATGTTGTCTTGCAGTCGCTTCATGAATTCGTCTCCGCTGTGGTCCGGCTCGGTGGACTTGAGCAGCACCTTGGCGAAGCGGGCGGGAGCGTTGGAGTCGGCACAGAAGACGTGACCGGTCACCGTGCTGCCGACAACGTACGGCGTCTGCTGCGCGTTAAGCTGGCCGCAAGATAGCAGGGCAATTGCGAGAAAAGGAAAAGCAGGTAGAGAAAGAACGCGCATAAGTTTGGCCTCCGGCATGGTATGGATAGGTAAATTGCAAATCCGCGACGTATAGATGCTTCTTTTCAAGACGACGAAAGTTTATCACCGGCCGATTGGAAGGATGTTTATGAACCATCCACCAACCAGGTCAGTCGCATTTGAAATTGCAATCATGAACCGCAGCGGCTTTGAAAAGGCACCGCTTTAGCCGTGCCGCAAGAGTGCGCAAATCGACGGGGCTTTAGCCCCTCGTGGAGGCATGCTGCCGCGTTCTAAAAACATCCCTCAGGGGCTGAAGCCCCAATCTTTCTCTTTCGCCTGCCTCGGCACGGCTAAAGCCGTGCCCTGGAGTTTCTACATTTTTTAGGCTGCAGCTGCGGCAACGAGACTGTGGGACGAGGTGTTTAGGCCAGCCGGGCGGAGTAATTCGGGGTTTTGCGCCATTTCCTGCCTGAGGAG
>Ga0181519_10002827_pt1 | contig 14476 bp, 13 predicted proteins | sample PEATcosm2014_Bin_26_FD_121102 | JGI IMG/M metagenome (GOLD analysis project Ga0181519, IMG submission 121102) | Peatland microbial communities from MTU Mesocosm Facility, Houghton, MI, USA - PEATcosm2014_Bin02_10_metaG | ecosystem: Environmental > Terrestrial > Soil > Wetlands > Peat | place...
CGCAAAATCCAAGCCGGGAGTATCTGGAGCACATTGTGCGCGGCGCCACCGAAAACGGCCTGCCCGCGGACTACATCGAAGCCCTGCGAAATCGGACGGCGAAGAATGCCTCGTACCCGGTTCCCAAGCGCTTGAACTTCGATCCCGCAAAATCCGGACGCGACTCCTGCTCGGACTGTTCCAGCGGCTTGTTGTAAGTCAAGGGCTGGCGGGCAACTCTTCTCACATATACAAAAAGATTGGTGCCCCATGTCTGGCCTGCACTTGGCCAGACGTGGGAAGCAACCACTCACCGCGCTGCGCCCAGAGTTGGCGAGGTTCCAACTACGGGCTACTTGCCAAGCTCACTTGGATTTAGGTACTGCCAATATCCCCTTGTATGTGTAGCCAGCACCATTCCATTGAAACTTGCCGGTCGAATGGACAGAGCACTTTCCATCACGGAAGGAGGGAATCTCAACAACTACATCGAGATTCTTCTTAAGCCTCACGCGCGGAAGGGAGCACCGCCTATCGGCGCAGAAATTTGCCTCATCGCCTGCTTCCCCCATATTCCATACGAGATTGAACGAGTCATCTGCGCGGGAAAACACCCAGAACTGCACACACCCCGCCGAACCCCCATACGAGGACAGCACAAGCACGTTCTTCGTTGCCAGTAATGAGGTGTCAGCGCGCTCCAAGAGGTCCGGTGAAGCATCGGAAATACCTGCCAAATCACGGAGTGACTTTACCTGGCTCCGCTTGAGTCCTGACCGTTTGGCAACGTCTTCGTCGTTCTGGGCATGAATACTCACCCAATCCACCCTTTGGGCGTGGGCACGATTGAAGCCACCAACGAGTGCAAGGGTCAACACACTCGCAAGCAGCACACGATGAGCATTGTCCATATCCCCTCCACTAGCACATGCACCGCTGCGCCCGGAGTTGGCGTAGTTCCAACTCCGGGCGCAGGGTAGTGACGCGATGACGTAACGGTTCTTACTGGGCTTCGCCGGGCAGCGGCAGTGCCTCAGCCGACTGGAAGCCGCAGCGCTTGTGTTCGCCGTCGCAAAAGGGGCGTATGGCGCTCTGTCCGCAGCGGCAGAGGGCGAAGACCGGCTTGCCGGTCATGTCGTAGGGAGTGCCGTTCGGGTCCAATACTTCAACAAGTCCTTCCGGGTCTTCCACGCGGAAGGGTCCGTTGGGACGCACGCTGATCTTTACCTTGGCCATGATTCCTCCAACTGGGATTTTCGCACACCGGCCACCTTTGGGCACCCGCACTGCAATCCCCCGGCAGAAAGAATCCGCCACCGGTGGGAGGACCAGTGGCGGACAGGCGACACCCGGACTCTGCCGGACGCCGCGCTAGTTGACGCTCTCCAGCCGCGAGCGAATGCCGGAAGCCAGCTGGCACACCGAGCTCAGGCGCTCGACGGCCTCCGGAGGCATCTCCGGGGTGCGCATGGCCAGCTCCGTGCTCAGCAGGATGCCGGTCACGGCGTCGCGGATTTCGCTGCGCAGCAGGCTCTCGGCCGCCCGAATGGCGATCAGGCGGGACTCGCGATTGCGTCGGAGGGCCAGCCGCAGCTCGCGCGTAATGCGCTCGGCGTTGCTGATGGCCAGGTTGACGTACACCGGCACGGCCAGCCCCAGGTGATGCAGCAGGCCATCCAGGGCGTCGCCTTCGGCCTCCACCATCGGGTCGTCCAGCAGCACGGCCGAATACTCGTTGTTGCGCAGCAGGCCGGAGGCGCGGCGCACGCTCTCACATACCTCGACGCTCTCACCCAGCGCCTGCTCCAGGGCCTGTCCAACCTCAACGCGGCGGTTGCTCGATGTCACAAGTAGAATCATGGTCTCCTCGAAAATGGTGGGCGCCGCGCGCAGGGGCGGGTGCCCGGAATGTACTCCGGTGACGCAGCGCCAACGCGGCCACTACTGCAGCGCGCCGTATTCCTTCAGTTTGCGGTAAAGGGTGGTCTTGCCAATGCCGAGCAGCCGCGCCGCCTCCAGCTTGTCGCCGTGCAGCATTTCAATGGCACTCAGGATCGCCTGTTTCTCCATCTCGGCGATGGGCAGAATGCCAAGCCGCACCGGCGCCTGGGCGCCCATGGCCGTCTCCGTCTGCTCGTGCCAGTTCTGGATGGACGTTGGCAGATCGGCCACATGCACCGTGGGACCGCTGGTCAGGGCACAGGCGCGCTCAATGCAGTTTTCCAGCTCGCGTATGTTGCCCGGCCACTCGTAGGCCAGCATCATCTTCAGCGCATCGTCGCTGATATTGCGCTGCACCCCGGTCGAACGCGTCAACCGCTCCAGGAAGTGCCCCACCAGCAGTGGGATGTCCTGCTTGCGCTGGCGCAGCGAGGGGATGCGAAGGCTCAGCACGTTCAGACGGAAGTAGAGATCCTTGCGGAAGTCGCCCTGCGCCACGGCCTGCTCCAGGTCGCGGTTGGTGGCGGCCAGCACGCGCACGTCCACCGGAATGGCCTTGGTGCCGCCCACCGGACGAATCTCTTTTTCCTGCAGGGCGCGCAACAGCTTGCTCTGCAGGTCCACCGGCAGTTCGCCAATCTCGTCGAGGAAGATCGTTCCTCCATCGGCGGCCTGCAACAACCCGTCCTTGTTCTTGGCCGCGCCGGTAAAGGCGCCCTTGACGTAGCCGAAGAGTTCGCTTTCGATCAGCGACGGCACCAGCGAGCCGCAGTCCACGGCGACGAAGGGCTTGTCACGATAAGGGCCGCTGTAGTGAATCGAGCGCGCCACCAGCTCCTTGCCCGTGCCGCTCTCGCCAAGGATGAGCACCGGGTGCGAGCTGTGCGCCGCCTTGCTGATGATGCGGTAGAGCTTCTCCATCTCCGGCGAGCGGCCGACGATGGAGCCGAAGCCTTCCTTGCTCTTCACCTGCTGGCGCAGGATGCGGTTCTCGCTCGACAGTTGCAGGTGGCCCAGCACGCGATCCAGAATCAGCCGCAGTTCTTCCAGGTTGAAGGGCTTCGTCACGTAGTCGAAGGCGCCCTGCTTCATCGCCTGCACCGCGCTCTGCACGCTGGCATAGCCGGTCATCACAATGACCACGGTCTCCGGACGGCGGCGCTTCACTTCCTTCAAGACTTCCAGGCCGCCCAGGCCGGGCAGGCGCAGATCCAGCAGAACGACGTCAATGCTCGTGGTGTCCAGCACGCGGAAGGCGTGCTCGGCGTTGTCGGCCACGTAGGTGGAGTAGCCGATGCCCTGCGCCACATCGCGACAGCCTTCCCGGATCGTCCGCTCATCGTCCACGATGAGCAGGTTCAGAAGATTGGCCTCCGCTTTGTCGCGTGTAGGTTCCATGGCGAGTGCGCCCAGTATCGTACTGATGGGAACCTCGTGACCGGAAGGGCCCTCATCACCCGCGGCTGTGCCCTGTGGCACCCCATGCGTGTGACCCCCGCCGGGCAACACTCTGCCTGTCAGCCCCGTCGCCGAGCCCGCGGACGCCTGTAAAACGCTGCGCGCTGTCAATCCTTTGATCGTCATCCTCTCCCGCCTCCGCGCCGCCTCAGGACCGCCGCCGCGCCAAAAAGTTGTGTACAAAGAATGCAAGCAAACGAACTGGTGAACCTGTCCCGCCCGCGCCTCTAAGGCTCCGCGGGCCGTCGGTCTTCCCTCTCCACCTTTGGCGGCCCGGCGCCAATGGCCTCGGACTCACCGCAGGCGGCCAGCAGATGCCCGCGCAGTTCGCGTACCAACTGGCTCCCGCGCTCCGAGGCTTCGCAGACGTCGGCCGCGTAACCGGCCAGCGATCCGCCTTCCAGAAACTGCGTCAGCAGTCCTCCGGCGATCATCACTCCTGTCAGGGTGTTGGCCAGCGCGTGCAGATGGCTACGCATCTGCCGCACGCTTTGGTGACTCAGCCAAATCCCCTGCGGCTCATCCGACGGTGCCGCGCCGTTCGCGTTCATTTCGGTTTCCACGCCAATTTGAAAAGCAAGCCGCGTGCCAAATTGGCTTAGAAATTGCAAATGATTGATAAACAGCCAGTTGCGTGCAGAAGACGGAGACACCGCCGCCTTCACTGCGCAGCCCGCAATTCCCGCTTCCGAACTTGTCTGGACGGGCACATGCTACTAAATCCCTGTCCTTGTTGCATTTACCCGGATGGGAGAATTCTTTTTCAAATCGGGAGGGAAATTTCGAAATGGAATTGGGACCAAAGCGGGAGGCTCACCAACGCCTCCCGCAAACCCAGGAAAGAAAAACTACTTTGCGCCGGAGGCCGCCTTCCGCACCCACCCGGACGCACGGCTGCGGCAAGTAAAATCCGACCCGTCAGAAACCAGACGGCGCGGCGCCTCCGACTAGTGCGACAATGCGGCTCCGCTCGGCGCTCTCCCGGCCAGCGTTTCCCCAGGCAACGTCCCGCCAGCCAACACTCCATGGTGGCGCGTGGCCAGGTAAAGCCTGCCGCCTTCCAGCACGGCTCCTCCGACCTCGTAGCCGGTGGCCGGCTGCACCTGCCAGCTCTTGCCCTGGTCGCGGCTCACGGCGACGCTCTCCATGCCTTCGGCCGTCGCCAGCAACAGATCTCCCTGAACGCGGATCGAGGTGACCTCGCGCGCCGGAAGCCCGGCCAGCACGTGATTCCAGGAGTTGGTTGCGGCGTCGTAGCGCAGGGCGCCCTCGCGGCTGGCCACCCAGAGCGTGCCGTCCGTGGCGATGGCCACGCCGTACAGCCGGGTCACCCAGGCGGGCAACGTCATGCGGACGAAGTCCCGCCCCCCGTCCTGGCTCTGCCAGAGCTCGTGCAGGCCGACGGTTACCACCAAGGCTCCGCGCGCGGCCACGGCCAGCAACTCTTTCTCACCATTGAGTGGGCCGCCCTGCCAGGTCTTTCCCTGATCCTCGCTGCGCAGCAATCCGTTCTCCGTGGCGGCGTACCAGCGCTCGCCAAAAACAATGGCCGAGGCGCGTCCCTTGAAGCTGCTGTGCACCACAATCGGCGGCCGCGATGCGGGCTGGACGAGCTTGCCATTTACCTTGCGCACCACTCGCGTCTGCGGCGCGGGGCGTTCGTTTACCACATCGGTGCGCGCCGCCCACACTCCGCTCGCGGACTCATACAGATACACTCCGCGGTTGGTGGCCGCCATCAGAGCGCCAGCCGGAGACTGGGCCAGGTCGAATACCTCCAGCCCCTCCAGGCCTTTGCCGAACTGCGTCCAGTCACCCGCGCGATAGCGGAACACCCCTCCGAACTCCTTGTCATTCAGCACCGCGGCGTACAGTGTGCCGGGCTCGCGCGCATCGGCCACCAGGGCGCTCACCTGCCGCTTGCTGAATCCGTGATTCGATGGATGAAAGCTCGCCCCGGCATCGTCGCTGGAGTAAACTCCGCCGCGGTCGGTGGCAATCAGCACCCTTCGCGGATTCCGCGCCTCCACCAGCACGTCGTTCAGGATGTAGTTCGGCGGTGAGATCAGATGAAAGTTTCTGCCGCCGTCGGTGGTCTTCCAAAGCCCCTCGGTGGTGCCGGCGTAAACGGCCAGCGCGTCCACCGGATCCTGCTCCAGCACGCGGGTGCGGCGGGCGGTGCCCGGAATCCCCTGCACCTTGTGGAAGAGCTCGCCCGCATTCTCGCTTTTGTAGATGCCGGAGCAGGCGCTGAGAAAGATCGTGCTCTGGTTCGAGTGGTCGAGGATGATGCTGAAGACGTCGGAGTCATCAATGACTCCCTGCTTGATGTTGAACCAGTGCGCGCCGCCGTCGGTGGTCTTCCAGGGCAGGTGCCAGGTTCCGGCGTAGATGACGTCGCGGTTGTGCTCATCCACAGCCACGCTCTCAAAGTTCTTCAGGTCGGCGTGGCCCGCGGGAGTGATGCGCTCCCAGCTCTCTCCGTAATTCACGCTGCGGTACAGGCCGTCGAGCGCGCCCGCCACGATGGTCCCCGGCGCCGAGGCCGCCAGGGTCAGGGCCTGAATGCTGCGGTCGCGCAGTTGCGCGGGCTGCGACCAGCTTCGTCCGCCGTTGCGGCTCACCCAGAAGCCGCCGCCCGCACCGGTCACGTTCCATCCCGCCACATAGATGGTGCCCGGGCGCGTGGCGTCAAAGACAATGTTCTCCGGCATCAGCTCATGGCCCAGGCCAAGATGCACGAAGTAGTGCCAGTTGCGCCCGCCGTCCGTGGACTCAAAAATGGCTCCTGCCGGCGCGCCCAGCAGCAGGTGGCCTGGAGTAAAGGGATCCGAAGCCAGGGCGCGCGCGTTGCCGCCCCATGGGCCGATGGGCGTCCACTGGCCGAGGCCAGGGAGTGTGGCAAGAAAAAGACCCGTGAGACAGAGAAACCAACGCAAGCGGCGCATCAACATGTATCAACCTCTACAGACATTAAAAACCGGCCGGGGTGAAATGTCCCGGCCGGAAGGTATTGTGCCGGGCGCGCATATGGCCACGCCCGGCTGGTTCGTTGGTGCGGATTACTGCTTCGCTGCGGCCTTTTTGACCTTGACGACCGGCGCCACGCGGGGCACGGCCTTCACCTTGGCCTCGTCCACCGCCGTGGTGCCCGCCGCCGGGAAGGTTGCCCCAGCCGGAACGACCCACAGATCGGTGGTCTTTTCGCTGCTGCCGGAGCCGGTCAGCGGAGTGATGCGCTGGGCATCCACACCCTTCTCGTGCACCAGGTAGTCCTTGGTGTTGACGGCGCGCTCGGCGGCCAGGCTGGGCGTCTTCTTGCCCTTGTGCGCGGCCAGTTCCTGCTCCGTCTCATAGCCCACCACGTAGCCCTTGGCGTTCGGATCGGCGGCCAGTGCGTCAGCATAGCGGTCCAGTTCGCCCTTGGCTTCGTTGTCCACACGCGCCGGACGCTTGGCGTCATGCTCGAACATGATCTTGCCGAACTCACGCGCCACCGGCGGAGCCGGCGGAACCGAAACGTTCACCGTCGTGCTGGCCGTGGCCGTAAGGCTGCGGTCATCGCTGACCGTGCAGCTGATGGCCACCGCGCCCGCGCCCACGCCCGCCGTATCCAGCGTGTAGCTGGTGCCGCTGCCGCTCAAATGGCCGGCATTGGAGGTGCAGGTGTAGCTTAGCGGACGATTGTCCGGGCTGCTGCCCGTCGCCGTAATCATCGAGGCATCGCCCGCAACCAGCGAGGCCGGACGCGCCGACACCGAAAGAACCGGAGGACGCATAGGCGGCTGGTTGACCGAGAAACTGCCTGAGCAAGTCGCCGAAGCCTGGTGCGGAGCCTTGCCGTCATCGCTGACGCGCGCATTCACCGTGTACTTGCCTGGTGCCAGGTTGGTGGTTTCCACCGTGCCCACGCCATCCACCGCGGTGATCTTGGTGGAGGCATTGCTCGAGTAGGTGTAGGCCAGCTTGCGCTTCGGGTTGAAGCCTGAGGCCGTCAGCAGAACCTTCACCGGGATGCCTGCATCCACCGCGGCGGGCTCTACCGCGCAGCTCGCGCTGGCGTTGTTGACCACCTTCGGCAGGCCGAAGTTGTACAGCAGGCCGGTCTGCAGGCGGAGTCCGTTGAAGTAGTTGTTGGAGCCCGACGAGAGCTTGTTGTAGTAAGAGTTCACGTAATCGGCCTGGATCAGGCGGATGGAGAAGTGCTGCGAGACCGGGTAATCCAGGCCGCCGCCCACCCAGAAGGTCGCCGTGTTCTGGTCCGGATAATACTTGGGAGATATCTGCTGCCAGCCGACGAGCACCTCGGCAAAGGGCTGCACCAGTTCGGTCCGCAGACGGAACTGCGGGCCCGCAGCCAGCGAGTACGCGGTCGAATATTTTCCATAGTGGCCGTTGACGTCGGCCGTGAGTCCGGCCCAGCGGTTCAGGTTATAGGTGAACTGGCCCGCCCAGCCCTTCTTCAGATCGGTGACTGCAAAGTCGCCATTGCCGGCCGGAGCCATGGGATGGGCGAACGGCTCAACGCCATAGGTGTCAACATTCCCACCCGGGTGATAGAAGGAGTAACCACCGAAGATGGAGTACTTGGGCACATCCGTGCTCTGGGCCGACAGCAGCGTGGGAACAACCACCAGGGCCGCCACCAGCAAAGCAACCAACTTGAAACGACGCAAATTCATACAGACCTCCAGGCCTAACAGCTCTTTCGTATTTTCGGAACGGATTCAGCGGCAATGCAGGGAACCCCATACGAGGCCGCCGACCACACCAATTGCCACAGTTTTAGGTGGAGACAATCACCGCCGTCTCCGACGCGTCTCATTTTAGAACAAAAGTCCTTCAATCTGGCGCGATCCAGTCCACAATAGTGCCATTTTGCTCACAACCGGCGATTTTCGCACTCTGGAATCATCCGGCCAGCGGCTTCTTACTCCTTTACTGGCTTAGACATAGCATCATTCAGGCCAGCGAAGATCACCTCGTGCTTGCCACTCTTCTCGGCAAGGCGCAGACCCTTGACGCGCTCCACGCAGATTTCCTGCACCGTGGGGTTGGCCTGTAAAATTCCAAAAACCTCGGCCAGGAACTCCTTTAGAGGCATCGCCCTCGGGTCCGCGGCGCCGTCCATTAGCTCCGTCTGCACATAGGGCGGAATCAGCTCCAGAACCTCCACCGGTGAGCCCTTCAACTGGTAGCGCAGGCTCTGCGTGTAGGAATGCAGTGCCGCCTTGGTGGCCGAATACGTAGGCGTGGTGGCCAGCGGTACAAAGGCCAGCCCGCTGCTGACGTTCACAATGGCTGCGTAAGATTTCTGCCGCAGGTGTGGCAGCAACGCGGCCGTCAACCGGATGGGGCCAAGCAGGTTCGTCTTGACGATGGCCTCGGCGTCCACGAGTTCTTCCGGCTGGTGGAGCAGGTCCTCGGCGCGCATGATGCCCGCGTTGTTAATCAGCACGTTCAGCGTGGGATGCTCGGCGCGGAGCTTCGCGGCAAAGGCCAGGATGCTGGCCTTGTCCTCGACATCAAAGACCACGCTCTTCATGCCGGGATTCGCGGCCGTCACCTCGTCCAGCACGCTTTTGCGGCGGCCGGCGATGATGACCTGGTTGCCCAGCTTCTGAAAACCTTCGGCCAAGCCGCGTCCAATGCCGCTGCCTCCGCCCGTGATGAGAATCGTGTTGCCTGTCAGCTTCATGGAGTGCTCCTTCAGCCCGCATTGTAGACGAGTTACAGATGGTCAGGCCCGCTCGCCGCCGCAAAAACAAAGCCCGCCGGTGAGGGCGGGCAAGGGTCTTGCGTATGGATGGAAGATTGCTGACTGCTGGATAAAATAGCTTCGCTTACAGGTCTTCGTTCTTGTGCAGGGTGGCCATCAGCACGTTCAGCACTTCAATGCAGTTACGGCCTTCCTTCAAAGCCTGTTCTGCCGGTTCAAACAGGCGATCCACCTCGGGCCGCATGGACTCCCGGATGTGGTCGCGTTCGTTTTCCCAGTTATGGTTGTGGAGCACGCGCAGGAACGTGTTGGCTGCACGGGAGTTGAGATGCTGCTCCTTGCAGAACTTCACGAACTCAACACAAGCTCCCCGGTGTGGCTCACAAGCAGATGCTTCGGGAGTCACGGCAATCGTTTCAAGGTTCTTGTTCGTCATAGCGAATCAAAGAGTAGCCAGCTTTCCCCCTCCATACCGTGATGAAACTCACATCCCGGAGTGATGCCGGACCGCCTGGCCGTCGCCGGCCGCGCCGCCCGGGTTCCCCAAAGCCCCTTCCGGCTGTTATCCTTACGTAATACGGGATTCATTCCTTTAGCGACAATTTGGGAGCACACCGCAAAATGGCAAATAGCCTGCATGGGCGCGTGGCCGTTATCTTCGGCCTCGCCAACAAGCGCAGCATCGCCTGGGCCATCGCCCAGAAGCTGCACGAAGAAGGCGCCGAGATCGCCATTACCTACCAGAACGAGCGTCTGCGCCTGGAAGCCGAGGACATGATCCAGAGCCTGCCCGGCGCCACCGGCTTTCAGTGTGACGTCAGCAAGGACGAGGAAATCGCCGAGGTCTTCCGCCAGATCGGCGAGCGCTACCACGGCAAGATTCATACCCTGGTGCACTCCGTGGCCTACGCCCCGGCCGAGGACCTGAAGAACGACTTCCTGCTGACCAGCCGCGAGGGCTTCCGCATCGCGCACGATGTCAGCGTCTACTCGCTGGTCGCCATCTCCCGCGCCGCCGAGCCCCTGATGACCGAGGGCGGCAGCATCATCACCCTCACCTACCTGGGCGCGGAAAAAGTGATGCAGGGATACAACGTAATGGGCGTGGCCAAGGCCGCCCTTGAGGCAACCGTCCGCTACCTGGCCGCCTCGCTCGGCCCCAAAGCAATCCGCGTCAACGCCATCAGTGCCGGACCGATCCGCACGTTGGCCGCGCGCGGCGTCGGCTCGCTCGGTGACTTCCTGAAGGTTGTGCAGGAGCGCTCGCCCCTGAAGCGCAACGTGGACGTGGCCGAAGTGGGCGCCACCGCCGCATTCCTCGCCACCGACGGCGCCGCCGGCATCACCGGAGAAGTCATCCACGTAGACTGCGGATACAACGTGATGGGGTATTAGCTTTTTAATGGTTCCAAAGTAAGAAGGGTTCAAGGTCTGGAAGTTTCGGAGGTTTCGAAAGTTCCGGAGGTTTCAAAGTTAGAGCCGCGCTCATGGGCGCGGCTTTTTCATATCTGCAAAGGAAATCCCTACGCCGTCGTCAGCCGCACCTTGCGCTCGTCGTGGCCGCTGCGCAGGATGGTAATCTCGGCATCCTTGTGTTGCAGGATGCGCGGAAACTTCTCTCCCCACTCGATGAGCAGCACGTTGCGCGCCTCCAGCATCAGGTCTTCCAGCCCCAGCGAATCCAGTTCGCCGGGTTTGTCCAGCCGGTAGAGGTCAATGTGGTAAATATCCTTCTCCGGGCCGTGATACTCGTGGATGAGCGTGAACGTCGGGCTGGTGACCTCGTCGGCCTCGGCCGCGCGGAAGCCCTCGGCAATGCCTTTGACCAGTGTCGTCTTGCCCGCACCCAGGTCTCCGCGCAGCAGCACCAGGTGCGCGCCTCCCAGCAGCGGAGCAAGCTGGCGTCCCAGTTCGATGGTCTCTGTGGCGGAGTGCGAGGTGTAATCGCGCGTCATGCGCGCATGATAGCACTGCTGGGCGCGGAAAGTTGCGTGTAAATCCTCTGTGAATCTTTCAGTACAGGCGAATCAGTTTCGCCTCGGCACGGCGACGCAGAATGCGGAAGGCCGCGGGCAGCAGCCGCAGAAGGTCGGTGGCCACCAGACTCTCCTCGGCACCACGGCCGGCAACCACGTCTCCGGCAAGCCCGTGCAGGTACACGGCGGCGCGCACGGCCTCCTCCCAGCGCTGCGGAAACTGCGCGATGGCACCGGCGATCATGCCGGTCAGAATGTCTCCCGTGCCTCCGGTGGCCATGCCGGGATTGCCCGTGACGGAGACCCAAAGCTCACCCGTGGGTGAGGCGATCAGCGTACGGAATCCCTTGAGCACAAGCGTGCAATGAACGCGGCGGGCAAAGTCCCGGGCAGTTGCGACGCGATCGGCCTGCACCTCGGCCACGGTGCGGCCCAGCAGGCGAGCCATCTCCCCCGGATGCGGCGTAAGCACCAGCGGACGCGTTCCGTTAAGTTCCTGCGTGGCGCCGACAAAGGCATTCAGCCCGTCGGCATCGAGCACAACCGGAACGTGCGCACCCTTCACCACCTTGCGAACGAACTCCGCCGTACCGGGCTTCTGCCCCAGTCCGGGACCGATTGCCAGCACGGTGCGCGACTTCGCCAGTTCCAGACAGCGCACGGCGTCATTCGCGGTCAAAGACGCCGCTAATAATGACGATGCTGATAATGACGCCGCGTTGGCCTCGCCGAGCGCTTCGGTCATCAGCTCCGGCGCGGCCAGGGCCACCATGGGCAACACGCTGGCGGGGACGGCCGCCGTGACCAGTCCGGCGCCAACGCGCAGAGCGGCCATGGAAGTCATGGCAGGCGCTCCGCTCTTGCCCATGCTGCCGCCGACCACCAGCACATGACCGTAGCGTCCCTTGTTGGCCTCCACGTCACGCGGCGCGAACAGCCCGGCCACATATCGCGGAGTAACGACATGCAGGTTCAGCGTGCTCTGGATGGCCGCCGCGGGCGATCCGATATTGGCCACCACGACCGGTCCGCGGGTGAGCGCGGCAAAGGCGTGCGCCGGCTTGGGAGCCGTAAATGTCACCACGGCGTCACTGCGGCAGTGTGAGCCCGCAGCCGTGGCCGTCGTCTGGTCGGCATCCACGCCGCTGGGCACATCCACGCTGAGCACCGGAGCGGTGGCCGCGTTGATGGCCGCAATCGCCGCCTCCGCCAACTGCTCTGCCGCGCTGCTTCCGCCGCGAGGCCGGTAGCCGGTGCCGAAGACGGCATCCACAATGAGCTCTGCTCCGGCCAGGCTGCGCGTACTTTCCCGCGCAATCTCCTCCACGGTGGTCACCACCATGGGGCGAAATGGCAACCGCGCCAGCATCGAGGCAGCGTCCGGCTTCAGTCCCTCACTCGGGCCCAGCAGCAGCACCTCCACCACCTTGCCGGCCGAGTGCAATCGGCGCGCGGCCACAAAACCGTCTCCGCCATTGTTGCCACGCCCGCAGACAATGGTGATGCGACTGGCCTGGGGCCAGCGCTCCAGGGCAAAGGTGGCCACGGCCGAGCCCGCGTTCTCCATCAGGGTCAGCGAGTGCACGCCATATTGCGTGGTGGTGGCCTGGTCAATGGCACTCATCTCGGCGGCTGAGGTGATCTTCACTTGCGGCCTCCGGCCAGCACTTCAATCTCACGCAGGCGGCTGGGCTCGCCCATTACGATGAGGTGATCTCCGGCGTTCAGGACGGTTGTGGCCGCCGGACTGTAACGCATCTCCTGACCCTCGCGCTTGATGGCCAGCACCGTGATGCCAAGATCGTGGCGGATGCCGGAGGCCTGCAACACCTTGCCCACGTACACCGAGCTGGGATCAATGGTCAGCTCCTCCAGCTCCAGCCCCAGCTCGTCGTTGCGCAGCAGCGCAGCCTCCAGGAAGTTGATGATGTGCGGCCGCAGAAATGCCTGCGCAATGCGGAATCCGGCAAAGCCGTACGGCGAAATCACCTGGTCGGCACCGGCGGTGCGCATGTGCTTCTCCGCACCCTCCTCACTGGCGCGGGCAATGATCTTGAGCGTCGGATTCATCCCGCGCGCGGTGAGCACGACGTAAGTATTCGTTGCGTCGGTGGTGGTGGCGGCCACCAGTCCGGCGGCGTCGTGGATGCGCGCCATCTCGAGTTGCGCCTCCAGGGTGGCGTCGGCGTGCACAATGAGCCAGTTGGTCTCCTGTCGGATGCGCGCGGCCTTGACCTCGTCGGCTTCCAAAATGATGAACTGCGCGGGATTGAGTTCCAACTGGCGGGCGACGGCGCGACCCACCCGTCCGGCTCCGCAGATGATGTAGTGACCCTTCAAGCGAGCGATATCACGTTCCATTTTCCGCCTGCCAAATAACTGGTTGAACTCGAACTCAAGGAGCGACTGGCCCAGCGCTCCCAGGATGAGGAAGAGCAGGCCGACGCCGAAGATGATGATGAAGACGTTGAAGTAGCGGCCAGCCTGGCTGAGCGGATGCACTTCCTGGTAGCCGATGGTGGTCAGGGTGGTGAGCACCATGTAGAAGCCGTCAAACCAGCTCCAATGCTCGATGTAATGGAAGCCGGCGGTGCCCGTGATGGCCACCAGCAACAACGCCGCCGAAAGTATCTTTACATTCCGCAGAGCACGCATAAGCCTTGGCCGCGATTGTAAACCGCTGGCGCAAGCCGGAGTAGATACAAGGCGGATGCGCGGAGCGGATGGGAGCAAAAAACGGGAGGCCTTCCGGGTGGATACCCCCTCCCCCCTCTATATTTCGCGGTAAAAGTTTGAAAGAGCGGGAGTTGGAGGTGTCGGAGGTATCGGATGTTTCAGAGGTTTCGGAGGTTGAAGAACAAAACCTCTGAAGCCCTGGGTGGACCGCCCTGATTCCCACCTTAGCCGCGACTGCGGCGGCGAAGGTGGGGCACCCGTACTTGTGTCGTAATTCCTTTGAAGCTCGGCCCCTACTTTCAGGATAGCAATTTGGAGGGGGGTATCCCCTCAGCGGAGGACGATTTATAGTCCGTGCGGAATCAGAGGGTTGCGCAGATTCTGGCGAAAAGTGGGGTTGACAAGGTATGGAGAGGGGCGTTTTTCGGGCAACGGTGGGCGCTTCTGGAGCGAGTGCCGGGCAAAATCAGGGCAGTTTTCGGGCGTGTTTTTGAGAGGTGTTGGCGCTCAACAGTCCACAGGTTGATAAGGGATACGTGGCTGAGGTTTGCAACTTCAGAAACAAGATCAAGGTCAACTACCCCACCCTAGCAACAGCGGCTAGGATGGGGCACCCGGCGCTCAACAGTCCACAGGTTGATAAGGGATACGTGGCTCAGGTTTACAAGTTTAGAAACAAGGTCAAGGTCAACTACCCCACCCTAGCAACAGCGGCTAGGATGGGGCA
>Ga0181519_10002833_pt1 | contig 14465 bp, 12 predicted proteins | sample PEATcosm2014_Bin_26_FD_121102 | JGI IMG/M metagenome (GOLD analysis project Ga0181519, IMG submission 121102) | Peatland microbial communities from MTU Mesocosm Facility, Houghton, MI, USA - PEATcosm2014_Bin02_10_metaG | ecosystem: Environmental > Terrestrial > Soil > Wetlands > Peat | place...
AACTCGTCGAGGCCCGCGCCGGATGGGAAACCCTCGTTTGGAAGGTCCGGCGTCTTGGCCGAGGGCCACGTAGTTGCGCGATTCACGGCGAATCCGGCGCCTGCGATCAAGGCATCGGCGTATGCTTCGGCTGGTCGACGGCGGTTTCGCCGAGCGCGTCTTCGACATAGAGTCGCTTCACGCACACGATCGCCGTGATCACCAGTGGCGAGGCTACGAACAGACCCAAGACTCCAAACCATTCGCCCATCAAGACCTGTGCCATGAGGGTGAGTGCGGGAGGAAGGTGAACGGCGCGACGTTGTACCAGCGGACCAATCACGTAACCTTCGAGAATGTGCAGTCCGCCATAGAGCGCGAGGGTCATGGCCAAGTACTGGCTGCCCATCTGCAAAGAGATCAACGCCGCGGGAATGAACGCAATCCAGGCGCCGATATAGGGGATGAGTTCCAAGAGTCCGGTAAGTAAGCCAAGCGTCAGCGCCAGCGGAATCCCCAGCAACTTCAGGCCCAGCGCCGTGGTTAGTCCGATCACGACCATCAACACGCCCTGGCCTAGCAGCCATGCTTGCAGGCTATCGGCGGTTTCGTCGAGCGTCTCTGAGAGGCGACTCCGGTGCTTCGGGGGCACGAGGAAAAGCAGCCCGCGTTCGTAGGTCTCCGGATCGGCGGCGCCGAAGATACCGACGATCGAAACCACGATCACTGCTTCGAGGAAGGAGGCAGCACCCGAGGCCAGGCCGGTGACTCGCGAGGCGCCGCCGGATTGCACCAGCGATTCGGCCGCACCTGGCGCGTGTTCGATCAACAGCCGACTCCACGGATATTGATCGAGCTGTTCCCGTAGGTGCTGCCAGACCTGGGGAATGCGCTGAGTCAGCTCGTTGACCTGAGCGGCGATCGTCGCGGCCGTGAGCCACATCAACGCGCCTGTCGATATAGCGCCGACCAGGACGGTGAGTAGGAGTGCCCACCGATACGACAAGCCGGTTCGCGCCGACAGCGAGCGGCTGGCACGCGACAGCCCGATCGCCATGACGACTCCTGCGAAGGCAAGCAGCAGAACATGGATTGCGCTCCAGAGCAGGTAGGCCAAGGCGACGAGCAACAGCGAGAGGATGACCCGCGAGGCGAACGTGGCGAGTTGGCCGTCGGACGGGCCGGGGCTGCGATTGGCTCTCCGACGAATGTTACGTCCTGGCTGTGAGCTGTCTGTCGGCTTGTCGCGCTGCATTCGATGCCCCCTTCGTTCTTGATTCGCCACTCATGGGTGGAGGAGAGGACGGCGGAGCAATCAGCGTGCCGAAGGGGCTTGCGAATTGCAGCGAGAGAGGAGCCGGCGGAAGCGGTCAGGGCAATCGCCCATACACCACCTCGCCACCGAGTAGCGTGGCGCGAACTTGCAGCGCTTCGGGCGGCTGGGACGATGAGGGGCCGGAAAGCTCGAACAGCACGAGATCGGCGGGGTCGCCGGGACGAAGGCCGCCGTGATGTTGGCCGAGGAGACGGGCGGGCTGGATGCTGGCCAAGGCGACGGCGGTTTCGAGATCGAGGCCGGCGAAACGCATGGCGTTCACGATGCCGACGCCGATCGGCGCGCCGGCTCCGGCAAGCAGTTGATCCTGTCCGGCAATCACGAGCCGGCCGTCGGCCAGGATGTCGGTCTCGCAGCCGCTGCCGACATAGCGACCGGGAGGAAGGCCGGCCAGGCCAGAGACGTCGCTCACCAGCACGATCCGTGCGGGCGTCTTGGCGCGGATCATCGTCTTGACGACTTCCGGCGGCAGATGATGGCCGTCGGCAATCAGGCTAGCCGTGAGCCGGTCTTCGGCCAGTTGGTCCCAAAGATAATTCGGGTGCCGACGCAACATCCGATGGGCACCGTTGCCCAGGTGCGTGCTCATGCAGGCTCCGGCATCGACGGCGGCGCGGATCTGTGGGCCGGTCGCGCCGGTGTGGCCGATCGACACGATCACGCCTGCGGCAGTCACGCGGGCAATGAAGTCGGGCGCCTCGTCGAACTCGACCGACATCGTGAGAATGCGAATGCGTCCGGCGGCCGCCTCTTGCAAGCGCTGGAACATGTCCCAATCGGGCCGACGGCAGTGCTCTTTGGGATGCGCCCCGCGCGGACCATCTTCGGTCGAGAAGAACGGGCCTTCGAGATGGATGCCGATCACGGCCTGGCCCACGTCGGCCGACGCCTCGGCCGCGGCGGCGATCGTCCGCATGCCGTGCGCGAGGACATCGAAGCTTTGCGTGGTGAGCGTCGGGCAGATGCCGGTCACGCCGAACTCATAGTGCCGGCGCACGACCTTGGCCACGCGTTCGGGCGTCAGCGCCAGGTCGCTGAACTCTTGCCCGTCGTAGCCGTTGACTTGCACGTCGACAAAACCGGGTGCGACCCACGGCGCGGTGGCGTTCGAAGCTGAGCCGATAGGCACGACGCGAGCGACGCGCTGGCCTTCGAGCGAGACTTCGACCAGTTCGTGGGTGTCGTAGCGGCGAGCGACGAACCGCATGATTCGGATCCGCAGGCAGGAGAGCGGGGCGGGAATGTGCGACCGGCAACCGGTCACCTGCGTGGCAGGCTAACACACGCACGCGGTCAATTCCACTCTCTGCGGTCGGCTTGCTCTTTTCGAGAAGCGATGCGCGGGCCAGAGACAGTCGCCTTTTTCGGGGCTGGCGTAGGTGTGCGCGACGCCGCCTCGGTTCCACGGGTTGCACCCGTGGCTAACAACGGCCGCCCCGTCGGGGCTGAGGACCGGTCAATTCGAAGGCGCGATTACCACATGCCGGGCATGGCGCGGGCCGAACTGAAGTAAGTGGCCGAAGTCGAGCTGCCGAAGCTGCGCATCGGCGAGAGGCCGCTGGGCGAGTAGCCGCCGCCAGCCAGGGGCGTAATGTTGGCTGCAGGGCGACCGGCCGAGACGCCGTACCAGGCGCGGGCGGCCATCCGGCGCTGCCGCTGAACGGTGTCGAACTCGGCCTTCTGCCGGACCATCGCCCGCGGATCGCTCCGCTCACGCATGGCCTGCTCGTGGAACCACATCTCGGGTGTGGGCGTGAGCTGGCCGAGGCTGATGTGGTTCTCCATCGTCGGGTGCGTTTGGTGCTTGGCCGGCGCCGGCTGCGGCGCTGATTGTGGCCCTTGGGCCCCGGCCCGGGGGAGCGAAGTCAGGATGATGACGAAACACAGGCCCATCGAGAATCGCATCGGTTAGTTCCCCCGTTCGCATCGGCTGACGTTCGTAGCCGATCACCGTCGGCTCAGAGCACTACGGCTCCTTGGAAGAGTCTTCGGGTCGAACCGGCAATTCCGTTGAGTAAGATTCTGCCGAATGTCCCGGGGCGGGTGCGCGCAGTTGAGTGACTGCATTGCGCGCTTCACGCCAGCGGCAGCTTGGAGCGCTCGCCGGGCGTCTCGCGCACGTAGCGCGGTACGGCATAGCCGGGCAATCGCCCGCGAAGGGCCTCGATCAGCCGTAGGCCTTCGCTCTCGGGCACTTCGAAGTGCGCGGCACCGGCGACACGATCGAGCTGATGCAAGTAGTAGCTCATCACGCGCAGGTCGGCCAGCCGCTCGCACAGCTCGGCCAGCACGTCGACGTCGTCGTTGATGCCGCGGAGCAGCACGGCCTGGTTGAGCACCGGCACCCCAGCCTCGACGAGCCGCGCGAGCGCCGCTTCGACAGTCGCATCGATCTCCTGCGGATGGTTCACGTGGACGACCATGACCGGCGCCAGGCGCGTGCCGGTGAGCCAGGCGAGCAGGGCGTCGTCGATCCGCTCGGGGATGACGATCGGCAGCCGCGAGTGGATGCGCAGGCGTCGCACGTGACCGATCGAAGCCACGCGCGCGGTGAGTTCGGCCAACAGCCGATCGACGAGCGTGAGCGGATCGCCGCCCGAGAGGATGACTTCACGCACCGAAGGGTCAGCGGCGATCTGCGCCAGGCCCAGCTCCCATTGGGCCACGGAGCGGGGGACTTCGGGGTAGGGGAAGTGGCGGCGGAAGCAGTAGCGGCAGTGGATCGCACAGGCGCCGGTTGCGACCAGCAACACACGGCCGGCATATTTCTGGAGCCAGCCGGGCGAGAGCATGGCGGGGGCATCGCCGACCGGGTCGGCCTCGAACCCGGCGGAGGTGTGCGTTTCGGCCTCGAGCGGCATCACCTGGCGGAGGAGCGGATCGTGGGGGTCGGCCCGCCGCATCCGCCGCACGAACCCTCGGGGGGCGAACAGCGGAAACCGGCTGGCCGCCACGCGGGCCTGCTCGGCCCAGCGTTCGGGCAGGTCGAGCGCGCGGGCCAGCTCGGCCGGATCGCGGTAGGCCGTGCGGAGCGCATCGGCCCAGCGGGGGGCGGGGGGCCGGATCGGGCTCGACCCTCCGGCCTCGACTTCATCAATAGAATAGGGTTGGTCGGACAAGCGTTTTCCTGCGGACAGTGCGGCGGCGCCAGCGGTGCCTTTCGGCCGACGGACCGAGAATCATTCTGGCTCGACTGCTATTTGCGGTTTCCCAGAAGGGCCGGGCCGACGTAAAATCACCCCTTCGCCAATTGGACCGCTCAGCGACATCAGTCGTTTATTGGTGTCAGCGCGGCGAACGAACCCCGGGCGCCTAACGGAAGCCCGATTTCCCGGCTCACGGTGTTCGCCGGGGTTCATTGACTGCGTAACGCCGAATAGCATATACCCGCGATATTGGACTTCGGAAGACCTCGAAACTCAGGAAGCAGATCCCGTGGCCAGCTACAACACTAGCGACTTCAAGAAGGGTATCAAGGTTCAGATCGACGGCGATCCGTACTTGATGGTCGAATGCAACTTCGTGAAGCCCGGCAAGGGCAACGCCCTGTACAAGTGCAAGCTCAAGAACCTGATCCGCAACACGATGCTGGAGCGGACCTACAAGGGGGGCGACTCGCTCGAGGCTGCCGACGTGACCGAAATCGACGCCCAGTACCTCTACAGCCAGGGCGCGAACTTCGTGTTCATGGACAACGAGAGCTACGAGCAGTATGAGCTGACCAAAGAACAGGTGGACGACGCTTGGAAGTACATCAAGGAGGGGATGGTCTGCCGGATGGTGTTGTTCAACGACAACCCGATCAGCGTCACCCCGCCCAACCACGTGATCCTGAAGATCGAATACTGCGAGCCGGCCGTGCGTGGTAACACGGCGACGAACCTGACGAAGCCGGTGAAGCTCGAAACCGGCGCCGAAATGGTTTGCCCGGCATTCGTCGATATCGGCGATCTGATCAAGGTCGATACTCGCACTAACGAGTATCTCGAACGCGCCAAGCAGTAATCGCATGGCCGACTGGCGCCCGACCGCCGACTGGCCGATGCTCGAGCGGCGAGCGGCTTTGCTGCGCCGACTGCGCGCGTTCTTCGACGAGCGAGGCTTTCTCGAGGTCGAAACGCCGCTCCTCTCGGCCGACGCGGTCGTCGATCGGCATCTCGACCCGATCGAGGCGGTCTGCGACGGGACAGTGGTCGAGGGTGGGCGCGAGCCGGGGCAGGGGGGCACGCGACGTTTCCTACAAACATCGCCCGAGTTCGCGCTCAAACGCCTGATGGCGGCCGGCGGGAAGGCGATCTACCAGGTTGCCCACGCTTTTCGCCGCGGGGAGTTCGGCCGGCTCCACAATCCCGAGTTCACGCTCGTCGAATGGTATCGGCGCGGCGACGACCTGGCCGCGGGCATGAGGCTGCTCTCCGATCTGGCCGAAGCGCTGCTAGCGCGCGGGCCAGCCGAGCGGCTGACCTATGCCGACGCTTTTTCGCGGTGGGCGGGGATCGATCCGCTTGTGCCGGATATTCCAGCTTGGGCTGAGCTGTTGCGGCGTGCGGGCGTCGAACCACCGGCCAGCTTCGCCGCCGATGACCCTGATGCCTGGCTCGACCTTATTCTGCTCGAGCTGGTCGAGCCGCAATTGGGGCGCGACCGGCCGATCATCATCTATGACTATCCGGTGAGCCAGGCCGCGCTGGCGAGGGTGCGGCCGGACGACCCGCGGGTGGCCGAACGTTTCGAGCTCTACGACCGGGGGATCGAGCTGGCGAACGGCTACCACGAGCTGCTCGACCCGGCGGTGCTGCGCGAGCGGAACAGGGCGAACAATGCCTGGCGCGTGCGTGATGGCAAACAAGCGCTGCCGGAAGAAAGCCGGCTGTTGGCGGCAATGGAAGCGGGACTGCCGGCCTCGACCGGCGTGGCCCTGGGGTTCGACCGGATCGTGATGCTGGCCCTGGGGGCAGCGAGTCTGGCCGAGGTGATCCCGTTCCCGTTCGATCGGGCGTAAGTCCGGGTGAGATAAGGACAAGCCTTTCTTGCCGCGGCGCGCCGATGGACCAGGGTGCGACGTTTTGTCCACGCGAATGGTGGGAAAATCCCGGGCCTGTCAGCCGGTTATTCCTTGCTTCTCGAAGACGGGCGAAAATATCATGGAATGTGGCGAGATTGCGCCAGCTTCGATGTCGTCGACCGCTACCACAGTATGTCGATTGCTGCCCGAAGTCGGGGGCGCAGATCGTCGAGAATTCGTCCATGCCGCGGGAATTTTCCGCAAGAACGGTGCTTATGCTTCAGCGCTTGGGTTGGGCCGCAGGTTGGGCCTGTCTGCTGGCGATCGTCCTGATCGCCCAAGACGGGCAGACGGCTTTTGCGCAAGGCGGGTTCGGATTCAGCCAGGCCGTCGGTGGGATATCGATCGACGCCTCGGGCCTGGTCCGCAATGCCGAAGTCGATGCGCTGAACCAGCTTCACGCCGTTCGGGCGCGCGCCATGGCCGACGTGCCGGGCGATTTGCGAGCGGCCCAGCCGCTGCGTAAAGTGTCGCTCCGCCGCATCGAAGAAGAGACCCTCGCTGCCCGGCAACGGGGCGAATCGATCGGCGAAGCCATGCAATACCTGGCCGGCTTGCAGTCGATTCGGTACGTGATCGTTTATCCGGATCGCGGCGATATCGTCCTGGTTGGCTTCGCCGAAGGCTGGAAAGTCGATGATCGTGGCAATGTCGTGGGCCTCACGACCGGTAAGCCGGTCTTGATGCTTGACGATCTGCTCGTGGCTTTACGCAGCGTGCGCGGTGGTCGCGGCCGGCCGATCAGTTGTTCGATCGACCCGCGGGCCGAGGGCCTGCGGCAGTTGCGGGAGTTCGTGAGCACGCTAAGCGACATCGGCGACCCCGCGACGACCGTCGAACGGATCGAAAAGCTGCTCGGTCCGCAGACCGTGAGCCTGGCGGGCGTATCGCCGACGAGTCACCTGGCACGCGTGCTCGTGGCGGCCGACTACCGGATGAAGCGGCTGGGGATGGGTTTCGACCAGGCTCCGGTGCCGGGCATGCCCAGCTACTTGCAGATGATCAAGGCCAGCGGTCGCGGCATGCAGAACATGACGCCGCGGTGGTGGATGGTGCCGAACTTCCTCGCCCCGTTGGTCGACGCCGAGGGGCTGACGTTCGAACTGCGCGGCGGCTCGGTGAAGACGCTCACCGAAGAGACCTTCTTCGCCGACAATGGCGCTCGCAATACGCAGACCGGCAAAGTCAACCCGACCGCTCAGCGCTGGGCCGACAACATGACCGCTCGCTATGACGACCTGGCCGCCAAAGAGCCGATCTTCGCCGAGCTGTCGAACTGCATGACGCTGTTCGTGGTGGCGGCGCTCGTCGTCGATCGGCAGTTGCCGATGCGCGCCGGGCACGACTTCTCCCCGCTGTTCGACGCCGAGCAGGTGCCGACCAGCGTGTTCGATGCCCCGCGGCAGATCGATACCCAGGCCAACCTCATCAAGAAGGGGAATAACTGGGTGATCAGCGCGTCGGGTGGCGTGAAGATCGAGCCGAAGCAGCTTGTCAGCCGGCTCGATCCGAGCGAATCGCTCGGTGGCGTTCGCGGTTCGGCCGAGCCCGCCCCGACGAGCTATCGCTGGTGGTGGAACTAGAAGCAGTGAAGAGTGGTGAGTGTTGAATGAAGCGGACGCCGGCCAAGCCGGCGTTATCTTTTTCCGCCGCACGATCGATGAGCAGCCGGCGCGAAGCGAGCGCGTCGCGAGCGACGCGGCCAACTACTTGGAGGCGGTCTTCACCAGACTCTTCTTGGGGCTCGCACCGAGCGGGCGAGAGAGAGTGACCGTCAGCTCGGACGCGAACAGGGCGCTCGTCGTCGGGGCGTCGTCCGGATGCCAGAGCCTGCCGCGGGCCGTGATTCCGTCGCCAGGGGCGGCAAGCGAGATGTCGGCCAGGTTGACGGTGACCCGCACGTCGCTGGTCAGCTCGAGGGAGAGCTTGCGGATCTTGCCCTTCTCGAGCAGGACGGACAGCTCGTGACCCTCGCGGCGGACGATCTTGCCCACCAGGCTGCGGTTGCTGCCAACGACCGCTTCTTCGCTGGCCACCAGGCCCGGAGCGATCAGTTCGACGCGCGAGAGCGGCTCGCTGGCATGGCCCTGCTTGTCGACATTCGCCACGAACCGCACCAGCCGACCCGGCTCGAGCGCTTCGAGGAGTCCGTCGCCATGCACGGTAACCCGCGAAACGGCGGTCAATGGATGGATGATGAAGCCCATCGCATGCCCCTCGTCATCGCGGCCGGCCAGTTGGCCCGCCTTGGTCGGGGTGACCAGATGGCCGTTGAACTCTGCTTCGGGCAGGATGTTCACGTCCATCTCTTTGGTCTTATAGTACTCGGTCCAACGCCAGCCGCCGACTTTGCAATAGCCGTTGGCGACCATGTAGTCGTACTTGGCGTCTTCGGGCGAGGGCTTGTAGAAGGTGGGCCACTTGCCGGGCTCGCTCTGCTGAACCTTGCCGTAGGGATCGACGAAGGTTTGGGCGAAGAGCGCGTCGGCCGAGCCGAAGGAGAGAGCCATACCGAGTGCGCCGGCGCGTAGTCCGCGGACCCAGGCCCGGCGGTTGCGGCGGCGGATGGACGACTGTTTGCGATTGCTCGGCATGATAGATCAACTCCGCGCCTGGGAAGTCGTCCGTGCTTCGGTCGGCGTCAAAATAGGGAAACTGGCGATAATACCAGTATTCCTAGCCGGCTCGTCGGCTTCAATCGTCCAGCTTCGATTTTTGATCGCTTGCCGGTGAGTTTTCGAGTTTGCCCGCCTCGGCTGGGCCCAGTAGCGCAATCCGGTGGATCTGGATCCAGTCGCCCGGATGGCCTTCGGGCGTGGGGTCGATGCGCAGGCCGGTAATTCCGCCCCGGTAGGTGGGGGCGGTGCTTAAGTCTACTACCGTCGTATGGAATTCCCCGTCGGCGGGCAGACGAAAGGACAGTGCCCGCGACTCGGAGGAGTTGGGTTCGGCCACGGTTCGCCAGAAGACCTGGGCCGGACCGGCCAGTCCCGGTCGGCAGGCCGCTTCGATCACCAGCCGCGGACGCTCGGCCGCCTGCCAGAACCAGCTCGGGCTCACGAGGTAGGGATCGGGCTTCTCGAGCTGGATCGCCCAGTGGCCGGCGAGTCGCCAGCCCGCATCCGTGGCGTTGGTCAGATGCCAATGCAGCCGCTCGCGGTCGAAGCGCCAGTCGGGCGGTAGCGGTTGCCGGCCTTGGGCATAAACATGCCGACGGATCTCGGTCAGGCTGCCGACGATCAATTCGTAGTGGTACTCGTAGCGAATGTCGTGATCGATGATCTCGAGTTGCACGGGAGTGACGTAGCCGGTCGGATCGTCGTGCGGTCCGCCTTTGCCAGGCTGGCCGGCGAAGCCGCCGTGGAACTCGAAGCAGTCGCGCTGCCACACGCCGACGCCTCGGTCATCGTCGCCCACCAGCGCCGACCAGTTCTCGGTTGCCATCCATCGCGACCAGGGCCCCGGTTCGCCAGGTCGCTTGACGATGCGCCTCAGTTCGCCGTCGGTGAATGGGCGATCACCGGAGTAGGTGAACAACCGATACAGCGGCCCGTTGGTGTAGACGGCGGGCAGCTCCTGGTAGCGGGCGGCGTATTGCGTCTTGTCGGCTCGCCGGTTGTCGAGTCGCGAACGCACGCGGGCAACCGCGCCGTCGAGCGTGATCCAGCAATCGAAGGTACACTCACCGGGCTCGTCATCGAGCGACCATTGCATCGGAACGCATTTGACGTGCAACTCGCGGCCGTCGTTGCTCTGTTCGACGACGCGCGACGGATGGCCGAAGCAATCGCCTGTCTGGATCGGGTTCCAGCCGATGTGTCGCCAATGGTCGGGTGGCTGTTTGCCCTGGGGCGTGAAGGGAACCGGACCCGAGTAGAACGACATCTGGATCTGCCGGCCCAGGTCGAAGCTGTTGATGAGGTTGGTGCCCTGCTTGGCGTCGGCCAGGTAGGTGATCGCGCCGCCGCGATCGAGGTCGACCCCGATGCGGATCGTGCCGTTGTCGAGCCAGCTCATCCGTTCGGGAGGTTCGACCGGAGCGGCCTGCGCCCAGGTGGCCCAAAGCAGAGCGACCGGCCAAAGCGAGGAGTTGCGGATCATCGATATGGCTCCGAGCGGGAAGGGCTCCCACACGCGCCGGGAGCGAACGCTCGATCGATGATAGTCGAAAGCCGGCCGGTTCACAGCCGGCAGGCTTCAGTACCGGTAGATCTTACGAAGCAGCCAGGCTCCGGCCGCGGCCAGGATCAGATTCCCGATGCAGACGGCAGACGGGGGCATCTTGCCGCCTTTGGCCGCATCGACACCCAGAGCCAGCAACGGGTAATAGATCACCAAGATCGGCAGGAAGCAGGCGAAGAAGCTCGTCAGGAAGTCGGCGTTGCGCCGCCAGATGGCCATCGGCGCGCCAATCAATACGAAGCACAGGCAACTGAACCCGTTCGACCAGCGACGCCACGGTTCGGTGCGCAACCGGGCCAGGTGGCTCCGCATGTCCTTGAGCACTTCCGTCTGGACGCGCGTCTCGGGACCGTTGAGCGGTACGAGGTCGCCGCTCAACAACTGCGTCGCCGCCCGCACCGCTCGGTATTCGAGGTATTGCTCGACCAGCTCGACCTGCCTGGTGATGTGGCCGGGAATCACGGTCATCGAAAGCCAGGCGGGGAGCACGATGTCGTCGGCCGCGGGGCTGGCCGCGTTGAGGGGAACGACTCGCTCCAGGGTGTCGAGAAACCGCAGCTTGCCCTGTCCTTGCACGGCAAGAGTGCCGTTGTGGCAGACGATCGTCAGATCTTGCGTGTCGGAGCGAAGTTCGGCTTCTTCGGCATGCAATTCGATGGAGGGCTGATCGCCCGTGGAGTGGAAGGTGAATTTCGGCTTGAGGAGCGTGCGGCCGTTGACGCCTTTGACGATGATCGAGAAGTTCTTGGCCGCGAACGTTTTCTGCTGACGCAACATGCTGTAGGCGATCTCTTCGACTGACTCGATGACGATCCGCCGGACGTTCGACCGTCCCCAGCTCACGGCCAGGTCGTTCAGATACACGGTGATCAGGCTCAGCAAGATGGCCAGAGCGAAGGTCGGCCACAGCACGCAGGTCGGACTGATGCCCAGGCTCTTGAGCGAGGTGATCTCGTTGCCCCCCGACATACGCCCATAGACGCTGCTGACCGCGAACAGGATCGTGGCCGGCACTGTATAGCGCAGGGCGTCGGGCAATATATAGGGAATGATCTGGATGACCTGGCGCGGCTCGAGGCCCTGGTCGCGGGCTTCTTTGACGACCCCGACCAGGATCATCATGAGCGTGAGGGCGGAGAGCGCAACCAGGAAGATCTTCGTAACTTCCGACAGAACGTAGGCCGTCAGGATGCGCATGGCCGCGTAGTCTCTCGACGCCGGGGCGGCCGGTCAAGGTCAGCTCGGCACGCTAGCAAGCTGCGCCGAGCAACTGCACTTTTGCCAGCGGCCGGCACCTGCGATACTCCGCCGCCGAGTCGCGCTCGGGGGGACGCACGGTAGCGGAGCCCCCCGAATGCCGGCGCTTTACCCACGGGCGGAGCCCACCCTAGTATGCAGATCTTCTTTTCCGTCGGCGAACCGAGCGGCGACCTGCACGGAGCCAACCTGATTGCTGCGTTGCGGGCTCGCCGGCCTGACATCGAGTGCGTCGGCTATGGCGGCCCGCGGATGGCCGCGGCCGGCTGTCGCTTGCACACCGATCTGACGGCCCTGGCCGTGATGTGGCTGCTGCGGGTGCTGGCGAACCTGCACAAGTTCCTCGGGCTCTTGTATCGCGCCGATCGCTACTTCCGCGAGCACAAGCCCGAGGCTGTCGTACTGATTGACTATCCGGGCTTCAACTGGTGGATCGCCAAGCGCGCCAAGGCGCGTGGGATTCCGGTGTTCTACTATTCGCCGCCGCAGATCTGGGCCTGGGCCAATTGGCGTGTGAAGAAGATGCGGCGGTACGTCGATCACGTGCTGTGCGGCTTGCCGTTTGAGGAGAAGTGGTTTCGAGACCGCGGATGTCGAGCGACGTTCGTTGGTCATCCGTATTTCGACGAGGTGCGGCGGCAGCCGCTCGACTCGCGGTTCATGGACTCGCTCCGCCGAACGGGTAGCTCGCTCGTCACGATCCTGCCTGGCTCACGGACCAAGGAAGTGGAAGACAACTTGAAGTTCTTCCTGCAGGCGGCTGCGGGCATCCGGCAGCGTGTGCCCGATGTGCGGTTCGCGATCGCGGCGTTCAAGCCGCGGCAGGCGGAGTTCGCCGCCGGCAAAGTCGCCGAAGCCGGCCTCGACATCCCCGTCTACGTCGGCCGCACGCCCGAACTCATTGCCTTGGCCGATTGCTGCATGGCCGTGTCGGGTTCGGTCTCGCTCGAACTGCTGTATCACGCCAAGCCGACGGTGATCCTGTATTGGATCAGTTCGTTCGCCTACGCCGTGCAGGGCTACTTTCGGCACACGGCCTACATCACGCTGGTGAACCTGCTGGTGGCCAAGGAGCTGTTTCCGAAGAAGTTCGTCCCGTACGACCCGGCGACTGACGTGACGGGCGAGGTGTTGTTTCCCGAATACCTGACGTGCCAGGATCGGTCGCGCGAGATCGCCGATCAGATCGTGGCCTGGTTGGTCAATCCTGGCCTACGGCAGGCTCGCGTCGAACAGCTCGAAGCGCTTCGCGAACGAGTGGCCCATGGCGGCGCCTCGGCGCACGCGGCCGACTATATTCTGGCGGCCCTAGCCGTTGGCGCCATCGACGATCGTCCGTCGCGGGCAGCCTGACGGCGCTGCGAACGCGACTGTCGGCTGCCAGGGAGTGACAATCGCCGGCGCCTGACCTATCCTGAGCGAAGCTTCGCCGGTTCGTCTTGCGACGAGGCGGAACGATTTTGCACCGCGCACGAGGAGACGCCCCCTTGTTGATGGTCGAGCCCGATCGGACTCCTTACGATCTGCAATTCCACGTGGCGGGTATCCCGATTCGCGTGCATCCGTTCTTCTGGCTCGCCAGCGCGTTCCTGGCCGTCCGACCCGAGCTGAGGCTCGTCGACTTGCTCTTGTGGATCGCCGTGGTGTTCGTCTCGATCGTGGTTCACGAGCTGGGGCACGCCTTCGCCTTCCGTCGCTACGGGACGCACTCGCACATCGTCCTCTATACCTTCGGCGGGCTGGCGATTCCGGATTCCAGCGGGCGGTTGAACACGCCCTGGCGGCGGATGTTCGTGGCATTGGCGGGGCCTGTGGCGGGTTTCTTGTTCGCCGGGCTGGTCGCCATCGGCATTCTGGCGCTCGGCCGGAAGACTCCGTTGTTCCTGCCGTTCTTCGAACCCTTTTACTTGGGTTGGGGTGAGCCGATCCGGAGCGTGCCGTTGATGCGCGTGCTCAACAACCTGATCTACGTCAATCTCTTCTGGGGAGTGGTGAACCTGCTGCCGGTCTACCCGCTCGACGGGGGCCAATTCTTCCGCGAGGTTTTGTCGCTCCAGAATCCGCGCGATGGCCTCCGGCAGTCGCTGCTGCTGTCGATCCTGACGGCCGGTGGGATCGCGCTGGTGGCCTACGCGCGCTTCAACGACTTCTACCTGGCGCTGATGTTCGCTTATCTTGGCTACCTGAGCTTCCAGATGTTGCAGTCGCTCGGTGGCTATGGTGGTGGATGGCATGGCCGCTGACGTCGGGGCGAGCGCATCGTGTTCGCAGCGGCTGGTGCTGCTGGGCGCGAGCAACCTGACGATCGGACTGGCGGGGGTGCTCCGCGAAGCGAGTCAGCGATGGGGCGCGCCGCTCGAAGTGCTGGCCGCCATCGGGCATGGCCGATCGTATGGCCAGACGAGCCGGGTGCTCTTCCGCGGGCTCGAAGGGATCTTGCAATGCGGCTTGTGGGACGCGCTGACGCGAGCGCCACGCGTCGAAACGTTCGCGCTCGTGACCGACATCGGCAACGATCTTTTTTATGACGTCGAGGTCGAGCGGATCGTCGCTTGGGTCGCCGAGAGTCTCGATCGATTGCAATCGATGGGGGCTCGGATCGTCGTCACCGGGTTGCCGGTTTGCAATCTCGACCAGTTGGGTGCG
>Ga0181519_10002834_pt1 | contig 14464 bp, 11 predicted proteins | sample PEATcosm2014_Bin_26_FD_121102 | JGI IMG/M metagenome (GOLD analysis project Ga0181519, IMG submission 121102) | Peatland microbial communities from MTU Mesocosm Facility, Houghton, MI, USA - PEATcosm2014_Bin02_10_metaG | ecosystem: Environmental > Terrestrial > Soil > Wetlands > Peat | place...
GACGGTGGACGGGCACCTGGGGGATCACCCCGCGGGGCCTGCTGACCGCCCAGGCCTAGGTCAGGGCGCCGGGCCGGTCGCCCGAGCGCAGGTCCGGGTCACCGGCACCGCCGAGGAGGAGGAGCTGCCCGGCGAGCTGGGCCTCCAGGGGCTCGGAGAAGAAGTTGCCCTGGGCGAAGCGGCATCCGAGGTCGATCAGCCGGTCGCGCTGGCGGGCGATCTCGATCCCCTCGGCCACCACGTCGAGCCCGAACGCCTCGCCGAGGGTCACCACCGCGGTGACCACCGCGTCGTACCGGCTGCCCAGACCGTCGATGAACGCCTTGTCGATCTTGACGATGTCGACCGGCAGCCGTGAGAGCGAGAAGAGGGACGAGAAGCCGGTGCCGAAATCGTCGATGGCCAGCCGGACCCCGAACTTCTTGAGGGCGTGCAGCCGTCGCACCGCCGCCTGGAAGTCCCGGATGAAGAAGCTCTCGGTGATCTCCAGCACCAGCAGCCGCGGCGGGATCCCACTGGCGGCCAACACGGCGCCCACGTCGTTGACGAAGTGGTCGTGCTCGAGCTGCCGGCTCGAGACGTTGACGCTGATCGAGAAGTCCGGCCGGTCGGGGTACTGGCGGCGCCAGGCGGCCAGCTGCCGGCAGGCCTCGTTCAGCACCCACTCGCCGATGGGGATGATCAGCCCGGTGTCCTCGGCCGTCGGGATGAAGCTGGCCGGGAGCACCATCCCCCGGTCCGGATGGTGCCACCGGAGCAGCGCCTCCATGCCGATCAGACGGTCGTTGGCCAGGGTGACCACCGGCTGGTACGACAGGGTGAACTCGCCACGGTCGAGCGCGAGGTGCAGCTGGGACTCGGTGGCCACCCGGTCGGCGGCCTCGACCGTCATGGCCTCGTCGAAGAACTCGACCCGGCTCCGGCCGTTGTGCTTCGCCCAGTTGACGGCGGCGTCGGCATTGGACAGCACCACCTCGGCCCGGTCGGTGGAGTGCCCGAAGGCGATCCCCACGCTGGCCGAGACGTAGCAGTCGATGTCGTCGATCTCGAACGGGCGATCGAAGGCCTCCAGCAGCCGCTCGCCGAAGGCGGACGCCTCCTGGATGGTGCCGAACCCCTCCGCCAGGAGGCCGAACTCGTCGCCGCCGACCCGGGCGATGAAGGCGCCGTGGAGCAGCTCCTGGATCCGGGCGGCCACCGCCACCACCAGCGAGTCGCCCACCCGGTGGCCCCGACTGTCGTTCAGGTACTTGAAGTGGTCGAGGTCGAGCAGGCAGACGGTGACCGGCGGGTCGATGCTCAGGCGCCCGTGGAGGGACCGGGCCAGGCGCTGGGTGAACAGCTCGCGATTGGGCAGCCCGGTGAGCCGGTCGTGGGTCGCCTGGTGGGCCAGCCGGCGTTCGAACTCGCGGCGCCGGGTGATGTCGCGGATGGCGGCCGACACCATCGGGCCCTGGGGGGTGTCCATCGACCGGAAGGTGATCTCCACCGGCAGCTCGGTGCCGTCCTTGCAGAGGCCGAAGACGGAGCGGTCGGTACCGATGACCGAGTCGCCGTGGCCGTCGAGCCAGTGGTCGATGAGGGAGATCTGCTCGGTCCGGAGGCGCTCGGGCATCAGGACCTCGGCCGGCCGGCCGATCAGCTCCTCGGCGGAGTAGCCGAAGAGCTCCTCGGCCTGGTTGGAGACCTCGACGATGAGACCGTGGTCGGCGTCGGCCACCACCACGGCGTCGGGGGCCGACTCGAGCAGCTGGCGGAAGTGGTCGCGGTCGCTCCGTTGGCGCTCGAGGAGGTGGGCGTTCTCGAGGGCGTGGCCGGCCTGGGCCGCCAGCATCTCGAAGGCGGCGATCTCCTCGCCCGCCAGGGTCCGGGCCTCCGCGGTGAACGCCTCGAGGATGGCGGCCAGCTCCCCGTCCACCCACACCGGGCCGGCGATGACGGTCTGGAGTCCGGAGCCCCGGAGCGTGTGCGCCGTGCCGGCCACCGAGGCGAAGTCGTCGGTCACCACCGTCTGGCGCTGCTCGACCACCTTCCCCACCATCCCGGCGGAGGAGTCGTGGTGGAGGGCCACGTACCCGTGGTCGAGGTTCCGGGCGTGGAGCACCCGGTAGGTGGCACCCCCCGGGTCGAGGGCGCAGATGTCGGAGGCCTCGAAGCCGAGGGCGTCGAGCGCACCGACCACCGCCACCAGCACCCGGTCGACGTCCGGGGCGTCGATCTCGCGCACGACGGCGGCCATCCGGCTCCAGAGCGCCACCCGGTTGTCCGACGCCGCCCGCTCGGTCATCTGACGCTGGAGGGCACGTCCGAGCTCGTGGTTGAGCACACCCACCGCCAGGGCGGCCGACGCCAGCATCCCCACCCGGAGCTCCAGGGAGGCGGCGGAGATCCCCCAGCCGGTGGCGGCCAGGGTCAGCACGTACCCCACGATGGTGAGCCCGGTGAGGGTGATCTCGATCGGGATCGGGTAGGCGGGTCCCGCCATGAAGACGGTGACCACGATCAGGACGAGGAAGAGCTCCGACTGCGCCCCACCGGTGAAGGCGATGGCCACGAAGACGATCCCCACCATCACCACTGCCCAGGCGTAGACCGCCCAGTTCCCCAGGTAGCTGCCGGCCAGCCGGCGCCAGGGGAGGAGCCCCACGATACCGGTCAGCACCACGGTGACGGCGACGAGGACGAGGCACCCGACCCGGTTCACCGCACCGTGTCCCGGCAGCACGAAGTAGAGGCCCACCACCACGATGATCAGGGCCGAGGTGATGAGGCCGCCCCGCACCGTGCGCAGGGCGTACTGGGTCCAGGGATCGTCACGATCGGTGCCGTCAGATGACGGGAGAGGTGTCGCGCCCTCCAGCCTCGACATGCGGAGCACTCTGCTGGCCACCGATTCGAGACCCCCCTCGATCAACCGTGCGCGCCCGACCCCCTGCGCCCGACCCCCGGCACCGGCCCGGCCGGAGGCGGGGGTCGTCTTGGCTGCATCGTAGCGGGGTGGCTGTGGACTGCATAGTGGCGGTCGGACCACGCCCCGACGGGGTCCCGTCGGACCGTCCACGACCGCCCGCCCCGGGCGGCAACCGCTCGGTCGCCACGCACCGGTGCGGAGCGTGGGCGGTCGGTGCGCCCCCTGGGATTCGAACCCAGAACCTGCGGATTAAGAGTCCGTTGCTCTGCCATTGAGCTAGAGGCGCCGGCTGGTGAGACTGTGTCCCGGTCCGGGGGCGTCGCCGACCGTGCTGACCGGGTGAGGGTGACCGACGGGGCTCGAACCCGCGACCTCCGGGGCCACATCCCGGCGCTCTGCCAACTGAGCTACGGCCACCAAGAAACCAAGGAGAGCCATTCTGGCACAGACCACGGGGACCCCGGGCCACGGCGGTATCCTCGTGCGGCGGGCCCCTGTAGCTCAACTGGATAGAGCGGGTGGTTTCTACCCACCAGGTTGCGGGTTCGACTCCTGCCGGGGGCGCCGATCGGGAGGGGCCCTCCGGGGTGCCGGGCCGGTGCACCGCGGGACCCGTGTCCGGTCACGTCGCCGGCCCGTCCCCTCCCACCTCGGCCGCGAGGTTGTCGAGCAGCGCCCGGCTGCCCTCCTCCCGCGAGGTCGCACGGTCGCCCCCGTCGAGGACGACCACCTGCTCGGTGAAGGTCAGCGCGGTACCGGCACCGTTCGGGGACAGCTCGATGGTGGTCACCGACACCGACCGCAGGGTGGCGCCGACGTGCAGCTGCGAGGCGAACACCACCCGTCGGTCGGGCACCACGTCGTCGTACCGGCCGTCGAAGGTGTGGACCTTCCCGTCGGGGGACGCCACGGTGAGGTACTCCCTCCCCCCGACCCGGAAGTCGAGCTCGTGGTCGGACGTCGCCCACTCGGGTGGCGGCGCGAACCACCACCGCTTCGCCTCGGGGTCGGCCAGTGCCCCGAAGACCCGGGCCGGGTCTGCCACCAGTGTCCGCCCGATGGTGCAGGTGTGGTGGTCGCCGGATCGCTCGGTCATCGGCCGCTCCTGTCGTCGTGGTCGTCGTGGTCGTCCGTCTCCTCCACCAGGGCCGCCAGCCGGTCGAGCCGGTGCTCCCGGTCGCCCCCCGGGCGGCGACCCATGTCCCCACCGAGTCGGGGCAGGCCGGGACGAGGGTGCGGGTCCAAACCCGGCCGGACTTCCGGGTGCGCACGAGCCCGCTGCCCTCGGGCACCTGCACGTGCTGGAGCACGGCGGCCAGGGTGCGGTCGAACGGCTCGGCGAGCTGGCTCACCGAGGCGGGACCCGGGCAGAGCCGTTCCACCATACGTCGCCGGGTGTCGTCCGCCAGGGCGGCGAAGACCCGTTCGAGGGTGGCAGGTCGTTCAACCATCTGCTTGAGGAGACGTGACGTCCCGGAACCGTCGACGAGCGGGTTGCGCATGGCCGTCGACCGGGTCGCCCTTTCGCTCGGCGGCGGGGCGCCCTAGTCTGACGTGGCGATGCCCGCCCCCCACGCGCACCCGACCCCCGGCGCGGCACGGCCGCACCGAGGACGGTGGCTCCGTGCCGTGGTCGTGCTGACCGCCCTGGCCGCCGCCTCCGGCGCCGCGCTGGCACCGGTGCCGGGGGGAGCCACCCCGGCCGGTGCCGTGCCACCACCGTTCACCAACCCGGCCTGGGCCGACGCCCCGGTGTGGTCCTCCGGTCAGCTGGCCGACGACGACCAGCCCATCGCCGAGTCCTCGCCGATCCTCGCCAACCTCGACGGCGCCCAGGACGACGTGGTCGTGGGGGACCGGCGGGGTGACCTCTACGCCTACAACCTGGGCACCGGCACGTCCGTTCCGGGGTGGCCGGCCACCGACGGCAGCGGGCCGGTGGACTCGACCCCGTCGGTCAGTCCCGGGTCGGGGTACTCCACCGTCTACGTCGGCTCCGGCGACGACACCGATCCGACCGTGGGGGGGTACCAGTCCTTCTCGCCCGGGGGACAGCTGAACTGGTTCTCGCCGGTGGTGAACCCACCGACCGACAACCTGCCGGCCACCGCGGTCATCGCCGGCATCACGGTGGCCTCCCTCCAGGGTGGCTCGCCCTCCGTCTTCGCCGGCTCCGCCGGGCAGGTCTCCTACGCGCTGAACGCCGGGTCCGGAGCCCCCCTCGCCGGCTGGCCGTACTTCAATTCGGACAGCACCCACTCGACGGCCGCCACCGCCGACCTCTACGGCACCGGCCAGACCGAGATCATCGACGGAGGCGACCAGACCGCCGGGGTCGGGCGCGGCCAGACCTACACCGACGGCGGCCACCTCCGGATCCTCACCGGCTCGGGCAACCTCATCTGCTCGGCCACCACCAACCAGGTCATCGACTCCTCCCCGGCGGTCGGGGGGTTCCTCCCCGGCGGCGCCACCGGGATCGTGACCGGCACCGGCTTCGAGCCCGGCTTCCAGGTGGGGGCCTCGGACACCGACACGGTGAAGGCGTACAACACCCACTGCCAACAGCAGTGGTCCACCCTCCTCGACGGGACCACCGAGTCGTCGCCGGCCCTCGGCGACATCCTCGGCAACGGCCGGTCCCAGGTGGCCGAGGCCGCCGGGCAGAGCACCACCGCGGAGAGCACGCTGTGGCTGCTCGACGCCACCACCGGGGCGCCGCTGTGGCACGTCCCCATCCCCCAGTCGGTGGTGGACGGGTCGGTGGTCACCGCCGACCTCGGGCTCGGCACCCCCGGCGCCCAGGACATCATCGTGCCCACCACCGGCGGAGCGTTCGTCTACGACGGGGCCACCGGCGACCTCGAGGCCGAGCTCGACGTCATGGCCGCGGACCCGCCGACCACCTACGCCCTCGGGTTGCAGAACACCCCCCTGGTCACCCGTGACCCCAACGGTGACATCGGAATCACCCTGGCCGGCTACCTCGAGACGTCGCCCACCTCCGGCGTCCTGGTCGGCCAGATCGACCACTTCGAGATCCCGTCCTCCGACGGGGCGGCGGCGGTGGGCCCGGGCACCTGGCCGATGTTCCACCACGACCCTCAGCTGACCGGGAACGCCGGTGGCACCACCCGGGCGGGCTCGATCCCCGCCTGCGACGTGCCGGCTGCGGCCTTCGCCGGGTACAACCTGGTCGCCTCCGACGGGGGCGTCTTCTCCTTCGGCGGCACCCCCTTCTGCGGGTCGACCGGCGGCCTGACCCTGAACGCGCCGGTGGTCGCCACGGCCATGGCCCCGTCCGTCGGCGGCTACTGGGAGGTCGCCTCCGACGGCGGGGTCTTCGCCTACGGGCAGGCCGGCTTCTACGGCTCCATGGGCGGCCAGCCCCTGAACGCACCGATCGTGGGCATGGCCGCCACGCCCGACGGCAAGGGCTACTGGCTGGTGGCCGCCGACGGCGGGATCTTCGCCTTCGGCGACGCCGGCTTCTACGGCTCCATGGGGGGCCAGTTCCTGAACAAGCCCATCGTGGGCATCTCCTCGTCCACCGACGGGCTGGGCTACCGCCTGGTGGCCTCCGACGGCGGGATCTTCTCCTTCGGGGACGCCCCCTTCTTCGGATCGATGGGGGGACAGTCCCTGAACAAGCCCATCGTGGGGACCGTCAACGACACCAACACCGGCGGGTACTGGGAGGTCGCCGCCGACGGCGGGGTCTTCTCCTTCGGCGGGGCGCCGTTCTACGGATCCACCGGCAACCTGAACCTCAACGCGCCGATCGTGGGCATGGCGGAGACCGCCAACGGCAGCGGGTACCGGTTCGTGGCCAGTGACGGCGGGGTCTTCAGCTTCGACGCCCCCTTCGACGGGTCCATGGGCGGCACCGCCCTGAACAAGCCCATCATCGGCATGGTGGGATTCTGAGGCCTCCGGGCAGCACCGCTCCCGGGACGTAGACTTCCCGGGTGACCGAGGTGCTCGCCGTAGCCAACCAGAAGGGCGGGGTGGCCAAGACCACCACCGTCCAGTCGCTCGGAGTGGCCTCGGGGGAGCTGGGACGGCGCACCCTGGTGGTGGACCTGGACCCGCAGGCGTGCCTCACCTTCTCGCTGGGCTTCGATCCCGACGGCCTCGAACAGTCCGTCCACGACGTCTTCGTCCGGCGGGCCAAGGTGGCCGACGTCCGGCTCCCCGTCCCGGGTGTGGCCGGCCTCGACGTGCTCCCGGCCACCATCGACCTGGCCGGCTCGGAGGTCCACCTGCTCACCCGCACCGGGCGGGAGCACGTGCTCGAGCGGGCCCTCGAACCGGTGCTCGACGAGTACGACCTCGTCCTGATCGACTGCCCGCCGTCCCTCGGGGTCCTGACCATCAACGGCCTCACCGCCGCCGACGCCGTCCTCATCCCGCTGCAGTGCGAGGCCCTCTCCAACCGGGGGGTGGGCCAGCTGCTCGAGACCATCGAGGACGTCCGGGCGTTCGCCAACGAGTCGCTGACCGTGCGGGGGGTGATCGCCACCATGTACGACGACCGCACCAAGCACGCCCGCCACGTCCTCGACGAGGTGGGAAGCCGGTACGGGATCCCGGTGCTGCAGCCGCCGGTGCGGAAGTCGATCCGGTTCGCGGAGGCGCCGGCCCGCGGCAAGTCGATCCTCCAGCACGCGCCGACGTCGCCGGGGGCGGAGTCCTACCGGGCCCTGGCCCGCCTGTTGGCCGGGACGGCCGGCTCGTCCGGGACCACCTCGTGGACCACGGGGAACGGGGTCGCCGCCGGGACGGGCGGCTGATGGGCGGCCCCCTCGACCCGATGGGCAAGCGGGCCCTCTTCTGGATGCCCGTGGACGCCCAGGTGACGGTGGGCCACGAGCGGTCCGGCCCGGACGAGGTCTCGCAGGGCGCGAAGTCCACCCTGGCCACCACCGGCCGGCGTCGGGCCCGACCGGCCGGCAAGCACGCCCTGTTCTCCCTGGCCACCCCCGTCGACGAGCTCGATGTGGCGGCGCCGGCGGCGGCGGCGGCCGACCCGATGCCCGACCGTGGGATCCTCACCGTGGAGTGCTCGGCGTGCGGCGCGGTGACCCGGGTGGGACTGCTCGACTTCGTCCTGTTGCAGCTCCCGTTCGGCGTGTGGGTCCCGGGGCGGACCTTCGACCACCGGATGCGGTGCCCGGCCTGCCACCGCCGGGCCTGGACCGGTGTGACCGTCTCGACGTGAGCGGCGCCGCGACGGCGACGGTGGTCGCCGCCGCCCAGCACCTCCCCGGGGGGATCGCCGGTTCGCTGCTGCACTTCCACGGCCCGGCCGCCTACGCCGTGGTCGGCTTCCTCACCTTCGCCGAGGCCGCCCTCCTGGTCGGGTTCTTCATCCCGGGGGAGACGGCGGTGGTGGTGGGTGGTGCCCTGGCCGGGCTCCACCAGGTGAACCTCGGGTTGATGATGGCGGTGGCCGTCCTCTGCGCGGTGCTCGGCGACACCGTCGGCTACGAGGTCGGCAAGCGGGCCGGGCCGTGGCTGCTCGAGCACCGGCCGATGAAGGGGAACGCCGGCGTGGCCCGGACCCTGGCCCTGCTCGAGCGGTACGGCGGACCGGCCGTCTTCCTGGGACGGTTCCTGGCGTTCGCCCGGGCGGTCATCCCGGGGCTGGCCGGCTTCAGCGGGCTGCGCTACCGGACCTTCCTGGTCTACAACGCCGCCGGCGCGCTGCTCTGGGGGGTGGGCTACACGCTCCTCGGCTACGTCGTGGGGGTGTCGTTCGGGAAGGTGCTGACGCAGGTCGGGCTCTGGTCGGCGGTCGGGGTGGCGGGCGTGGCCGTCGCCGCGGTGGCGGTCGTGGTCTTCCTCCGGCACCGGCGCGGCGACCGGGAGCCGACGGTCGCCGCCGGGGCCGTCGGGCACCCGCCGGTCCCCCGGATCCGCGACGACGTGGGCTGACGGCGGCACCGGGGTGCGCCCCGGACCGGGTGCGGACGGCGGAGGAATCTGTTGACCTGCTACTTCGAACTCCCTACCATGGCGCCCTAGCGGGGACGGAGCGCTCCCCGTCAGCGGTACCGGCTTCCGGGTCAGCTGCTCGGAGGCGTCGGTCTCCGTGCAGCGCCGACACACCGGAGCGAGTGGGGGCAGGTGGTCCCCGCTGGGCACGACAGGAGTGTCATGGTCGTCGAGGGCACCGAGGGGGGGATGCCGGCGCACGAGGGGGAGCGGGTCGCGCCCCGGCCCGTCACGGTGCCCGACCTCGGAGCCGCGTCGGAGCCCGCCGGGTCGGCGCCGGACCCCGACGCCGCCCTCGAAGCCTGGCGCTACCGGTTCGAGCAGGTGGTCGCCGAGTCTCGTGACGCCTTCATCGAGGTCGACGGGCGCACGGTGGTGACCGCCTGGAACCGACGGGCGGAGGAGATCCTCGGCTGGGAGGCCCACGAGGTGGTCGGCCGGTCGATCACCGCCTCCATCCTGTCGGTCGACTACGCGGTGGCGGCCTGGGGGGACATGGACACCGTCTACTCGGAGATGCTCCACATGACCGGGCGGGGGTCGACCACCACCCGGGAGCTCGAGCTCCGCCACAAGGACGGCCACATGGTCACCGCCTCGGGCACCATGTTCGTGACCGCCTTCGGCGACCAGTACCGGATCGGCGGGTTCATCCACGACCTCACCGAGGAGAAGGCGGCGGAGGAGGCCCTCGCCCACGCCTACCTGCACGATCCCCTGACCGGCCTACCGAACCGGGCGCTCTTCAGCTACCAGCTGGCGTACGCCCTGGTGCGCTGCCGCGGCCTCCCCGGGTCGGTGGCGGTGGTCCTCTTCGACCTCGACCGGTTCAAGGCGATCAACGACTCCCTCGGCCACGAGGAGGGCGACGGGCTCCTGGTGGCGGTGGCCGATCGGCTCCAGGACGCCGACAACGGGTCGGAGCAGATCGCCCGGTTCGGCGGCGACGAGTTCCTCGCCCTGTTCGTCAGCGAGGCGGGCGATGCCCAGCTGCAGGCGATGGCGTTCATCGAACGCGTCCTGGTGGCACTGCGCGAGCCGTTCGCCGCCGGGGGGAACGAGGTGTTCCTCACCGCCTCGGCCGGGGTGTCGGTCACCACCGACGAGCACCGGGAGGCCACCGCCCTCCTCGCCAACGCCGAGGCGGCCATGTACCGGGCCAAGCAGAGCGGTGGCTCCAGCGTCGAGACGTTCGGGGAGTCGATGCGGATCGAGGTCCGCGAGCGCATGCGCACCGAGCACTCGCTGCACCGTGCCCTCGAGCGGCGCGAGCTGATGCTCCACTACCAGCCCGTCGTGGAGATCGACGGCGCCCGAACGGTGGGCGTCGAGGCGCTCATCCGGTGGCAACATCCCGATCAGGGGCTGATCGCCCCCTACCGCTTCATCCCGGTGGCCGAGGAGAGCGGGTTGATCATCCCGATCGGGGCGTGGGTCATCGAGTCCGCCTGCCAGCAGCTGCGCGACTGGCAGCAGGTCGGGAGGACCGGCCCCCACGGCTCGGTCGACGTGAACCTGTCGGCCCGCCAGATCGACCACCCGGAGATCGTCGACACCGTCGAGCGGATCCTCGAGGCCACCGGCCTGCCACCGGCGAACCTCACGCTGGAGATCACCGAGAGCGCCCTGATGAAGGACGCCGCCTCCGCCCTCGGTGTCCTCCGGGCCCTGAAGGGGATCGGGGTGTCCCTGGCCATCGACGACTTCGGCACCGGCTACTCGTCCCTCAGCTACCTGCAGCGGTTCCCGCTCGACGTCCTGAAGGTCGACAAGTCGTTCGTGGACGAGCTGGGGGTCAACCAGGAGGGTGAGGAGATCGTCCTCGCCGTCATCAACCTGGCCCACGCCCTCGGGCTCCAGGTGGTCGCCGAGGGCGTGGAGACCGAGTTGCAGCTCGAGATCCTCCAGCGGCTCCGGTGCGACTTCGCCCAGGGCTTCCTCTTCTCACGCCCGGTCTCGGCCGCCGAACTGATCGACACCTTCGGCCAGGCCGTCGGCGCCTAACCCACCCGGGCCGCCGCCGCCAGGACCGGGAGGACCACGGGGGCCAGGTAGGTGCCGGCCGCCGGGGTGGTGTGCACCCCGTCGCTCAGCCGGACCACCTTCCCGTCGATGGTCCAGGTGAAGTGCCCCCCGGGGTCGAGCTCGTGGTTGAGGGGCACCAGCGACACGGTGGACCGGTGGGCGGCGGCCACCTGGGTGATGATCCGGTTGAGGACGTCCACCCGCGCCGGGTCGTCCTCGTCCCAGGGGCGACCGTCGGGCTGCTCGCCGGTGTCGAAGTAGGGGGCCGTCATGAGCACCACGTGGGCACCCCGGGAGCTGAGCACCGTCACCGCCTGTTCGAACTGCGCTCGCTCGTAGGCGTCGTAGGCGGGGTCACCGAGGTGCTGCCACCGTCCCTGGTACTCGCGGTCCATGGCCTCCCACCAGCCGACCACCAGCACCGCCACCCTCGGGTGCAGCTGGTCCACGTCGGCCTGGTACTGGGCGGCCCAGGTCTGGCACCGGCCGGGGGGCTCGGAGTAGGTGGGCACGCCGTGGAGGTCGAACGGCTCGGCGGTGGCCAGACCGCAACCCGAGAGGGTCCGGCCCCCGATCACCAGTCCGAAGTGGGCGGCATAGGGGGCGATCCCGTACGCCAGGTAGAGGGAGAGGGAGTCACCGACGAAGAGCACCGACGCCCGGTCGCCGGTCGTCGGGAAGGAGGTGACGTAGACGGCCGGTGGGCTGGCGGCGGGGTCGGCCGGCCCGAGGAGGGCGTCCTGAGCGGAGGCGGCGTTGGCGTTGGTGGTGACGAGGAGGGCGAGCACCACGGCCACCACCCCCACCGGCGCCCACCGCCACGACCGCCACGAGCCGAGCGGGAGCCGTCGGATGGGGGACTCCACCAGGTGCCACGAGAGGACCGCCATGGCGAAGCTGGCCGCCACCCGGACCGCGAACAGCGGCCACCCCTCGAGGCCGGTGCGGGCGTGGTCGAGGACCAGGAAGATCGGCCAGTGCCACAGGTACAGCCCGTAGGAGACCATCCCGACGTACCGGAGCGGCCGGACGGAGAGCGCCCGGGCGGGGAGGCCGCCCGGGTCCTGGGTGACGCCGACGATGACCAGCGCCACGGAGACGGCGACCGCCAGGAAGCCGCCGCGGTAGGGGAAGGTGCCGGTGCCGGTGGTCGCCGCCCACAGCGCCACGAACGCCGCGGCGCCCGCCACCGCCAGCCACGACAGGGCGGTCCGTGCCCTCCGGCCGGTGGCCGGCCCGCGGCCGGCCAGCACCAGGGCGACCACCGCACCCATCAGGATGTCCTGCGCGCGGGTGTCGGTGCCGAAGTAGACGCGGCTGGGGTCGGTCCCCGGGTGGAAGAGCAGGGCCATCTCCAGTGCGGAGGCGGCCACGCCCACCCCGGCCACCACCAGCAGCGCCCGGGTCGAGCGCCAGCACTTCAGGACGCCGAGGACCACCAGCGGCCAGACCAGGTAGAACTGCTCCTCGATGGCCAGGCTCCAGGTGTGGACGAGGGGCGACTGGGCGGTCACCTCGGCGAAGTAGCTCTGGCCGGTGGCGATCTGGTGCCAGTTCCCGACGTAGAAGAGGGTGGCGAGGCCGTCCCACCGCAGCGACGGCTGGGTGCCCGACGGGGCGAACAGCCAGGCGTAGACGGCGATGCCGGCCAGGAGGAGGAAGAGGGCGGGGAGCAGCCGGCGGGCCCGGCGGGCCCAGAAGGCCAGGAGCCGGATGGTGCCCCGCTGTGACCACTCCTTCAGCAGCAGGAGGGTGATGAGGAAACCGCTCAGGACGAAGAAGACGTTCACGCCGAGGATGCCCCCGGCCGCCCACCCGAAGCCGCCGTGGTCGAGCAGCACCGCGGTGATGGCGACCGCCCGGACACCGTCGAGCGCCGGCATGTAGGTGAGCTGGGTGCCGAAGCCGAACCGGGTGCCCTCCCGGGGGTCGACCGCCCCGGGCGGTGGCTGGTCCCCGACGGCCGGCTCGACGACGTTCTCCACCGGTGCCCTTTCGACCGATCCGTGACGACCGGCGAACCGGAACGGCACGGGGTTCCGCACCGCCGGCCGTTCCCGTCCGGGCCGGTGCGATCGGTGAGTGTAGCGGGTGCACCCCGGCTCAGGCCTGCGGGGCGGCGCCGTCCGCGGCGACCCGACCGTCCGCCTCCCGGCGGGCCTCTGCGGCGTACCGGCTGGCCAACTGCCGGGAGATCCCCGTGCACGCGGCGATCGCGGTGATGGTCATCCCGTCGGCCAGGCTGGCCGCCGTCATGAGCATCCGCCAGCGGTGCCGCCGGTCGGAGAACTGCTCGAGCGAGCGGCTGAGGCGCTCCCGGTGGGCCCGCCAGCCGGCGGTCCTGACCAGCTCCGCCACCCGGGTGCCCGCCTCGAGCCGGTCCGCCCACCCGCTGTACAGCTCGGCGAACTCGGTGAGCACGTCGGCGAGCGCCAGCGCCTCGTCTCGGATGGAGCGCGTGGCGTCCAGCGCCCGTTGCTCGTCGTCGTCCACCATCGTGCTCCACTCCCACGTTGCACGGTCGTCCGGCGGGGTGCCGGTGCCGGAACGGACCGTAGGTGGGGGGTGTGACGTTCCACTCCGACCGTGCCGGCACCTGCCTGCCGTGGTTGTAGTGGTGGAGCGGACTTCCGGTCAACGCAACTCGTGTTGCTACTCACTGTCAGTGACGCGATCTCACGCAGGGTCGAGAACGGCCCCGGCAACAGGTGTTTCCGCAAGGAGTGGTGCGTTGACCACGCCCGTGACCACCGGTACAACCGGACCGACGGTGCGCCCGCGGCGGGCCCGTCCGTGGCGAGCGACGTGAGGCAGGGCGGGATGACGGGAGGCGGCGAGGACCGGGTGGTGGCGGAGGTGGCGGTCGGTCCCGACGACGGCGCCGGCCGGCGGCTCCTCGGGCTGGGGCTGGTGACCGCCAGCGTCGTGGTGACGGGAGCGCTGGTCGCCTGGGGGCTGGTCGTGGCGAGCGACGCCTGGCACCCGCTCGTGCTGGTGCTCCTGACGTGGGTGCTCCTGTTCGCGGTGGTCACCGGCCGGCTGCTGTGGATCGCGGGCGGGTGGCTGCGGCGGAGGGCGTCGGCGGTCGCCGTCGTCCGGCGGGCGCGGGCAGCGCTCCCTCCGGGTCCACCGGCGCGCGGCTCCGGCTCGACGGTCGGTCGGGAAGGCGGGATTTGAACCCGCGGCCTCCTGCTCCCAAAGCAGGCGCGCTGCCAAGCTGCGCTACTTCCCGGCGGGCCCCCGGGCCCGCGTCCCCGGGCGTGGCCCGGTTCCGGGGGGTGGCACCGTGGTGACGTCCGGAGCGTACATGGTCCCGGGGACGCGGGCCGTGTCCGGGGCGGTCGGTCACCCACGCCGCCACGCCCCACCGGTTAGCGTCACGCCGTGCCGACCGTCCGCGTTGCCGTCTTCGACCTCGGGAGCAGCTCCTTCCACCTGATGGTCGTCGACGCCTCCCGCGACGGCGTCCTCGAGCCGGTGCTGCGTCGCCGGTCCTTCCTGCACCTGGGCACCGAGGTGGCCCGCACGGGC
>Ga0181519_10002838_pt1 | contig 14459 bp, 14 predicted proteins | sample PEATcosm2014_Bin_26_FD_121102 | JGI IMG/M metagenome (GOLD analysis project Ga0181519, IMG submission 121102) | Peatland microbial communities from MTU Mesocosm Facility, Houghton, MI, USA - PEATcosm2014_Bin02_10_metaG | ecosystem: Environmental > Terrestrial > Soil > Wetlands > Peat | place...
CCCTTCGCCCGGTACATCGCGAAGTCGGCGTTCTTCAGCAGTGACTCGGGAGTTGAGGACGCGCCCGACGATGTAATGCCCATGCTCGCGGTCACTCGAACCTCACCAACGCTCAAGTTCATCGGCTCCTTGATGGCGTCGAGGACTCGCGATCCGATGGCCCCGACTTCGGCGTCGCTCGCTGCGTCGCACACGATGACGAATTCGTCGCCACCGAAACGCGCGACCGTGTCGCCGGGGCGGATGGCCTTCTTGATCAGCGACGCGACGCGGATCAAAAGCTCGTCGCCGGCGGAATGACCGAGCGAGTCATTGATTTCCTTGAAGTTGTCGACGTCGAGGAACATCACGTTGATGGGCCGACGACTACGAATCGCTCGAGCGAGGCTTTGATCAAGACGGTCGGCCAGCAAGGCACGATTGGGTAGTCCCGTGAGTTCGTCGTGCATGGCCCGGTGGGCCAGTTCCTGGGTCATCTTCTTGCTCTCGGTGATGTCCAACAAGTGAGTGAAGAGATACAAGGGCGAACCGTCACCATCGCGCACGATGCTGACGTGGGTGGCCGCCCATACGACCGAGCCGTCTGGTCGCACGTAACGGCGCTCGTCAGCGTACGTCGAGTCGCCGGCGTTGATCTTCTCGGCCAGGATGTCCATCAAGGGAATCTCATCGGAGTGCGTGAACGACGCCCAGGTCTTACCCAACAACTCTTCCTTGGGTCGATCGAGTAAGTCGCAGACTGCCTGATTGATGCGAATTGGTCGTCCGTGAAGGTCGACGATGGCGGTGCCGATGGCCGACTGCTCAAAACCGGCCTCAAAGCGTAGCTCCAAACCCCGTCGCTCGCGCTCGAGTGCGGTGCGCTCGGTCTCGTCACTCAGCGTGCCCACCATCGTGATCGGCGAACCCGATTCGTCGAACTGAATCTCGGCGCGAGCTCTCGCGCAACGTTCCTCACCCCCGTCTCGCAGGATTCGGAAGTCGACGTCTAAGGGGATGCCGCGAGTCGTCGCGTCAAACCACGCGTCGCGCACGAGCGAGACGTCGTTGGGGTGGATCGCGGTAAGGAACAACGCCGTACCCGGTTCGAGCGAGGGGTCGAGGCCGAGGATGCTGTAGGTCTCGGCCGACCACGTCATGGTGGCGCGGACCACGTCGTACTGCACACCACCCACGTGGGCGATGCGCTGGGTCTCGATCAGTTGGCGCTGGCTCTCGCGAAGTTGGGCTTCACCGACGCGCTGGGCGGTCACGTCGCGGGCAATTCTCGAGACGCCGACGACTTCGCCGTTGGAGTTAATGATCGGTGACACGGTCATCTGCACGACGTAGGGTCCGCTGTCCTTGGTGAGTTGTAGCGCGTCGGCGCGCTCGGGTACACCGGTGGCGATGACCCGCTGGCGCATACGAGAGGCGTCGGCGAACTGCGCCATGGGCAAGACGGTCGCGAGCGTGGTGCCGATCACCACGTCAGCCTTGACATCAAAGAGGTGCTCGGCGGCAAAGTTCCAACTGGTGATGACGCCGTTCACGTCGGAGGCGAAGATCGCTTCACCGGAGTTCTCGACGATCGTGGCGAGAAGCAATCGTTGGTTTTCCACGTCGCGTTGGGCGGTCACGTCGACGACGACCGTGCCGACACCGATGATTTGAGAATTAACCATCACCGGGTAGTAGTTCGCTCGCCACTCGTGGGTTCGGCTCGGGTTGCTGGTCGAAGGTCCAATCACTTCGTGGTTCATGATCGGAAGCCCGCCGTCCAGCACGTGCCGAAGATTCGGCTCAATCTGATCCCAGACGGCGGGTAGCGCGTCGGCCACGAGTTGACCCGTGCGCTCTTCGACGCTCGAGAGTGTGATGGAGGCGAGCTCCTTGTTAATGAGTCGAACCCGCAAGTCGCGGTCCACGAACGCAATACCCACGGGCGCGTCGTTCAAGATCATCGTGAGGATGGCCGACGTTTCGGCGGCGTGGAGTTCGTCGGTCCCAAGGACCGCCCCGTGACGCACTTCGTCGTCGACGTCCGTCGCCGTACCGAGCCACTGGCGCACACGGCCCTGGTCGTCCACGACGGGCTGGGCGCTGACGTCGTGCCAGCGGTAGGAGCCGTCGGACCGTCGAATCCGGTACCGACAATTGAAGCGCGACGAGTCGTGGATCGCTGTCGCCCACGCCTTGCTGACTCGCGGGTAGTCGTCGGGGAACGCCAAGGTGAACCAGTCCCACGTCGCCCCGTCTGAGGGCGTCAGTCCCGAGTACAGGACGCCAAGGTCGTTGAGGAACTCGCTGACGCCTCGCGCCGACGACGTCCAGACCACCACGGGCAAGGAATCGCAGAAGGAACGAAGCTCCGCATCGTCCGCGGTGCCCGTGCCGCTGAGCGGGCGAGATTTCACGATGTTACGCCGTGCAAGACTCGGCCCGTCGCGGCAACGGCGCGTGCACGACTGAGCGGCGTTGCGTCGACGAATGTCCAGGGATCGGGCGCCAAACCGGAGATTCGTGCCCTCACCCTCATCTCACTCGCTCGAGCCCTTCGGTGATGTGTTCTCAGCGTCTCGGCTCTCCGATAACTGGCGCAGGACACGACGGGCGATTTCGGCGTGGGGAAGCAGTCGGTCGCCCACTTGGCCCTTCGCCACGCCGAGTCGATTGTTGGCCAGCGCCTTCGCGTTCAAGTGGTAGATCGGTGCTTGTTCCTCGTCGCCCTCACTGCGTGACGGTGTCAAGGAATTCGCAGGCGAGGTGGCTTGTTCTTCCGAATTGCTCACGGGGTTCCCTTGCGTTGGAGTGGCCACCAAGGTCCTGAGCGACGGTTCAGACGAGTTGACGTTAAAGTCCTTCTTCTCCGATCAACCCGGTACTCAACTCTACACCCCGTACCTGCGGGCCGGCTCGGGAGTTTTCCGTGCGCCACGCAGGTTTTGGCGGAATTTGCCGTTGTCGGTCACGCGATGGGCACGTGGCGACCCAGGTGCTTCGCACCTCGGCACGCGTGCGGGCCAGACGACTCCGCGAAGTGGCGTCGAAGTGAGGTGATGACTTACTCGGACTCGTCGCCGGCGAGAGTTCCCGCGGCGACCATTCCCAGTTCGGCGTGGGCCAGGGTCGCCTCGGTCGTTGGCGGCGGCCGCAGGCGGCCGGGCACGAAGAATGCGGCCATGGTGGCCGCGACCGCCGCAACGCAGAGTAGGGCGAAACCATGGGTGTAGCCCGCCTGTCGCGGGAGTGCGCCCGCTCGCACGCCAGAGGTGACGATGCTGCTCATCACCGCGGCGCCAATCGAACCACCGATGGTTCTGATGTTCGCGTTCATACCGCTCGCGACACCCGTCTGGTGTGGCGGCACCGCGACGACGACGAGGGCCGACATCGACGAGAACGCGAGTCCGAAGCCGACGCCTTCAATCACCATCGCGAGCAGGATCTCCCACTGGGACGCGTGCGCGAACGTGAGCAGCGCGAAGTTCGCGATGCCCACGAAGAGGCCCGCGATGAGGACCGATTTGCTGCCGTAGCGATTCGAGAGTCGGCCCGACAGCATGCCGAAGATGAACATGAACACGCTCGCTGGCAACAAGATCAAGCCCGATTTGGTGATACTGAGACCAAAGCCGTAACCGGCCGAGCGGGGAGTCTGGAGGAACTCGGGCAGGAACGCGAAGACGGCGTACATGCCCACCCCCAGTAACAAGGCCACCAAGTTCGTGGTCCACACCGCCGGTATCCGCATCATCGTCATGTCCACGATCGGGTGCGTCGAACGCGCCTCGACGAACACCCAGAGGACCGCCACCGCCACACCCGCGACCAGCAGACCAATCACCCTGGTCGACCCCCAGCCCCAGGTGGGCGCTTCGCTGATGGCGAGGATGACCGCCACGAGCCAGACCGACAAGAGGATGATGCCGGGCCAACTCAAGTTTCCCGGCGTGCGCACCTCGGACTCGGGGATCACGTAGTGGGCGGCCACGGTGCCAAAGGCCATGACGATCATGGGGATCCAGAACAACCAGTGGTAGTTGAGCGCGTCGACGATGGGTCCGGCGAGCACGATGCCGACGCCGCTGCCCGCCGCCGCGAGCGCGGCGATCACGCCAATGGCACCCAGGATCTTCTCCTTGGGGAACTCGTCACGGATCAGGCCAAAGGACAGTGGCAAGACGCCGCCGCCGATACCCTGGATAGCGCGAGCGACGATCATGAGCGAGATCGAACTGGCCACGGCGGCGAGCAGTGAACCCACGGTCAGCGCGACGAGCGTGATCACCAACATTCGTTCCTTGCCGTACATGTCACCGAGGCGTCCCATGATGGGCGTGAAGATCGCGGCCGACAAGAGGTAGGCGGTCAGGACCCAGGTGACGGTGTTCTGCGAGGTGTGCAGTCCGGCTTGGACCGTCGCGAGCACCGGAATGACCAGTGACTGCAGGAGAGCGAACCCGGCGACGGCGAGGGCGAGCACGGCGTAGGTCGCCCGGTAGGAGCGTCGGATCGTGGGTGGGGCCATGGAAGAGGTCGTCTCGGGTTCAAGGGGAGGTACTTCGAAAGGTCAGACTAGTGGCGGGGCACTCTCGTCGGCGTCGAACCCCGGGGAAACCGCTGCGCTCGAGGTGCCGCCTACGCGCCGATGAAGGCGAGGGACCTCTCCCACAAGAGCCGGGCGTTCTCGGGGTCGAGGGCCTGGCGGTCGAGTGAGTTCGAGATCGAGCGCTTGATGTAGTACTGGCCGGACTGCCAGGTCTCGCCGGGCGTGCCGCTCGCGAGCCAGATCAGGTTGTCCGCGCCCTGGTCGCTCGAGACCAGGAAGAGCCGTCGCAGAGGGGTGTGGTACACGTAGCGCATCAGGCTGTTCGTCTCGCTGGCGAAGTTGCTCGCGACATTGCCCGGGTGAAAGGCGACCGTGGAGATGCCCTGGTCGTGGTAGCGCCGGTGTAATTCGAAGGTGAACAGGATGTTCTCCAATTTGGCGTTGCCGTAGGCCACGCGTGGGGAGTAGTGCGTGGCGACCTCGAGATCGTCGACGTCAAATCGGCTGAAGACCTTGGCCGCGATGCTTGAGGTGTTCAAGACCGAGCCGCGACTGGCGATCAGGACGTCCATAAGTTCGTGGGTCAGGAGAAACGGCGCCAGATGGTTGACCTGCATCGTCTTCTCGTGACCGTCCACGGTGAGTTCGCGAGCGCCGAAGATCCCGCCCGCGTTGTTGGCGAGCACGTCGATTCGGGGCAGGTCGCGACGCAACTCGCCCGCGAGCCGGCGGACTTGGCTCAGGTCCGCGAAGTCGGCCAGGTAGAACGGCACCTTGAGTTCACTGGCGACGCGTTCGGTCTTGGACGCTGAACGTCCGACCACCACTACCGAGAAACCCCGCCCGTGCAGCGTCCGTGCCGCTTCGGCCCCGATGCCGTCACTGGCTCCCGTGATCACAATGACTCGTTGGTCCATGGTGCTTCCTTTTCATCGACGGCGAGGCCATCGCTCGGGCACGGCGGTTGCGGATTGACGCCGCGACTTAGACCGTAACGCGAGGAAGCGTCGTTCGAGCGTCGCGATCGGCCGGCTGGATCTTCCCGGTACGAGTTCCCTAGGGGGTGCGTCTCGCCGTTGTTGGGCCGGGCCCGCCTGGCGTAGTGCACATGAATCATTCGACAGGTGCAGTTTTGACCAGGTCGAAAGGTGCAGTTGCGTGATGGACTGATATCCAGACATGCGTACCGTGACTGAACATGGAGACAAATAATCGCAGGACAGCAATCGAAGGCCCCCTTCACATTGAGAGTGCCGCGTCCATTGGCGACGCCATTCGGCGTTACCGGGCCCAGGCGGGCCTCACCCAGGAGCAACTCGCGCGCCGAACGGGGATCCGTCGCGTCTACCTCTCTGAGATGGAGAGTGGTAAGGAAACCGAACAGATCAAGCGTCTGTTGACGATCTTGCACGAGCTCGGCGTGACGGTGACCTTCGAGAAGGTGGAGTGGCCCCTCGGGCGTCTGGTCAACCTGGACGAACTTCGCTCGTTGGTGCACTGAAGACCGCGGTGGGCCGACTAAGCAGGCCGCGCGAGTCGTCGCAGCGGTAGCGCACTGCGCTAAGCCACGATGGTGCCCCTGAAGGTACGTCGAAGAGCCACAGTATTAAGGTGTCGGCGTGTCGACGATCGACGATGCCTCGCGGATTGCCCATCAATTGGGTGAGGTGACCGAGGGAACGCGTCACGGGAACCGGACCTGGTTCGTCGCGGGCACGGCGTTCATGTGGGAGCGTCCCTTCACCAAGGCGGACCTCAAGCGGTTCGGCGACGAGACGGTCCCCGCCGGGCCGATCCTGGCGTTGCGCGTCGAAGACCTGGACGACAAACAGGCGGTCTTGGCGGCGCACCCGAAGTCGTTCTTCACGATCACGCACTTCGACGGCTACGCCGCGGTACTGGTCGCGTTAAAGGTCGCCACGATGCGTGAACTCAAGGAAGCGATCCTTGACGCGTGGCTGGCGAGTGCGCCGGCTCGCTTGACCCGTGGTTACGTACCGTAGCTTCGGCGACGACCGTCAGCGACCCTTCATTGCGTACGGGTGCGGCGGTGCAACGGCACTACGATCTCGCCGTCCAACACCTCTTCGATCGCGTGGCTACTGGCGACGTTCTTGTCGTCGTCGCTGGGTTGAGGAGCGCGTGAGCGTCCGAGTCCGAGGCATACGACACCGGCCGCCAGGGTCATCGTCGCGATGAAGAGCCAGAGGTGGTGGAAGTTCGTCAGTGCATGCGCCTCGCTGGTCGGCGTTCCTAGGATGACCACCAGGATCGCGATGCCCAGCGCCCCGCCGATCTGTCGGGCCGTCTGATTGACCGCACTACCGACGGCGAATCGCTCACGCTGGAGACTCGACACGGCGGCGGCGCTCAGTACCGGGAACGTCAGGCCGATGCCCAGTCCCACGATCAACGTGCCCGGCAGCCATACGGTGAGGTAGTGGGCTTGGAGGTGCACGCGCCACACGTACCAGAGGATGCCCGCGGCGAACGTCGTGAAACCCACGAGCAGCACCGGTCGAAACCCCGTTTTTGTGGCGATCTTGCCCGCGGGTCCCGACACGGCGGCGACCACCAGCGGACCGGGCGTCACCGCCAGTCCCGCGTCGAGGATCGAGTAGTGCCAGACGCTCGTGAGAAACAAGATGTTGCCGAGCAACATGGCGAAGAACCCCATGGAATACATGAAGGCCGCGGTGTTGGCGAGGCGGAACGAGCGAGCTCTAAAGAGCGTGAGGTCGAGTACCGGCTGCTCGTGGCGACTCGAGCGGTACACGAACAGTGCGAGCAGTGCCCCCGCCGCGACGAACCCCACGATCACCCAGGGACTCGACCAACCCCAACTGGGACCTTCGGAGATCGCCAGCACGAGCGACGCGAGCCCGACGCTCAGGATCACCGCACCCGGGTAGTCCGGTGCGGAGGTCGCCTGCGCGGTCGGCCCACTGACCAGTACCCTGCGACCCACCACGTAGGCGAGCGCGCCAACGGGAAGGTTGACAAAGAACACCGCCCGCCAACCGAGGCCCGTGACGAGCGCGGCGCCGAACGACGGCCCGGTGGCGACCGCGAGTGCGCCGATGCCACCCCAGAGGGCCACCATTTGCGACCGCCGCTCGAGTGGGTAGGCCGCGAGCAAGAGTCCGAGGGACGCCGGCAACATCATCGCGGCCCCGACCCCTTGGACAACTCGTCCGCCGATGAGGAGCGCCACCGAAGGTGCGACGCCGCAGAAGAGCGAGCCGGCGCAGAACACCAGCAGTCCGGCGAAGAAGACCTTACGAGCGCCCAGTCGGTCGGCGGTGCGACCAGCGATCACGAGCAGTGAGCCAAAGACGATGCTGTATCCCGTGATGATCCAGGCCAAACTGGCGCGGGCGTCGTGCGAGAACGCGCGTTCGAGCGCCGGGAACGCCACGTTAACGATCGACAAGTCGAGCGAACCCATGAACGCCCCGAGTGCGGTCACGAGGAAGATCGCCCGGCGACGAGAGTCGGTGAGCGACGCGGTGGCGGGAATCTGGCCAGTCAGTTTTGTCATGGAATGCACCATACCGCCTTGCGTTCTATGATGCAACTAACTAGACTGAACTTATGGAACGCAAGAGTTTCGCCGACATGGACTGTTCGGTCGCCCAATGCCTGGAAGTCATTGGCGAGTGGTGGACGATGCTCGTCGTGCGCGACTGTTTCATGGGCGTAACCAGGTTTGAGGACTTTCAACGGCGACTGGGAATCTCACGCAACATCCTCAACTCGCGTCTGTCGACGCTGGTCGACGCGGGGATCCTTACGCGAGTGCCCTACTCGGTGCACCCGCCGCGCGACGATTACAAGTTGACGGCCAAGGGCCGCGACCTGTGGCCGGTGCTCACCGCGATGCGTCAATGGGGCGATCAGTACGCGGCTCCCGAAGGACCACCGGTCACGATTACCCACTCGGCGTGCGGCAAAATGGCTCACGCGGTCATGGTCTGTGATCACTGCGGTAAACGGCTTGATCCACGGGACGTGCGGCTCGACGTCAAGAGGAGTCGCAGCCAGCGACACGTCGCCCCACGACCGTAAGCAGAATCGTCAGGTAAAGCAACGAGGACGCTACAAGTCCTCGATGACCGCGGCGTAGCGAGGCTTGAGTTGATCGAAGCGAGCGTCGAAATCGAATGGTTCCGAAGCGAGTGTCGCGGCCAAGAGTTCCAAGTGCGTGTGCCAACCTGGGCCCACACCATTGACCTCGTCACGCGAAAGGTTCCAGTGGTGCAGCGTAAGATCGGTCCCGGTGGTCGTCTCTTCCAGTTCGAATCGGACCATGGACGTGTGCGAACCTTCGCGCCACGAATATTCGATGGTGCGCGGGGGGTCGAAGGTCGAGATGTCACCGTCGCTACGGTCGCTCGGGCCCCATCGGTAGTGAACGGCGCCGCCCAGCCGTGGCTCGAGAGTCATTTCGTCGGTCATCATCCAGGTGGCGACCTGCTCGTGATTCGTGATCGCGTCCCACACGCGTGGGCGAGGCGTGTCGAGGGAGCGAACGTAGCGGACGGACCAGGCTTCGCCGTCTCTCGTGACCTCGCCAAGTACGTCGGTCTTGATCGTGGTCATCAAACCTCCCACAAACTCGCTTCCAGCTGGACGCCAACTGCTTTGAAACGCCGTCGATGACCAACTCGGCGAGGGTTCGCCGTGGTCGCGTCCCAACTGCTGGCAGCGTACGCCACGCGACAATCCCTGTCGAGCACGATTTGCGATTCGCTCGTGGGGTGGAACCCGCGAGTCGCGACTTTCGGGTTTCAATGACGCCAATCGGTCGTGATCGCCTTTGTTTTCGTCTTCTATCAGGCATTTCTGGTCAGTATCCGTCGCAGTCAGGTGAAAAGGGAATCCCCGTGGCGGTGCCCGGCACCGACCGCGCTTGTATCGTCGTGGAGACAGCACTATCCAGGGCTTCGTAGGAAAGTGAGAACGAATGGCGAGATTCGTTTCGAGACTTCAGGCAAAATCGTTCCAGTTGGCTGTTGCGTCGGTGCTCGTGGGCGGTCTTGTTGTCGCGGGTGTGGGTGGAGCGAGCGCGTCGTCAGGTCACAGCGCGAAGACGGTGGTCCTCTCGGCGCAGTCCACTTCGAGCTTCGGCACAATCCTCGTGAGCGGTGACACGCTCTACGCCCTCACTCCGAGCCACACCGCCTGCACGGCAGCGTGTTTACAGTTCTGGCCCGCGCTCACGTTGCCCAAGGGCGCGAAGTCGGCCACGGCGGGCAAGGGCGTGTCCGCAGCCAAAATCGGTGCCGTCAATCGCGCCGGTGGCTTGCGCCAAGTCACCTACGCCGGCAAGGCCCTCTACTACTTCTCCGGTGACACGAAGCCGGGCCAAGTCAAGGGGAACGTCACCGATACGTGGGGAAAGTGGTACCCCGTCGTTCTCTCTACGAAGGGAACGGGATCGGGTGGCGCGACCACCACCACGTCTACCACGACGACCACGACCAAGGGATCGGGCGGCGCGACGACGACCACGACGAGCCCCGGGGGTGGAGGAGTGGGCTTCTGATGCGACCAGCGTCGACGGTGGGGAAACCATGACGCTCTTCGTATCGGAATCACGTTCGCGCGAGGTCGTAGCGGCTGACCTGCCGGTCGTCGCCCCCACGAAAGGAATCTCGAACCGGTGGAGTCGGACCTTGTATCTGCCGGCGTTTGGCGTGGTGGGCGTCGCGGTCACGCTCATCGGCATCGGTTGGGCGAGCCAGTGGGGCGGCTCGAGTTTCTCCCAGTCCATGTCGAGTCTGCGAGTGGTCGTGGTAGGCCCCGTGACGCTCCTGGTCTTGGCGTTGTTCCTCGTGATCGAGCGCCTTCGCCCCGCCCAGCGTCGTTCGATGTTCGCGAGGGGCTACCGACAGGACGCTCTCTACACGGCCCTGAATGCAACGTTGGTGGTCCCGTTGGGTACGGCGCTCGCGCTCTCGTTCGCCGAAGTCGCGCGACGCACCGCACCCTGGGTGGTGGTGCCTCGAACGAGCGTCATACCCAAGTGGGCGGTGATTGGTCTCATCATGGTGGCCATGGATGGCTGCAACTGGCTCGCTCACCTGGCCAACCACCGCGTGCGAGTGCTGTGGCGCTTTCACGAGTTGCACCATTCACAAGAGGACATGAGTGTGCTCACGGTCTTTCGCACGCACCCCCTGATACACGTGTCCTACCTCATTGCCTTGGTGCCCGGCATCATCTTGCTCGCGAACGGCGCGGTACCTACCACGATGCTCGTGCTCTACGCGGCGGTGGTGGCGTTCGAGCACTCCAACACCAATTGCGGATTCGGCCCTCTCGAGCGGGTGTTCGTGAGTCCGAACTACCACCGCATTCATCACCGTCTCGAAGGTCGCCAAGACGTCAACCTTGGTTTTGCGCTGACCATCTGGGACCAGCTGTTCCACCGAGCCGTGTTCCCGAGCGCCGACACGATCCGGATGGACACGGGACTACCGGGCCGTCCGCTCGCGGTCGAACAGGCTGATGCGAGGCCACACCACCTTCGAGTGTTCCTGGCGCAGTTGGTTGGACCCTTTCGGCCGTTGGGTAAAGCGAGTCCGACGACGTTCGTCGACGGCGTGGCGCGTGGTGGCTCACCGACCGCGCACGGGGATGGCGCGGGGTGACCAGCCGACTGGCGCCACCCGTTCGAGCCTCGCGCGTCGTGCGGGCGACGATTGCGATGGGTCACCCGCAGTTCCTGCGCGACCTCGTGCTGGTCGTCGTGCGAGGGGTGCTCGCGTGGATCTTCATCTACTACGGGGCCGGTAAGTTGTTCGGCTCCTTTCACGGTCCCGGCATTCATAAAACGGCGATCTTCTTCTCGACCGTGGCGCACCTGCACCCCGGGGGACTGTTCGCGGTCGTCGGGGGCGTGTTGGAATTGGGCAGCGGCCTGGTGTTGATCGTCGGGCTCGGGACTCGGCTCGCCGGTCTCGCGTTGGTGGGTGACATGATCATGGCAATGATCACCGTTACGTGGTCCCACGGCATCAATTCGCAGTCGCTCAACCCGGGCTACGAGCTCAATCTGGCGCTCGCGGCGCTCGCGTTGGTGCTGGTGGTGATGGGCTCGGGGCGGTTCAGTCTCGACGCTCTCGTCGCACGCCGTTTCGCCGCGGGTCCTCGCGAGTTCGAACCCGGCGACCTCGACGACGTCTCCGAGTGAGCAGCGGGACGTCGTGACCGGGTGTCAGACCTGCTGGAGAAAGTCGACCTCAATGGTCGGTGACGTGCCTGCGGTTCGACCGGGCGCATTCTGGTAGGTCCAGTACATGTTGGTGTGCGAGATCACCTTGTCGGGGGTGGGTGCTCCCCACTCGGTGGCGTCGTCCGTCGTGTGGGCGTCACTCACCAGCAGCGCGTCGTAACCGCGTACGAAGGCTCCGTGAAGCGTTGATCGGATGCAGGCGTCGGTCTGCGCGCCCGTCACCACCAGTCGGCCGACACCGAGTCCAGCGAGCACCTCTTCGAGTTCGGTCTCTTCGAAGGAGTCGCCGTAGTGCTTTTCGACCAACGGCTCTGTGGGTTCGGGGTGCAACTCGCTCGCGAGGCGCCACCGGTCGCTGCCTCGTACCAGGCCGTCGTCGGAATGCTGGATCCAGATCAGGGGGACGTGCTCGGCGCGCGCCTTGTCGACGAGCACGTTGATGTTGGCGATGACCGCGTCACGCTGGTAGGCCTGTTCGACAACACCCTCTTGGACGTCGATGATCAGCAGCGCAGTGTTGGGACGGTCCTTCAGTGTGGTCACAGTGGTCTCCTGCCTTTCGTCGTTGGCTGGCTTCTTGAATGCCGATGGTACCCTCCGATACGAACCATCGCTCGAGGAGGCTCGTGTCCAGTACCCGTCGCGGTCACGACGACGTCTTCGGACGGGCGTTGCTCGACTGGGTCAACGGCGGCACGACCGTGGAGGTGCTCGAACGGGCCGATGGCTTTGCCCAGCTCGGTGCGGGGCCCGACGTGTACTTGGCGCGATTCGCTCACTGGCCCGCCGCCGAGCGCCAGGCGATTCGTACCGTGCGCGGACGCGTCCTGGACGTGGGTTGTGGTGCCGGACGAGTGGCGCTCGAACTCCAGGGTCGCGGAATCGAGGTCGTGGGCCTGGACACGTCGCCCCGGGCGGTTCGCGCGGCCCGGCTTCGAGGAGTGCGACACGTCTGGCGCGCGCCACTCGAGGGCCTGGGTCGTCGGCTCGGCGCCTTCGACACCTTCGTGCTCTACGGCAACAACTTCGGGATCTTCGGCACGCCACGCCGGGCGCGGGCCACGTTAAGAGCGCTCGCGCTCGCGACGAGACCCGACGCGCGTATCGTCGTCGAGAGCACCAGCGCCTACTTCGGCGGGGCCCCGGGTTTCGATCGTTCCTACTACCGGCTCAATCGGTCGCGACAAATCGCCCCGGGACAGGGACGCTTCCGCTTTCGCTACGAGGATCTGCGTGGCGAGTGGTTCAACTGGCTCTACGTGAGTCCGCGCGAGATGCGCGAGGTGTTGGTGGGAACCGGTTGGCGCCAACGTCAGGTGTTCAGTGCCGGCGTGAGCGAACCCTACGTGGCGGTGCTGGAGAAATCGACCTGAAAACTCTGGTGCCCGCGTGCTTCATGGTGGCGCGGCGGCCGGGTTCTGGGCATCACGAAAGGTCCGAGGTCGTTCGGTCACGATAAAACACCAGCTCGGGGTCCCCCTCGTCGATGCCGCCGAGCGTTCCGCTGAATCGCCAACCACAGCTACCCAGTAGCGCGCGCATCACGGCGTGCGATTCGTTGGTCGACGTGAAGATTCGAGACGTGGAGGAGAGCGCCACGCACCGGTCGACGAGGAATGCGCCGATTCCTCGACGGCGCGCGCTGGCGCGTACCGCGATGAGTTCAATGAAGTCACGACCGAAGAAGGCGCCCGGGAGGAGGACGACGAAGCCGAGTAGCGCCCCGTGCTCCTCGTAGATCAGCACGTGACCCTGCAGTAGTCGAGAACTGAGCAGGGAGCGACGAGCGTGTCCCACTGGCGCCGCCTCGTCGAGATCCAGCACTCCCGCGAGATCGGCCGCGCCCGCTCGGCGTAGTGAGCCTTGCGCGCTTTCCATTGCCAAAGTATGACCGACGCGAACCCGAAGGCCGACGGTCGCCGTTGTAAGCCCGCTCGAGTTCTCGTTGCACCGTATTAATAGGGTTTCAATTGATCGAAGGCGCCTGGCCCGTTCTCACTGTCGATGATCAGTTCGAGAGGCGCACGGTGAGGGCGATGTCGATGCGATCACCGACTTCGAGGCGCTCTTGCGTGCGCACCGCCGCCTTGAGTGGCACGAGGTACGCGCCGTCCTTCGGAAACAGCGACGTCTCGAACTCGGTAGCACCAATCTCGACGTGGACCGGTATGACGCCCCAACCGTAGGTGGCGAGCGCTGACACGGCGTGAATCTCCGCACTTTCCTCGTCGGGTACGGTGACGAAGTAATACGGCGCCGGCCCACGCCACTCCCAGATCGTTCCCGCGAAGCGAAGCTGCATCTTCGAAACGTAGCAAGTGCCGGCGGGGCTACATTGGGACCATGCCTGTCCTTGGGGAGTACGAGCCGAGTCCCGCCGAGTGGGTCCGCAATCAAGTGTCCCAGTACGAAGAGTCCAAGGGCGCGCGGGCGAACACACTACGCGACACGGGCCTGCCGATCATCATCGTGACCACTCGAGGAAACCGCAGTGGGCGGGTACGCAAGACGCCGCTCATGCGCGTGTGGCACGACGGCGCCTACGCGCTCGTGGCGTCCAAGGGCGGCGCGCCCAGCCATCCAGTGTGGTACTTCAACTTGTTGGCGCATCCCGACGAGGTGGCGATCCAGGACGGACCCGAACCTTTCGACGTCGTCGTGCGCCAAGTAAGCGGCATCGAGCGCCAG
>Ga0181519_10002840_pt1 | contig 14452 bp, 14 predicted proteins | sample PEATcosm2014_Bin_26_FD_121102 | JGI IMG/M metagenome (GOLD analysis project Ga0181519, IMG submission 121102) | Peatland microbial communities from MTU Mesocosm Facility, Houghton, MI, USA - PEATcosm2014_Bin02_10_metaG | ecosystem: Environmental > Terrestrial > Soil > Wetlands > Peat | place...
CGGTGGGATGTATTTCGGAATCAGTTATCGTAAAAGCAATTGAGCAGCAGCGCCTCCATCCCGCGCATGCCGTTATGGTTAAGGATCTTATGGAACCGGGTTTTCCTACGGTTCCCCCGGATATGGATGTCGAAACCGTCGTAAATATTCTCCAGCAGAACCACGCTGTGCTGGTAACCGAGGGCCGGATTGTCCGGGGTGTGATTACCAAGCACGACCTGATCACGCTGATTGTCTGATCTGAATCATAATCGGTTACGAAAACCTGATTCCTGCATAATATATCTCTTTTTTAAAAAAATCCCTGAAAATCATCGAAATGTTTATAAATTATTATAATGGAGAATTTGTTGTTGTGGCCTATGCCACACCAGAAGTGTGTTTTAAATGGCTGATGAAGCAAAATCGAATGAGATCAATAGTATGACTGTGATCGGAATCGGTGTTGTATTGTTCATTGTAATTATCGGGGTATGGTATCTCGTTATAAAATAAATCCGGCATACGTCATAAAATAATTATTTTTCTGTTTTTTTCAGAGTTTTGAAACAAGATCCCGCAGGACGGCAGCTGGATCAGGTGATTTTACCACGCTTGAGGCCAGGAGCACGCCATCGGTTCCCAGATCAACAGCAATCTTCACGCATTCGCCGCTCTGAATCCCGGCGCCGGTAAGTACTTTCACCTTTGGATTCACCGCGTGAACCGCCGCGACTGAACGTTTAATTATTTCCGGGTTCGCTTTTGAAACCGAAATGCCACTGCCAATCAGTTCCGGAGGTTCTATGGCAACATATTCCGGGCCGAGCGCTGCAGCCCCGGCGCTGGTGATCTCGTTGTTAGAACACACAACTGCCACCATTTTATGGGACTGGAGAGCCCTGATTGATAATTCGATCTCGGCAAGCGTAAGGCGCCGCTCGGAGTGATTGACCAGTGAACCGGCTGCCCCGGCAAGCTTAAGCGCCTCGACCGGGATATGACCGGTGCGAGCGCCGGGCTCATAACCGTCCACGTGCTGGGCGTACACCGGAATCGCAAAATGGTGGCAGAGTGGGTGAAGATCGATATAACCGGGTGCGACACCAATGGTAGCGCCCGTCTCCCGGGCAACCAGCTGTGCGGCGGTAGCAATCATATGGGCCCGGTTACCCATACCTTCCTTGAATGTTTTGAGGTTTACCAGGATCAGTGGCGATGTCATTTGTGTTTTACTCCTCGTTTATGAGGTGTTTGCCCCCGGCGACATTCAACCTTTCGCTTCCGGAAATGTGCGGGTACTCTTCTTTGAGACCCCGGGTATAGTGACCTGAAGAGATTCCGCCGAGCGCTATCGCTTTTACCCGTTCTCTCAAAAGTGTATACTGGCTGTCAGTACTGCCGGTACCCTGTGCAGCAAGTGCAATGGCGTCCCGGTATATCTTCGTTATCTCCTCTGCATACGCCGGTGTCCGTCCCCGGGCATCAATTACCAGACCATCGATACCCATCTTTACCAGGGCCGGGACTGCATCCACAAGGCATGTTTCAGCGGCATTAAAAACATGCCCCCGGCATGCAGCATCCATCCGCACTGGCAGGAGATGACCTGTTTCATCCCGGATCCCGTAAAACAGGGAGCTGTCACAGGAACCCTTTTTGCAGATATCAGAAACGGAAAGAAGACAGTCCTCGGTGACCATCGCTTCAAGGTTTCCCTGTGCAAAAACGGCAAGTTCCGTTCCCGGTGAGCGTGCAGAGCGAACAAGCATCCCAACATCATCGGCAGACAATTCCGGGGAAAGCAGAAGCGTTTCAAAAGGCATCCTTTTCAGGGTCCGGACCGTCTCCGCATTAAAAACGTTAAGGCCGCCTGCGCCGGAAAGCGCAATGCCCGGTGCGGTATCGATTACTGCTAATGCAGCTCCCGGGTTTTCCACCATACAAGCACGAAGACCAGCTGTATAAAGCCGGGGCAACATCGACCGGATTGCTGTTATTTCTGTCTTTCTTGTTATCCGTGGTAGTTTCAAGATGAGGTGTGCATTGTGTTTTTTGCAGACTTCAAGGGCAGTACGAATGGCCTCTTCAGCACTGGTATTGGCTGCACCGTGCTTATTTTCACCGACATTTAACCCCGGTGGTTCGAAACAGATTGTCCCTGCCTTGGCACGGGCACCTGCCTCCACGGATTCAAGCGAATCAGTAAACAGAATAATTTTTATGGTCCGGCCAGATTGTTCAGCAGTCTGATGCTGATAATGTGCACAATATTTGTTGAGGTTCTCTCCTGCGGTGCTTACACTCTCCGGTAGAGGGCGGTAGGATGCTACCAGGATCTTTTCAGCGAGATTGAAAAAGTCCCGCCGCAGCCGGTTGATCTCCCGCACCGGGGCAAAGAGGGTGCCATCATAGTCAAGCGTGAGGCTGGAAATACTAAAGGGAGTCCCCCCGGCTTTGTCCAGCTGTGCACCAAGCAGATCTTTTGTGAGTGGGCTTGTACGGGCTGGTTCAAGCTGGAGTCCTTCGGTCATTTCAACCGAAACCGGCTCCCTGCCGGGAGGATTGAGCGTTCCCGATAGCGTGAGGAGTCCTTCCGGTGTGACTCGGGCGACCATATCGACCGGTACCAAGTGACGAAGGCCGGGATCCGGGCGATTTATAATCTGACGGGATCGGCTCGCAAGACCGACTGATGCCGTAAGGAAAGTCAGTGAACCTTTCTCTACGTTACGGGGAACAGCAAGTTCGATACCATCCGCCTTCACACAGGGTTTGGTATTAAGGGAAAACCCCCACGCCGCTTCCGGATTTTCCGGGTGAGAAAAGAGGAGTCCATCTCCGGTATGGATATCGATAGGTTTATCGGGGTGCACTGTCACGATTCCTGTTTTACGATCGTACCGTGATACGGTTCCGATAAACAGTCCGCGGTTATCAGGCCGATCCCTGCTCATGAGCTTTCCTTTGCTGTCACCAAAGAGGTAACCCCGGGTGAATCCCCGGTTAAATGCAAGGAAAAGGTCACGGGTTGCCGTTTTATCAGGTACAAACACACCAGCCGCAGCTGCATCAAGGGCCCGCCGGTATGTGGAAACAACGATAGATACGTACTCCGCAGACTTCATCCTACCCTCGATCTTCAGCGATTTGACCGGTGCATCGATGAGCCGGGGGATGTCCTGATAGGTGCAGAGGTCTTTTGGTGAAAGGAGATAGGGCCCTGAAACCGGTACATCCTGAAGATTGGTAGGACGGCCATACCGGTCTATCCCTGCGGTAACTACGGAATATTTTTTCCGGCACGGCTGGGCACACATGCCCCGGTTACCACTTCTTCCTCCAATAACCGAGGAGAGCAGGCATTGGCCGGAGTAACTATAACAGAGAGCCCCGTGTGCAAAGATTTCAAGGCCTACACCGGTATCCGCTGTTTCCTGTGCAATTGAATCAACTTCGGAAAGCGGGAGCTCCCGGGCAAGTACTACCCGTGAGAAACCCAGGCTTTGCGCCCAACGGACACCCTCCGCATTATGAATGGTGAGCTGGGTTGAAGCGTGGAGGGTAAGTCCAGGTACTATCTTGTGTGCAAGAGCGGCGACGCCAACATCCTGCACAAGCACTGCATCAACTCCTATTGAATACAGATTGACCAGATATTCCATCGCACCGGGAAGTTCCTTGTCATGAACCAGTGTATTAACGGTAACATACACCCGCACGCCCCGGGCATGGGCATACATCACTGCCTCTTCGATCTCGTTATTGGAAAAATTTGGGGCAAACTTACGTGCACCAAACTGTTTACCACTCAGGTAGACTGCATCAGCGCCGGCATTGACCGCTGCTAAAAATGCCTCAGGGGATCCAGCTGGAGCAAGCAGTTCGGGGATTTTCTTCGGATGAACATGCACGGTTTTTGCCATAGTATTTTCTCTTCACCTCATGAAGAAGTGTATCACGCCGAGTGTAGCAAAGGTCGTTGCCACGGCAGCGACCCAATACCCGGCCATAGTGATCGCAAACGACCGCCCTTTATGCCAGCCGAACAGCCATGAAGCCGGGGCACAGAGGTAAACGCCAATAATTATCTCAATGGGAAACAGGCCGAGGATGCCGTACCGGTCAAATAATTTAGAGCGATGTACCATCTTCCTTGTCCAATCGAGAAAGCCTGATACGCGTCCGGATGCTGTACCAATGGCATCGAGCATACCAAAAATGCCAAGAAATATCCCGGCCTCAATACTTGTAGCTGCTAAAAGTGCGTAGAGGGGAGGCAGGCCAAGGGCAATGCCTATCGGTATCGATCCGTATTCGATAAGAAACGCGCTTGCGATTTGGGCACAGACCGCGCTCAAAGAAAAGGTGAGTGTATATGCACCAACGAGAGGCAGGATAAATGCAAAGAGGATGCACCACCCGACTGCCTTGCATGCAGTTTGGAGCGTTGTTAGTTCTGCCGCATGTTCCATATCCAGCAAAATTGGTTCAACCCGTGAAGGGATAAACCGGTACCCCAGAGAAAAATCCGTTCGAAAAGAATCTTTAGTAGAGCACATCTTTTTGAGAGCGGCCGGCCAATTTCAAGGTAACATGCAGATCATTGCCTGCTTAACCGATCCCAGTCAGGCTGCTGATGCACAGAAGCAGGGAGCAGACATCATCGAGCTCCGCCTTGACCTTATGGAAGGAAATCCGGTAGATCTTGTGCGGCAGTGCAAAGCACTATCAAATCTCCCGGTGATTGCCACGCTCCGCTCTGCAATGGAAGGAGGCAGGTACTTCGGGAACCCGGATGAATGGGAAAAGAAGATCACGCCAGTGATTCCCCTTGTTGATTATGTCGACATCGAGCAGCAGTTTGCCCGGGGGGCAGTGCTGGTTAAAGCCGCCGAGAGAACGATCATTGCCTCACATCACGAGAGCCAGATGGTGCCGCTCCATGTCCTTTTCGTGCTTGAACAGGAACTGCGGGCATATGGTGATATTCCCAAGATCATCGTCACTCCAACTAACGAGGACGATGTTATTGACCTGATTGCATTCACCAGGGCAGCGAAAAAACCCATCTGTACCGGGGTAATGGGTACAACCTTCCGGTATGCCCGTGCCATTCTCCCGCTCTTTGGTTCGGATTATGCTTACTGTCATACGGGTACCCCGACCGCACCCGGGCAGTACTCTGTCACGGAGTTTATAACGTTAATAAATCTGCTCTCTTCCTGAAACCGCAGGTGTAATGTTCCGGGGGTTCAGGCTCGTTTATAATTGTTTACCGAAATTCCACGTCGTTAAGATTTTCCGATAAAACGTTAACGCATCAGAACCTTTGGTTGATTATTTTAAAAAGAGGCGTGGGTAGTTCCCTTCGGATCTTTATGGGGCCCACTTCACCGGTATACGATGACCTGTCTGGGGAACTTTTCCTTCGATATTCTCCGCAATTAATCGTTCAGGAAAAGAGGACTGGCTGATAGTATTATACATTGCATAACTGACCGGACTGTAATAACGCCGGAGGCCATCGTTGCGGTTTACCACAAGCGTTTCTTTATCGATATCGTATCCCAGTTCCTGGATCTGATTGGATAAGCGGTGGTGCCAGACTAAAGTCATTTTTTTTACCTCGTATAGGATCGGATTGTTCAAATCCTCACTCTGGTTAACCGACAGGAAATAAAAACCTGCTGAAATAATTCAACTGAAACACCTGGTTATTATCGGTATTTCTTCTGTTCGAGTACTGCATCTACCAGGACAAGTGCGAGCATCGCCTCTGCCACCGGAAGTATACGGGGCACAATACAGGGATCGTGTCGTCCGCTAACATTGATCTCAACAACGTTACCGCGGATGTCCCTTGTTGTCTGGGTTTTTGCAATGGATGGGGTCGGTTTGACAGCAATGCACACAACAATATTCTGGCCTGATGAGATCCCGCCGAGAATGCCCCCGGCGTGGTTGGATGCAAAACCTGTTTTTGTCATATGATCGTTGTTTTCGCTCCCGAACCGTCCGGCAACGACAAACCCGTCACCGATCTCCACGCCTTTAACAGATCCGATCCCCATCATTGCACCGGCAATCGCGGCGTCAAGTTTTCCGAAAACCGGATCCCCCAGTCCCACCGGGCAGCCTGTTGCTACAATCTTCACAATCCCGCCGACAGAATCCCCGGTATTTTTTGCTGCAAGGATTTCCTGTTCAATCTCCAGCATGGTGGTTTTACCATGCACGGAGACGATCTGGCCGGAGATCGCAATACCGAAACTGGACAGGTATTTCAATGCGACAGCACCGGCTGCTACCCGTCCTACGGTTTCCCGGCCCGAACTCCGTCCACCTCCCCGGTAATCCCGGATCCCGTATTTTTCCTGGTAGGTGAAATCAGCATGGCCTGGCCGGAATTTTTCCTTGATTGCCTCGTAATCGCCTGAGTGCATGTCCTGGTTCCTGACCAGTAATGCAATGGGAGCCCCCGTTGTCATGCCCTCAAAAACGCCTGATAGGATTTCGACCGAGTCGGTCTCGTTGCGTACCGATGCAAGGGGTGAAGCACCTGGCCGGCGCCGGTCGAGCAGGGGCTGTATATCTGCGGTCGATAATGCAAGCTGTGCCGGGCATCCGTCGATGACTGCCCCCACGGCCGGACCGTGGCTTTCTCCAAATGTAGTAACTGCAAAATTCCTGCCAAAAGTATTCATGCCAGAATCTCCCGAATAACGGTCTCGGGAACGTCGATGCCAAAGAAGAGCCGGAACTGTTCCCTTGCCTGATGGATAAAAACTTCAGTACCCGTGATAGTTGTACAACCCGCCTTTCGTGCGGCTGCTATGAGCGGCGTGACCGGAGGTGTGTACACAAGATCAAATACGGTCATCTCCTTTTTGAGCTGATCGTCACGGAGAGGACTTGACGTATCCGGCTGCATGCCAAGAGGTGTGGCATTTACCACAAAATCCGGATTTATCCCGTCAAATGCGTCCCATGCTCTCCAGTGGCAACCGAACCGTTCAGCGAGCGCACATGCTTTTTCCGGTGTCCGGTTCAGGATCGTGACGTCCATATCCAGATCCAGCAGTGCGTAGGCTGCAGCCGCAGCAACCCCGCCTGCACCGAGTAGCACAGCTCGGGAACCGGAGTGGTTTTCGAGTGGTTTTCGTATTCCCAGCCAGTCTGTGTTGCTACCGTATGTCGTTCCACAGGCAAAAACAACCGTGTTCACCGCCCCTATCTGCTGTCCTGCAGCATCGATCTCGTCAAGGAATGCCATGACCTCCTGTTTAAAGGGGATGGTAATGGAGAGTCCTTTAGCATCGATCTCTCTTGCTCTTTCCATTATAGTCCGTATTGATGTGTCCCAGAAGCGGGTATAATGACAATTGAGCCGGTAGCGCTCGAACAGTCTGTTGAAAAGCAAAGGGCTTTTGCTGTGTCCGCAGGGCCAACCGGCAACGCCGAGAAACCGGGTCAGGGGGTCACAGGGGGGCCCTACCAGCAGGGATTTTAGCTGCTCCTGTTCATGAGCCGGGAGAGGACTCGCCGCAAACCACCGGAAAGCTGATTTTCGATCTACGACAGAAATGGTACCTTTTTCCAAGAAGCAAAGGATCTGGTCCGCGGCCTGTTCTGTCGATGTCCGGCTGGTATCAACGCAAAAGTCGGCAGCGGCAGCATAGTTGCATTGCCTGCGAGTGATTACTGCTGCGATCTCTTCCTTGGGAGGAAGGCTTGTGAGGGGAGGCCGGGGGGCACGTGCAAGCCGGCGCCCGATAGTTGCAAGATCAGCAGTCAGCAGGACACACACGCTTGTTGCACGGAGCTGTTCCATATTTGACTGGTCCATCACGACACCGCCTCCGGTACTGACGATGCAGTCTGATACGGGGAGCCCGGCAATGACCTCACGTTCAAGGATCCGGAACCGTTCCTCGCCCTCATCCTGGAAGATCTCGGGGATTGTCCGGCCACTCTTTTTTTCAATTAAAGCATCGGTATCAACAAACGCCACTTCAAGTCGCCTGGCAAGAACCGTTCCGATGGCCGTTTTACCGGTACCCCGGTAACCGAACAAAACGATCCGTTTCATTCCATCACCCCGGAAAGAGCAGTCCAGAACGCCGGGAATGACTTATTGACACATTCCGCTCCGGTGATCGACACACCACCCACGCCAAGGCCGAGTATGGCAAAGCTCATCGCTGTCCGGTGGTCGTTTGCCGGGTCGATGGTACCGCCGTGGAGCGGAGCCGGCCTGATGATAATCCGGTCTTCATCGGTATCTGCTAAAGCCCCGAGCTGCCGAAGGCGTTCGGTAGTAACAGAAAGACGGTCACTTTCTTTGTATTTCAGGTGGCCAATGCCCGTTATTACGGTAGGCGTCTTTGCCATTGCCGCCACCATACAGAGTGTCTGGACGGTATCGGGAGCCGAGGACATATCAATGGTGATGCCGGAGAGGATTCCTTCATGTTTTACCGTGACACTGTCCTGTGTCCAGGTCACATGACAGCCCATTTTTGTAATTGCACCAAGGAAAAGCTGGTCTCCCTGTACTGAATCCGGGTTGAGACCGGTAACCGTTACTTTTCCACCGCAGATCGCTGCAAGAGCAAAGAAGTACGAAGCTGAGGAATAGTCTCCTTCGATGACATAAGTGTGGCCAATATAATGATCCTGATTACTGACTTTGAAAAGCCGGTATTCTTCCCGTTTGACGTTTGCCCCAAAATCGGTCATAACGCCTGTAGTGATGTCAAGGTAAGATTGCGATGCAGGTGTTCCGGTTATGGTAAGTGTCACCGGGTTGAGTGCATACGGTGCAGCCATCATCACCGAGGAAGCAAACTGGCTGCTCACTGACCCGTCTATTGACGTGCTCCCACCATCGAGCCTGCCACCAATAGTAAGGGGAGGAAAACCCGGTTTTTTCTTAAATATGACCTTTGCTCCAAGGAGGGATAATGTATCGGTGAGGGGGCCAACCGGCCGTTCCTGCATTCTGGCACTTCCGGTAAGAGTAACCGGGTGATCTGCAAGCAGTACCGAGGAGGAAAGAAGCCGCAGGGATGTGCCTGAGTTGTCAAGATCGAGCACAGTACCAGGTGGACAGGAAAATCTCCCGTCACATCCTTCAATGGTGACGCTCCGTTCCCCGGTACCGATAGTGACACCAAGTCGGGCAAGTGCTGCAATGGTAAGGTTTGTATCATCGGCCAGGAGCGGGTTGACGATCGTACTTGTACCCCTCGCAAGTGCTGCTGCGATGAGGGCACGGTGGGTGTAACTCTTTGACGGCGGGGCAGCAACAGTAAGATCGATATCGCGCCGCTGTGGAAGGGTTACGATCATATGGGAACCTCAATTTTTGGATAACATCCCAGATTCCTTATGGTGGTAATCTCCCTGAGTTCGCGGAGTGCCTCGTCAGTACACTCATTTACCGCGTAATCGAGGAAAAAGACATATTTTCCTATCCCCTTTTTAGAGGGGCGTGATTCGATTCTGGTAAGGTTGATTTTCCTTCTTGCAAAAACCCCAAGAAGATCATACAGCAACCCCGCGCGGTCTGTGTCCGGATCAATAAGGAGGCTGCATTTGCCAGACCGGGTGTCAGCACAAGCGACCGTGGCAATCCGCACAAAACGGGTTGTATTCCCCGGGTTGTTCTCGATATGTTCTACGAGAATGGGCAGTTTATAGATGGCTGCTGCTGAAACCGAAAGGATTGCTCCGGCGTTAGGTGTCTTTTTTGCTTCAATGGCACTCGATGCATTACTGCTCGTATGAATTACCGGAACCTGCCATTGTTCGAGCCACGTGCTGCATTGTTCATGCGTCTGGGGATGAGCGTAAATCACGCGGATTTTGTCAAGCGGTACAAGTGATGCAAAATTGTGGTGCACCGGCATATACATCTCAGCGGTGATCGAAAGGTGATACTTTGTCAGACCGTCGAGGGTCTCCCCGACACCTCCTGCCTCTGAATTTTCTATCGGGACAATACCGTCGCCTTTGCCTGCCGCTACGCTTGCAAAGATGCTGTGGATAGTAGGTTCAAGGATTACCGGGTTGCTTTTGAGCCTGAGTGCAAGTTCATGGGAGAATGTCCCTTCCGGGCCAAGGGTAATGACGGTCATTTTTTCACCATGCATTCGATGAGGGTGTCGGTGAGCTTCTGGCCGCGTTTGCAGTACGCACCCAAGTGATGGGTGTCGCGGGAAAAGAACGATGCAAATGCCTTGGGATCGCCGCTTTCCACTATAGCCGAAAGTTCACTAGCAGCTGACCGGCACATAGCAAGAACCTCAGGCACAAATGGGTTCTGTTCGAGAATGTCGGCGTACAGCGCCGGGTCCTGGGAGAGCAGTCTACCCATAAGCGAGAGTTCGATCTGGTAGACCGGGCTCATGAATTTCTCGGTTTCCTGTATATCCACACCAAGCTTTCTGATGGTATCAGCCATACAGATCGTAACAAAATGGGTAAGTCCCTGCACAATAGCCATCATCCGGTCGTGTTCATCTGGTGTTGCAATCGTGCAGACCGCACCCTCCTTAAGAAAAATCCTTTTAAGATTGTCAAGCGAGGCATCGGTCGTACGTGCAGGACACATCACGATGGTCTGGCCAGAAATGGATGATACGGTCGGCCCAAACATAGGATGGAGTCCGATCACGTCTGCCTTTGACGTAAGCATCGCTGCAACCGGTCCGGCTTTAAGCGAAGTAAAGTCACAAAGAAGCTGATCTTTCCTTACGTATGGTGTAATCTCTTGAATGACCCGGATGGTGTCATGGATCGGGACCGACACAATCACGAGATCGCAGGTCTGTGCGATGGTGGCATTGGTGACTGTTGTCGAACGTCCCGATACATATACTTCATATCCCGCACGTTCAAAGACCGGCGCAAAGAGCTTTCCCATCTTTCCGGTGCCGCCGATAATACCTGCCTTCATTTTCACTTCTCGCGGATAGTCTCTTTGACCGGCATGCCAAAGTGCCTGCCGCCTTCGAGAGAACAACCAAGTATACTGTTTCCGGTGGCGAGATTCACGACCGAGATGGCGCTTCCCTGGGGCGTCACAAGCCTGATAGTTTCAGCATTCTGGAGAATCAGGCTTGCTTTTACCCCACCCTCATCTGCCTGAGCTTCAACAAGAAGCAACGGCCGGCGTTCTATCTTCGTTCGTCCGATAATCGCAGACCGTGCGGCGCCGTGACTGTCGGAAACGAGTACCTGCCCTCCAATCGAAAGATCAGAAAGGTACGCGGTCTTTCCATCCGGGAGCAGGATATATGCATGCACGGCACCGGCGTTAACCCGGAACGGGCGGGGTGCCACGTAAGGATTTTCCAGTGTCTCGGCATGCACGAGGAGCATAGCAGATGAGGTGTTCCCCATCAGCATGCCATCACCATCGGTAAGCATCGAACAAGTGTCTACACAGACCCGGTCGCCCATACCAACTGGCTGGATTTTGGTTACGGTAAACGGGACAAGCCTGACACTGCCAGAGGCGTTTTTAAGGAGGGCTGCAACGTCTTTAACTACCGAAGGATCGCTCGTTTTCAGGAGAATTCCATACACTCCTTTTTCAAGAACATGTAAAGCGAGTTCGGCTTCACGAATATCCTTAACGGCGGCAATGATCCGGTCAGACTGGGCAACAAGGTTTTCGAGCGGAATAACAGTCCAGTCGCTTGTCGTGACGATGACAATCTTATGCTTTCCTTTTCCTGCCGCTTCGTTTTCACTTTTCTTATCGGTGATCGTGCATTCAATAATATCAATCCCAAGGACCAGATTGCCATCAGGTGCGATGGTTGTTATCCTGCCAAGCCGGTGGACGTCTTCTGCCCGATCGGTAACAACTGCATCGGCGCCGCTCTCGATTGCCGTCGTTACGATCTCTTTATTCCACGGGCGTGCATCGACCCAGAACTGTTTCATCTATTTCTGCTCCAGGGCTTTTTTCGGGTCGACGTTGTGGTGCACCACACGACAGATGGAGTGGACAAACGCCCGGGTGTTATCGCGCTGGAATGCGTTCCTTCCCATGCAGACTCCTGCCCCCCCGGATGCAATGGATTCCCGGATCATCTCCAGCGATTCAAGGTCGCTTATCTTTTCACCGCCGGCAACAAAAACCGGTACTGAGCAGGCTTTTGTGATCCGGGTAAATGCCTCGGCTGTTCCCGGGTAACTGGTCTTGATCATATCGGCTCCCAGCTCTTCTGCCACTCTAACGCACTGGCCGATGGTCTGTGGCGATGCGGGATCAATACCTTTCCCCCGTGGGTAGATCATTACGAGCAGCGGAATGCCCCAGCGGTTGCAGTCCCGGACGATGCGTGCCCCGGATTCAAGCATTTTCGATTCGTTAGGGGCACCCAGGTTGATATGAATAGAGACTGCATCGGCTCCCAGTGCAATCGCCTCTTCAACCGAACAGACCAGCACTTTGTCGTTGGGGTCCGGGTTGAGCGATGTGCTTCCTGATAGGTGCACAATAAGCCCGATATCACGGCCATGCCGCCGGTGACCTGTCTTGACCATACCTTTATGGAGCACAATCGCGTTTGCTCCGCCTTCACTGATATCGGTTATTACCTTAGTCATGTCCAGAAGGCCGTCAATCTGTCCCATGGAAAAACCGTGGTCCATCGGTATAATTACCGAGCGTCCCGTGTTCCTGTCCATAATGCGTTCTATCCTGATCTCCTTTCCTACCATGATGTTTACCTCAACTGTTGAGAATCTTCAGCGCTTCTGTGACGCTCATGTTCTGGTGCACGATACACGCCGCTGCCCGGACAAACTTATCCGGTGTCCGGTGCTGGAAGGCATTCCGGCCAATCGATATGCCGGCTGCCCCTCCTGCCATCGCTCCCTCAATTAATTCAAGAGTTGTGCGGTCATCAGTCTTTGAACCTCCGGCAACAACGACCGGCACCGGGCATCCCCTGGTTACCTCGCGAAACGATTCCGGATCGCCGGTGTATACAGTTTTTACAATATCTGCCCCCAGCTCAGCTGCTACCCGGGCTGCAAGTTTCACCTGGTCGACATCGTTTTCTTTTTTAATATCCTTGCCCCGGGGGTACATCATTGCCAGGAGCGGCATGCCCCATTCCATGCATTCGATGGCGACGTTTCCCAGATCCGAGAGCATCCGGGCTTCGGATTCTGCCCCGATATTGACATGCATCGAGACTGCATCGGCACCCATCCTGAGAGCATTAGTAACAGAATTCACCAGTACTTTTTCGTTTGGATCCGGGGAGATCGAAGTACTCGCTGACAGGTGCAGGATAAGACCGATGTCCCGGCCACCCTGGCGGTGGCCGTAAAGGGCAAGACCGACGTGTCCGATAACAGCGTTCGCTCCCCCGTCAGCGACAAGGTTCACGGCCTGCGACATATCGATAAGGCCCTGGATCGGGCCGTTGGTCACACCGTGATCCATCGGTACTATCACTGTTTTTTTCGTATTACGGTTCATGATACGTTCCAGACGAATTTCTTTACCACTCATAACAACAACTCCCCCTTCAGCCCTGAACAACAGATCAGAAATTGAAGGGAATTACCGATACCAGGTATAATACCTGAAGCTAAAGTAGCTAAAAAAGCCAAAAACGCGATAGCAAAGGCTTCTCACGTTTGTTTTTTCAGAAACGGGACTAATTATGCTCCGGACAAGTGCTACGCTTTCAGAGATAAAGACATTCACGAGGGAAAAAACCCTCACGGGCGCTGGCGCACTCTTCCTGCATATTTATTTGTTTGGAGCTCGGGGTATATAATTGTGTGTGCTAATGTGTAGCATGGTGGGGAAATATAACCTTCTTTCATTATTGTTTTCCGGTAAACCGGTATGATCCGTTCGGTACTACCATCTCAAACCGTGCTCCCTTCCCGGGCTCTCCAGTTTCCCGGATCGTGATTCCGGTAAGAGAGAGGATTTCCCGGGCCAAGAAAAGACCAAGGCCGGTATTTTTGCCAAAACCGCGATCAAATATCTTTTCCTTATTCTCCAGAGGAATCCCTCCTCCGTCATCTTCACATACGATAATCTCATTTCCATTGTGCTCAGCAAGAGAGAACCGGATGGTGTTGATTTTTCCACCGTACCGGATTGCGTTATCGAAGAGATTATAGATAACCTTGACAATTAAAGGGTCAGCAAAAACTTCTGCACCTGAGGGGATCTCATTTTTCACTATGACATTACCCATGGACACCTGTCGCGCTGCAGTTTCAGCGAGATTCCTGATGTCCTGCCATACAGGATCTGTTTTCCGTACCGATTCATATGCACTGGCAAACTGGATCATGGAGGAGATACGTGTACTTACCTGAGAGATCCAGGTAAAGTAATCCTCGACGGAAGGATCTTTGACTTTCTCGTGAAGTAATTCCAGAAAACCATTTAATGCAAGAAGCTGGTTATTGATGTCATGTC
>Ga0181519_10002841_pt1 | contig 14440 bp, 10 predicted proteins | sample PEATcosm2014_Bin_26_FD_121102 | JGI IMG/M metagenome (GOLD analysis project Ga0181519, IMG submission 121102) | Peatland microbial communities from MTU Mesocosm Facility, Houghton, MI, USA - PEATcosm2014_Bin02_10_metaG | ecosystem: Environmental > Terrestrial > Soil > Wetlands > Peat | place...
CTCCGACAATCGTCCCTTCACCATCCTCGGCAACCTCGACTGGACCGACTACACCGTCTCCACAGATGTCCTCTTCGAGCAGCCTGGCTCCGCCGATCTCATCGGCCGCCTCACCGGCATGAGCGGCAGCGACATCCCCAACTCCTACGTCCTGCGCGTCGCAGACACTGGCGCGTGGTCCCTGCGCCGCACCTCCACCACGCAGGACAAGCGCACCCGGCAGGGTGACACCGTCCTCGCCGCCGGCTCCGTCTCGCCGCTCGGCGTCAAGCAATGGCACCGCCTATCGCTCTCGTTCAACGGCAGCCAAATCACGCCGCAAATTGACGGCAACCCCGTCACCATCTACGGCAAGCCAATTAACGCAGTCACCGACGCCACCTACGCAAAGGGAATGGTCGGCCTCGGCACCCTCAACTACGCCCTCGTCCAGTTCGACAACTTCCAGATCACCCCGATAAAGGACACTGCCTCAACAGCCCAGAAATAATTCAACTCTTCACATTAATTCGGCTCGACTTAATTTAGCTCGTCATTCCAGCGCAGACCCCACGCGTCGTCATTCTAGCGCAGAGAAATTTCCGTATCTGCCTTGACCTGTTTACAGACTCGCTTTCATTGAATGACTCGGTCGGCTTTTTTGTTGCACCACCCGTCTCCCGTTATACTCAAATCTTCCATGCAGCCAGCCCAGACCACCCACTTCGAGCGTGCGGCACTGAAGAACTATCTGCTGGACCGCGCCTACGACGAGATGTTCTCCGCCCCCGGCGTGCTGCATCCCCACTACCAGCCGCTGCTCGATCACTTCAGCTCGCTGCCCGCCGACGAGCTGCACCGCCGCAAGCAGGCCGCCGACCTCAGCTTCCTCAATCAGGGAATCACCTTCACCGTATACGGACGCGAAGAAGGCACCGAGCAGATATTTCCCTACGATCCCATCCCCCGCATCGTCACCGCCTCCGAGTGGGCGGCGGTCGAACGTGGACTGACGCAGCGCATCACAGCCCTCAACCTCTTCCTCAAGGACCTCTACAACGAGGGCCGCATCCTCAAGGACGGCGTCGTCCCGCGCGAGCTTGTCTATAGCTGTAAACACTTCCGCCGCCAGATGGTCGGCCTGCAGGTCCCGCGAAACATCTACGTCGCGGTCTGCGGAACAGACCTTATCCGAATGCAGGACGGCCAGTTCGTCGTCCTCGAAGACAATCTCCGCGTCCCCTCCGGCGTCAGTTACATGCTGACCAACCGCCGCGTGATGAAGCGCATCTTCCCACAACTCTTCCGCAGCTATAACGTCCGCCCCATCGAGCAGTACACCCAGCTCCTGCTGGGCACGCTGCGCTCGCTGGCACCCGAGGGACGACCCGACCCCAACATCGTCCTCCTCTCCCCCGGAGTCTTCAACTCCGCCTACTTCGAGCACGCCTACCTCGCCCGTCAGATGGGCATCGAGCTGGTCGAGGGCCGCGACCTAGTCACCCACAACAATGTCATCTATATGCGCACCACCAGTGGACTGCGCCGCGTCGACGTCATCTATCGCCGCGTCGACGACGACTTCATCGACCCCATGGCCTTCCGCAAGGACTCGATCCTCGGTGTTGCCGGCCTGTTCAACGCATACCGCGCCGGCAACGTCACCCTGGCAAACGCCTTCGGCACCGGCATCGCGGACGACAAGGCCATCTACGCATATGTCCCGGAGATCATCCGGTTCTACCTCGGCGAAGACCCCATCCTGCACAACGTCAAGACCTACCTGCTCACCGATCCGAAGTCGCGCCAGCACGTCCTCCAGAACCTCGACAAGCTGGTAGTCAAGGCCGTCGGCGAGAGCGGAGGCTACGGCATGTTGATCGGTCCGCAGTCCACCGCCGCCCAGCGCGAGGAGTTCGCCCGCCGCATCGAATCCGACCCGCGCAACTATATCGCGCAGCCAACGATCAACTTCTCCCGCGCGCCATGCCTCATCGACGACGTCCTCGAGCCCCGCCACGTCGACCTCCGCCCCTACATCCTCTACGGCGAGAAGGTCACCATCGTCCCCGGCGGCCTCACCCGCGTCGCCCTCAAGCAAGGCTCGCTGGTGGTCAACTCCAGCCAGGGCGGAGGCAGCAAAGACACCTGGGTATTGAGCCAATAACGCACGCGAACCGTAGCCGGAGGATGACAAAATGCTCAGCCGCGTCGCCGACAGTCTCTACTGGATGAGCCGCTACATCGAGCGCGCCGAGCACACCACGCGCCTGCTCGACGTCAACCTCAACCTCATGCTCGACGAATCCGCCACCAGCGCCGACCGCCGATGGCAGCGCATGTTGCACGCCCTCGGCAACCCCAAATCCGTGGTCTGGTCCGGCGACCCCTACGCCCTCACCCACTCGCTCCTCTTCGACACCGGTAACAAGGCCTCCATCCTCTCCTGCATCATCGCCGCGCGAGAGAACTCCCGCCACGTCCGCGAGCAGATCTCCACCGAGCAGTGGCACCGCATCAACAGCCTCTACCTCCAGGTGACGCGACCGGAGTTGCAACTCGCCGCGCTCGCCAGCTCCGAGCAGCCCACCGAGTTCCTGCAGCAGGTGATGGAGGGAGTCCATCAGTTCCAGGGCGTCAGCGACTCCACCATGAGCCACGGCGAGGGCTGGCAGTTCATTCAGGTGGGTCGCTACATCGAGCGCGCGTCGGCCACGGCGCTTCTTCTCGAGGCCTACCACGCCGATCTCTGGAGCCAGCCCGACCGAATCCCCGAGGGCAACGAGTACCTGGAATGGATGGGCCTGCTCCGCTCCGCCACCGCATTCGAGGCCTATTGCAAGGTCTACACCGCCGACCTCACCCCAGACCGAATCCTCGAGTTCCTCCTGCTCGACGCCGAGTTCCCCCACTCCCTGCGCTTCGCCATCGACAACCTGCAACATGCCCTCGAGACCATCGAGGGAGAGAGCGGACGCAGCCGCGCCGAACCCCTGCGCCGTCTCTCCGGCCGCCTCCAGGCCATGCTCAGCTACTCCAGCGTCGATGAGATCCTCACCGGCGACGTCGTCGCCTACCTGCGCGGAATCCAGATCGAGTGCTGCGCCATCCACCAGGCCATCTACAACCTCTACATCGACTACTCCGTCCAGGCCGCGCTGGCCGGGTGAAGCAGAGTAAGAGCTAAGTTCAAATTGACGCGCAACCAAGGAGGAGCATGTACTACTCAATCCGTCATCTGACCAAGTTCCTCTACGCCAACCCGGTGAGCGAGTCCATGATGGAGACGCGCATGCATCCGCGCAGCGACCAGAACCAGCGCTGCCTCACCTTCCATCTCTCGGTCAGCCCGCGCTGCCGCGTCTTCAGCTACAGAGACCACCTGGCCAACCAGGTCCACCACTTCGACATCCCCGGCCAGCACGGCCAGTTGGTCATCGTCGCCGAGTCGCTGGTCGAGGTGCAGCCCGCAGCAGTCGTCCCCGAAGCCCTCGCGCCAGCCGCCTGGGTCGAGCTGGACAGCCTCGTCCAGCAGGGAGACTACTGGGAGATGCTTCTGCCCAGCGAGTTCACCGCTCCCACGCCCGCACTCGAAGCCTTCGCCGAACTTCTCGATGTGCGCCGCCGCGACGACCCGCTCAGCCTCCTACACCAGCTCAATCTGCAGATGTACAACCACTTCGAGTACGTCCCCAAGTCCACCAAGGCAGACTCGCCCATCGACCTCGCGCTGCTCACCCACGCCGGCGTCTGCCAGGACTTCGCCCACATCATGATCGCGCTGGTCCGCAGCAAGCTGCGCATTCCATGCCGCTACGTCAGCGGATACCTCTTTCACAGCCAGGGCGACAACGACCGCTCGGCCACCGCGGCCACCCACGCCTGGGTCGAGGCGCTGCTGCCCGAGATGGGCTGGGTCGGCTTCGATCCCACCAACCACCTCGTCGCGGGCGACCGCCACATCCGCACCGCCATCGGCCGCGACTACGCCGACGTGCCGCCCACCCACGGCATCTTCCGCGGCCATACCGGCAGCGAGCTCACCGTCGCCGTCCGCGTCACGCCGAGCGAAGGCACGCCGCCGCTCGACCAGGAGCTCCCCGTCCCCGAAGAGTGGTCCACCCTCGTCGAGCGCGCCCAGGCCCTCCCCGACCTGCCACCACCCCCCACCCGCCAGCAACAGATGGCCCAACAGCAGCAGTAGTAGATAAATCACAGCAGGTTTAGATGTGGAAGCTCCGCAGCCCGCTGCGCGCCGCCTGCCCCACTCATCGCAGTCTTTGGAAATGACAGGCGTTCGATCCTTGCCCCGGCCAACCCGCTCCACTAAGCTATTCTCATGTACGAAGACTTCACCGTCACCGATCGCTGGACCGCCGAGCCGCTGCACTGCGTCTGGAAGGGCACCATCGTCGCCATCGCCACGCGCCACGCCGACTCGACCGACATCCGTTTCGCCGTCAACGGCCGCTCCGTCTGGATCGCCCTGCCCAACCTTGCCTGGGTCGAGCAGAAGCGCCGCACCGGAAACGTCATCACCGACGCGCTCGCAGCCCAGATCGCAGGCCGCTATCTCAAGACCGCCATCGAGTCCGGATTCGACAACGACCGCGACATCTACACCCTCACCGTCGATGAGGTCCTGGACCTCGCCAACGTAGTCGTCCGCGAGGCTGGAGGAACCACCAAACTCCCCAGCCTCCCCATCATCCACCAGAACCAGCAGCCGGAAATAGAACTCCAGATTCAACTCCCCGGAGAACCCGCCGCATAAGTCAAGGCTGCTGAACTGGCTCACAGAGGCTCTGCAAAATGCTCTCCCGTCGCCGATTTCTCGTCACTCTCCCCGCGCTCGCCATCGCACCGCGCCTCGCAGCAGCCCAGTCCTTCCTCTCGCCCTTCCGCCAGAAACCCATTCCCCCGCAGCCCGTCTTCGTCTACTTCGGCACCGACACCGCGAAGGGCATCGCTCGCGGAATCTATCTCTCCCGCTTCGATCCTGCCTCCGGCCTTCTCACGCTCCCAATTCTGGTCGCTGAAACCCTGCGTCCATCCTTCCTCGCCATCTCACCCAACACCGTAGGTCCTCGCCACCTCTACGCCGTCAACGCCGTCAACGACGCCTCAGCCTCCATCACCAGCTTCCTCGTCGACTCCGCAACTGGCGCGCTCAGGCCTATCAAACAGGTCTCCTCCGCCGGCACGGGTCCCTGCTACATCTCGCTCGACGCCACCGGCGAAGCTGCCTTCGTCGCCAACTACTACGGCTCCTCCATCGCCTCCTACCGAGTCCTTCCCAGCGGAGCGCTCACCGAGCCGGTAGTCCGCATCGACTATAAGAACCCGAAGTTCGGCCATCGCGGCCCCAATGGCGCCAGCGGCCCGAATATTGCCCGCCAGGACGTTCCCCACCCGCACTCCGTCCATCTCTCGCCAGACAACCGCTTCCTGCTGGTCAACGATCTCGGCTCCGATCACATCTCCGTCTTCCTCATCGATCCGGCCACCGCCCGCCTCGGCCCGCCCGCGCTCTTCTCCAACAACCGCCCCGGCTCCGGCCCGCGCCACATCGTCTTTCACCCCAACGGCCGCTGGCTCTACTCCATCAACGAGCTCGACTCCACCATCGACCGTTTCCTCTGGACCACCACCAGCTCCCAAACCGACCCCAAGGGCCTGCTCGTCAACACCGGCGCGCCCGTCAAGACCATCGCCCCCAGCTTCCCCGTCGCCAAAAACACCGCCGCCGAAGTCGCCATCTCGCTCGATGGCAACTTCCTCTACGCCAGCAACCGCGGAGAAGACTCGCTCGTCGTCTTCCGCATCGCCCCCGACGACGGCGCGCTCACTCTCGTCCAGCGCATCTCATGCGGCGGCAAAACCCCGCGCCACTTCACCCTCGACCCCTCCGAGCGCTGGCTCCTCTGCGAGAATCAGGACTCCGCCTCCATCACCATCTTCCGCCGCGACTCCGCCTCCGGCCGCATCGGTGGCCCCACCCAGTCCATCCCCCTCGACTCCCCCATGTTCGCCCTCTTCGCATGACGCTCATACCCACGCGCGTGCCGCTGGTTCGACCGCACGCTCACTGTCGAAGTCACATTGATTGGGTCGCAACCGGCGCTGATGCAGGCGTGGCAGCAGGTGAAGCGGAATGTCCCAGCGTCACATGCACCACGTCGCCCTGCACCACGCGTCGTCCGGCCTGTGGGCTCTGCGCCGTCACGATGCCGGAGGAATGGCCAGTCGTGGCGGCTGGCGCGGCAGCAGGCACTCGATTCTGTGTCTGTCTTGTGCTGGCTGCCGCAGTGGGCAAAGCATTCTCCGAGTCAGCAACCAGGTGCAGCCCTGCGCTGGCCGCGCGCACGTTGGCGGCGGAGAAGCTGAGCCCCACCAGCGACGGCATCGCATACGCATTCGGCTGCGCGCTGGCGGAATCGCTCACCAGCAGGCTGACCCGCGGTCCATCTACTCCGCTGGCGTTGGCCGGCGGCGTCTGCGTCAGCACAACGTCCGGATCGCCTGCAATGGCAAAGTGCGCCACCGCGCCCAACTCCAGCGATAGCCGCCGAATGCCAATGGTCGCGGCGCGCTCTGTCTGGCCCGTCAGGTCCGGAATCTCCACGCGCTGCCCCCCCAGCGACTCGGTGATGCGCACCGGCCACTCGCGGCGCACGCGCGAGCCCGCCGCAGGGTCCTGCGACAAAATGCGTCCGGCGGGAACGTCGGCGGAGTAGAACCTGTTCTCCAGATTGAGTGTGAGCCCCGAGCGGCTGGCCAGGCTGTTGGCATCGGCCACGGTCAGGCCGCTCAGGTTCGGAACCACTGCCTCGCGCCCGTGGATGGCCAGCCGCATCGCAATGAACGCCGAGATCAGCGCGACGGCAACCAATGCCAACGCGCCCAGTACGAGCGTGAAAAAGCGTTTCATCGCAGGATCGAACTCCACATGCGGCGCTTCGATTATCTCACCATGGCCGTCAAGCCATCCGGCGTGAGTCGCCGAGCTGCACTTCCGCGCTTACTCCAGCGTATTGCCGCCGTTGACCGATATCTTCTGCCCGGTAATAAAACCAGCCTCGTCGCTGGCCAGAAACACAACCGCGCGCCCCACGTCGGCGGGCACTCCCATGTGTCCCACCGGCACGGCCTGCGCATACGCCAGCTTGTCGGCTTCCGGATCGTTGGCATGCCGCTCGGTCGGAATCCAGCCCGGGGCCACCAGGTTCACCGTCACGCCCGTCGGCCCCAGCTCGCGCGCCCACGAGCGCATCTGCCCAAGCTGCGCTCCCTTCGCCGCAACGTAGTTTGCAAAGCGTGGATTGCCCACCTCCACCACCTCGCTGCCGATCTGGATGATCCGTCCGAAGCCGCGCTCCCGCATTCCCGGCAGCACGGCGCGCAGAATCAGCAGCGGCGACTTGACGAAGTACTCAAGCTGGTCCACATACGACTGCCAGGTCTGCTCTTCGATCGAGAGCATGGGCTGCGGCCCTGTGGCATTCATCACGGCAACGTCGATCGGCCCCAGGTTCGCCTCCACCTCGCGCACCATCCGCGCCACCGCGGCCTCGTCGCGCACGTCGGCGTGGAACGGCTGCGCCACCAGCTTGCGCGCACCGAGTTCGGCACACAGCCGCTGGGCCCGCTCGGCGCTGGCATAGTAGTTCACCGCGACGCGATACCCCGCCTCGGCAAGAGCAACAACCATGGCAGCGCCTAGCCCGCGCGCCCCTCCGGTAACCAGCGCAGTTCGATTCATGCCTCAAAGAATATCGTCTTTTCGCTAGTTCCATCAACGCGCTCCGGCGTTGCTTCCCAGCCGTCCTATCGCTGCATTATGCTATCGAGCTATGAACCGTCTCCTCATCGCCGCCGCCCTCTCTCTCCTCGCCATTCCTTTTGCCGCACAGTCTCAGGTCGCCGCGACAAAGACCGCCCCGCCAACCGGCTTCACCAATTCCATTGTTCTGTGGCCCACGGGCGCTCCGTTGGCGCAGGGAACAACCGAGGGCGACATCCCCAAGCTCTTCACCTATCCCGCCACGGGTGCCGGTCCGCACAGTGCCGTCATCGTGATGCCCGGCGGAGGCTATACCCATGAGGTCATGGAGCAGGAGGGCGCGGCCGAGGCGCGCTGGCTCGTTGCGCACGGCATCTCCGCCTTTGTGCTGGAGTACCGGCTCGCACCCGCCTACGCATACCCCGCGCCCATGCTGGACGCCTCGCGCGCCATCCGCTACGTCCGCTCGCACGCCGCGGATCTCAGTGTGAACCCCAGCCAGATCGGCGTCTGGGGATTCTCCGCCGGCGGTCATCTCTCCGCATACATGGCTACCACGCACAAGCCTGGCGATCCAACCGCCGCCGATCCCATCGACCGCGTCTCCGACCGCCCCGACTTCGCCATCGTCTCCTACGGTGTACTCGCGTTGGATCTCTATACCCGCTCCGGCACGGTTCCCTTGCAGACCCTCATCGGCCCGCACCCCACGCAAGCCGCCATCGATGCCGTCGACCCGTTCAAGCACGTCTCCACCGACACCAGTCCCTGCCTCATCTACTCCACCACTGGAGACAAGACGGTCGACCCGCGCAATGCCACCGAGTTTTACGAGGCCCTAAAGTCCGCCGGCGTCCCCGTAGAACTGCACATCTTCGAGCTTGGGGCCCACGGCACGCACATGGGAGTAGACCAGCCCCCTGCGATGCGCGAACTCACCCTCTTCCCCACGCTGCTCACCAACTGGCTGCAACTTCACGGCTGGATGGCTCCACAGCCATAGGGTTCCAGCATCGTGGCAATCCGGAACCGCAGTAAACCACCCGCGAATCTGTGGAAACTCTCTGCTCTATTTCACTCCCGCAGGCTTATCTATCGCCTGTTTTCACCGCCAACCTCGCGGTTTCCCTCCACTCCGCTTATCGATGCAATGGCTTATGACCCCCATCTCCAGTGCCCGGAACTTATCCACAGAATTCTTTAGTTTTGCACTTGCATGCACAGGCACCCCACTCCTAATGTCTCCTCAACTGATGACCGAGCAGCGAGTCGGTGGTTGGGTTCAAAGGCAGGGCCGGACGGTCGTTCCCAGACGAAAGTCGAAGGTTTGATCGCTCGGTAGCCAGAGGGTTGGTCGAAGACGCAAGTCCAAGATCGGCAGGAAGGCGATGCCGGAGGGTTCAGCAACCGATGAGAGTCGGAGGTTGGGTTCGCGGGCAGAGCTGGAAGGTTGGCAGTCGGCGCAAGCCGGAAGCCATCTGGAAGGCGAAGCTGGAAGGTTGGCACTCGACGAAAGTCGGAGGCTGGCCGGAAGGCACAGCCGGAGGGTCGGCCAAGGGCGCAAGCCGATGGTTGGCACAACGGCTCAATCGGAGAGTCGGCCACGGCGCAAGTCGATGGTTGACACAACGGTTCAATCGGAGAATAGACCAGAGGCGCAAGCCGATGGTTGGAGCAACGGTTGGGCTGGATGATCTATTGAAGGCGCAAGCCGAAGAGAGGTCGGAAGATTGGGCTGGAAGATTGATCAAAGGCGCAAGCTGGAGAGAGGTCGGAAGGCGGAGCCGGCGGATGCAGCAACCGATGAGAGTCGGAGGTTAGGTTTGAAGGCAGGGCCGGAAGGTCGGTCGAAGGCGCAAGCTGGAGGTTGACTGGAAGGTCGAGCCGGAAGATGAATCGAAAGCGCAAGCTGGAGATTCATCGGATGGCATGGCCGGAGGATCGGCAGGCGGCGACGGTCGCAAGTCGGTCGAAAGGCGGAGCCGGAAAGTCAGTCGGCGGCGCAAGCTGCGGGTTGGCCGGAAGGTTGGGCCGGAGGGTCGGTCGCCAGCGCAAGTTGGCGATGAATCGGAAGGGCTGCCGGAAGGTTGGTCGCCAACGCAAGTTGGAGGTCGGCCGGAGGGCAAGCCGGAAGATTGGTCGGTGGCGCAAGCCGCGGACAGACCGGATGGCTGGCCGTTGGATCTGATGCCGATATTCAGTCGGAGGTTGAGTTGGAAGGCGACGCCGGAAGGTTGGCAGACGACGCAAGTTGGCAGTCAATCGGAAAGCGAGGCTGAAGGGTAGATCGGCGGCGCAAGTCGCAGGATGGCTCCTCGGTAGCCGGAAGGCGCAACACCCGATTAGAACTGCGAGTTCTTCATGATGAAACGCCAGAGACCCGACGGGATCTCTGGCGTTTTCGTTTAACCCCAGTCCGCGCCTGACACCCCGTCCGCGCGGCTGTCCCTCGATTCTTCGCGCCTGGCCTCTCTCATTTGCCTATGCACTTTGATTTGCTTGCATTACATCCCCGGAACCGTGAAAATTCCAGATGCCGTTATAACCCGGCAAGACAGATAGGATAAACATGAAAACGAGAATCGATCTTGTGCCAATGCTGGCACTGGCGCTCACGCTGAGTGGCGTTACGTTGACGATGGCAGCACAGGCCGGTGCCCGATCCAATCCTGCTCCGCACAGGCCGCAAGGCCCATGTGACATATACGCCGCCGCCGGCGACCCCTGCGTGGCCGCCCACAGCACCACGCGCGCGCTGTACGCCTCGTACAACGGCCCACTCTACCAGGTCCTGCGCCAGTCGGACCGCAAGACACTGGACATCGGCGTCATTCAGCCCAAGGGGTCGGATGCGGGTGGTTACGCCAACGCGGCCGCTCAGGACGCGTTCTGCGCCAATACGTACTGCTGGATCACCACCATCTACGACCAATCCGGTAAGCACAACGACCTCACCCAGCCGCCCCGCGGCGGATTCAGCGGTCCGGCCATGGGAGGCTACGATAACCTCCCGATCGCCGACATGGCGCCGATTACGGTGATGGGCCACAAGGCTTACGGCACCTTCATCGAGCCGGGCATGGGCCTCCGCGTGGACGACGCCAAGGGCACCGCAGTCGACGACCAGGCGGAGGGACAGTACTGGGTCATTAACGGCCAGCACTTCAACTCCGGCTGCTGCTTCGACTACGGCAACGCCGAGATCGACAGCCGCGACGACGGCAACGGCACCATGGAAACCGCTTACTACGGAGACGCCACCTCCTGGTATCACGGCAACCCGCCCGGCCCGTGGATCATGACCGACCAGGAGAACAACCTGGTTGGTTGTGTGAACCCGGATGGATCCAAACTCTGCGCAAACCTGCCCAATACCCTCTGGCGATTCGTGACCGCGATTGCCAAGGGCGAGCCGCACCACTGGACCTCCATGGGCGGCGACGCACAGCGGGGCGCTCTGTCCGTCATGTTCAACGGACCACGCGTCAACTCCACCTATGACCCGATGCGCAAGCAGGGGGCTATCCTGCTGGGCAACGGCGGCGACAACAGCAACGGCTCGCAGGGCACCTTTTATGAAGGCGCGATGACAGCCGCAGGTACCTTCCCGACCGACGCCACCGACCAACTGGTGCAGGCCAACATCGCGGACGCCAAGTACGATCTGCAGCAGTTGAGTCTGGCGCCGGATTCGACAACTGAAACTCCGGTGGCACTCCTGACATCGCCGGGACTCCAGACGTTCTCACCGGGGTCCTCGCAGGTCACTTGGGTGACGTTCAGGAATACGACGGGTGCGCCCGCGGAGGGCCTCACCTTGAGCATATCCGTGCCCAAGCAGTGGACCTCTTTAGTTCCGGGCAGCACTAGAACATCGGTGACGATCCCTTATCCGGTCGTGCCGGGTGCGAGAGTGAGCACGACCTTCAAGGTAACCTCGGGGCCGACGGCCTTCAACGGCGACATGGTCGGCAATGCCGTGTGGACGAGCGGCGGAAAGCAGACCACGGCGACAATGGCTGAAAAGGTGCGCAACGTCAGCCCGATCAAGATCAACGAATTCCGCATCAGCACCAGCACTCCGGTCGACACGAGAGGCGTGGCCTTCGGCGGCGGTTATGGGATGAATGCGACGAACTCGTTCATCGAGCTTTACAACGCCGGTGCCCGCAGCGTCGATATATCAAACTGGACGCTGACCGAGCATCCGACGCAGCAGGCGATTTTTTCGGCGGTGAAGATTCCATCTGGGACGAGACTGGCGGCTGGCGGCTTCTATGTGCTTGGCCTCTCCAACTCCGGGCTGGAGATTCCCGCGCGTGCGGGCAATTCCACCATTTACGTCAGGACCACGAGTGGCATGACGGCTGGCGATTCGATCAGCATCGACACCGGCTCAAGCGCGGAGACACGTAAGATTGTGAGCGTTGGGACGGCTGGCAACAGCTACTATACAACGCTGTGGCAACCCCTCCCCGACGGTCCGATACTTAAGGTCCCCGCCGGCTCAACCAACGTGCCTGTCACGAGCATCTTGCCCTACCTCTATGTCCCACCCCCCGTCGGCGCGACACCTTCGCCATTTGCCAGGACATCAGGCATCGCGGTCGGCGAGAAGATCGCCATCGGCTACGGCGGCTCCTATCCCACCGTCGCAGGAGCCATGGAGCGGTACGAGGTGGCCACGGTCACCGCGGTCGGCAAGCAGGGCACGCAAGCCTTCCTGGGGGCGGACGCGACCGCCGGCGCGACCAACATCAAGGTGACGTCCGTCGCCAACATCTCGGTCGGTGACAAGATCAGGTTGGACATCGACAGTGTCGGCCATGGGATCGAGACCGTCACGGTAACGCGTGTCGGTACGCAGTCCAGCCGCTCGGCTTTGCTGGCGAGTGCAAGCGCCGGCGCGACGAATATTGGAGTTCGCAACGGGAACGGTCTCGCTGTTGGCGACAAAATGACCCTTGGCGCGCCAGGGGAGACGGTTACCATCACCGCCGTTGGCGCCCCCAGCCCGACCGGTACCGCGGTAGACTTTACGCCGGCCCTCGCCCAAGCGCATCCCAACGGAGAAGCAGTGATAGTTCCGGGCACGGGTCTCGACCTGGCCGCCCCGCTGCGGTTCAACCATGCGGCCAACCTCCCCTTCAGCGATCGGGGAACGGGGATCAGCTTCCAGCCCGCGACGGCCTTTACCCACTTGAGCAACGAACCCGTGCAGGCGCTCGGCACCGGCATCACGCTTGACCGCCCCTTGGTCCGCGAGCACGCGATCAATGCTGTTGTGCATGACGCGAACGTCACGATCGCTGGCTATCAAGGGACAGAGCCCAACCAGTGGTTCGGAGGCCCCGCCCTCTCACCGGCCGCCGGCAGCATGGTGCTGCGTGACGCGGCTGGTCTTGTCGTCGACAGCCTCAACTACGGCCTCCTTGTCGATCCATGGGCCGCCGAGGGTTACCAGGCCGCCTCCGGATCAGGGCAGAGCGGCTGCCGCGTGACTGCGCCCGGCCCCGGCAGAAGCGCGGGCCGCTTTCCGGACGGCGCCGACGCGGACAGCAACTGCACCGATTTCCTGACGCAGACCGCATCCACTATGGCTGATACTGCGGCAGGCGCAACCAATATCAAAGTCGCCAACGTGGCAGACTTTGAGGCAGGCCAGACGATCGTGATTGATGAGGGCGCGAATACTGAGACCGCGGTCATTGCGACGGTTGGCACGGCAGGCGCCAGCACGATGCGCGTCGCCACTCTCGTGGGCGCGACCATGATTGATGTCGCCAACAGGGAAAGCTTCAGCGCAGGCCAGACCATCACCATCGACAGTGGCGCGGCCTCCGAGACGGCGGTTGTCGTCGCCGCAGCCGGCAGAAGAGGTCCGGGCTCCATCACAATGGCTGCGCCGCTGAAGTTGGCGCATGCGGCAGGCGCTCAGGTCTCCGGCACCGGCATCACCCTCACCACGGCATTGACTCGGGCGCATGCCAGCGGGGCGCAGATCGCCGGCAGCGCTCCACCCACGCCCGGTGCGCCCAACCAGTACTACCGGAGGCGTCATTGATGGTGCCTGTACAACTGACTGATACAGCCTATTCGAGGGTCGGATAGTCCGGCCTTTGATTGTCGGGCGGAGTTGGATAGGCTTTGCTACCATCGTTCAGCTCAAGGCGGATGTAATCCCAAACAACTCCTGTAGTGACATCTCCGGCGGGAACGGTAAAGGTCATCTCATTCGCGCCCTGCTTCAGCAAAGCGGCATCGAACTTCTGGTCGTACTGGTACCAGACACCCTTATCGGTGTTGTAGCGCAGCGCGTTGGTGGAGACGGGACGGATGGAACCAACCTCCTGTCCGTTGACGCCGATGGACAAGCCACCGCCGTCGGCCCCGGCCAGCGCAATGCGCAACACGGCCGAACCCTGCGGCGCTTTGGGCATGTTGAACTTGACGGTCCATGTGGTGGCCCGACCGCGGCCCCAATCCCGCCACGGGTCATCCTTGCTGGGTGGAGTGTTGACCCAGCCGAAGCGCTGGTTGTAGGGGTCCTTGGCGGCTGTGTTCAACCAGGCGGTGGTGGTGGAGTGGGGCACCTCCTCGAAGAACCAGTCCTTGGCGGGATTGCTCTTGCCGATGGTGTAAGAAACGTCGTTGGGGAAGAGACCGGAATAGCGCAGC
>Ga0181519_10002842_pt1 | contig 14436 bp, 10 predicted proteins | sample PEATcosm2014_Bin_26_FD_121102 | JGI IMG/M metagenome (GOLD analysis project Ga0181519, IMG submission 121102) | Peatland microbial communities from MTU Mesocosm Facility, Houghton, MI, USA - PEATcosm2014_Bin02_10_metaG | ecosystem: Environmental > Terrestrial > Soil > Wetlands > Peat | place...
AACACGATCTGGGACGGCAAGGGCCTTGCGCTGGTCGCCGACAACCCCTCGTTCGCCCCCACCGCGACGATCGGCCACAACGTGCTCGCACATTTCGTCCTCGAGCCCGCGACGGGCGACCCCTACTCGCTGATCGGCGGCGAGAACATCTTCGGGGCCGAACCGGGTGGTCTGCGCCTCTCGGCCGGCGATCGGGTCGTGCCCCATCCCCGCTTCAAGGACCCCGTCCGGGGTGACTACCGGCTCGCTCGCAACCTGGAGGGCATCGGGATCAACTGGGTACCCGCCGCGCAGCACTACGGGCCGCTCGGCTGAGAACGCGATCCGCCGCGCGAGCGATGGCCCCCTCGCCTCGTTGCTTGGGTATGGCAAGCAACGCCCATGCCCAGAACGCCCCTCTGCCGCGGGCCGAGACAGGCCTTCAGCGGCGCCTGCGCTTCGTGCGCCAATACGCCGCCTGGCGGCGGGCGGTGCGCGAGCTGTGGCGCTTCAAGTGGCGCGAGCACCGTGCCGCGCCGCGGCTGGGCGCCTACCACACCCGCCGGGGCCGGGTCGCCTATTTCATCCGCCACGGGACGCGGGATGTGGGGATCTTCTCGGAGATCTTCGTCGCGGGGGAGTACGACCCGCCGGCCGCCGTCAGCCGGCTCCTGGCTGCGCTCGATCATCCTCCGCGGATCCTCGACCTCGGCGCGAACGTCGGTCTGTTCACGGCCTCCTGCCTCGAGCGCTGGCCCGGCGCGGAGATCGTGGCGGTCGAGCCCGACCCCGAGAACCTGCAGCTGCTCGAGCGCATGGCCCTGGTCGAGAAGCGGATCGAGGTCATCCCTGCCTGCGCCGGGGCTCGAGACGGCAAGGTCCGCTTCCTTGCGGGCCTGTTCGCCGAATCGCAGGTCGTATCGGACGGCCACGAGGGCGAGACGCTCGAGCTGCCCTGTGTCGATGCCTTCCGGCTCGCCGAGACGGCCGACCTCGTCAAGATCGACATCGAGGGCAGCGAGTGGGAGATCCTGGCCGACCCGCGCCTGGCGGAGCTCCCGGTGAGCGCCCTGGTGATGGAGTGGCACGACAAGAGCTGCCCCCACGCCGACCCCGGGGCCGGCGCCCGGGAGGCGCTCGAGCGGGCCGGGTTCGAGATCCTCTGCGAGCATCGCCCGGTGCCGCAGAACGGAACGCTGTGGGCGATCCGGCGCGCGGGCTGAGGCCCCGAGGCGAAATGGCTGCAGGGACCGACAGTCCGGCCCGCTTGGGGGTATACCCGCCCGGCGAGCTGAAGGCGCGCGGGCGGCTCCTGGCGGCGCTCGAAGACGCCTTTCCGGTCCGCTTCGAGGCCTATGAGACGGGCACCGCGGCCAGGCTCGAGGGCGTTCTCGTCCTCGGCGCCGAGCAGCCCGCAGGACTCCCGCCGGAGCTGCCCGTTCTGAGCGCTGCGGCCGAGGAGCACGCCGGGGCGACGCGCAGCGTGAGGCTCAGCTCGGCGCTCGAGCTGCCGTTGCGCGACGCCCTGCTCAGCGACAGCTTCACGGGTCCGCTCGGCGAGCTCGAAGAGTCCGCGACCGTGCTCGCCGAGTCCGACGGAGCCCCCGTCTGGATCGAGCGCGCGCCCGGGCGGCTGGCCGTGGCCTGCGCGCCCGCGGAGCTCGGCCCCGAAGAGTCGTTGCGCGAGCGCCTTGCCCCGGGCCGCTGCCTGAGCCTGTTGGCGGTCGTCCATCTGATTCGCCTGGTGCTCGGGGAGCGCGAACCCGACCCCGGCGAGCTGAGGGCTGCCTTCGTCTTCGACGATCCGAATCTCCACTGGCCGACCTACGGCCACGTCCACTACGGGCGCCTCGCGGCGCATGCGCGCGAACACGGCTACCACTCGGTGATCGCGATGGTGCCGCTCGACGGCTGGCTGGCCCACCCGGGGGTGATCAGGACATTCGCCGAGCATCCCGGCGAGCTCTCGATCTGCATTCACGGCAACGACCACCTCGGCCCCGAGCTCGGCCGGATCGCCGATGCGCCCGCCGGGGTGGCGCTCGCGGCGCGGGCGATCAGGCGCTCGGCGGCGTTCGAGCGGCGGACCGGCCTGGCCGTCGACCCGGTGATGGTCCCGCCCCACGAGGAGCTCAGCGAGTTCGCGGCACGCGGTTTGGCGGCAGCCGGCTACGAGGCGGTCTGTGTGTCGCGGCCCTATCCCTGGGTCAGGCCGCTCGGTCCGTTCGCCGCACCCGCCGGGCGCGGCGCGCTCTCCGGCTGGGGGAGCCGCGAGATCCTGGACGGCGGCCTCCCGGTCCTGCTGCGCGCGGGCTTCAACGCCCCGCTCGAGGATCTCGTCCTGCGCGCCTACCTCGGGCAGCCGCTGATCCTCTACGGCCACCACGACCTGCTCGCCGAGGGCCATGAGCCGCTGGCCCGGGCGGCGGCGGCGATCAACGCACTCGGCGAGGTCCGCTGGGGGACCCTGGCGAGCATCGCCCGGGCCGGGCTGCGGACCCGCCGCCTCGGAGGTGTGCTCGAGGTCCAGATGCTGGCCCGCCGGGTGGTGGTGCAGGTGCCGGAGGGCGTCGGCGAGCTGCGGGTGGATCACCGCGCGCTCGGCCCGGCTGCACCCGGACGGCCACTGTCGGTCACCGGCTCGAGCTCACCCCCGAGGCCATCCGCAACGGAGGGGGTCTCGCTGCTCGAGCCGGCCGCGCCGGGGACACTCGAGCTGCGCCTCGGGGCGCCGCACGCCGAGCCTTCAGATCTCTCCTCGGGGCCGCTGTTCGGGGCGCTCCTCAGACGCAGCGCCAGCGAGGCCCGCGACCGCCTCAGCGTGCTCGGCCGGGGCCGCGGCGCCCGGCGGAGCCTTTCCTCCCTGCGCGGGCGCTAGCGCGACAGCGCCAGTCCGAGCAGCTCGTCGTGGCGGCTGCGCCAGGAGTTCTGCTCGATGAACGACAGCCGGGTCTGCTCGTCGGCCGGGCCGAGGGCGAGCGCCACACGCAGGCAGGCGCCGAAGTCCGCTCCCTCCTCCACGAGCACGACCCGCGGGTCGATCCCGCGCATCGGTTCGAGGTCGCCGGCGAGCACCGGCAGGCCTGCGGCGAGATACTCGTAGAGCTTCAGCGGGCTCATCGCTTCGGTCAGCGGGGTGCGCCGGTGGGGGATCAGCCCGACGTCGGCCGCGCGGATCAGGCCGGCCAGCTCGGCGCGCCCGAGCTCGGGGTGGATCCGGACGTTCGGCTGCGCGCGGAGCCCCTGCAGGTGCTCGGCGTCGAGCAGCGGGCCGACGAGCAGGACGGTCGCCCGGGGCAGCTCACGGGCCGCCTGTTCGAGCCATTTGATGTCCAGGCGGGCGTCGAGGGTCCCCGCGTAGACGAGCAGCGGCCGCGGCAGCGAAGCGAGGAACGAGGGCGTCTCGGCGGCGCCCGTCCACTCGGCGGGCTCGAGCCCGTTCGCGATCACGGTGGCAGGCGCATCGGGGGCGAGGCGCTCGAGCAGTGAGCCCGAGACCGCCGCCACGCGCCTGCGACGGTCGCGAATCAGCGCGTAGCTCTGCCGGTAGGCGTCCCGCCAGCGGCTGTAGGCCGGATGCACCGCCCAGTCATCCAGCGCGTAGTAGGTGACCGCCCGCGCCCAGGACAGCTCGGCGAACCCGGCCAGCAGGGGCTGGGTCGTGATCACGACCGGTTCGGACATGCCCATCGCCCTCGCTCGGCGCTCCATCGCACGGTCGTAGGCTGCGAACGCACGGGCGACGCCGCGTGGCGAGGCGGGGTCGCTGCGACGCAGCCGCACCGGGGACAGCAGCTCGCGTCCGGGGGCGGTGGGGAACGGCTCGGGGCTCGAGCCGAGCAGGCTGCGGAGCGCTTTCAGCGGCAGGCTCCGAGCCCGGTCGCAGATCAGCAGGCGCTCGACATCGGGGTGCTCGAGAAGGCCACGGGCGAGACGATCCTCGGTCCCGAACCAGCCCCTGCGGGCCGCGGCGTCCCAGCTCAGGGAGGAGAAGGTGAAGACGACCTCGCCTGTCCCTCGCGCCGGCGCCGGCGCCCGCTCGGATGTCCTGAGGGCATACGCCATCTCCCACGAGGAACGACCGGCGAGCCGCCGAACTTCCGCCCGCGCGGGCGGGCGCGCGCAAGCGCCGGTGGGCGCTGGGCGTTGATCAACTGAGGTACCAGTTGCCATCGGAGACACTCAAAGACACGACGATGCGCGGCCTGCGCTGGCTGGCGGTCACGCGCATGATCGGCGAGACGCTCGCCTTCGCGGCCGCCGTGGCGCTCGCCCGGCTGGTCGGTCCGGCCGAATTCGGCCACGCCGCGGTCGCCCTGATCTTCCTCCCGCTGGCCGGGATCCTGACATTCGAGGGCTTCGCCTCCTCGCTGGTTCAGCGCGAGGAGATCGACGAGCACGACATCCGGGCCGCGGTCCTCATGAGCATCGTCGGCGGGGCAGCGCTCAGCGCCGGCGTCTACGGCCTGGGGGGGCCGCTGTGGGAACCGCTGTTCGGCGGGCAGACGGCCGACCTGATCAGGCTGATCTCCCCGATCCTGCTGATCGCCGCGCTCGGCGGCGTGTCGCGGGCGAAACTCTGGCGGGCGCTCGACTTCCCGCGGACCAGCGTGATCGACACGTCGAGCGTCGTGAGCGGCTATGCCGTCGCCGTCACGCTGGCCGCTCTCGGGCTGGGGGCGAAAGCGATCGTCATCGGCGCTCTCGCGCAGACCCTGGTGAGCTCCCTGCTGTTGCTCGCGACGGCCCCGGTGCCGCTGCCGCGCTGGTCGCGCCGGGCAGGGGGGCAGGTCGCGGGCTTCGGGATCCCCGCGGCGCTGGCCGGCCTGGTGGAGGTGCTGTTCCGCAACATCGACTACGCCATCCTCGCCGCCCGGCTGACCGCCGGCGCGACGGGTATCTACTACCGCGCCTTCAACCTCGGGGTCGTCTACCAGGACAAGGTCAGCGGCATCATGGTCCAGGTCGCCTACCCGCTCTACTCGCGCACCACCGAGGTCTCAAGGCTGCGCCAGATACACGAGCGTGCAGCCAGGGTCCACGCGGCGGTCCTCTTCCCTGCGCTGGCGCTCCTGATCGTGCTGGCCCCCTACGTCGTGCCGCTGCTGTTCGGCGCCGCCTGGACGCCCGCCGTCGAACCGACCCAGGTGCTCGCCCTGGCGGGAATGATGGCGGCCGTCCTGACCGGCTACTCGCAGGTGATGCTGGCGATCGGCAAGCCCCGCCAGCTGCTGTGGTTCAACATCGGTCGGCTGTTCCTGTATGGCGGGGTGGTCCTGCTGGCCTCCCGCCACGGCCTGATGACCGTCGCCGTCGCGGTCGTCGGCGCCTACCTCGTGATCCTGCTGGCCGCCTACGCGCTCCTGCTGGGGCCGAACGTCGGCATCTCGGTCCGCCGGCTCGTCCCGGAGCTCGCGCCGGCGGTCGTCGGCTGCGTGGCGCTGGCGGCCGTCTCGGTCGGGCTGACCCACGTGTTGGGTGGCCTGCCGCGGATCGTCGTGATCGCGCTCGTCGCCCCGGCCGGAGGGCTCGTCTACGCGCTGACGCTGCGGTTCGCCTTCCCGGCCGCCTGGGCCGATGTGCGGACGCTCGCGATGCAGGTCGGCGGCCCCCTGATCAGCCGCTTCGGACGCGGCGGCGGGGCGGCTCCCACGGAGCGCGGCGGCGCACCGGACCAGGCGCCTGAGCCGGCTCCCGCGGGTATTGCCTAGGCGCGGCTGGAGCGCCGGCCCGCCGGCGGCAGGGCCGTCGACGGGGGATCGCCGAACGGCGGCTCGCCACGGCCGAGCAGCGTCCCGACGGCGCGGCGGGCGGCCTCCCGATGCACAGCTGCCTCGCTCCCGCGGACGCTTGCCGCGGCGGCGCGGATCAAATGGCGTGTGCCGATCGCACCGAGGTACAGCGCGCGGTGGGCCGGCGCAAAGTGCTTCTCGGCGTACTGGCGGCGGGCGAAGGCGTCCTGGGCGATCATCCGCGGGCGGACTCCGCCCTTGCAGGCATGGTGGACGATCGTCATGTCCGGGATGTGCAGGACCTTCCAGCCCGCCCGCTTGAAGCGCAGGCAGAGGTCCGGCTCCTCGGCGTAGATGAAGAAGCGCTCGTCCATGCAGCCCGCGCTGAGAAGTGCCTCGCGGCGGGCCAGCATGTATGAGCCCGAGGTCCAGTCGCACTCGAACGCGGAGTCGTAGCGCTCGAGGTCAAGCACCCGCTCTCCGGCCCAGGCCGGCGTCACCGGCCAGCGCTCGCAGGCCAATGCCTCGCCGAGCGCTCGGCCGGCGTTCGGGAAGCGGCGGACGGTCGGGAACAGCTCGTGATCGGGGGTTAGCTGGCGGACGCCGATCAGGCCGATGTCCGGCTGCTCGTCGAGCATCGACACGAGCTCGCCGAAGGTTCCCTCGACGATTTCGGTGTCCGGGTTCAAGAACAGGACGTAGCGGGCGTCGGTCGTCTCCAGGCCCCGGTTGTTGCCGTGGCCGAAGCCCTTGTTCGGCGAGTCCACGACGCGGGCCAGCGGGAAGGCCGACTCGACCAGGGCGCGGGTGCCGTCGCTCGATTCGTTGTCGACCACGACCACATCGAGCACGGCGTCCCCGGCGTGGGCGAAGACGGTCGACAGGCAGGCCTCGAGCCACTTGGCCTCGTTCGTCGAGACGATGATGATCGCCAGGTCCGCAGCCGCGGTCCGTCCGCGCTCGTGCAGGGCGGTGAGCTCGGCGGGCATCGCGCCGTTGCCGTTTAGCGTCTGCTGCTGTGCCATCTCTTGAGAATCAACGCCTTCGGGCGGGCGATCCTTGCGTGGTGCGGCTCACCGGGCGAGCCTCTCGCGGGCCCGGCGGGCCGCCCGGAACGCCGGCCTGCGGAGAACCTCGACCCCCTGGGCAAGGGTGCCGGGCAGGCCCCCCTGGAGCGCCGCGACGGGCAGGCGCCCCAGCATCGCACGGGCCCGCCCCGCACGGGCGGCCTCGACGCAGGCCTCGGCGCTCAGCCCGCCCTCCAGCTCCAGCTCCATGCTCAGCGGGAACATCTGCCGGGCCCGGTGCAGGTCGAGTGCGCCGACGCCCAGCAGGCCGTGGCTTGCGACCCACCCGGTGGCGCGCCGGTTCGGCGCCCAGCCGTCCCACTTGCGGGTCCAGATCTCCACGCCGCCGGCCAGCGACAGCCACTCCTCGTCCATCACCTGCCAGGCGTCCCGGCGAACCGGGTGGGCGAGGACGCTGAGGCCTTGATGCTCCCGGGCGGCCCGCAGGAGCTCGGCCGTCGGCACGGCTTCGCCGAGGAACGGCACGGGGCCCCAGACCGGCACGTGGACGCGATCCTCGGGGCCGGCGTACTCGATCCCCGGAATCAGCAGCGGACCGTTCTCGCCGGCCGCCGCGCAGGCCTCCCGGTACTCCTCCAGGCGGGCGGCGCTGAAGCCGCGGTCGTGCTCGCACATGAACACCGCCTCGCAGCGTCCGCGGAACAGCTCGGCGATCTCGGTCAGCTTCAGCGAGGCGTCGTAGGACCACTCTGAGTGGACGTGGAAGGCGGCCCGGATCGTGGTCATGATCCCCGCCTGCGCCAGGTCTGCTCGGCGAGGGTCTGCCAGGCGTCGTACCAGAACAGGCCGCCCATCGAGGGATCCCGGTTGTACCAGGCCCCGCGGTAGGGGGGGCCGAGCAGATCGCGAACCGTCGCGGCGCGGCCCGGCCACTCGCCGACGGCCGAGCGGGGGCCGCGGAGCACGAACAGCAGGTGGACGAGCTCGCGGCCCAGGTTGCGGCAGAGGAGCTCCCGGGGGGGTGGCGCGGGCGGCAGGGGAGCGCCGGGATCGAGCGCCCGCGCCAGCGCCCAGGCCGGATACTCGAAGCCGAGCCGCCGCGAGAGCGCGATGCTGCCCCACGGGCGGCCGTTGAGCTCCATGAACCACAGCCGGCCGGCGCTTTCGAGCAGCTCGACCATGAACAGGCCCTCCCAGCCGGCACTCATCAGCATCTCGCCAACCGGCCCGATCAGCTCCTCGGGCACGGGCGTCGAGGCGCAGGCACTCGAGCCTGAGCCCGCCGGGTTCATCATCCGCACGCGGCGATGGGCACTGAGGTGGTGGATGCCGTTCCGATCGGCGATTCCGAACAGCCCGCGGCCCGTTCCCTCGAGCCACTGCTGCGCGATCACGGGCGTCCCGGGATCCAGGGCGAGGCGGCGCTCGCGCAGCTCCTGCCCGTCGGCGGCCGGGCGCGGTGAGGGGCGCACGAGGCGCCCGCCGCGGGCTTCGGCCGCGAGTGCCGGCTTGAGCATCAACGGGAACCCCAGCTCGGACGGTCCCGGCTCCTCGGCGCCGAGCTCACGCCAGCGGGGGACCGCCAGGCCCGCCGCTTCGGCGCTTCGCATCTGCAGGCGCTTGTCGAGGGCAAGCTCGAGCCGGGGCCCGCGCGGCCCGGCGAGCGTGGCCTCGGCGGGCAGCGCCAGATCGGCGATCAGCAGCGCCGGGTCATCCAGCGGCATCGTCACGTCATGGTCTCGCGCGAGCTCGGCGATCTCACGGCGGCAGGCCTCGATGTCGAGCTCCGGCGGGGTGACCTCGAAGATCTCCACCGAGCGCAGCCGGCCCAGCGCGACCGGGCGCCCGCGGCGGGAGAAGGCGCTGACCCGATGGCCCGCGCCGAGCAGGCTCGCCGCAACCTCGGGTGCGGCGAGCGCCTCGGCGAAGCCGATCAGGACTCCCCGGCCGGTGGTGCTCACCGCAGGCGCTTCACGAGCCGCTTGATCTGCAGCTTGGGGCCGGGACGCACACCGCCCGTGCCGGCGGCCAGGGCCAGCCAATGCTCGAGCGGGCGCGTGCTCACGACGCTCGTCCGGGGGGTTATCCACGACCCCGGTGCCGCCGGGCCGCCGTCGCTGGTGAAGACCCGTTCGTAGCCCGCGTCGCGAAGCGCCCGCAGGACCCGCCGGTCATAGGAGCCGAACGGGCAGGCCGCCTCACCGACCGGCGCGCCGATCAGCTCTGAGAGCGCCGTCCGTGAGTCCCGTGTCTCGGCGCGCAGCTCATCGTCGGCGATCGCGCGCCAGTCGCGGTGGCCGATGCCGTGGCTGCCCAGCCGCATCCCAGCTTCGTGCAGCCGTGCGAGGTCCTCGGCGCTCAGGTATCCGGGCTCGCCGACGCGGCCCACGAGCACGAAGAAGCGAGCGCTGAGGCCGTGCTCCTGCAGGATCGGCAGCGCCAGCTCGATGTCCGAGGAGTTGCCGTCGTCGAAGGCGAAGCTGAGGCCCTGTCGCGGCGCCGCGGCCGAGAGCGCCTCGAGCCATTGCGCGGGGACCCATACCCGGCGCTCCTCCTCGGGGATCGCGGCGGGTGGCTCACCGAGCCCGTGGAAGGTGATGATCAGTTCGTGGGGGGCGCGCACGGCTCACCCCCGCAGACGGATGATCCTGAAGCCCTTGGAGGGGTTGGTGCCCCCGACGGGGTCAGCCAGCGTCCCGACCGTGCTCGCGCTCCTCGTCCTGGTCCGCAGGTAGTTGCCGATCTGGGCGTTGTAGTCGACGCCGAAGGTCGGCGTCCCCCAGATCGACAGGTCGCGTGCGCCGATCGCGGCGAGTTCGACATGCTTGCGTTCGAGCTCGGAGATGGCGGCCGCTTCTTCGGCGGGCGAGTCGATCAGCCCAGGCAGGATCGTCAGCTCGTACAGCGCCGGCGGGCGGTCGGCCATGAAGTAAAGCCCTCCGTCGGTCGGCGCGGCCAGGATCGGGCTGCCGGGCCGCGTGTCGGCGTCGATCGCCGTCACCGCTCCCTGCAGGGCGGTCGCGGACGCGGCGTTCGTCACGAAGCTGCCCCGTGCGGTGTGGACCGTAGTCGAGTCGTGGATGTAGAGACCCCCGAGTGCGTAACCGGCGAGGCCCACAGCGACCGCGGCGAGGGCCGCCATCGAGGCGAGCCGGGCCTGCGGCCAGCGCGCGGCGATCTGCGCATGGAGGATTCCCAGCATCAGCACGAGCGGGGCGGCGTAGTAGGGGGCGTAGGAGCCCTCGGCGGTGAAGGCGTTGTAGGCACGCAGACCCAGGATCGCCCCGGTCACGATCAGCGCGAGGTCCGCGGGCCAGGTTCCCCCCAGGGGGGAGCTCCCGCGGCGGCGCAGCTGCACCGCGGCCGCAAGCGCGACGGCGACGCCGAGGGCCGGCAGCCAGCTCATGCCGAGCACCAGGTGGCGGCACTCGAGCTCGATTGCGGCCCGCTCGCCGGATGCCAGGCCCGAGGCTCGCGAGAGGCCGTCCAGGATCCCGGCGCACGCGAGCACGGCCGCGAGCGGCCACAGCGCCAGCAGTCGCTTCGCGCCCGCGCGGCGCCGCCAGCCGATCACGCCGGCGACGAGGCCGCCCAGCAGGCCTCCGTAGAGGGCGCCGCGTGCCAGCAGGCCGAGCAGCCCGGAGATGCTCACGGGCATCCAGTTGGACTGCGTCTTGGTGCCGCTGTGCACGAACTTGACGGGCCACAGGTTTTCGGTGGCAAGGCGCGAGAGCCCGGCCTGCTCGGCGAACCAGCCGAGGACGAGTGCCGGGATGACGATGCCCGGCAGGGCGATCCGCCAGGCCCCCGCGAGCGCCGCCGGGCGCCCCTCCGTACGCCAGAGCGCCGCCAGGTAGGCGATGCAGCCGGCGCCCGCAACGGCGAAGAATTCGGGCCGGGTCAGGCCGATCGCGCCGAGCGCGATCCCGGCCCACCACATCCGGTCTCGGGTCAGGGCGAGCAGCATCGCCAACAGGCCCAGCAGCCCGAACGTCGCCGAGTTGGTGTGCGGCAGGATGAAGTTGAAGGCCGTGCCCGAGAAGCCGATCGCCATCAGGACCGCGGTCGCGAGGCCGGCGACGAGCGGAGCGAGCCAGTGCCGCGCGAGCACGTAGAAGACGGCAAGGATCGCGGCGGTCTGGGCGAGCCCGAAGGCGAACGCGACGGTGAAGCTCGTGCCCAGCACGTCGAACGCGAGCGCCAGCGAGTAGAGGCCGAAGGGCCCGTAGTAGTAGCGGACGTCCTTGTAGGCGATCGCGCCGTGCTTGATCAGGTCGGCCGTCGTCAGCTCGGCCCCGGCGTCGATCTCGGGCACGCCCCACTTCCTCCAGGTGAGCGCAGTGATCGCCGCGAAGCAGAGCGCGAGCGCGATCAGGACGGGACGGTCCCCGAGCCGGGTGTGCTCCTTGCCGGGCGGGTGTCCGGTCTCCCCGGCACCGCCGGGCGTCTGCGCCGGCGGTCCGATCAGCGTCGCGCTCACGCCGCGCTGGGTCGGGCCATGACGGCGCTCAGCATGACGTCGAGCTGGCGGCGCGCGAAGATGCGCAGGCCGGCCAGGTAGAGCGTGCCCCCGACGGCACCGGCGAGCAGAGCCGGGGCCAGGTCGCCGGGCAGGGTGCTGCCGAGCGCCCAGCCGGCGCCGAAGGACAGGCCCGCGAGCGCCAAAAAGCGCGCAGCGTCACCCGCCAGCTCCGCGAACAGGCGCGGGGCCTCCTCGCGTCCGGCGCCCGCGACGAGCAGGATCGCCGCGAAGCAACCCGGGGCGATGAAGAACGCCCCGACGGCGCCGTTGACACCGAACAGCGCGCTGCCCAGCGCCGTCGCGGCGAGGTGCGCCAGCAGCAGCGGCAGGGCCAGCGCGTTCAGCAGCCCTGCCCGCCCCACGGCGAACAGGACAGGCATCAAGAAGACGGCGAGCAGCGCGCAGACCGACCAGGGGATCAAGAGTCCCGTGAACGTACGCAGCGTGTGGACCTGCGCGGCGGAGAGGCTGTGCGGGAGGATCGCATGGACGAGCGGAGCGCCCACCGTGATCAGGGCCAGCATCGCCGGTGCGACGATCATCATCGCGTAGCGGAAGCCCCGTGGAACGGTCTCCGCGACGAGCGTCCTGCCCCGCGTGCGCGCGTCGCGCGTCATGTCGGGGATGCTCGACATCCCGAGTGCCATGCCCGTGCCGGCGATCAGGTAGCTGGCGAACAGGTAGGCGTAGGAGAGGACCGTCGTGCCGCCCGCGGCCGAATGGCTGCCGAACGCCAGCGTCACGACGAACAGGACGTTGAACGCCAGGTAGACCGCCGTCCGGCCGAGGATCACGCTCGCGTCCCGGCCGACCGAGACGAGCGTGAGCTGCTCACCGAGGCCGGGCAGGCCGCCGCTGCGCCGGACCCCGACGGTCATCCAGGCGCAGGTGACGATCGCCATGCTCAGCATCGACCAGCCGAGCGTCTGCTCGCCGGTCGTGCCCATCAGGGCGAGGAAGGCGATCAGGCCCGCGGCCGAGCCCGAGATGTAGGCACCCGCGACGACCGTAAAGCGGTCGCGTATGGCCAGCAGCGTCGCTCCTCCCGCGGCCCACAGCTGCAGCACCATTGCGGCGCCCAGGACGGGCAGCGCGGCGGCCGTGACCGCACGCCCGCGCGGCGCAAGGCCCGGGGCGATCAGCTGCGCCAGCGGGTGCGACAGGGGCCCGGTGATGATCAGGACCGGCAGTGCCACGAGGCCGATTGCCGCGGCGAACGCGCGTGGGCTGAGGCGCGCCTTCGGGCCCACCAGCAGCGGCACCGAGGTCAGGCGCAGGCTCTGGCTGAAGACGCCGAAGGTCGAGTAGAGCGCGAACGCCACGAAGAAGCCGTCGGTGCGGGCGTTCGTGCCGAAGTGGCCGAGATAGAGGACCGCCTGGCAGGCGGAGGCGAGCGCCATCGCGAAGGTCGCGATCGACATCGCCATGCCGGCCCGCGCCTTCGCGGTGCTGGTCGCGGCGGGCTCCTCGGCGGGCCGCGCCCTGTCCGTCTCGATCGCCAGCGTTTGAGTGCTCATGTAGGAGGAACGCCCCGGAAGGGGCATTTCTCGCGCCCCGGCCTAGAACAGCCGGACGCTCGCCGTGGTGAAGCTGCTGGTGCTCGCGGTGTTGCCGTAGATGTCCTTGATCGTCGCCGCTAGCGTGCCGGTCACGACCCCGGGGCCACCGGGGGTGAGCTCGTGGCTGGGGTCGGAGATGCTCGTGATCGTCAGCTTGACGGTGTTGCCGCTGACGGCCGTGCTCACGGTCAGCACGGGGGCCGTGCCGCCGAAGTTGGCGTATTTGGCAGTCCCAGCGTCCCCGGTGCTCCAGGAGCCCGAGGTCAGCCCGGTCGAGGTCAGCGTCGTCGAGCCGATCAGCGGCCGGCTGTAGGTCAGTTTGAGCGTTGCCGGGATGCTCGCCGCTTCGATCTGGTCGCTGAAGGTCAGCGTGATCGCGTCGCCGACCTGGGCGGCGCCGGGGACGCTGCCGGGGGTCGTGTCGGTGATCCCCGTCAGCGCCGGCTTGGTCGTGTTGACGTGGACCGTCGCGATCGCCGAGGTCGTCCTGTTGCCGGCCAGGTCGGAGACGACGTACTCGTACTCGTAGCATTTGCCGCTCGTCACGGTCGTGTCGGTGAACGGCGAGGCCAGGCCCGCGGAGCCGATCGGCGCGAACGGCGTGAAGAAGCTGCAGGTGTTGTTGCTCGTCGTCAGCGTCGCCGAGGCGCGCTGCAGCGAGGTCGTCGCCGTGTTCAGGCCCGAGCCGTTGTCGGAGGCCGAGAACGTCAGCGGCACCGAGGTGTTCGTGTTGGCCGGCGCGCTGAGCGTCGCAGTCGGCGGTGTGCGGTCGACGATCACGACGGTGGCGAGGCTCGAGGTGTTGCCGACCCGGTCGGTCCCGGTCAGCGTGTAGAGGTAGCAGCCTTCGGGGAGGTTGTTCTGTGCCGGTGCGCCGCTCAGCGTGGTCGGGTTGCCGAAGTTCAGGCAGGTGCCTTTGCTGATCGTGCCCGTCCGCAGCGTCAGGATGGAGCTCGCGAGGCCCGAGCCGGCGTCGGCGTTGTAGTCGGTCCGGACGATGCTGAAGGTGCCCGTGGTGCTGTACGTGATCGCTCCGTAGGAGGGGACGACGGTGTTGTTGACGGTCAGCCCGCCCCCGGTCGGTCCGGTCGTGTCCGCGATCAGGCTGTAGGTCGCGGCGGCCGAGGTCGCGCCGGCGTTGCTGGCGGCCGTGATCGTCGGCGCTGTCGCAGGCTGGGTGGCCGATTCACCGAACGTGTAGGACACCGTGCCGCCGTTCTGGGCTTCGGTGAAGCCGTTGGAGGACAGGGGGCTGAAGCTGTAGCTCTTGATGCCCGTGTCGGGGTCGGTCGAGGCCGCCGCAACAGTGAACGTGCCTCCGGCCGAGGGGCGGAAGTAGAGGGCGTTGGTCGAGGTCTTGTAATAGGTGTTCGAGGACAGGCCGCTGAACGTCAGCGCCGGGGTGCTCGGAGCGCTCGTGTCGACGATCACGGTCGTCGAGACGCTGGCCTGGTTGCCGACGTTGTCGGTTCCGGTGAGCGTGTAGCGGTAGCAGCCGGTGGGCTCGTTCTGGGCCGGCGCGCCGGTGATCGTGCTCGGCGTGCCGAAGCTGGAGCAGACGTTGTTGGCGAGCGTCGCGGCGGCGACGGTCAGGGTGCTCGAGCGCAGGCCCGACG
>Ga0181519_10002843_pt1 | contig 14432 bp, 14 predicted proteins | sample PEATcosm2014_Bin_26_FD_121102 | JGI IMG/M metagenome (GOLD analysis project Ga0181519, IMG submission 121102) | Peatland microbial communities from MTU Mesocosm Facility, Houghton, MI, USA - PEATcosm2014_Bin02_10_metaG | ecosystem: Environmental > Terrestrial > Soil > Wetlands > Peat | place...
CCGTTGATCCCGCCATCGTCGTTGATCTGCTTGACGAAGAGATCGATGGCCTTGGTCTGCTCTCCGAACTCGGCGTCCTGGGCGAACCCCTCCTGGCCGGCCAGCGAATTGAGGGAGACCACCGGGAAGACCACGTTGACGGCGGTGGCCGACACCCGCGGCTCGAGGTGCTGGCCTGGTCGACGGGGACGACCGCCGACGACCCGGAGCTCGAGGCGGTGGCCGATGCCGGGGACGAGGTGCTCGACGGCGCGGTGGCGATCCACGCCACGGTCCCGGCCACCACGACCACCACCAGCGCCACCGTCCGGAGCTGGGTGGCACGCGGGCGGCGGACGAAGTGGCCCCACGACCGGGCGACGCCCGCCAACGGGTTCCACCCCCGCCGGGCGGTCACTGCCGGACCACCGGGTGACCGGCGGAGCCCGGGACGACGGGGTCGGAAGTCGTCGTCATCGTCATCGGCCCCCTCGTCGCCCTGGCTCCGTGCCGGCCGCCGCCCCAGGACGGATGTGCCGGATGTGCGCCCCGTACCGTATCGTCGCCCCCCGACGGCGACACGTCGTCGTGGGGGGTCGAGGACCGGAACCACCAGCGGAGGAGCACCGGGGGATGAGCGGAGGGGGCGGCCAGCGCACCGACGGCGGGGACGCCGAGCGACACCCGTCCACCGGGCGACCGGCCGCCGTGGAGGTCGCCGGGCTGGCCAAGCGGTACCCCAAGGCACCGGTCGACTCGCTGGCCGGGGTGAGCTTCCGGGTGGAGGACGGCGAGGTCTTCGGCTTCCTGGGTCCCAACGGCGCCGGCAAGTCCACCACCATCGGTATCCTGACCACCCGGATCCGGCCGACCCGGGGCACCGCCCGCGTGGCCGGTGTGGACGTGGTGTCCGACCCGGTCGGCGCCCGGCGGGTGCTCGGGGTGGTCCCCCAGCAGAACAACCTCGACCGGTCGCTGTCCGTCCGCCAGAACCTCCTCTTCCACGCCAGCTACCACGGGGTGCCGGCCGACCGCCGGGCCCGCCGGGCGGACGCCCTCCTCGAACAGTTCGGGCTGGCCGACCGGCCCGACGGGCGGCCCGACGACTTCTCGGGCGGTCAGATCCAGCGGATGATGATCGCCCGGGCGCTGATGCACGCACCCTCGGTGCTCTTCCTCGACGAGCCGTCGACCGGGCTCGACCCCGCGGCCCGGCTCTTCCTCTGGGAGAAGGTCGCCGAGCTCCGCGGGGCCGGGACCACCGTCGTCATCACCACCCACGACATGGAGGAGGCGGCCACCCTCAGCGACCGGGTGGCCATCATCGACCACGGCACCCTGCTCGCCCTGGACACCCCGGCCGCCCTGGTGCACGGCATGGCCGGCGAGCGCACCCTCGACTGCTCGGTCGAGGCCGGGGAGGGGGCCGCGGGCGACGGCCTGCTGGCGGCCATCGGCGCCCTGCCCGGCGTCACCGAGACGGAGCGGCTGGACGACCCGGCCGTCAACGGGTGGCGGGTCCGCATCCACGTGGAGGGCGAGCCCGCCCCCTTCGTGGCCCCGGTGGCCCGGGCGGTGGGTGACGCCGGGGCCCGCCTGACCGACGTCCGGCTGGGGGAGCCCAACCTCGAGGACGTGTTCATCCACCTGACCGGGAGGGCCCTCCGGTGACCGTCACGGCGGACGGGCCGGACGCTCCGGCAGAGGCCCCGGAGCCGCTGCCGCCCTGGGGGCCGTGGCGGGCGGGGTTGGCCATCCTGCGGCGCGACCTCTTCGTCACCGCGCGGGAGTTCCCGATCTTCCTGGCCCAGGTGACCCTGCAGCCGCTCTTCCTCCTCTTCGTCTTCGGCAAGGTGCTGACCGAGCTGGGCTATGCCCGGCCCGGGTACGAGCAGGTCCTCTTCCCGGGTCTGGTGGCGCTGGCCGCGGTGCTGACCGGTCTGCAGTCGACCGCCCTCCCCCTGGTCATCGAGTTCTCCTACAGCAACGAGATCGAGGACCGGCTGCTCGCCCCGCTGCCCATCGGGGCGGTGGCGGTGGAGAAGGTGGTCTTCGCCGCCATGCGGGCCTTCATCGCCGCCGCGGTGATGTTCCCCCTGGGCATCTGGATCCTCGGCTCCATCCCCTGGCAGGCCGACACCCTCGCCGCGGTGTTCGCCATGACGGTCCTCGGCTGCCTGCTGGGGGCGGCCATGGGGCTCATCCTCGGGACGTACGTCCCCCCCAACCGGATCAACGTCACCTTCGCCCTGGTGCTCACCCCGCTCATCTTCACCGGATCGAGCCAGTACCCCTGGCCGTCCCTGGGGAAGCTCCGGTGGTTCCAGGTCGTCTCCGCCTGCAATCCGATGACCTACGTCAGCGAGGGCCTCCGTGGCCTGATGGCCCCGAGCGTCCCGCACATCCAGACCTGGCTCTGCTTCGTGGTGGCGGTGGTGGCACTGCTCGGGCTGATGGTCCTCGGGATGGTCGGCTTCATCCGTCGCGCCCTCGGCTGAGCCGGGACGGCCCCGGCCGGGCCGGCCTCCGGTACGCTGCCGTCCGTGGACGGACGACAGCTGTGGGGGGCGCTGGAGCGCGGGACGCTGGACCGGATCGTGGTGGTCTCGCCGCACTTCGACGACGCCGCCCTCGGGGCCGCCCACCTCATCGGCTCCCATCCCGGGACCACCGTGGTCACCGTGCTCGGTGGCCGTCCGCCCGCCTACCCCGACCCGGCGACCGAGTGGGACACCCTCGGCGGCTTCACCGCCGGCGACGACGTGGTGGCCGCCCGGCGCCGGGAGGACGAGGCGGCCATGGCCTCCCTGGGGGCCCGCCCGGTCTGGCTGGAGTTCGCCGACCACCAGTACCTGAGCACGGAGCAGCGGTACCGGCCCGCCGACGTGGCCCCGTCCCTGCTCGCCGCCGTCGCCGACACCGCCCCCACCGCCGTCTTCCTGCCGATGGGCCTGGCCAACCCCGACCACGGCCTGACCCACGACGCCGGCCTGTTGGCCCGGGACGAACTCGGGGACGGCGGCGGTGCACCCGCCTGGTTCTGCTACGAGGACGCCGGCTACTCCCACCTCCCCGGCCTGCTGGCCTGGCGGGTCGCCAAGCTCTTCCGGAGCGGCCTGTGGCCGACGCCGGCGGTGGTCCCGGTGGTGCCCGACGCCGAGGCCAAGGCGAAGGCCATCCGGTGCTACACCAGCCAGCTGCCCCCGCTGGAGGGCGAACACCTGCTCAGTGAGCGCCTGGCCGCCAACGTGCCCGAGCAGTACTGGCGCCTCGCCCCCCCGCCGGCCGGCTGGGAGGCCCTCTCCACGATCGACGACCTCGATGCCCACCGGCCCGGCTGAGCGGCCCGGGGTCGGCCCCGGCACCATGGCACTGGTCACCGGGGCGTCGTCCGGCATCGGGGCGGCCACCGCCCGGGCGCTGGCCGCCCGGGGCACCACCGTCGCCCTGGTGGCCCGCCGGGCCGACCGGCTGGAGGAGGTGGCCGCCGCCTGCCGGGCCGACGCCCCCGCCTCGCGGGCCTTCCCGGCCGACCTGGCCGACCCCGACGGTGCCGCCGCCCTGGGCCTGCGGGTGTGGGACGAGCTCGGTCCCCTCGACGTGGTGGTCAACAACGCCGGCATCCCGATGCGTCGCCCGGTCGACCGCCTGACCCTGGAGGAGGTGACCCGGGTGATGACGGTCAACTACCTGTCCCCGGTGGCCCTCACCCTGGCACTGCTCCCCCGCATGGTCGGGCGGGGCTCGGGGACCATCGTCAACGTCTCCAGCCTCGGCGGCCGGCTGGGTATCGCCCACGAGGCGGCCTACAGCGGCTCCAAGTTCGCCCTGGCCGGATGGAGCGAGGCGCTGGCCATCGACCTGTGGGGCACCGGCGTCGACGTGCGGCTGGTGCTGCCGGGGGCCATCGACACCGAGATCTGGGACCAGCCGGGCAACGACCCGGCGACCTACTCGGGACCGCTGGCCCCGGCCGCCGAGGTCGCCGAGGGGATCGTCGCCTCCGTCACGAGCGGGGTGTTCGAGCACTATCTTCCCGACATGCGGTTCGTGGTGGAGATGAAGGACAAGGACTTCTACGGGTTCGTGGCCGGGATGCGGGCGATGGAGGAGTCGGACGGGGGGACGTCGTGAACGCACTGGTCTTCGGGTCAAAGCCGGACCGCGACGAGCCGCGGCCGGTCGCCCGGGACGAGCTCGAGGCGCACCTGCTCTCGATGCCGTTCGGCCTCCACCGGATGGAGGACGCCCGGCCGATCCACCCCGACTGGGTGGTCACCCGACCCATCCTCTCGGGGGTGTGCGGCTCGGACGCCAAGCTGGTCCTCGGCGACTTCGAGGACGGCGACATCGACAACCCGATGGCCGCCTTCTCGTCGCTCCCCCACGTCCCCGGGCACGAGGTGGTGGCGGAGGTCGTCTCGCTGGGCCCGGACGCCCGCGGGGTGGAGGTGGGCCAGCGGGTGGTGCTCAACCCGTGGCTGAGCTGCGTCCCGCGGGGCATCACCCCCCTCTGTCCGCCCTGCCGGGCCGGTGACGTCAACATGTGCTGGTCGTTCACCGAGGGCGACCTCGGCCCCGGGGTCCACATCGGCGTGGTCACCGGGGCGCCCGGGGCCTGGGCCGAGCTGATGGCCGCCCACCCCTCGATGCTCATCCCGGTCCCCGACGGCATCAGCGACGTGGCCGCGGTGATGGCCGACCCGTTCTCGGTCTCCTTCCACGCCATCGTGCGGAACCCGCCGCCGCCCACGGGCCGGGCCCTGGTCTACGGCGCCGGCGCCCTCGGGCTGGCCAGCCTGGCCATCCTGAAGGCCCTCTGGCCCGACCTGGAGGTGGCGGTGGTCACCCGGTTCCCGGCCCAGGTGGCGCTGGCCGAGCGGTACGGGGCGGACCTGGTGGTTCCCCACGAGCCCCGCGAGGCGCTGATCGAGTCCCTGGCCGGGTGGTCCGGGGCCGTCCTCCACAACGCCTACGCCGGCCTGCCGATGGCCCACCCCGGCGCCATCGACGTCGTCTACGACTCGGTGGCCAAACCGGAGACCTTCGAGGTCGGGGTCCGGGTGCTGAAGGAACGGGGACGGCTGGTCTACACCGGCGTGGCCGTGCCCGGCCGGTGGGAGTGGACGCCGGTCTACTTCAAGGAGCTGACCCTGGTCGGCTCCAACGCCTTCGCCCTCGAGGAGTTCGAGGGACGCCGACGCCACGCCATGGAGCACTACCTCGACCTGGTGGCCGACGGCCGGATCGACCTCACCGCCATGGTCACCCACCGGTTCCCCCTCGAGGGGTGGTGGGACGCCCTGACGGCCCTGGCCCGCCCCGGCGACAGCGGGGTGGTGAAGGCGACGTTCGCCCCCAACCCCGACCTGGCCGCCGCTCAGTAGCTGGGGCCGAAGGCCTCGAACCGCCGGTAGCGGGCATCGGCGGCCGCCACCCACGTCGGGTCCGGCTCGATGCGTCGGCCGGCCGACGCCCACGTCGCCGACGCCCCGAAGTCCGACGTCAGCCCGGCGGCCATCCGGGCCAGGAAGGCGGCCCCGAGGGCCGCCCCCTCGGGCACCCCCACGGTGTCGACGGGCAGACCGGTGGCGTCGGCCACCGCCTGCATCCACGGCAGCGACCGCGAGCCGCCGCCGGTGGCCACGATGCGACGGGCGTCGGCACCTGCCCGCTCGACGATGCGGCGGATGACGAATCCGCTGGCCTCGCGGGCGGCGCGCACCACCGCCCCGGGGCCCTGGGTGATGTCGAGACCATGGAGGCTGGCGGTGAGGCCCGGGTCGTGGAACGGGGTGCGCTCGCCCCGCAGATAGGGCAGCCACACCGGCACCCGCGCCGGATCGCCGGACCGCTCCTCGTCCGGACCGGTGGCCGGCGGGCGACGCTCCCCCACCATCCGGCCGACCCAGTCGGCGAACAGGCCGCCGGCGTTGCTCGGGCCGCCGACCAGCGTCAGCCCGGGCGACATGGACGGAAAGGTGGTGAGCCCGGGGAGCTCGCGCCACTCGTCGAGGAGGGCCCACACCACCAGGGTGGCCCCGAAGATGACGAGGACGTCGCCGGGCCGGTCGGCGCCGGCCACCATCTGCTCGCAGAAGGCGTCGATGGAGCCCCCGCCGACCACCGTCGGGGTACCGGTCACCGTCCCCGCCGCCTCGCCCAGCCCGGTCACCACCGGGACCTGGCGTTCCTCGACCCCGAGGTCGGCGAGCGCCCCGCGGTCCCAGCGGCCGCGGTCGTAGAGGGAGCCGAACGAGGTGGCGGTGGCGAAGTCGACGGCCGGCACCCCGCACAGGGTGTTGGTGGCCACCGCCTGGGCCGGCCAGTAGCCGGCCGCCCCGGGGAGCCGGCGGGCCGCCCAGGCCAGCATCCGGGCGCCCTCCTGGCGCTCGCCGTTCCAGTGGTCGCGACGGGCCAGCGGGTCGTGGTCCCAGGAGGCGTCCCGGGCCCGGGCGTCACCGTAGAGGAGGCCGGGGAGCCGGGGGACGCCCCGACGGTCGACGGCGGTGATGGAGGGGACCATGGCCGAGACCACCACCCCGGCGGCCGGCCCGTCCAGGGACGCCGAGACCTCGGCGAACGCCTTCCTCGGTCCCCGGCGCCACGCCCGGCCCGGATCGTGCTCGAGGAGCTCGGCCGACGGGGTGCCCACCTGGTGGGGCACCCGGGCCCTGGCCACCACGGCGCCCGCCGGGTCGACGGCCACCGCCTTCACCGACGTGGTCCCGATGTCCACCCCGATCGTGCACTGCGCGCCGTCCGGCCTCGTCACCGCTGCCCCCTCCCCTCGTCGGGGGTCATTATGGACGCGATCGCCGGTTCGGGTCGGTGCTACCCTCCGGCAACGCCCGACCGTCGACCAGGGGGACCCGACGCATGTCAGCACCACGACCCAAGGCACTGGTGACCGCCGCCGTCCGCGGCCCCGGCCTCGACCTGCTCGGCGGGCTCGCCGATCTCACCCTCGACTCGTGGCTCGACCAGCCGTCGCTGCGGATCTACAACGCCGAGCAGCTGGCCGAGCGGATGGAGGCCGAGGGGGCCACCATCGCCATCGTGGAGAGCGACCGGTGCGCCGGCCCGCTCTTCGCCCGCGACCTGGTGGCGGTCTGCAGCTGCCGGGGGGATCCCAACAACGTGGACGTGGAGGCGGCCACCGAGGCCGGGGTGCCGGTCCTCCGGGCCCCGGGACGCAACGCCGATGCGGTGGCCGAGATCGCCGTGGCGCTGCTCTTCGCCTCCACCCGCCGACTGGTGGCGGCCGACACCGACGTCCGGAACGGCGACATCTACAAGGACGGCACCATCCCCTACCAGCGCTTCCGGGCCTGGGAGCTGGCCGGACGCACCGTCGGCCTGGTCGGCCTCGGGGCGGTGGGCCGGGCCCTGCGCTGGCGCCTCCGGGGCCTGGGGATGGAGGTCATCGTCCACGACCCCTACCTCGACGAGGCCACCGTGCCCCTCGACGAGCTGCTCGAGCGCTCCGACGTGGTGTCGCTCCACGCCGCCGTCACCCCGGAGACCACCGGGATGATCGGCGCTGAACAGTTCGCCGCCATGCGGGACGGGGTGGTCTTCATCAATTCGGCCCGGGCCGCCCTGCACGACACCGACGCCCTGGTCGACGCCCTCCGGTCGGGCAAGGTGTCGGCGGCGGGCCTCGACCACTTCGAGGGCGAGTTCCTGGCACCGGACCACCCGCTCACCACCTTCGACTCGGTGGTGCTCGCCCCCCACATCGGCGGGGCCACCTACGACGTCGAGACCAACCACACCCGGATCATCGCCGAGGACCTGTGCCGGCTGCTGGCCGGCGCCCGGCCGCTCCACATCGTCAACCCCGAGGTGCTGGAGGGCCGGTGACCGCCGACGGCCCCGCCTTCCGGCTCCTCCCCCGCCTCGACCCGGAGAACGAATTCTTCTGGACCAGCGGTGCGGACGGCCGGCTCCGGTTCCTGCGCTGCCGCGAGTGCCGGACCTACGTCCACCCGCCATCGCCCCGGTGTCCGGCGTGCCTCTCCACCGAGCTGGCCCCAGAGGCGGTCAGCGGTCGGGCCACCGTGGTGGCCTCCACCCTCAACGTCCACGCCTGGATCCCGGGCAGCGAGCCGTACCTCATCGGCCTGGTGGCCATCGACGAACAGCCCGACGTCCGGCTGATGACCAACCTGGTGGGGGTCGAGCCCGACGACGTCCGCACCGGCATGGCCGTCGAGGTGGTCTTCGAGCACGACGACGACGTGTGGCTGCCCCTCTTCCGTCCGGTGGCACCGTCGTGACGGTCGAGGAGCCGCTCGAGCGGCGGGCGGTCATCTCCGGCATCGGCCAGTCCGACGTCGGTCGCCACCTCGACCGCACCGACCTCGACCTCACCCTCGACGCCTGCCTGGCGGCGGTGGCCGACGCCGGGCTCACCCGGGACGACATCGACGGTCTGGCCACCTATCCGGGCATGGGCACCGGCACCCCGGGGTTCGCGGGTCCCACCACCCCCGAGGTCCAGGACGCCCTGCGCCTCCGGCTGAACTGGCACGACGGTGGCGGCGAGGGGCCGGGGCAGATGCGTGCCCTGATCGCCGCCTGCCTGGCCGTCGGTGCCGGACTGGCCCGCCACGTCCTCGTCTACCGGACGGTGACCGAGTCGACCGCCCAGGGCGCCGGCGGGCGCCAGGGGATCGGTGGCAGCGGTGGCGGCGGGGGCGGGGTCCCCCGCTTCTCCGGCTTCCTGCAGTGGACGCTCCCCTTCGGGGCGGTCTCCGCGGTGAACTGGATCGCCCTGGTCGCCCAGCGGCGCATGCACGAGTTCGGGCTGACCCGCGAGGAACTGGCCCAGATCCCGCTCAACGGACGGCGGAACGCCGGGCTCAACCCCAAGGCCGTCTACCGCGAGCCGATGGATCTGGCCGCCTACCTCGCCGCCCGGATGATCTCCACGCCCCTCTGCCTCTACGACTGCGACGCCCCCTGCGACGGGTCGACCGCCTTCGTGGTCTCCCACCGCGACGTCATCGGTGACCTGCCGCACGAGGCGTGCGCCGTCAACGCGGTGGGCACCGCCCTGCGGGGCCGACCGAGCTGGGACCAGTTCGACGACCCGACCAGCATGGCCGCCCGGGACGCCGGGGCGTCGATGTGGGAGCGGACCGATCTCACCCCGGCCGACGTCGACGTTGCCCAGCTCTACGACGGCTTCTCCGTCCTCACCATGGTGTGGCTCGAGGCACTGGGCTTCTGCGGCCGTGGGGAGGCCGGGCCGTTCGTGGCCGGCGGCGGCGCCATCGCCCGCGACGGCGTCCTCCCGCTCAACACCGCCGGCGGCCAGCTGTCGGGCGGTCGGCTCCACGGCTTCGGCCTCATCCACGAGGCCTGCGTGCAGCTGCGCGGCGAAGGGGGCGGTCGCCAGGTCCTCCGGGCCGGCGGCCGGTTGCCCGAGGTGGCGGCGGTGGCCAACGGCGGCGGCCCCATCGCCGGATCGCTGCTGCTGACCCGCGGCCTGGGCTGAGGTCGGCCGGGCCGGGACAGCCGCGGGGAACGGACCCGGGTCACCGCCGGCCTGCCGCCCGCCCCTACTCGCGCTGGCGCAGCTTGAACGACACCTTGACCTTGGCCCGGTAGGTCTTGACCTGACCGTCCTCGATCTGGAGGTCGAGCTCGACCACCTCCGCGATGCGGAGGTCACGCAGTGACCCGGACGCCTGCTCCACGGCGGCACTGGCCGCCTTCTCCCACGACTCCTGGCTCGTGCCCACGAGCTCGATGACCTTGTAGACGCTCTCAGCCATGCCTGGCCCACCTCCCGTATCGGTTGCCGGAGTTTAGGACGCCGGACGCCGGACGCCGGGCGGTCCGGACCGCGGTCAGGGCTGCGGTGCGGTCCCGGCCAGCACGTGGGCGGCGCGGGCGGCCAGCGCCACCAGGGTGAGGGTGGGCCCGTAGCCGGCGGAGGTGACGAACACCGAGGAGTCGGCCACCACCACGTTGTCCAGGCTGTGGACCCGTCCGGTGGGGTCGACCACCGAGGTGGCCGGATCCGTTCCCATCCGGGTGGTGCCGACGTTGTGCCGGCTCTCCGGCACCGACTCGGGCGACTCGGCGTTGCCGCGACCCGGCGAGGTGGTCACCGCCGTCCACTCGGCCCCCATCTCCTGCAGGATGGCGGCCAGTCGCGGCCCGAAGTGCTCGGACGCCACCAGCTCGTGGCGACCGGGCCGGTAGGTCACCCGGGCGACGGGGAAGCCGCGGGCGTCCTTCACCGTGGGGTCGAGGTCCACCCGGTTGTGGAAGTAGGGCAGGTCCTCCCCCTGCATGATCATGGCCCACAGCCGCTTGCGGATCGGCGAGTCGGCCATCAGGCCCGGATGGGCGGCGCCCCACGGGTAGTGCTTGGCCTCCATGATCGGCATGGCGGCCCCGCTGTGCTCCACCAGGCCGCCCCGGATCCACGGCAGGCCGGCGGCGGCCGCCGCTTCCCGGGAGCGCTCGTCGCCGACGATCATGTCGTCGTGGACGTGGGTCACCGCCCGGCCCCGCTCGGCCCAGGTGCGGAACGGCATCCCGCCGGCGGTGATGGTCTGGAAGTGGGCCATGTAGTAGCGGCCGATCAGCGGATGGTCGAGCCCGGAGAGGAGCAGCAGGCGCGGGGTCTCGATGGCGCCGGCCGCCACGATCACGTGGCGGGCCGCCACGAACCGCTCGCGGCCGTCGGGACCGGTGACGTCGACGCCGGTGGCGCGGCGCCCCTCGATACGGATGCGCGAGACGAACGACTCCGACAGCAGCTCGGCCCGCCCGGTCGCCATGGTCCGGCGCAGCATGGCCACCGGGTCGCCCTTGGCATGGATGGGGCAGCCGAAGAACGAGCAGAAGCCGCAGTTGTTGCAGGCCGGCCGGCCGTCGTAGGGGACGCTGTTGGCGGCGGTCGGTGCCGGATAGGGGTGGTACCCCAGGCGTTCGGCGGCCTCCACCGACCGGAGGGCCCCGAACATCGGGGCGCCCGGGGCCATCGGGAAGGGTGTCGAACGGGGGGCGGCGAAGGGGTTGGCGCCGTCCAGGCCGGCCACCCCCACCATCCGCTCGACCTCCGCGTAGTAGGGCTCCAGCTCCTCGTAGTCGATCGGCCAGTCCTCCACGTCGGCGTCCGGCTGGGGTCCGAGGACGGACCGCAGCCGGAAGTCGTCGGGCCGGAAGCGCGGGACCTTGCCGTCGGCGTGGGTGCCGCCGCCCCCCACCGTGGAGGGCACCGAGTTCACCTCGCCCACGAAAGTGCGGTCCCCGTCCTCCTCCGAGGTCCGGAAGGTCCGGGGCTCCACCAGCGGGTCGGGACCGAGGAAGTGGCGGGTGTGGAACTTCACCTCGTCGTTGGAGTAGTCGGCGCCCGGCCGGGTGAGGTCGTCGGGGTCGAGGAGGTGGTTGCGCCCCTTCTCCACGATGGCCACCGTCCACCCGGCGGCGGACAGCACGTCGGCGGCGGTGGCACCGCCCGGGCCCGAGCCCACGATCACCGCATCGACGGTCACGGGGTGCTCACCTCGGCGTCGGTCCACCCGCGGGGCTGCACGTCGCCGGCGAACCCGATGGCCGCCCAGCCCGACCCGTCGCGGTTCCCGCCGTACTCGGGGGCGCCGTAGAGGCCCTCGCAGGCGTGGCCGTAGAGGAGGGCGGTGAACGCCGGCAACGCCCGCAGGGCGGCGTCCTGGGCGTCGGGGTCGAGGTCGCAGAAGCCCTCGCCGAGGGCGGCCAGGCCGTCGCGGTACTGCTCCTGGAGGCCGCGGACCGGGCCGTTGAACTCCCGCTCGGGCAGGCCCCGGGAGCCTTCGATGCGCATCCGCCAGGCCAGCTCGTCGAGCGGGCCGAGCCGGTGGAAGGTGGCGAAGGCCGGGTCACCGCCCCTCCGGCCCGACGTCGGCCCCCCGGCCCAGATCCGCGGCGGGTCGAAGGTGAAGGCGCCGAGCAGGGTGTCGATGTACGCCGGCACCCCGGCGCCCACCGCCCCCGGCCCGGCGTCGCCGGCGGGCACCACCCGCTCGCACGCCGCGGTGAGGACGCGGAGCTCCTCGTCGGTCAACCACACGGCCACGGCTCAGACCCCGATGAGCTCGCCGGCCACCTGGCGCCACTGGTGGCCGGTGCCGCCCATCAGCACCTCGTTCTGCTTGGCCCGCTTGAAGAGGAAGTGGGCGTCGTTGGCCCAGGTGAACCCCACGCCCCCGTGGACCTGGATGTTGTCGCCGGTGAGGCGGACCGCCGCCTCGGCGGTATAGGCGGCGGCCATGGCGGCGGCCCGCGAGCGCTCGGGGGCCCCGGTGTCCGACGCCCAGGCGGCGAAGTGGACCCCGGCCCGGGCCAGCTCCAGCGACTGGTACATCTCCACGATCCGGTGCTTCACCGACTGGAAGGAGGCGACCGGTCGGTCGAAGACCACCCGCTCCTTCGAGTACGCCACCGCCTCGGCGAGGGCCCGGTCGCACACGCCGATGAGCTCGGCGGCCAGGGCGACCGAGACGTCGTCGAGGACGGCGCGCCACAGCGCGGTCTGGTCCCCGGGAGGGCCGAGTGGCTCGACCGGCTCCTCGTCGAGCACCAGGCGGGCCAGCTTGCGGGTCGGGTCGAGATTGACGACCGGGTCCGTCCGCGGGGAACGCAGGAGGAACGAGCGGATCCCCTCCTCGGCCAGTGCGACCACGATCGCCCACTCGGCGGTGTGCCCGTCGACGACGACCGGCTTGGTGCCGGAGACCACCCAGCCGGCCCCCTTCCGGCGGGCGCGCGACCGGACGGTGCCGATCGGGTGGCCGTGCCCCTGTTCGTGGAGGGCGACGGTCCCCCGCTGGCTGCCGTCGGCCAGGCCGGGGAGGAGATCGTCGGCACCGAGCGCCCGGGCGGCCAGCATGGCCAGCACCGATGACGAGTAGAACGGTCCGGGGAGGGGCACCCGCCCCATCTGCTCCAGGACGATGCACGTCTCGAGGAGGCCGGCCCCGCCGTCGGGTGCCAGCATCCCGGTCCACCCCAGGTCGACCAGGCGCTGCCACCCCTCGGGCGAGAACCCGTCGGGGTCGTCGGCCAGGCGGCGGAGCTCGTCACCCCCGACCTCGTCCATGGCCTTCCGGGCCACGTCCTGCAGGGCCACCTGTTCCGCGTCGAACGTGAAGTCCACCGTCCACCCCCCTCGGGCACCGTCAGTCGATCGAACCGACAGTTTATGCGAGGACGCGACTACTCTCGGTGGCCGTGGACTTTGCCCTGGCCCCAGAAGACGAGGCGTTCCGGGACGAGCTTCGTGCATGGCTCGACGAACACCTCCCACCGTTCCTCTCGAGCGAGGAGGTGACCGACGACTCGGTCATGTCCACCGAGAAGCTCCAGGAGCGGCGGGCCGCCTGGCAACGGGTGCTCAACGAGGGGCGGTGGGCGGCGGTCCACTGGCCCGAGGAGTACGGCGGGCGGGCGGCCACCGCCATGCAGCGGATCCTCTACACCGAGGTGATGTCCGAGTACCGCACGCCCGGGCTGGCCAATCCGAACGGCCTCTGGCAGATCGGTCCGATGATCATCGCCTGGGGGACCGACGAGCAGAAGGCGCGCTGGCTCCCCTGCATCCTCGACGCCTCGGAGCACTGGTGCCAGGGCTTCTCGGAGCCGGACGCCGGCAACGACCTGGCCAACCTCCGGACCACCGCGGTGCGCGACGGCGACGGGTACGTGGTCAACGGGCAGAAGATCTGGATCTCCACCGCCCACCTGGCCCGGTGGGGCCTCTTCCTCCTCCGCACCGACCCCACCGCCATCGAGCGCGGGGCCAAGCACGAGGGGATCACCGCCTTCATCGTGGACATGCACACCCCGGGCATCGAGGTCCGCCCGATCCGCGACATGACCGGCGACGAGATGTTCAACGAGATCTACTTCGACGATGTCCACCTGCCCGAAGACAGCCGCCTGGGCGGCGAGGGCGAGGGGTGGATGGTGGCCATGGGCACCCTCGGCCACGAGCGGGTGGGCATCGCCGGCCAGATCTCCAACCTGGCCGCCGACCTCCGGGCCATGGTGATGGCGGCCCGCTCCGTCAACCCCGACGCCCTCGAGGACCCCTCCATCCAGGAGCGCCTGGCCCGGGCGTGGACCGACATCGAGCTGGCCCGCCTCCTCACCCTCCGGGCCCTCTCGAAGATCATCAAGGGTGAGAAGAACTGGCCGGAGGTCCCCTTCGCCAAGCTCACCTGGTCGGCCCTGGCCCAGACCCTGGCCGACCTGGCGGTGGACCTGCTCGGCCCCGACGCCCTGCTGGCCCGGGGCGGTGCGGACGCCGTCGACAAGGGCAAGTGGACCCGGCTCTACTCCTTCATGCGGTACAGCTCCATCGGCGGCGGCTCGACCGAGGTGCAGAAGAACATCATCGCCGACCGGGCGATCAGGCTGCCCGGCCAGGCCCGCATGTCCTGACGTGCCCG
>Ga0181519_10002845_pt1 | contig 14427 bp, 15 predicted proteins | sample PEATcosm2014_Bin_26_FD_121102 | JGI IMG/M metagenome (GOLD analysis project Ga0181519, IMG submission 121102) | Peatland microbial communities from MTU Mesocosm Facility, Houghton, MI, USA - PEATcosm2014_Bin02_10_metaG | ecosystem: Environmental > Terrestrial > Soil > Wetlands > Peat | place...
CGAACGCCCTCGCGCAAGGCAGCCAGCACCGCATCGACCACAGGGTCTTCGAGCGCGGCGCGGTCGCGTGCCGGCAGGCGCCGGGCGCCCCAGCGGCGGATGCGCGCTGCGGTGAGGACCCCCGGGCGCCCGAGCACCGCGCGCGCCAGGGCGAGGAGCGGCCGCGCGGCCGACGGATGGCGCCCCAGGGGCATGAGCACGGCCAGGTCGCCATGGCTGCGCCATGGCGTGCCCAGGAGCGCTGTGGCCGGCGGCACGGGGCACACGAGCCCAGCGGCAAGCACGCGATCGGGCAGCGCGAAGGCGCATGCGGCCGCATAGGGACCCCCGCCCGAGACGCCCAGCACCGCGAACGAGCCGATGCCCAGGTGGTCCGCAACGGCCGCGACGTCGGTGGGCCAGTCCAGGATGCGGCGCCGAGCCTGTGCCGAGGAGCCGCCGTAGCCCGGCCGGTCCACGGCAATCACCCGCTGGGGCAGGCCGCGCAGCAGGCCCGCTTCGAGGCGCGACCCCGGGTACCCGTGGAAATAGAACAGCGGCAGGCCGGCGGGGTCGCCAAACTGCGCCACGCACAGGGTGCGGCCGTCGGGCAGGCTGAGGTTTTCGGCGGGCATGCCGGAAAAGTGCTCGGCGTCTATTTTCACTACCTCCCATTGTCGGCGCCGGGCCTCAAACCGCGCCGTGCACCCGGTAAACTGCGGAGTCCGCGTCGCGCACAGGAACCGTCCCGGCCCTTGTGGCGGGTGCGCGGATCCGTGGCGCATGCGGCCTCACCCACCCCCGGAGTCCTTGCGTGCTCGCCTGGTTCGAATCGCTGGTCCACCCGTACCCGGACGCCGAGCCGGTCGTGCCGCCCAGGGGCTTCATGCCCTTCATCTGGTTCTGCACGAAGGGCCTGCGCCGGCACATCCTCATCATGGCATTCTTTACCGCCGTGATCGGCGCCTTCGAGGCGCTCCTGTTCGCCATGATGGGCCACGTGGTAGACCTGCTCTCCAAGGCCGAACCCGCCCGCCTGTTCACCGACAACCGCGGCACCCTGCTCCTGCTCACGGGCATCCTGCTCGCCAGCCCCCTGGCCGTGGCCCTGCAGACCATCGTCAAGCACCAGACCCTGGCCGGCAATTTCCCCATGCTGCTGCGCTGGAATTTCCACCGCCTGATGCTCGGCCAGAGCATGGGTTTCTACCAGGACGAGTTCGCCGGGCGGGTGGCCACCAAGGTGATGCAGACCGCCCTTGCGGTGCGCGACACCTGGTTCGTGTTCATGGACATCCTGGTGTTCGTTCTCATCTACTTCATCACCATGTCGGCCGTGGTGGGCAGTTTCGATATCTACCTGCTGGCGCCTTTCCTGGGCTGGCTGGCCCTGTATGCGGGAGCGCTCGTCTATTTTGTTCCCAACCTCTCGCGCACCGGCCGCGCCCAGGCCGACGCGCGCTCCCTGATGACCGGCCGCATCACCGACGCCTATACCAACATCTCGACGGTCAAGCTCTTTTCCCACGCCCAGCGCGAAGCCGGCTATGCGCGCGCGGCGATGCGCGAGTTCCTGGGCACCGTCCATGGCCAGATGCGGCTCGTGAGCGGTTTCGAAACGGTGAACCACGTCCTGAGCGTGCTGCTCATCGCCAGCACCGCCGGCATCGCCCTGCTGCTGTGGACGCGCGGCCAGGTGGGCGTGGGCGCGGTGGCGGCGGCAACGGCCATGGCGCTGCGGCTCAACGGCATTTCCCACTGGGTGATGTGGGAGATGGCGGGCCTCTTCGAGAACGTGGGCACCGTGCAGGACGGCATCAACACCATCGCGCGCCTGCGCACCGTCGTCGACAAGCCCGATGCGCGGCCGCTGCGCGTGGAATGCGGGTCCGTGCATTTCGAGGACGTCTGCTTCTCCTACGGCGGCGAGCGCCGGGTCATCGACCGGCTGAACCTGCATATCCGCGCCGGCGAGAAGATCGGCCTGGTGGGAAGGTCCGGGGCGGGGAAATCGACCATCGTCAACCTGCTGCTGCGCTTCTACGACCTGGAGAGCGGGCGCATCCTCATCGACAGCCAGGACATCGCCCACGTCACGCAGGAGAGCCTGCGCGCGCAGATCGGCATGGTCACGCAGGATACTTCGCTGCTGCACCGCTCGGTGCGCGAGAACATCCTCTACGGCCGGCCCGACGCGACGGCCGCCCAGATGCAGGCCGCCGCGCACAGCGCGCGCGCCGACGAGTTCATCGCCGGCCTCAAGGACGCCAAGGGCCACCAAGGCTATGACGCCCAGGTGGGCGAGCGCGGCGTCAAGCTCTCGGGGGGGCAGCGCCAGCGCATCGCCATCGCGCGCGTCATGCTCAAGGACGCGCCCATTCTCCTCCTCGACGAGGCCACGAGCGCGCTCGACTCCGAGGTCGAGGCCGCCATCCAGGAAAGCCTGGGCATCCTGATGCAGGGCAAGACGGTCGTGGCCATTGCCCACCGCCTGTCCACCATCGCGGCGATGGACCGCCTCATCGTCCTGGACCAGGGCCGCATCGTCGAGGAGGGCGACCATCAAAGCCTGCTGGCGCGCGGCGGCCTGTATGCGCGCCTCTGGGCCCACCAGAGCGGCGGTTTCCTGGTCGACGAGGAGAGTGACGCGCCCGGTGCGGCGGCGTACGCTGAGGACGACGACGAACCCATGGCCGGGCGCAGGCGCCCGGCCGATCCGGCGCGCAAGGACCTGAGCGCCGTCTGAGGAGGAGAGCGCCATGTTGCTCGGATTGCGCACGGCCATCTATCCGGTTGCCGATCTGCCCGGCGCGCGGCAGTGGTACGCCGCGGTGCTCGGGCAGCCGCCGTATTTCGATGAGCCGTATTACGTGGGATTTTCCGTGGGCGGATTCGAACTGGGCTTGATACCCGACGGCGAGCAGGGCATCGCCGGCCCGCAGGCCCTCTGGGGCGTGGCCAGCGCCGACGCGGCAATGGAGCGGCTGCTGGGCCTTGGGGCGAGCGTGCTGGAACCGGTGACCGATGTCGGCCGCGGCATCAAGGTGGCGTCGGTGCGGGATCCGTTTGGCAATCGGCTCGATTTCATCGAGAACCCGCATTTCGACCGGGGGGCGGTTCGCTGATGCGCAGGGCCCTCACCCCGGCCCTCTCCCGCGCAGCGGGAGAGACAACACCAGCGGTGCTTTCTGGCGGGTTTTTACCCGGAACCAAGGCGACAGTTGACGAGGCCGGGGGTGGGGTTCGGGGAGGGGCGCAGCCCCTTCCTGAAGCTCCAAAAAGAGCCCTACCCCGGGCGGTTCCGGGGTAGGGGGAGGGATGTGGCGGCCGGCAAGACTAGCGCGGGTTGCGGCGCGCTACCCAATAGCTGGCGCCTTGCGGGCCGTAGCGCTCGGCATGGGGCACGCCATGGCCGATGGTGAAGGTGTCGCCCGGCCGCAAGTGCCGTGTCTGACTATCGCAAGTGAGCCACATCTCGCCCTCGGTCACCAGGGCGTCGGCGTCGAAGGCATGCGCGTGGGTTTCTAGCACCGTGTCGCCTGGCCACTGGCGAACCAGCACTTCGTCAAAGCCGGCGGCCAGAGCCGCGGCCTTGAATCTTTCGAAGTCGACCGCGTTCATCTGGCCTTTGGCCGGCGCGCGCAGCCAGTCCGCCTTCAGGCCAGGCTCAGGTCCACGTCGATGTTGCCGCGCGTGGCGTTCGAGTAGGGGCAGACCTGGTGGGCGCTCTCGATCAGGTCCTGGGCCACGGCGCGGTCCAGGCCCGGCAGGCTCACGACCAGCTTGGCGGCAATGCCAAAGCCCTGGGGAATCGGGCCCAGGGACACGCTCGCATCGATGGCAGCGTTGGCAGGAACGGCAACCTTCTTCTGGCCGGCCACGTGCTTGATGGCCCCCATGAAGCAGGCCGAGTAGCCGGCGGCAAAGAGTTGTTCCGGGTTGGTGGCGTTGCCGGCGCCGCCCATGACCTTGGGCACCGCCAGTTTCACGTCGAGCAGGCCGTCGTCGGTGACGGAACGGCCGTCGCGGCCGCCGGTGGTGTGGGCATGCGCGGTGTACAGGATCTTGTCGAGATGGGTTGCCATGGTGTTCTCCTATCGAAGGGTCGGGTTTGATTGCACGAGGGGTTTCAGGCCATCAGGCGCTCGCGCAGCGCCTTGATCTCCTGGGTGAGGGAAATGAGTTGCGGTCCGGAGTACTGCGTGGCGCGGAACATGCAGGCGCGCACCGCCGTGGCCCGCGACTGCAGCGCGCGCCCGGCCGCGGTGAGGTTGATGCGGACCTGGCGCTCGTCGGCGGCGTCGCGCAGGCGCGCGATGAGCGCGGCGCCTTCGAGGCGCTTGAGCAGGGGGGTGAGGGTGCCCGAATCCAGGAACAGCCGCTTGCCGATCTCCGAGACGGTCAGGCCCGGATGCTCCCAGAGCACGAGCATCACGAGGTACTGCGGGTAGGTGAGCTTGAGTTCCGCAAGCAGGGGTTTGTAGAGCTTGGTCATGGCCAGCGAGGCCGAATACAGCGCGAAACACAGCTGGTTGTCGAGCAGCAGGCCCGGTTCCGGGACAAGCGCGGGGCGGGATTCATTGCGTTTCATGGGCCCATTGTGGCACGCAATTAAATTGTGTGCAACTTAACCGCAAAGAATATATATCTGGCGCCCGCCCGCACCTACGGGGCGATCTCCAGCATGACTTCGTTGCGGCGCAGGAAAGGCAGGGTCCAGGGCGGGTTGTAGAAGGCGTAGCTCGGCGGGGACAGCGCCTGGAGGTGGTGGGACGCGACGAAGGCCTCGAGGGCCTGCGTGTGGTCGTGCAGGCTTTGTTCGCCGGCCCAGCCGGAGAATCGGATCACCGCGAAGCGCTTTGCCGCAACGGCCCGCAGGTGCACGGCCGGATTGCGCGGCGTCGGCAGGGTCTGCATCGTGTATTGCGCCGGCATGATGAAACGCACGTGCCAGGTCTTGCCCTCGGGCTGCTCGGTTACCGGCGCCGTCATCGCGATGGTCTCGCCGGCCTGCTGTGTCACGGGCGCGGTCATCGCCACCTTCGCCGACGTCAGGTTGTTGCCGAAAATATAGTCGGCGATGGTGCGAAACCCCGCGTTCACCGCGCTGTCGCGCTCGCCGGCGACGTCGGTCTCGGCAACGATCATGGCCGGATAGTCGCGGATCTCCAGGTCGCCCTCCCGGGAGACGACGCGGTACTGCGGTTGCTCGACATTGCTCATCACCGGCCCCGACAGGCTCGCTCCCACCACCAGCACGCCCGCCACCAACCACCACATCGCTGCCGTCCTCAATCGTGAGGCGCCCGTGCCGGCGCGCGGCTGCGCGTCCGGGTCCAGGCCTCGAAGGCGGCTACCAGCAGCGCGCCGGCAACGCCTCCGGCCAGCAGGCACGCCCACGTGACGCGCAGCGGGTCGTACCAGAGGCGATACACAGCATACGGCAGTCCGATGATCAGCAGCCAGGGCGCAGGGTGCAGGGTGGCAAATATCAGCAGGAGGGCCTTCGAGGCCGGGCGTTGTCCCGCGCCTTGCGCGGCCCGCTCGCGCAGCGTCCGCCGGAACGTCAGCACCCAGCGCTGGATCGGGCCGTAGAGCAGCACGCCGATGACCGCGCCCAGGAGCAATGCAAAGCCGGGTGATACGTCGTTCACGGCGCGCGGCCTCCCTCGAAGACGTCCAGCCCGATCGCCAATACGCGCATGCTGCACCTCCGAGTGTCTTGTTACCATGACATTAATAATTGACAAGTAGACATTACATCATTACCGTGCCGAAAGTTAAGGGTATTCACGCCCGTCCCCGGTTGCGCATTCAAGTTTCATCGTCTGTGGGCCCAGCGATGAGGGATCCTGTGCGGGAATCGCACGACATTGGCCTCGTAACGCTTTAGAAATCCAAGGAGCTATTGATATGGCAGACGATCCAAACAGGGTCTGGCCAACCGGCCTGACGATTCCGGAATCGGAAGAGCTACACAAACACGTCATCGATGGCGCGCGGCTGTTCTTCGCGATTGCGCTGGCCGCGCACCTGCTGGCGTACATCTACTCACCCTGGCTGCACTAACGGGAAGCGACCATGAATCAAGGAAAAATCTGGTGCGTAGTAAATCCCACCGTCGGCCTGCCGCTGTTCCTGGGCACCGTCCTGGTGATCGCACTGCTGGTCCATTACGCGGTGTTGTCGCACACGACGTGGTTCGCCGGTTACTGGCAAGGTGGCGCCAAGAGCCATGCCACGGCGGTTGCCGCCCCGGCGGCATCGGGAGGTATGTCGCAGTAGGACTGGCCTGATCGTCCTGGCCAGTACCAAGGAGCGGGTTCCGCGGATCCCGCTCCTTGTTTGCCTCGGGCACAGGCATTCGCAACCACGAGCACAACGCAATACGGCGTCGCGATGAACAAGTACAGCCAAGGGCTGATGCGGTGGTGGGCGGGGTACGGCTCGCGCTACCTGCCGTTCGCCGATGCGGCCAGCGCCGACCTGCCGCTGTCGCGGCTGCTGCGCCTTTCGCTTTTCCAGATTTCGGTCGGCATGGCCCTGGTCCTGCTGATCGGCACCCTCAACCGCGTGATGATCGTCGAGCTGGGCGTGCCCGCCTCGCTCGTGGGCATCATGATTTCCCTGCCGCTGCTGTTCGCGCCTTTTCGCGCGCTGATCGGCTTTCGCTCCGACACGCACCGCTGCGAGCTGGGCTGGAAGCGCGTTCCCTTCATCTGGAAGGGCACGATGATCCAGTTCGGCGGCCTCGCCATCATGCCCTTCGCCCTGCTGGTCCTCTCCGGCGGGGGCAATGCCAGCCAGGCCCCGGTGTGGGTGGGCTGGCTCGGCGCGGGCCTGGCCTTCCTGCTGGTGGGCGCGGGCCTGCACACCACCCAGACCATTGGCCTTGCCTTGGCGACGGACCTCGCCCCGGTCGAGTCCCAGCCCAAGGTGGTGGGCCTGATGTACACCATGCTGCTGCTGGGAATGATCGCCAGCGCCCTGGTCTTTGGCGCCGCGCTCGCCGATTTTTCGCCGTTCCGCCTGGTGCGTGTCATCCAGGGCTCGGCGCTGGCCACCATGGTGCTCAATACGATCGCGCTGTGGAAGCAGGAAGCGCGCAATCCGCGCCGCGGCGCGCAGCAGCGCGCGCCCGACACCGGTTTTCGCGAATCCTGGTTGCGTTTTTGCCAGGGTGACAACGCCGTGCGCCGGCTGCTGGCCGTCGGTCTGGGAACCATGGGCTTCAGCATGGAAGATGTGCTGCTCGAACCCTATGGCGGGCAGATCCTGCACCTGACCGTCGGCACGACGACCAAGCTCACGGCGACCCTGGCCATCGGCGGTTTGCTGGGTTTCGGCCTGGCTTCGCGCGTGCTCAGCCGCGGCTACGACCCGGCGCGCATGGCCAGCAACGGCGCCATGGTGGGGGTACCCGCCTTCCTTCTGGTGATCGGCGCGGCGCCACTCGATTCGGCCTGGCTGTTCGCCTTGGGCACCCTGCTCATCGGCTTTGGCGGCGGGCTCTTCGGCCACGGCACGCTCACGGCCACGATGAACCACGCACCCGAGGACCAGCGCGGTCTCGCCCTGGGCGCCTGGGGCGCGGTGCAGGCCTCGGCGGCCGGACTTGCCGTGGGCCTGGGGGGCGTGATCCGCGATATCGTCGCGGCCGCCACTGCCGCGCATCCGGTCTTCCCGTCGATCGGCGCCGCTGCCACCGGATATACGTCCGTGTATGCCATCGAAGTGGTGCTGCTGCTCGTCACCATCGTGGCGATGGCGCGCCTCACGCGCCCCCGGCCGCAGGGCGCGCCCGCCAGTGCCGCGCCGCCCGTTGCCGCGGTTCACGATGCCCTGGCCGTGCAGGAATGAGCTGAGCCCCACCGAGGCCCATGGCGCTGCTGCCCATCCTGGAATACCCCGATCCGCGCCTGCGCCGGCGCGCCGAGCCCGTGCGCGCCTTCGACGCGGCCCTGGCGCGCCTCGTCGACGACATGTTCGAGACCATGTATGCGGCCCGGGGCATCGGCCTGGCCGCCACCCAGGTCGATGTTTGCCTGCGCGTGGTAACCATCGACATCTCCGGCAAGGGCGAGGCGCCAGAGGTCTTCATCAATCCGCGGATCCTGGCGCGGCGGCGCCCGGGCAAGGTCGAGGAGAGCTGCCTGTCCGTGCCCGGCGTCTCGGATTTCGTGCGGCGCCCCACGGTGCTGCGCGTGCGCTACCAGGCAAGCGACGGCCGCAGCGTCGAGCGCGAGGTGGGCGACATGCTCGCCGTGTGCCTGGGACACGAGATCGATCACCTCGACGGCCGGTTGTTCGTCGATCACCTGTCGCTTTTCACGCGGCTGCGCGTACGGTTGCGCTTCGCGAAGAAACCCCCACCGGTGCGCGCGCCGATGCCTGCGCGCAACGGTGCCACGAGCCATGCTTAGTCGGCGCCGTCCGGTTCAGGTACGATCGCGGCGCACGCCTGCCGTCGGCGCCAGGGTATAGGGCACAAACCGTTCCAGCCAGCAGAGGTCATCCGATGATTTATGCAACTGTCCGCATGTATGCCACCGCCGACCAGGCCAAGAAGGCCTTCGCCCTGCTGGAGGATCGTGGCCTCAATCGCGAGGACAACAAGATCAACATCGTCACGCCGGGCGCCGCCAGCACGCCCGACGGCGTCGTCGCCGCCATTGTCTCCGGCCTCGTGCCCAAGGCCCACGCGCGCATCTACGCCCAGGGCATCGCCCGCGGCCATTCCCTCGTGAGCCTGGTGGCCCCGTTTGGCGCCGGCCGCATGTACGAAGAACTGCTCGACGAGCTGGGCCCGGTCGATTCCGGCGTGGTCGAGGAGCACGACGGTCCGGTCTGGGACGACGCCGCGCCGTTTTCCAGCATGCTGGGCCTGCCGGCGCTCTCCAAGCCCAGTCCCTACCTCTTCATGGGGCTGCCGGCCGTCGCGCGCTCCGGGCGCACCACCTCGGAGTGGCTGGGCCTTTCGGAACTGGCCAGCAGCGACTTCACCGTCTTCGGTTCGCCAAAGCTCTCGCGCAACCCGGGGCCATTCTCGGCCTTGTTCAAGCTGCCGCTGCTGAAGAGCTGAATTGCGGCGCCGCGCCTGTGCCGCCGGTGGTTGCGAAGGCGGGACTTACCAGTCGATGACGAAACAGCAGGCCGCCGCGCCGCAGGCCTGGCAGGCGGTTTCCGCTACGTGGGCCCGCCGGTGCACGAGGCTCTGGAAGAGTCGCTCGAAGCAGCCGGCGTAGAAGTCGCAGCGCGGTGCGCAGGCAACTGCGCCCCGGCACAAGGGGCAGCCCGTCATGCGTACGTGCACGGGTCGCGCGCCGCGGGCGCAAAAATGCGCCGTGCCGGCAAAAGTCCAGGCATTTTTCTTGATGGCCGCCAGCAGCACCCGGCTTGCCGCCCATGTCGGCGAAAGGCGCAGCAGGCGCTGCACGGACCGCGGTATGCGATGCGCAAGCAGGTAATCGCCGGTGCGCCGCCCCGCGTCGCGGCCGACGCGCGCGGCAAGGTGCGCGGGCAGGCGCTCGTAGAGCACCGCGTGCAGCCGCAGCACCTCGGTTTCGTCGACCATGTCCTGCGGCGGATTGCCCAGGTAGCCCTGAAGGCCCGCGCGCCCGAAAACATCGGCCACGGTTGCGGCACCCAGTGCCGCATCCAGGGCCTCGGCCGTGCGGGTGATCGCATTGGGGCCGATGCGCCCGGCGGTCGGCGCGGGCACCGTGCCTGCCGCCGGAGCCGCCGTTGCGATTCTGTCCATCGCTGCGTCGCGCTCAGGCCTCGTGGCCTGCCGGGGCCCCGGCCGACGCGGCCCCGGACGCCACCACTTCGCGCGCGGCATCGTCGTCGAAGGGCCGTGCATGCCCGCCGCCGCAGCCCATGGCATCGCCCATGCGCAGCGACTTGCGGCCGCGCGGCACGGCCTGGAACCGGACGATCTGGTCCGCGCTCAGCTTGCGGCTCGCATCGAACTTGAAGTCGACCTTGCCGGCCGATTGCGGGCCCCAGTAGTTGACGCGGCCAAGGTCGTAGAACTTGCGCTGCATGCCGCTCTTGAGGAAGGCCTTGAGGCAGCCCAGCATGTAGCGGCGCTTGGTGCGTTCGCGGATCCAGGGATATTCGAGGAACGACTTGCGCATGTAGAAGCGCCGGTAGTTGCGCATCACCCCGTCGAGCAGTTCGGTGCGTTCCATCGCGTCGGGCTTGACGATGGGCGTGACGAAGTTGTACTTCTCGAAATCGAAGACCTCGACCTTGTCGCCCATCTCCTTGAAGAGATCGGAAAACGGCCAGGGCGTGTACATGGCCCAGTTGGCCATGTCCGGCTTCCAGTCCAGGGCCATGCGGTAGGTTTCCTCCAGGGTCTCGCGCGTTTCGTTCTCCAGGCCGACGATGAACTGCGCCTCGGCGACGATGCCATTGGCCCGCAGCAAGGCGATGGCGCGCTTGTTCTGCGCGATCGTGGTCTCCTTGTTGAAGCGCTCGAGCTTGAGCTGGGCGGCGGCCTCGGTGCCCAGCGATACGTGGATCAGCCCGGCGCGCCGGTACAAGGGGAGCAGTTTTTCGTCGCGCAGGATGTCGGTCACGCGCGTGTTGATGCCCCACAGCACCGGCAGCCTGCGCCGTTCGAGCTCCTCGCAGAACCGGATGAATTTCTTGCGGTGGATGGTGGGCTCCTCGTCGGCGAGGATGAAGAATCCGACCTGATGGTCGCGGACCAGGGACTCGATCTCATCGACCACCTTTACCGGGTCGCGGATCCGGTAGTCGCGCCAGAACTTCCATTGCGAGCAGAAACTGCAGGTGAAAGGGCAGCCGCGCGCGAAATTGGGAATGGCCACGCGCACGCCCAGGGGGATGTACTGGTACTTGCTCCACTCCAGGATGCGCCAGTCGGGGCGGATCGTGTCGAGGTCCTTGATCGTCGGCTCGGCCGGCGTCGCGATGACCCGGGCACCGTCGGCATAGGCGATGCCGCGGATCTCCTCGCGCCGTGCCGGCCACTCCCCGGCATCGATGGCGCGCACGAGGTTGACCAGTATCGCCTCGCCTTCGCCGCGCACGACGGCGTCGATCCACGGGGCTTCGGCCAGTACCTGCTGGTACATGAAGGTTCCGTGGATGCCGCCCAGCACGGCCACGGCGCCGGGGTGCAGTTCCTTGGCGATCTGCAGGACGCGCTCGGCCTTGTAGATGGCCGGCGTGATCGCCGTCACCCCGACGAGGTCGGGTTTTTCGCGGGCCAGGAGGGCGCGCAGGGCCTCGTCGGAGATGTCGTTGGTCATCGCGTCGATGAAGTGCAGGTCCGTGTAGCCTGCCTGCTGCAGCGCGCCCGCCAGGTAGGCTGCCCACGCCGGCGGCCAATTGCCGGCGATCTCCGCGCCTCCGGAGTGGTAGTTGGGGTGTATCAGCAGCACGCGCATGGGTCGTCCTCATTTGGCGAACGTACGACGAACGGATGTAAACTCGACTGGACACACGCAATGTACGAACGCAGGGACGAATGCCTTTGACGAAGATCAAACCTTTGCGCATCGCGTCGCGCTTGCACGCCGGTCAACATCGCCCTCGCCGCGCGCCGTAGCGCGGCCTTCTTCCGAGCACATCGATGGCCAAAGCCGAACCGATACCCATCACCGCCTCCGCGCGCCCCGGGCCTTTCCCGTTCTCCGCCATCGTCGGCCAGGAGGAAATGAAACTCGCGCTGCTGGCCGCGTCGGTCGACCCGGCAATTGGCGGCGTGCTCGTGATCGGCGACCGCGGCACCGGCAAGTCCACCGGCGTGCGGGCCCTGGCCGCCCTGCTGCCGCAGATGCGCGTCGTGGTGGGCTGTCCGTATCACTGCGCGCCCGATCGCACGGCCGGGCTGTGCGGCGTCTGCAAGGGCGGCTCGGCAAAGCAACCCAAGAGCGCGCTCGCGCCCGTTGCGGTGGTCGACCTGCCCCTGGGCGCCACCGAAGACCGGGTGGCAGGGGCGCTCGATCTGGAGCGCGCCTTGTCCGAGGGCGTCAAGGCCTTCGAGCCGGGCCTGCTGGCCCGCGCCAACCGCGGCTTCCTGTACATCGACGAGGTCAATCTGCTCGAAGACCATCTCGTGGACCTGCTGCTCGACGTGGCGGCCTCGGGCGAGAACATCGTCGAACGCGAAGGCATCAGCATCCGCCACCCGGCACGCTTCGTGCTCGTGGGCAGCGGCAATCCAGAAGAGGGCGAGTTGCGCCCGCAGCTGCTCGACCGCTTTGGCCTGGCCGTGGAAGTGCGCACGCCCACCGAGATTGCCGCGCGCGTCGAGGTCGTGCGCCGCCGCGACGACTACGAGCGCGACCCTGCCGCTTTCCGGCAGCGCTGGGACAAGCACGAAACGGCGCTGCGCCGCCAGATCGAGGCGGCGCGCGCGCTGCTGCCCGAGGTGGTCACGCCCGATGCCGCCCTGGAGCGGGCCGCGCAGCTGTGCCTGAAGCTGGGCACCGACGGATTGCGCGGGGAACTCACCTTGATGCGCGCGGCGCGCGCCGTGGCCAGCCTCGAGCGCGATACGCGCGTGGACGACCGCCATTTGCTGCGCGTGGCGCGCATCGCCTTGCGCCACCGCTTGCGGCGCGATCCGCTCGACGACAGCGGCTCGGCGCCGCGCATCGAACGCGCGCTGGCGGAAATCTTTCCCGCATGACACTCTCGTCGCCGCCTGCCGCGGGTAGCGGCGGCCGCGGCCGTGCGGCCGGCGGCGGCGTGCAAGCTGCCGAACCGGACGACAGCGCGGACGCGGAGGCGGGCGCGGCGCGCTGGTCCGACGCCCTGGCGGCCGCGGCGATCTTCTGCGTCGATCCCCACGGCGTGGGCGGCATCCGCCTGCGCGCCGGGGTCGGCGCGGTGCGCGATGCCTGGCTTGCGCAGCTGCGCGCGTTCCTGGGCGATACCGTGCTGCGACGCGTGCCCGCGCACGTCGACGAAGGGCGCCTGCTGGGTGGCATCGATCTCACGGCCACGCTGCGCGCCGGCCGCCCGATCGCCGAACAGGGCCTGCTGGCCATCAGCGATGGCGGCGTGCTGCTCGTGCCCATGGCCGAGCGCATGCGCCCGGTCACCGCGGCGCTGCTGGCCGCCGTCCTGGACCACGGCGAACTGCGCATCGAGCGCGATGGATTCAGCATGGTGTCGCCGGCGCGCGTCGCCGTGGTGGCCTGCGACGAGGGCATCGGCGCCGACGAGCAGCCCCCGGCGACCCTGCTCGACCGGCTGGCATTCTGGCTCGAGCTCGACACCGTGCAGTGGCGGCACACCGAGCTGGCGCATGCCCTGGGGGGCGCGCCCGAAGCCGCCGATGTTGGCGCGGCCCGGGAACGGCTCGCGAGCGTGGCCGTTCCGGCGCAGATGTGCGAGGCCTTTTGCGGCGCCTGCGCGGCCCTGGGCATCGACTCGCTGCGCGTTCCCCTGCTGGCCCTGCGCGTGGCGCGCGCGGCCGCCGCCCTCGAGGGCGTGCCCGAGGCGGGCCGGTCGCATGCGGCCCTGGCCGCGCGGCTCGTGATCGCGCCGCGCGCCCGCCAGATGCCGGCCGCTCCCCCGGCCGATGCGCCCGAGGACCTGCAGGACGACGGGCCCGACGGCGAGGACGACGACACGCAAGCGGATGACGAGCAGGTGCAGGACCCGCAGCAATTGCCGGAGCCGCAGGATACGAGCCCGCCGGAAGATCCGGACCCCGCCAAGGAGCCCGACCTGAGCGAGCAGGGCGCCCTGGCCGAAGTGGTGCTCGAGGCTGCCCGGGCGGTGCTGCCCGCCGATCTGCTCGAGGCCATTTCGCGCGGACTCGCGCGGCCCAGCGCCGGCGCCGCGGCAGGCCGCACCGGCGTGCAGGTGCGCTCCAGGCTGCGCGGCCGCCCCGTGGGCGTGCGTCGGGGCGAGCTGCGCGATGGCGCGCGGCTGCACGTGCTCGAGACCCTGCGTGCGGCCGCGCCCTGGCAGGCGGTGCGCGGCCGCAGCCTGGCGCCGCGCGATGCGCCGCCCGGCGGCAAGCAACGCATCGCCGTGCGCCGCGAGGATTTCCGCATCGTGCGCTTCAGCCAGCGCACGCAGACTACGGTGATCTTCGTCGTCGACGCATCCGGGTCGGCGGCGCTCTCCCGGCTCGCCGAAGCCAAGGGCGCCGTGGAATTGTTCCTCGCCGATTGCTACGTGCGCCGCGACCAGGTTGCGCTCATCGCGTTTCGCGGGCGCGATGCCCAGGTGCTGCTGCCGCCCACGCGCTCGCTGGCGCGCGCGCGCCGCAGCCTGGCCGGCGTTCCGGGTGGCGGCGGCACGCCGGTGGCTGCCGGCCTGCGCCTGGCCGCCGGCGTGGCCGATGCCGTGCGCCGCCGCGGCGAAATTCCCTTGCTGGTGCTGCTCACCGATGGCAAGTCCAATGTCGCTCTGGACGGCAGCGGCGGCCGCGACCGGGCCACGGCCGATGCG
>Ga0181519_10002846_pt1 | contig 14426 bp, 10 predicted proteins | sample PEATcosm2014_Bin_26_FD_121102 | JGI IMG/M metagenome (GOLD analysis project Ga0181519, IMG submission 121102) | Peatland microbial communities from MTU Mesocosm Facility, Houghton, MI, USA - PEATcosm2014_Bin02_10_metaG | ecosystem: Environmental > Terrestrial > Soil > Wetlands > Peat | place...
AACAGCGGTGGTAGCGGGGCAGCAACGTGTCGATCAGGCACGTTCGCAAGTGGCATTGGCGGAGGCCCAGTTGTTGTCGGCGAAAGCCCAGTATGAACAGGCAAGAGCTGCGATGAGCCAAAGCCATGCACAACTGGCCCAGTCGCAGCACAGTGTATTGACGCTTGAGCCGCTCACCGCCCAGCGCGAAGGCAGGGCCGCCATCATTCGTAATGCCCAATACAACCTGAACAACTGCCGCGTCTATGCCCCGTTTGACGCGCGGGTAACGAATCTCACCATCTCGCAGGGCGCTTACGCCCACACCGGCCAGCAGATGTTCACGCTCATCGACACGCGCGTCTGGTGGGCCGTGGCAAACTTCCGCGAAACCCAGATCCGGCGCATTAAGCCTGGAATGCATGCCGATGTATACGTGCTCTCGCGTCCCAATGTACGTTACGACGGCGTGGTGGACAGCGTTGGCTTCGGTGTGCAACCGGACTCGACGCTGATCGGCACATTTGGCGGGACTGGCCTGCCCGATGTGCAACGCTCTCTGAACTGGGTGCACCTGGCTACACGCTTTCCGGTCCGGGTGCGCATCCAGGCGCCTGAGACCGAGCCGTTTCGCTTGAGCGAATCGGCGGTGGTGGTCATGCGTCCGGATAATTCAGGAAAGGCACGTTAGTCGATGGCATCGCAGGAGCAGGCGCTGCCGGCGATCGCGCCGTCCAAGGCATTGGACGAAGCCGGTGCATGGTTCTGGCAGTTTCTCAAGACCGAGCTTGCTCCCTACCCGGGCCGCACGTGGGTAGTGGGCCGCATGACCATCGCCGCCACCATCACCATGATCCTGGTGATGACGTTTCGTATCCCGTACGGATTCCTGGGCGCCATCTATACCCTGTTCCTCAGCCGCGAGAGTCCGACGGTAACTCTGCGCGGCGGAATTCGAGTCACAGTCATCTACGTGATCGCCACGATCTACACGGTGGTCGGGGTCATGACGATGGTTGGCTCCCCCATTACTCACTTTCTATGGATCGCAATTTCGCTCTTCCTGGCGTTTTATCTGATCCACATCATGCCGGATTATTTCACGGCAGTGGGCTTCGGTTTCCTGCTGGCCGGGGCGATTCCGGTGTGGGACGAAACCTACCTCACCGTGAATCAGCGTACTGAAAACACGCTCTGGCTGGGCGCTTCCGTCGTGCTTGGCACGGCCGTCACGGTTGCCGTGGAGTACGTTTTTCGCCGCGTACATCCCATTACCGAACTAACCCAGGCCCTCGAGAGCAGGCTGCGGGCGGTGGAGGACGTCCTGCGGCAAACAGCTGCTGACCGTCCTCTTGGCGACAAACTGGAAAAAGAGCTTTCCCAGTATTCGGCGCGTGGTACCTCGAGGATGCGAAGGCAGTTGCTCCGCTCCGGTTACCCACCGCAACTTATCGCGCAGATGAGTGTCGCTGTTGGCTTGCTGGGGCGTTTGACCGATCTTGCGGCCAGCATGCGGATTGTTCGTTCCACTCAGTCCATTGCTCTTGGCGCGGCAGATCGCGAGCGATGCCTGCGGCTCGCAAACCAAATCTCAGAACTTCGCAGAAATTTGCAGCAGAGCCAATTGCCTGGCGCCGTAAGTATCTCCAGCCAGGCTCAGCCCTCAGACATGCCGCTTCTCCCGGAAATGGAGCGAACGGTGGCGCTGATCCCGCACGCGTTCTCCGGTTCAGACAGCGTAGAAGACCTGTTTTTGCCGCCGCCATTGGATACAGAGGTGCGGCAACGGCTGCTGGTCCCCGATGCTTTTTCCAATCCCGACCATCTCAAGTTCGCGGTGCGCGGTGCGGCGGCCACTATGCTCGCCTACGTGGTTTACCAGGCGATCGATTGGACGGGGCTCAGCACTGCGGTTCCGACGTGCATTATTACGGCCTTGTCCACCATCGGGTCGTCACGGCAAAAGCAATTTCTTCGCCTCGGAGGAGCCATCATCGGGGGATTCGTCTTTGGCACGGGTGCGCAGGTTTTCGTGCTGCCTTACCTTGATTCGATCACCGGATTCACCGTCCTATTTGCAGTCGTCACGGCAATTTCTGCCTGGATCGCAGTTGCCACGCCACGGCTCTCTTATCTCGGCGTGCAGCTTGCCTTGGCTTTCTATCTGATCAACCTGCAGGAATTCGCCATCCAGAGTTCGTTGGCCATCGCCCGCGATCGTATTGTAGGCGTGCTTTTGGGCTTGCTCTGTATGTGGCTGGTCTTCGATCGGCTGTGGGTTCGAGACGCTCTGCAGGAGATGGAGGAGGGGTTTGCGCGGAACCTGCGATTGTTGGCCGAAGTCATCGAGCAGGCGCGCGTGCCGGATCGCAAGGAAGCCGTCCAACGGGCGGTCCAGTTACGTAATCAGATCAACGAGGGATTCAGCGCGGTCAAAGCGCAGGCCGACGCGGTGGTCTTTGAGTTCGGCCCTTCGCGCCAACGAAAACTGAAGATTCGCGACGACTTCAGGCGCTGGCAACCCACGCTCGGGGCCCTGCTGCAAGTGCAAATCACTGGTTTGCAGTACCTGTTCGAGAAGCGATATCCGGAGCTATCGCAGCCCATCGCAGACGCGCTGACTGCCTTTGAGGCCGATATGGCGGTCACAGCCCGTGCCATGTCCGATGAGGTCGCTGGCAAGGTCGCGCGGGCCGCTCCCGATGTTCAGGAATCGGCTGCGAAACTGCGGCAGGAGATTGAAAAGCACTACACGGCTTCCGGTCTTCCAATCCCGCCGACGTTGATTGACATGATCACAATAAGCCAAAATCTCGCATCCATCATTGGCCCGCTATATGCGGACATCCGCTCAACGTTCACAAATCCTCAGCCCGCCGTAGTGTCTTATCCTCTCCTGACCGAAAAACCCATCTGATCGTAGTTCGCTCCCGCTGGACGACGCGAGCTGATGTAAGATCGCCGGCCTAAATCGGCTGGGAAATCGCAATGATCGGTTTCGTTCCCGTAACCATTCCCGGCAATACGACATCTAACAGAGGGCAACCAGGAGCGACATCATGAAGAAATCTAATGCGGCAACGGTTGAAATTGAACGCAAACTGCAAGAAGCTCCTTTGGTCACCCCCACCGATCTGGAAAAAGGGGCGGTCAGGGACATAGCTGGCGCAATGAATGCCATTCTGGCAGACGTGTTCGCGCTTTATCTGAAAACCAAGAATTTTCACTGGCATATGAGCGGGCCACACTTTCGCGACTATCATCTGCTGCTCGACGAACAGGCTGACCAGCTTTTCGCGATGACGGATGCCATCGCCGAGCGCGTCCGCAAGATTGGTGGAACCACGCTGCGGTCGATCAGTCACATAGCCCGCATCCAGCGAGTGGAAGACAATGACGCCGATTATGTTGAGCCGGAGGACATGCTCGCCGAGTTGCTTGAGGACAGCAAAGCCCTGGCGGGGCGTCTGCGCGAAGCCCACGGGGTTTGCGAGGAACACGAGGACATTGCCACGGCGAGCCTGATCGAAGTTTGGGTTGACGAAACTGAACGGCGTACCTGGTTCCTGTTCGAAGCCAGCCGGCGTGGAGACTCCACTGGGCATTGACATGGAGACGCCCCGAGGTTGGCGACTTCTGATGATATAGCACCGTGCTTGAGGCAGTCTGGTAAGCCCGGTCTTCGCATCCCAGTGAAGGCCGGGTGTCTTAAGCAGCCGCTTCCTTACGTCGATTCAAAAGTGCGGATGATTCCGCATTGGTCTGCGTGGCGTTCGGAATCATGAGCCATGCCAACACCGAACCTGCGACCGACAGGGCTGCGCAAATCAGCATCACTACTCGGAATCCGAATACGAATGCCTCGGCAATCGACTGTTTCACCTCAGTTTCGATGGCCGGACTGAGACCAGCGGGCACCGGCAATCCGGCAAGCTTCACTTCGCCGGAACGAACTTCCTCAAGAACCCCGGGCGGCAGCACGAGATGGGACAAGCTGCGATTCAGGCGAGAAGCAAAAGCGTTCACCATCACAACCCCGAGGACTGCGACCGCCAGTACACTGGCGACGCGGGCGACAGCGTTGTTGATTCCAGAAGCTGCCCCGACCCGGTCCGGCCCCACCGAATTCATGACGACTGTGGTGAGAGGAGCCACGGTAATCGCCATGCCCAGGCCAAGCACAATGACCGCCGGGAAAAACACCTTCCAGTAGCTGCCGCCGACGGAGGGGACGGCAAATAGAACGAACCCCAACGCAGCAACAAGTGGACCGACGATCAACGGTGGCCGCGGGCCGTAACGCGTTACGAGCCCCCCGGACCAGCGGGAAAGAAAGAACATCAGGAAAATGAAAGGGAGCAAAGCAGCCCCTGTAGCCGTTGCCGAATATCCTCGGACTTGGATCAGATTCAAGGGAAACAGGAAGAAGAAAATTCCCGTAGCCGCGTAAAGGAACAGGGTCAGCAGATTGGTCCCACTAAAGCTCGAGGATGCAAATAGCGACAACGGAACCATCGGCGACGTTATCCTCGCTTCGACGAACAGGAGGAAAACGAGACAAATGCAGCCCACAATCAGGCTGGCGAGGACCAAAGGGCTTCTCCACCCGAGGGTCACCGATTCGATGAACCCCACGACTAAGCCTCCTAACCCGAGAGTGACGAGCAGGGCGCCGAGCCAATCGACGTGGCCTGCGGTGGCACTGCGGCTTTCGGGAACACGCCAGAGCGAAATGGCTATCACTGCCGCAGCCAAGGGAAGATTGATGAAAAACACCCAGCGCCAGGAAGCATGCTGGATCAGCCAGCCGCCGAGGACAGGCCCAATCGCGGTAGTGATTGCCGTGAACCCAGACCATGTGCCGATCGCCTGCCCACGGTTTTCTTCGTCGAAGGATGTACTGATAATTGCCAGGCTGCCGGGCACCAGGAGCGCGGCGCCGACACCTTGAATGCTTCTGGCAACGATCAGGTGATCTATATTCAAGGCGAACCCGCAAGCCGCGGACGCCAGCGCGAACGTCGCCGCGCCGAGCAGGAACACCAAACGGCGCCCGAACAAGTCGCCAAGCGAGCCTCCCGCCAGAATCAGAGCGCCCAGGAATAGTCCGTAGGACTCGACTACCCACTGCACGTCTACCACGGTTGCGTGAAAGCTGGCTTGCAGAGCCGGCAGAGCCACATTGACGACCGTGCTATCGATGAAGGCCATGCTGGACCCGAGGATGGTCGCAGCAAGTATCCACCTCCGCGTTTCTGCCGCACACGACACTGCGACATCTCTGGAGCGGATGACGGCCTCGTCGCAAGGTGGCCTCATGGGCGCTATGGATGCCGCATAATGCGAATTAGGTTCTGAAGATCGGTTGTCCAGGCCCAGTCAGGCGGGAGCAACACGAGACCGATCTGCTGCCGCGACAGTTCACTCTTCGCGCAGCAGTCGCAAAGGGTCGACTTTCAGAGCGCGTTGTGCCGGGATCCAGGTGGCCAGCAGCCCCAGCAACGCCATAATCAGAACTACACCACCCAATACCAGCGGGTCGCGGGGAGTTCCCAGATACACGATGAAAGCCAGCACCCGACTCGCCAGAATTCCGAGGAACAACCCCGCCGCCGAACCAAGAACCAGCAGTTTGAAAGCCCGCCCCAACGCCGCCTGTAACACTTCTCGCCGCTGCGCACCCAGAGCAGCACGAATTCCCAGTTCCTTCATCCGCTTGCTGACCGAATACGCCGCCATTCCGAAGATGCCGGTAATGGCCAGCATGACGCCCATCACGCCCAACACACCCAGCGCCATCGTCGCTATGCGCGAACCAAACAGCGCGCTGTCCAGTTTCTTGTCCCAGGTCTGGATGTAAAACGGCAACCCGGGATCCAGGTCATGCACAGTACTCTTCATAGCGGCCGCTACTTCGGTTGGATCGCGGTCCGAGCGCACAACCACATATGTCTGACTCGAGGGTGATTGCAGGATGGGAAGCAACATCGCCGGATGCGGCGCTTCGAAGACGCTCGTGTATTTTCCGTCCTCTACGATACCCACCACCTGGACGCGCGTTCCATCCGGCATCTTGAAGTATCGGCCAATTGCATTGGATACGGAACCGAAGATTCTACGGCTAAACTCCTGGTTGACCACTGCCACGCGTGGGGCGCTCTTGTCGTCATGCCAGGTAAAAGCCCTCCCCGACAGCAAAGCTGTGTCCGCTGCGCGCAAGTATTCGGGAGATATGTTGTACTGAATGGCTTCCGCAGCGGCATTCGATGGCCGCAGGTCTGTCGTTTTGTCGGTAAAAACATTCGATGGGTTCCAACTGTCATGCAACGGCGGCACGTCGGCCAATCCGACGTACTTAACTCCGGGAATCCTCTCCAGGGCCTCGATCATGCGCTTTTGCATGATTGGCACTTGGTCGCCGGTATAACCTGCCATACTCAGGGTCGTATCCAGCAGCATCGCATTTCGCGGTTCAAAACCGAAACGGCTATGCAGAGTGTGCACGAGGCCTCGTAGGGCAACCATCGAGGCGGTTACCAGCACGGCGCAGATCGTAATTTGCATCACCAGCAACACATCGCGGACAGTGATCCGCCGGCCAATTGTGCCGGTTGATCCCGACTTAACCACCTCATAGGGATTAGTGCGAAGGACTTGCCTCACCGGCACTGCGCCAAAGAGGAATCCGCTGGCTAGAGTCAGCAGCAAAGCTACGATGTAAACCTTCGTGTCCGGGTTCACCGGCATATAAACGGGATATCTGGGCATGGGCTGCCAGACGCTCAATCCGCGCAACAGCACAACGCTGCCCCACAATCCCACGACGCCTCCCATCATCGAAATCAGCAGGGCCTCGGTAAAGAGCTGCCGCAGAATGCGTCGGCGGGTCGATCCCAGCGCGAGCCGCAGGGCAACTTCCCGGGAACGATCAGCGGCGCGCGCGGCAAACAGACCGCCCAGGTTTGCGCACGCAGCCAGTAGAATCATCCCCGCCAGCAGCATCAAACCCGAGAGAGCTCCCTTCAAGGGACGGCCAAGATAATCGCCGTAAAGACTGGGACGAGCCAGCAAGAAGTCCATCCGGCCATCATCATTGGGATATGTTTTTTCCAGATAGGCGCCGGTCGAATTCAAATCGGCAACCGCCTGTGCCGGAGTCACTCCCGCCTTCAGGTGGCCCATTACCATAAAGACCCAACGGTCGCGCCGCGCGTTAAGCTCATTCGCCCCGTCCACCTGCTCCTGATTCACCATGGGCACAAAGAAGTCCGGATTGAAAAACACCAAAGTCCCGCGAAACTCTGGAGGCGAGACTCCAAGAATGGTATAGGGATGCCTGTTGAGATGAACCACGTGACCCACCACGCCAGGATCATCCTGAAAATGGTTATGCCAATATGCGTAGCTAAGCACGAGATAGGGAGCACTGTTGGGGCCGTGTTCGTCGGAGCCATGAAAGAAACGGCCAAGATAGGGCCGAATGCGTAATACGTCGAAATAGTTTCCAGTCGCTTCCAAACCCCACGCGGGGGATGGATTTCCGCCCGTATCCAGCCCCGCTTCAGCGGAGGTAAAACCTGCCAGGCCATCGAAGCTGCGGTTGCGGTCGCGCAGATCGAGATAGTCCGGATAAGACTGCGATGGATCCAGAAAGCTGGCTCTGCGCTCGATGGCCCACAGGCTCTGCGCCTGCGGCACGTTCAGCGGGCGGATTATCAGCGCGTTCAAAACCGCAAAGACCACGGCGTTTGCGCCGATGGCCAAGGCCAGCGTCAGGACAGCGGTGATGGTGAAGGCGGGAGATTTGCGCAACATGCGGAATGCGTAGCGAAGATCATTCAGCAGACCCTCGACGAGAGTGCCGCCGAGAGCTTCGTGGCATTCCGCTTTGAACTTCTCCCGGCCGCCGAACTCGATGCGGGCGCGGCGTTCCGCCTCGGTACGATCTACGCCGGAACGCTCCAGATCGTCCGCGCGGTGCTGGATGTGGGAACCCAGCTCCTCTTCCATCTCATCGGCCATCTGGGAACGATGAAAAAACCTTTCCGCAAGGGAACGAAGGTAAGCCAGAAATTTCATCGCCATTCCTCCGCTACTCCGGCCTGCTCCCTCCATCGTTGAGAATTTACGCCGATCACCAGCAGCCAAAGCATTAGCGATCCTTCTCCAAGGCCTCCGAGTGCGGGAACCAAGTGCGAAACAAACATTGGGAGCGGCAGTGACAGAAAATTCGCGAGATCGTTCGTCACGTATGCTAAACCGCCAAGCATCATCAGCACGCCGATAATTCGAGGCAGGAAGGTCGACTTGAAAATGAGATAGCCGATGAGGAGGCAATAGAACCCGAAGAATACGATGGCGACATCGAAGCCCTGAGCTTGCAGCTTGAAAAACATCAGCGCCATCGCCTGCAACTGCTCCGTATTAAAGACAGTCAAGTACTGCGCGCCGCTCAAGACAACTAACGTAGCGAGGTGAAACACGCAGGCAACAACCTGAACGGCACATCCCACGAGGCTGAAGAACGCTGCGAGTAAGGAGAGGGTGCTGTTTACAGGCTTGAACAAGTCGTAGAGCAGGGCGGCCACCGCGACGTAGGCCGCGACTCCGATGAGATCGGCTGCCAAAGCCATCCGGAACAAGGACTCGTGCGCGAGGATGTTGGTCGCTGTAGCTGTGGCATCGCCTGAGACAATCAGCCTGCCGCGAACGAAGAAAGCGAACGCTGTGCCTCCGTTGAGCAGATAGAAGACGCCGGCAATCCTGGCCTTGAGACGTGGCGAGGCCTCTGCAATCCGTTCCATCACTACGGCCGTACTCATACGCTTCGCCCCTTTACTGGGAGGGCCGTTGGATCAAGAGGGTGCGCAGCGCCACGAATGCCAATCTCCGCAGCGCTAGCCCGCTCCTCCCATCGTTGAACGTTCACGCCCATCACCAGCAACCACAGGAACACCGATACGTCCCCGAGAAGACCGGACGCCAGATTGTAGGGAGACAGATAGTTTACGAGCGGGTTGGACAAATAGGTCAACCAACCCAAACCGGTCAATGCCATAAGCGCACCAAGAATTCGGGGCAGAAAAGTCGATCTGAGGATGAGGTAGCCGATGAGGAGGCAATGGAATCCATGAATACCAGGGCGACGTTCAGGCCCTGTGGCTGCCATCGAAGTGCCTCAAACGCCAGTCCCACGAAGGCGAAGGATGCTGCCAGCGAAGCGATGCCCCGGTTCACCGGCTTAAGGATGGAATAGACGATCAGCGTCGTAGCGCCCATGCCCGCGATCGCGACGTAACCCCCTGCGTAGTTCAACCTGCCGCGAACAAACGTCTCGGCGAATGCTGCCGTCAGCAGGCTGAAAAAATAAAGGACACCGGCCATCCGGGCCTTAAGACGGGGCGACGCTTCTGCGATCCAGTTCATCTCATCGGCCTCCCCGCGTGGCAAAGGCAGCGAATAACCGTCGAAGTCCGCAACGTCATACTTCCTCGGGTTGCGCGGCGAGCGCAGAGCCGATGGCGGTCGCCAGCCGCTTCCAGCTGGCGGTCTCTTCGCGGAGGCGCTTGCGGCCAGCGGCCGTGAGTTCATAGAACTTGGCGCGGCGGTTGTTTTCCGATGTGCCCCAACTCGCCTTAAGCAGTCCCTGGCGGACGAGACGAAAGAGGCCGGGATAAAGTGCGCCCTGTTCGATCAAGAGTGCATTTCCGGAGATCTGTCCGATGCGCAGCAGAACGCCGTAACCATGCAGTGGGCCAAGCGAGACCGCCCGCAGGATGAGGAGATCGAGAGTGCCGGGAAGAAGTTGAGCCTGGTCGGTCACCAGTCCTCCTAAGATGATTAGGAGGGTACCGCAGTCTCTCCTAAGCTGTCAAGGAGAAAAGCGAGAGGGCAAAGAGAATAGATAAAGCGAGCGCGTCGGATGAGCTTAACCTTCCGTCAAACGGGTAAAGCCGTCGGCACTCCAGTCTTCACTCCCAACTCCGTGGTGGACGAAGAATAGGCCATCCTGGTCATACTTCGCTTTCACCGCCCGCAGTTTCGGGTAATTCGATCCCCAGAAGGACTGTTGCCAGGTGGGTTCGAAGAAGTTGCTCTCCGATACGTACGATGCGGCAGTCGGCGCGACCCTACGCAGCTCATCCATCGATTTGGCAACTGCATCGGAGTCTTTGCGGGCTGCGGCAAGGTCAGGCTCATGACCGCGAACTCCCGGATACGCGTGACCTTCCCCGGAGGCGATGATGGCGAGCGCAAAGGCGTCGAGCACCGCAGGATTGGTGGCGCAGTCACGGGCTGCCGCAATGGCATCGGCAGGAGCGCCGGCGAGTCCTTTGTTGAAATGCAGTTCGACATCCCAGCGGCGTGAAGCGGCAAACAGTGCATTGACCATACGGTCTTGGGAATCGTCCTGAAGCAGGGACGCGGGCAGCCAGAGCGACTCAAAGCCGTAAAGAAACTGCCCAACCTGGCCGGCGTCGCCCGTCCACCATACGTCACCCGCGCGCGCTCCCGGACGGGAGTCGGAAACGAAAACCGGGTGGTGATGCTGGTCTCTCCACTCGGCATCCCACCAGCCTCGCGCCGGCATGCTCCCGACAATTGGTGGAGCTTTCAGCGTATAAACGTCAGGCGAAGCCGCCACCCAATCGAGGAACGGCTGCCAGATCTTTTTTGCCTGCGCCGTCCCCAGCCCGTGCGAGACCATTGAGATCGTAAGGGAGTTGTCAGAGTTTACGTGAGCTTGTTCGCCCCAATGATCATTGAACAGACTGGCGCGGTACAAGGCGAAGAACTGGTGGAGCAGGCGGCGAAAGGCATCGTCGGATGCCGCCTTGATCGTAAACTGGGCACCGCCCAGGAACTCGGGAAGCTCGCGCACGCGCAGCGTAATCTTACTTACCGCGCCAAAGCTGCCGCCCCCTCCGCCCTTCAGTGCCCAAAAAAGGTCCGAATTGGTGCACGCGTTCGCGACGCGAATCTTGCCATCGGCAGTTACAACTTCGGCCTCCAGCAGACCCGCCGCTGCCAGGCCATAATGCTTGGAGAAACTTCCGAAGCCGCCGCTTTGGACGAGGCCCGCCACGCCAACGGTGGTGCACCCGCCACCTTGAACATACTGACCGGCCTTGGTAGTGACGGCGTCGTAGGCGTGAAGCCAAATCACGCCCGCACCCAATGTCACAGCCGGCTGCGGCGTGAGCTTTCCGGCGCATCCCTGCGGGACAAATGCGTCGTGCATCGTGATTTCATTCATGTGCCGGGTCCAAACCAGAAGTGAATCGGCTGCGTTTGAGGTGCCCTGATAGCTATGTCCACCACCTTTGACGACCAGGCGCAGACGGTTTTCGCGCGCAAAATTGACTGCGGCGGCAACGTCCTCGGCGTTTCTCGCCGCGACCGCATAAACGCTGGGCTTGCTAATCCAGGCATTTGCCCAACCCAGAGTCTGGGTCAAGCCGGGCTGGTCGCCAATGTAGAAAGGGTTGTCTAGGTTCTTGAGGACGTCCGCGCACGTAGCAGCCTCGGGCGCATCTTCGCACGCCGCGAGTGGAAACTGCACCGGGATGAGGTTCCCGCCAACCTGCTCATTCAGTTTCGTCCAGGCGGCGGCAGTGGGCCATGCGGGATCACCCGGGCGGATACGGCGGAACGCGGACTTTGCGCTGGCCGCCATCGGCTCGGCAGCAGAGAGGTAGGGCCAAAAAGTATGCAGCAGCGGCAATGCCGCCAGGCGTTTCAGCAATGTTCTTCTGTCCATTGGGCACGCGTCTGAGGGGAACAAGGGAAGTGCTAAGTCCCGGCTCAGGATCGAGCAATCATAGCCCGTCCTCCCATGATACGGAAAGGAGCGCGGATCTGATCTCCGTAGGTCAGGCGGCGCTGGTAGCTTGCAGTCAATCCTTTAGAGTTGGAGAACGCACTAACGCGGCGTGTTTGGCTATATGCTGAAAGTCTCAAGATAGGCAAAAACGCAGGATAATGGGGGCATCGTTCCATATGTTTACTTCGCAGCCGATTGGATTTGTCAGCAGCCCGTACAAGAACGCAAGCGAGATTCCCAAAGGCCTTGGGGCTAAACACGAGGCGGATGGCGTGCTCAATATCCTGTCCGAGTTTGCGCCAGGGCTTACCGACATCGAGGGCTTCTCGCATCTCATCGTCCTCTGGGAGTTCGATCGCTCGCAGGGGTTCGAATTGTTGGGCGCGCCGCCCACCGATAATCGGCCGCATGGCGTGTTTGCGACCCGATCTCCACGACGCCCGAATCCGATTGGCCTGACTATCGTCGAGCTGCTTCGCCGCAATGGCGTCGAGCTGCATGTTCGGGGCGTCGATATGCTGGATGGGACACCTATTCTCGATATTAAGCCGTACCTGTCCAGCGTCCCGGCTGAAAAGCTGCGGCGTGGTTGGCTTGCCGAAGCTGAAGCGCGACAGACGTGACTCTGCTCACGCGGCGTTCGTGTTGTGCCGTAGCTGTCTCGGCAAATTAACTCATTTCAGCCTGTTGCTTAGTACAATACTTGTTCGAGGTGTCTGGCTTCTGCGGTCCAGCCCCGCTCATTCCAGAACTTCGCGCGTCTCTTATGTTCCTACTCACACAGACTACTCATCGGATGACCATTCAATACGATGCCGACGTGGGGCATCGTTACACGCCGAACCTCCGCGCACGCATTCCCGGCGACGACGGCGGCTACTTTGTTGTGACCAATTCGTTGGGCTTTCGCTCTGATCACGAATTTGAGCGCGCTGCCAGCCGGCACCCGCGCATTCTGATGTTCGGCGACTCCTACACGGCGGGCGACGACGTCTCCAATGCCGACCGCTACTCCGACCAATTGGCGGGGATGCTGGGAGCGGAAGTGCAAAACTACGGCATCCCGGGAAGCGGCACCGATCAGCACCTGCTGGTCTACCGAAAGTTTGCCCGCGACGTTGAAGCCGACCTGGCGCTGATCTGTGTGCAGATCGACAGCTTCCATCGCATCCAGGTTTCGCATCGGCCCAACATCGACCGCGTTACCGGCAAGCAGATCATGGTACCCAAGCCGTACTTCGATTTGCAGCATGGCGAACTGGTGCTGCACCAGGTGCCGGTGCCAAGGGAGCGGCCCGAAGACACGGGAGCGGTGGATCTGGAGGCCGGCAAGGAATCGCCAAGCTGGTACGACTCTTTGCACGACATGTATCTCAAGGTCCCCGGACTAAGCGCTGTGCGGCATTCGCCGCTCTTCAAGGAGCTGGGATACCGCGCGGTCTCCGAGTTGAACCGCGCCACCGGCAAGCATCCGTATCCCGACATTCTTTCGGACGACACGCCAGGCTGGAAGCTGATGTCGGCTATCCTGAGACAGTTCATCGCCGAGTTGAAACCGCGGCCAGTTGCGATTGTGCCTATCCCGACTTCGGAGTTCTATTACCACGGCGTCAAGCCGGTGTATCAACCGCTGTTTGAGACGCTGGAAGATCGCGCGGCCGGGGTCCATGTGTTTGACGTGAGCACGCGGCTGGTGAACTTGCCGTTCAAAGTGCGGCGCACGCTGGGATGCGAGATTGGCGGCCACTTTACGCCGATGGCCAATCGTATGGTCGCGGAGAACATGGCAGAGGAAATCCGTAATCGTGGTCTGCTGCCGTCCGCTAAGACCAGCGTTGCGGTGAATGGACTGAAGCCATCGAAGAAGTCGCGGCAGGCGATGCCGAAAGTGCGCAGCGATTCGATTGCGATCCTTGGAATCTCCTGCTTCTATCACAACTCGGCCGCGGCGCTGATTCGCGATGGCGCGATTGTGGCGGCGGCTGAGGAGGAGCGCTTCACGCGAGTGAAGAACGACCGGCGCTTTCCGCACAATGCCATCAACTTTTGTCTGGAACAGGCAGGAATCTCGCAGAAGCAACTCACCGCCGTGGTCTACTACGACAATTCCGCGCTGACCTTCGAGCGGCTGTGCCACTCCATCATGGCGGTCGATCGCGAACCGGCCGCGTCGATGTGGCAGCAGATCATGCCGTCGTGGCTGCGGATGAAGTTGCACCTGCCCAAGTTGATTCGCAGCTTCCTGAGTTATGACGGGCCGATTCTGCAAGGCGTTCATCACCGTTCGCATGCCGCGAGTTGTTTCTTTCCGTCACCGTTTGAGCGGGCGGCAATCCTCACCATCGACGGCGTGGGCGAATGGGCGACAGCCAGCATCGGGCACGGCGACGGCAATCGCGTGGAATTGCTCAAGGAGATGCGTTTTCCGCACTCTCTGGGGCTGCTGTATTCGGCGTTCACGCAGTTTACTGGCTTCAAGGTAAATTCCGGCGAGTACAAGATGATGGGCCTCGCGCCTTATGGCGAAGCGGTCTACAAGCAGCAGATTCTCGACCACCTGGTGGACCTGAAGAGCGATGGCTCGGTGGAGCTGAACCTGGAGTACTTCGGATTTCTGCGCGAA
>Ga0181519_10002848_pt1 | contig 14420 bp, 12 predicted proteins | sample PEATcosm2014_Bin_26_FD_121102 | JGI IMG/M metagenome (GOLD analysis project Ga0181519, IMG submission 121102) | Peatland microbial communities from MTU Mesocosm Facility, Houghton, MI, USA - PEATcosm2014_Bin02_10_metaG | ecosystem: Environmental > Terrestrial > Soil > Wetlands > Peat | place...
AAAGTGACGTAAAAGACAAAATAGCCAATGTCGGCCGCGGTGAAGGAATATGTCCCGACGGGCAAAGAGAACGCCGGCCACTCGACTGCAACCAGATGGAGATAGAAAACGAGTGAGCGAATGAAGCCGTACCATTGTGCCGCACTGTACACAACGATGGCCGGCAGCAAGATGCGCGCCTCGCGATTCCCCTCAATCCAGCCGCGGACCAAAAGCACCAGCAGCAGGGTATCGACGGTGAGGGTGGCCAAATAATAGGCAAAGAAACCCAGGTGAATGCTGTTGCCGACGCCGGAGACGGTACTGAGCGGTCCAAATGCCGCGAGAAAAGATGCGGCCTCAAGGATGAGAAGCGTGCGGGAACGTGCGCGGCCAAGTACCATCCTGACAAATTCAATGAGGGCCACGTTGGCCGTGCCGAAGGTGATTCCATAGGCAATAGAGCCAACGATGTTGTAAATCGCCAGATCTTCCCATAGCCACACTGCGTTGTATCCGGCGGCAGCCAGGGAGTAAATTGCAACGGCGAGATACTCGTGCTGGCTGCGCAAGGCAAAAAAAAGGCTCAATGCCACAATGCCCGTAAGCAGGCTGAGGAAAAGCAGAATCCAATCGTCGAGTGTGTCATGGGCGTTGGCGTAACTTTGCTCACGGGGCGCGCTCTCGCTGCTCAGCAAGTAAACGCCAGAGCCTGCATCGATGGGCATCTGGGTCCTGGCGAGGTTGAATGCGCAACGCACCGAGAGGACCATGTCGCCGTGTGAGTCGAGGAGCACCTGCGGAATGGGGTAAAGCAACATGGCGCGCTGGAAGCGAGAAGACGAACCATACAGATCGCCCACCGAGCCGATGCGCGCGCCGTTCACGTAGACCTCGTAGCTGCCGCGCATGTGATTCAGTCCCACCATCATCGCGATAGAGCCAGGCCGAAGATGAATGTGCGCGCGATACCAGGCGTATCGAGCCCGCCCCACATTGACTTCCCCTATGGGGCGGCTTTGGTCGAGGATCGTCCAGCCGCTGTCGTCGTAATCGGGCAAAGCGTAGGCCGGATTGTCGCCGGTGGCGAAGAGCCAGAACGGGCCGAGGGTGACGCGCTGGCCGTAAGCCGTGGCGTCGATGTTGCGGGGATTGTGGCCCGGATCGGGGGAACGATCTGCTGCGTTCGCGGCCAAAGGGCAAAGGCAAGCCGCAAGGAGCACCGGGATCCACAACGCAGGGAAGTGGCGTTGTCTGGGCATCGCCCCAACTATAGCGCAGCGGTGGATGAATCCAAACGGGTTTTGCATCAGGCGCGCGCCAGAGTAATCACGGTGATGTCATCGTCCTGCCCGAACTCCTGCGCGGCCAGGGCGATGGATTCGGCGGATTGGGTTGAGATGGCACGAGTGCGTTCGAAGCCGAAGAGCTCGCCCGAGGTGTTGCGAGCTTCGATGACGCCGTCCGAGATGAGCAGCAGGGATTCGTCCGCGCTGAGCTGAAAGCGCTGGGTCGAAAAAGTGGCTGTTGGTAACGCACCGAGCGGAAAAGCGCCTTCGAGAGCCAGCTCCTCGCCGTTGATGTAGGGCGGTAGGTGCCCGGCGTTGGCCAGCTCGACGTTTCCGTTGCGATCGATGCGCATGGCCTGGCATGTCACCAGGCCGCGACCCTGCAGCCGTTCGTTCAGCAGAGCCAGAATGCTGCCGGGATCGGAGGTGAATTTGAAGGCGGTGCGAATGGCGCCGACAATCAGCGCTGCGAGCATTCCGGCCTGCAGCCCCTTTCCTGCCACGTCGCCGACCACGATCAACGTGCTTCCGTCGCGCGGGTCGGGAAGAACCTGGAAGAAGTCTCCACCCACTTCGCGCGAGGGCTGGTAGACGCTGTGGATGACGAGCCCGGGGGTCGGCGGAAGCTTCTCCGGGATGAGGTACTGCTGAATCTCGCGCGCCGAGGCCATTTCGCCGGCGAGGAGGGCGCGCTCCTCGGTAACCTGGCGCTGGTCGCGGAAGAGAAGCGCAAAGAGCGCGGAGAGAAGGCAAGCGATGGTGAAGCCGCGCGCACTTAACAACGTGAGCCCCCAGCGCGCAAAGAGATTGGGGACGCCGGGCAGCGGGGTACTGGTGAGTTCGACGACATACCAGACGAAGTCAGCCGCACTCCAGAGCATGCACAAAGCCGCGAGCGAGCGAATGCGGCGGGGAACTGCTGCATAAGGCCAGAATGCGTAGAACGTTGCAAGCGAGAGGAGCGTGTGCACAACGGTCTGGAAGGGGCGCAGGAAAGCGAAGTTGAGAGGAGCGATCCATGGGGGGCGGTTGGCGGCAAGGAAAACATCGACAACGGTAGGAAAGAAGGCCAGCTGCATCACCACGAGCAACACGATGATGAAAACGGGCATGCGCCGACGCGCGACGGCAAAGAAGAAGGGTGTCTCGACGAGAGACAGCACACTGTTGCCTGCAAGCGCGATGGCGAGGCACGTCGAGACGGAGTAATTGAGCAGAGAGGCAGTGGCGAATTCATTGAGACGCAGCGTGGTAAGGCCCAGGCAAGAGATGCTCAGCAGCAGGAATTCGGAGCGGCTGCGATCGTAGAAGTAGAGGCCCAGCAGAATCACGGCGATGACGCCAACGATGCCGAAGTAGATGGTGGCTGCGGTGTGTTGGGATTCCCGCGAGAGGATGGTTTGGGCGCGAAGCGCATCGAGAAGAGGCGCATCGCCGGCGCGGATCTGAAGTGGAGATTTAATCAGGCTGCCGATGGGGCCGGTGGTGGGGATCGTGATGCGGTCTGTAATTCGCAGGGCGAGAGTGGCAGGAGATGCTGAGAGGAGTTGGCTCGGGATCGGCCAGGAGCGGATGGCGTTGACGCTGGAGTTGCCGTTGGCGAGGTTGCCTTGGGCGCCGATGAGTGCGCCATTGAGGTAAAGCTGATAGGCGGAGTAGAGGGTGACTTGAATGGCGGGCTGCGCGACGGAGTGGAGCGAGTTGAGATAGGTGTGGCAGCGGACCCAGAGGTGCGGCTGGGCGGAGTTGGCGGTCCAGGCGGAGTAAGGCTGCCATCCGGATTCGTCGAGATTGGACGCGGCCCAGGCGGGATCATCGCCGGTGCGCCAGACGCACTGCTGCGGCGGGACGGTGATGATGGATTGCGCGGCGAACGCAGCGGGGAAGAGGCAAGCCAGGATGAGGAAGGTCTTTCGCATGGGGCGTCACTGCAAAGCCTGGGTCATGCCGAAGCAAAGCCACATAGTCCAGGTGGGGTAATCTCCTGGCAAGCGGCGAGCGCCGGCAACTCACGCCCCGCGAACAAGGGGAAGCGGCGGGGAAGCATGGCACGAGCATACCTTGCCGGATGTGATTGCAAAAGCAAAATTTGCGGGTGATTCGGACCGGTGGTTCCGCGCGGTCGCGGGGAAAGCTGGGCAGGGCCCCGGGGACTCTACAATAAAAATCTCATGTCAGCTTTTTCCGGCACATTGGCAACTATCGACTGGCACTGGGTGTGGCTGGTGGCGGCTGCATTTCTGGCGGGCGTGCTGAATGCCGTGGCCGGCGGCGGGTCGTTTCTGTCGTTTCCGGCGCTGTTGGGTATGAAGATGCTGCCGGTGCAGGCCAACGCTACGAACACGGTGGCCATCTGGCCCGGCCAGCTGACCTCGGTTGCCGCGTACTGGTCGGATGTCCGCGAAAATCTCCGTGCAGCCTTGCTGATGGGTTTGGCAGGATTGATTGGTGGAACGGCCGGCGCGATCGTGCTGTTGAACACGCCGCAAAAAACGTTCATGCGTCTGGTGCCGTGGCTGCTCCTGTTTGCCGCGTCCACCTTTGCCGTGAGCGGGCCGGTGACGCGAGCCTTGGAGCGGCTGAAGTTCAAACGCCACGCGAGTGCTGGGAGCGTCGGTGTCCATGCACCGAGCCGGTTGCCGCTTTTTCTTGGTACCGCTGTTGTCAGCTTTTATGTGGGCTACTTTGGCGCCGGAGCAGGCTTTCTTTTTATGACGCTGCTCGCGCTCTTCGGCTACGAAGACATTCACGCCATCAACGCGCTCAAGGTGGTGGCTAATCTGCTGGCCAACGGCATCGCCTTTGTCATCTTTATCGTCGATGGGCAGGTAGTGTGGCGCTTCTGCGTGGCGGCGATGGTTGCGGCGGCGATCGGCGGTTACACTTCGGCAAGCCTGGCGCGGCGCGTTCCGCAGCCCGTGCTGCGCGGGCTCGTGGTGGCGATCGGACTGTCAATGGCGGCGTGGTTTTTTGTGAGGCAGTGATCAGGTGCTAGGTTTCAGGTGTCAGTGGCCGGCAGCCCGTAACCGGTAGCTTGTAGCTCCGGCTTCTTAAACCTGAAACCTGATGCCTGTAAACTGTTGTTATGAGCCACGAGGGCATTCGCTTCGCCACCAAAGACGAACAGGCACGCCAGGACGGAGAACGCCAGCCGTTGCCGAAGATCGCCGTGACGCCGGAAAAGGTGCGCGTGCTGATGACTGAGGGCAAGGGCCTGGAGATCGACTGGGCCGACGGCCACAAGAGCGCGTGGGGCTTCGCGTGGCTGCGCGATGCGTGCCCGTGTGCAACCTGCGTGGACGAGCGCGCCCAGGAGGGCCGCAAGGCAGGCCAGCCCAAGCCCAAACCAGCTGCCCTGCTGCCCATGTACACGCCGCCGCAGAAACCGGCCAGTGTGCATCCGGTGGGCCGGTACGCCATCCAGTTCAACTGGCTCGACGGCCACTCCGGCGGTATTTATTCGTGGGATTACCTGCGCCGCGTTTGCCAGTGCCGCGAATGCACATTTGCAGCCGAAGAGACCACGGGGACGCCCAACTAGGTTTGTCGCCAGCCAATCTTTATGTGCTCTCCCTTACAATCCCGCTCATGAGACTTGACCTTTTACATTTGTGCAAAAGGAGAACTCCGGCGGCGAAGGCCGGGATCGAAGACATTTACCGGGAAGGTGCTGTGCAAGACGCAAGCTTAATGAAGTGGTCTTGCTTGATCGTTGCGGCTGCGCTGCCGTGCCTAATCCTGAGCGCGCCAACTGTTCGCGCGCAGAAGGCAAATCCTGTCGTCCGGCCCAAGCCTGCCGTGCCCCCGGCGCCCATCGTCTACTCAGGCCGAACCGCATGCCGGCTGGTTCGAAATTTGCTTCCCCTCGCGGATGAGCTGGAGGGCACCCGGTCCGTCTGGAAGATAGGCGAGATTTGGTTGACGCCCGCGGGTTTCAACGTCAGCGTCTCCGACAGCAAAGTCATATCGATGAAATATTCGGACAGCCCGGGAGTCAAGCCTTATGGCAAAGACAATTCTTATCAGATCGACTTTTTCCCGGGGCGGGACTTCCGCTTTCAGCAGGGCTTTGTGCTGGACTTTCATGAAAAAAGTGCAGCCGAGAGCAAGTTGTCCTCTCTGGTGGAAGCGCTAAATTTCCTAATTGCGTCCGCTCAGCAGGGCGACGTCATCGATTGCAAGGCCGCGCTTGACGACCAGGCCCAACTCGACTCCTTTGCACAGCTGACTGCCTCCTGGCGCAAAATGTTCGTGAAACCGCTGCTGCCGGATGAGGTGAACAGAGAGCGCTTGCTGGCCGAGGATGCCGTCGCGCGCAAAGATATGAGTGGCGCGCTCGAAGACTACCTCGCGGGTGTGGATACCGACCCGACCTGGGCCCAGGGATGGTTCGACGCCGCGCTGCTCTATGCCGAGCAGCAGAATTACGGCGACGCGGTCTTTACCATGAAGCACTACTTAATTCTGCTGCCCGATGGGCCAGACGCCCCAGCCGCAAAGGAAAAGGTGTCGTTGTGGACGGCGAAGGAGCATGAGGCGTCGGCAGCCACGGAAGGTGGAGCAGCGAAGTAGCGCGTGCATCTATTCGTGCTGGTATCTGCGCCGCGTGTGCCAGTGCCGCGAGTGCACATTTGCAGCCGAAGAGACCACGGGCACCCCGAACTGAGCTTCTGGCCCCGGCATCCTAAAGAATATTGACTGCCCGCGCCGCGAGCAGCACTACCGTCGCGAGGGAGATGAGCGACTGAAGCATCATCAAGACTTTGGCCCAGCGTGTGAGAACCGGACAGTCGGTCGGCGAGAACGCAGTGCTGGTGTTAAAAGCGAGAAACAAATAATCCACAAAACCAGGACTCCAGCCTTGCTCGTGCAGGTCCATCTTGGTTTGGCGGATCAGGGTCATTTGCGGAAACAGAAAGGCACCGTCGGTGTGGGCGCCGCGTGCCTCACGGGCGTGTGGTCCGCCCGCGTCGAGCCGCCAATACCAGGACGCGAAGACGAGAATGTTTGTAATCCATAAGGCAGCCGAAGCCCGCAACAGGTCTGGCGGCGCTATGCGGTGCGACGGTAAAGCTGAAACGAGCAGGCAAAGCGACCAGATCATGTCGGCAGTCACGATCGATGACAGCACATACCCCATAATCTGGGTAAGGCGATCGAAGCCGCGACTGCGTGCCCATGTTGTGGGAATGAGCAATACTCCAACGACAGCGATCAGCAACCAACCGGGGCCTACCGAAAGGGACTCTGGAAGAACGAGGCGTAATACGCCCACGGAAAGTAGCGCGACCATGGCTGGCCAGCGTGGTTCGAGATGCTTGGAGTCGTCACTCATGTGCCCAATGTACACCGGCTATCTATCATCGAATCATTTCGGCGTCACGGCAATCGAGTAAGAAAATGCAAGAAGGAGTGCGGCATGAAGATTGGATTTCTGGGTTTGGGCAAGATGGGGACGCCGATGGCGATGCACCTGATCGCTGCCGGCCACGAGTTGCGGGTGTGGAACCGCACCGAAGGGCGCACCGAGCCGCTGTTGCGCGAGGGCGCGATCGCCGCGGCCACTCCGGCCGAAGCCGAATTGGGCGCCGACGCCGTATTCACGATGCTGTTTGACGACGCGGCCAACGAGGAAGTGATTTTTGGCTCGAATGGCCTGATGGACGCTCTGAGCCCGGGCGCGCTGCACATCTCTTGCAGCACCATTGGTGTGGCGCTGAGCGAGCGGCTGACTGAGGAGCACGCGCGGCGCGGGCAGGAGTTTGTGGCGGCGCCGGTGTTTGGGCGGCCCAACGTGGCAGAAGCGGGACGCCTGTGGATCGTGGTGGCCGGAGTGGAGCAGGCAGTAGCCAGAGCACTGCCGTTGCTGGAGCCGCTTTCGCGCGGCATCTCTGTGGTGGGTACGGAGCCGCGGCAGGCGCACGCCGTCAAGCTGGGCGGCAACTTTCTTATCACCATGATGGTGCAGTCGTTGAGCGAGTCATTTGTCTATGCGGAGAAGCAGGGAGTGGATCCAGCGGCCTTCTTTGAGGCCGTGAACAGCGCGCTCTTCCAGTCGCCGTTTTACGAAGCGTACAGCAAGGTGATTCTGCACCCGCCGGAGCGGCCTGGCGCGACCATGGAATTGGGCGAAAAGGACTTGCGGTTGCTGCGCGAGGCCGCGGCCAGCCGCGACACGCGGTTGAGCCTGGCGGATTTGATGGCGCAGGTTTTTGCCGAGGCGCGCGCCGGCGGAATGGCCCAGGAAGATTGGGCCGTGGGCCAATACAAGATGGCCCGAAAAAGAAGCCTGCCTGTAAGATAAGAACCAAGATGCGACTGCAAGGGAAGATTGCCTTTATTACCGGGGCCAGCGCTGGTATTGGCGCGGCCACAGCCATGGCCTTTGCGGGCGAGGGAGCCCGCTTGCTGCTGGCCGCCCGGCGCGCCGGAAAACTTGCAGAAGTCGCCTCGCGTGCTCTTGAGCGCGGCGCTGCCGCCGTACACTCCATTGATTTAGATGTGAGGAACCGTCACGCCGTGCAGCGCGCCATTGATGAGCTGCCGTCGGAGTGGGCGGAGATCGACATCCTGGTGAATAATGCCGGCCTGAGCCGGGGCATGGAGAAGCTCTACACGGGGCGGATTGAAGACTGGGAAGAGATGATCGACACCAACATCAAGGGGCTGCTGTACGTGGCGCGTGCCGTGGTTCCCGGGATGGTGGTGCGCGGACGGGGCCACGTGGTGAACCTGGGATCGATGGCGGGCGAGATCGTTTACCCCAATGGCGCGGTCTATTGCGGCACTAAAGCCGCGGCGCGGGCCATCAACGATGGGTTGCGCGAAGATTTGCTGGGTACGCCGGTGCGCGTGACCAGTGTTGATCCAGGGCTGGTGGAGACAGAGTTCAGTATGGTGCGCTTCCATGGCGATAAGGGGAAAGCCGCCAAGGTTTACAGCGGCATTACGCCGCTGACCGGCGACGATATTGCGGATGTGATTCTCTGGGCCGTGACCCGGCCGGAGCATGTAAATATTGCTCGCGTGTCGCTTACCTCAGTTAACCAGGCCAACACGCTGCTCATCCATCGCGAGCCGTAAACGGGCCGACCCACGGCAACTTTAGCCCAAGGTTTGAATCTGCGCTTCGATCTGCTGCAACGCGGATTCGAGGGCGGCACGGCGACCTGGATTCGATGTTCTCTGCGACAGAATGTTTTCGCGCTGCAGGTTGAGCGCCTGCCGTTGGCGTTCGCGCGTGGTACGTTGATGTTCGACGGCACGCCGTTCTTCTTCAGTGACCATTTTGTTGCTGGAATCGGCCACGGGGCTTTCCAGGACATTTGCCATCTGTTCCTCCACCGATTTACTTTCCCATCCACGAGCCATATCTTCATTCTACGGGTGACTTAAGCGATTGCGTCCCGCAGAATGATGGAGAGGGAACCAGGAGGGAAGAAGGGTACCCATGCGCGCTTGGCAGGTTTCAGCCTTTGGCATTGATTCTCTGGAGTTTGTGGAGCGGCCTACACCTGTGCCGGGCCCCGGCGAAGTTTTGCTGGCGGTGCGTGCTGTTTCGTTAAACCGTCGCGACCTGATGGTGGTGAAGGGGCTATATAACCCCAAAATGAAGCTGCCGCGCATTCCCTGTTCCGACGCGGCGGGTGAGGTGGTGACCGTAGGAGCAGGCGTGTCGGCATGGAAGCCGGGCGATCGCGCAGCGGGCATCTTCATGCAGAACTGGCTGGATGGGTCGCTGACCCCAACCAAAGCCCGCGGTGCCCTGGGCGGCGACATCGACGGCGTGCTGGCTGATTATGTGGTGCTCAAAGAGCAGGGATTGGTGGGGATTCCCGACCATCTGAGCTTTCAGGAAGCCGCAACCCTCCCCTGCGCCGCAGTGACGGCGTGGAACGCGCTCAATACAGTCGAGATCAAGCCGGGATCGACGGTGCTGATTCAGGGAACGGGAGGCGTGTCCATTTTTGCACTGCAGCTTGCGCGGCTAAAGGGTGCGCGAGTTCTGGGCATCAGCTCGAGCTACGAGAAGCTGGAACGGGCTAGTTCGCTGGGCCTGGATGCGGGACTGAATTACAGCGATAACCCCGACTGGGACCGCTGGGCGCACGACCAGACCGGCGGCGACGGCGTGGACCTGGTGGTGGAAGTGGGCGGCATGGGAACGCTCACGCGCTCCCTCCGGGCCATTCGCATGGGCGGGACGGTCGCACAGATCGGCGTGCTTGCTGCGGGAACAGACGGCATTCCTCTGGGCCTCATTCTCCACAAATGGTCGCGGATTCATGGCATCTACGTGGGTTCGCGACGGGACTTTCAAGAAATGAATCGAGCTATTTCTCTTGCAGAGCTGCGCCCCGTCGGCGAGGAGTTCGACTGGACCCATGCGCCCGAGGTGTTCGAGCGCATGGAAGAGGGCAGCCACTTCGGCAAGTTAGTGCTCACGGTGGATTGAAGAAGGCGGAGTTGGCGGGGTTGGCGGAGCTAGAAATGCGATGAGCCGACGCGTCGGCTCGGGGTCGTTACAGACCGCCGAGGATCGTTCAAAGAGCGATTGCGAATTCATGGGGTTTGAGCACTAACCCCGCTAACTCCGCTAACCCCGTTAACTCCGCTGCGTTAGAGTAGTTCTGTGAATCTCTATGAGCAGATGCTCGCCGTGGCTCTTGAAGAGGCTCGGCATGGCCTTGTCGAGGGCGGCATTCCCATTGGCGCGGCACTCTTCAGGCGCACGGGCGAGTTGGTGAGCCGCGGCCACAATCGCCGCGTGCAGCAGGGCGATCCCAGCATGCACGGCGAGACGGATGCCTTTCGCCGCGCCGGCCGCCAGCGTAGCTATCGCGACCTGATCATGGTGACCACGCTGGCTCCCTGCTGGTATTGCAGCGGTTTGGTGCGGCAATTCCGCATCGGCACGCTGGTGGTGGGCGAGAGCCGGAACTTTGCCGGAGGCCTCGACTGGCTGCGCGAAAACGGAGTGGAAGTGATCGATCTCGACAACCGCGAGTGCAGGGAACTGCTGGCGGGTTACATCGCCGCGCATCCTGAGGTTTGGAACGAGGATATTGGCGAAGAGTAATAAGCTCCCGAAAAAGGTGATTCATGCTATCGACGATTGCACTGCAGGGCTGCTCGATTGTGAACGGTGCGTCCCGGCCGAGAAGCGGTCATGCATTTAACGGCTTCGATCCCGCAACGGGCGCACAGCTTGAGCCCGCCTATCAGGGCGCGTCCATCGAAGATCTGAACGTGGCTGCCGATCTGGCGGACGAAGCATTTGCGACTTATGGCAAATTGCCGGGTCGTGAAAAGGCCCGCTTCCTGCGCCATATTGCGGATGGATTGGAAGCCATTGTTCCTGAGCTTGTGGAGCGTGCGCACCACGAGACTGCGCTACCGGAGGCGCGGCTGAAAGGCGAGTCGGCGCGAACCATCAATCAGCTTCGGCTCTTCGCGCAGGTGGTCGAGGAAGGTTCGTGGGTGAACGCGCGCATTGATCCTGCACAACCCGAGCGGAAGCCCTTGCCGCGTTCCGACATTCGCTCCATGTTGCGGCCGCTCGGTCCTGTCGCCGTCTTCGGCGCCAGTAACTTTCCCCTGGCATTTTCCGTGGCCGGTGGCGACACGGCAGCCGCGTTTGCCGCGGGCAATCCCGTGATCGTGAAGGCGCACCACGCGCACCCTGGGACCAGCGAGATGGTGGGCCAGGTAATTGCGCGCAGCGTGAAGGAGTGCGGCCTGCCGCCGGGCGTGTTTGCGCTGCTTTTCGGCGCGGGTGCGGAGATTGGAGCGGCGCTGGTCGACCACCCCAAGGTGAAAGCGGTGGGATTTACCGGCTCGCTAGCGGCGGGCAAGGCACTGATGCAAAGGGCGGCGGCGCGGCCCGAGCCCATCCCGTGCTTTATGGAGATGAGCAGCGTGAATCCTCTCTTTGTGCTGCCGGAGGCGCTCTACTCGCGCGGGGAGCAGATTGCGCGGGGACTGTTTGGCTCGTTCACGCTGGGTGTGGGTCAATTCTGCACCAAGCCGGGACTGATTTTTCTGCCGCGCGATGTGACCGGGAATATCTTCGTCGATGAACTAAAAGCCCAGGTCGAGAAGGCCGGCGCAGCTGCGATGCTGACCGAGGGAATCGCAAAGAGCTATCGTTCCGGCATAGCTGGGCGGCAATCCAGTGTGGAAACCGTCGCGCAGGCTGCGGCGAACGGTGCAGGCTCGACCTATGTCGCGCCAGTAGTTATGCAGATCGGGGCCAGGGAGTTATTAGAGAGACCGGAACTTGCGACGGAGATTTTTGGGCCGAGCGCTCTGGTGATTCGTTACAACAGCCGCGAGGAACTGCTGGCTTTGGCGCGCTCATTGGAGGGCCAACTGACCGCGACCTTGCACGGGACCGACCGCGATCTGGCTGCCTTTGCCGATCTGATTGCAATCTTGGAGCGCAAGGCGGGAAGAATCATCGTCAATGGTTTTCCCACGGGCGTGGAGGTTTGCCACGCGATGGTGCATGGCGGGCCGTATCCGGCTACCAGCGACAGTCGCGCGACATCAGTGGGCACATACTCCATCCACCGTTTCGCGCGCCCCGTCTGCTACCAGGATTTTCCGCAGGCGGCGCTGCCGGACGAACTGAAAAACCAAAATCCGCTCGGCATCTGGCGGCTGGTCGATGGCGAGTTTACGCGGGATGCGACGAGTGCCGCGTCGAAGGCAGGCATAGCGTGAGCGCTCCAGCCACAATCAGCGCCAGCGACATCGAAAGAAATCCGGCGCGTGCGTTTCCCGTAAGCGCCTGCAGCCAGCCCACGAGCCAGGTGCCGGCGAATCCGCCCAATGCGCCAAAACTGTTGACGAGCGCAATGACTTTGCCGGCGACGTTGCGCGGCAGCATCTCGGGAATGATGGCAAAGAGCACGCAGGTGGGCGCATACATCGTGCCTCCCGCCACGATTAACGCGACGTAGGCGACCCAGAAGTGGCTGCCTGCGGTGGCGAACGAGCAAAGCAGAGCCGCGCCCGAGAGCATGAGGAGCGGCCATACAAATGATTTGCGATTCTGCGAGCGATCGGAGAGCCAGGCGACGGCGAGCATGAGCAAAACGGCCAGCAGAAACGGCGCCGCGCTTAACATTCCCACTTGTTCGATGCCGCGCTTTGAGCCGGAGCGGATCATCTCGGGGATCCACGAGACCAGGCCGTAGACGCCAAAGCTCCAGCACATATATTGAGCGCATAGCAGTTGCACGGCGGGAATTCGCAATGTGGCGCTGAAGTTCTTGAGCTGCGGCAGCGCGTTTTGCTCGAGAGTGAGCTCGCCGTCCAGAAAGTCGCAGGATGCGGAATTCATCCATCGCGCCTGATGCGGCCGGTCACGAGCCACAGCCAGCCATCCAAACGCCCAGATGATGGACGGAATGCCTTCAATGACAAACGTCATCTGCCAGCCTACGGCCTTGATGAGAAACCCTGTGACCGCGGCCATCCACATGACCGTGACGGGATTGCCGAGAATCAGAACCGCGTTGGCGCGCGAGCGCTCGGAGCGCGTGAACCAGTGAGTAAGGAGGATGAGCATCGAGGGGAAGATGAGGCTTTCTGCAACGCCAAGCAGGAGACGATCGGCAACGAGCAGCCAGTAAGTGTGGATGACGCCGGTGAGCCCCGAGAAGATTCCCCAACTGATGAGCGCGAAGAAGACGAGCCGCGTGGCGCTGCGACGCACAGCGTAAGCAGCGGCGGGTATCTGGAAGAGGAAATAGCCGAGAAAGAAAGCCGAGCTGAGAAAAGCCGCGCGCGACTCGGTGATATGGAGTGAAGCCGCCAGGCCGGCCGCTGCGCCAAACCCGAAGTTGGAGCGGCCCAGGTAGGCAAGACTATAAGTGACGAAGACCCCTGGCATCAGGTAAAGCCAGCGGCGGCGCAAGCCCGCCTGAATTTGCGTCGCGTCGTGCAAGTTGTCTTCGGGCACATCACTTTATAGCACTCCGTTCCTCGGCCGCTCCGACCAAAGACGCGGCTCGGCAACTATACTGGTCTCCGGAAAGGGCCCTCCGATCGCAAACATCCCACTCAGTTCGGTGCTGGAGAGTGATGACTCTCATCTGCCAAGTGTGAACACGCATGCGGCTGGTCCAGCAGGCGCGTTGCCGCTTTCACCGGAGATGCTGCTTACCGAACCCTCCGGCAACCTCTTCGGCCTGACGCAAAACGCCGGCATGGGGTGGGACCCAACACGGCTGCTCGACCCCGAGTTCCTGATCCTGAGCACGCACGGCGGCCTACGCGCGGAAAACGGCGAAGCCATCGCACTGGGATTTCACAGCGGCCACTGGGAAGTGGGCCTGCTGGTGGCCGAAGCCGCGCGGGAGTTGAAAGCGCTGCGCGCCACACCTTTTGCGGGAGCGTGCACCGATCCTTGCGACGGCCGCACGCAAGGCACCACGGGCATGATGGACTCGCTTCCCTATCGCAACGATGCCGCAACGGTGTTGCGAAGATTGATGCGCTCGTTGCCCACGGGCAAAGGTGTGATGGGCGTGGCCACGTGCGACAAGGGACTGCCCGCGATGATGATGGCGCTGGCATCGCTAGGGTCGAAGCCCGCCGTGCTGGTTCCCGGCGGTGTCACGTTGCTGCCCGAATCCGGTGAGGACGCGGCCAAGGTGCAGACCATTGGCGCGCGTTTCGCGCAGCAGCAAATCACACTCGAATATGCCGCCGAGGTCGGTTGTCGTGCCTGCGCGTCGCCCGGCGGAGGCTGCCAGTTTCTGGGTACTGCGGCTACGGCACAGGTCGTCGGCGAGGCGCTGGGGCTCTCCTTGCCGCATACCGCGCTCGCACCTTCAGGCCAGCCGGTGTGGCTCGATGCCGCGCGCCGCTCGGCCCGCGCCCTGTTGCGCCTGCATCAACTGGGTTTGGGCGCCCGCGACATTGTCACGCCCGCGGCCGTGCGCAATGCCATGGTGCTGCACGCCGCGTTTGGCGGATCGACGAATCTGCTCATCCACCTGCCTGCCATCGCGTATGCAGCGGGATTGCCGCGGCCCTCAGTGGACGATTGGGCCGAAATCAATCGCCAGGTGCCGCGCCTAGTGGATGCGCTGCCCAACGGCCCGCGCAATTTTGCCACGGTGCAGGTGTTTCTGGCTGGCG
>Ga0181519_10002849_pt1 | contig 14416 bp, 16 predicted proteins | sample PEATcosm2014_Bin_26_FD_121102 | JGI IMG/M metagenome (GOLD analysis project Ga0181519, IMG submission 121102) | Peatland microbial communities from MTU Mesocosm Facility, Houghton, MI, USA - PEATcosm2014_Bin02_10_metaG | ecosystem: Environmental > Terrestrial > Soil > Wetlands > Peat | place...
ATTCGGGTTTCCCCTAGTCAAAAAACAATTTTGACTGCGGGCGTCACTCCCTATAATTGATCCATAAGTAAATCAACGTTTCATATATGAAACGTAACCCGGAAGGGAAAGACAGGCTGGCAGGCCATGCAGGCGAAGTGATGCCGCGGGCTGCCCGAAGCAAGTTGAACATCCAGAAACACGGTGGTTTCCCATGCTCAGGTCGATTCAGTTGAAAGACGCGAACGTAGTTGCCGAGGGGTACGCCGACGCGGGTCAGGCGCACTCGGTGGCGGCACCTCTGCCGTTCGCCATCGAATACCGTGGCGTTACGCGTCGGTTCAAAAATCGCCAGGGCAAGGGCGAGATGACGGCCGTCTCGAACGTGTCCATCGGTATCAAGGCGGGTGAGTTCGTGTCGCTCATCGGCCCGAGCGGCTGCGGCAAGAGCACGCTGCTCAACATGGGCGCGGGTCTGTATGCGCCGAGCGAAGGTCAGGTCACGCTCGCGGGCAAGCCGGTGCGCGGCCCGTCGCAGCAAGTCGCGTTCATGTTGCAGAAGGACTTGCTCATGCCGTGGCGCTCGATTCAGAAGAACGTCGAACTGGGCATGCAGATTCGCGGCCGCGGCAAGGCAGAGCGCGCGGAAGTGGCCCGGGCGCTGCTCGCGCGTTGCCATCTGAAAGGCTTCGAGAACCACTATCCGCACCAACTCTCGGGCGGCATGCGCCAGCGCGCGGCATTGGCTCGCACGCTGGCCGTCGAGCCGGACGTACTGCTCATGGACGAGCCGTTCTCCGCGCTCGACGCGCAGACCAAGATGGTGCTCCAGCAAGACCTCGCGCAAATGCTCGCCGCCGAAGGCAAGACCGCGCTGATGATTACCCACGACCTTGCCGAAGCGATTGCGCTGTCGGATCGCGTGTTCGTGATGAGCGAACGCCCGGGCACGATCATCGAGGAAATCACGGTCGATCTGCCGCATCGCGACAACCCCATCGAGCGCCGCAAGCAGGCGGGCATGAACGAGTACGTGGCCCATCTGATGGAACTGCTCAAGGTCGGTCGCGACGACCACCTCGGCTGATCCCTGTCCCAGACACCGCAAGACACCGGAATCCTCGCTATGAAATCGCTTTCCAAAACGCAACTGACCGCCGGCAGCTTCGTGTTGCTGCTGATCTTCGCGGCTGTGTGGCAATGGGGCCCGACAGCGTTCGGCGTGCCCGAGTTCGTGCTGCCCAAGCTGTCGTCGACGCTCGTCGAGGGCGTGCGCATGTTCCAGGTCGAGAACCTGTGGCTGCACATCGGCGTCACGGCCCTCGAAGTGATCGCGGGCTTCGTGATCGGCTCGGCACTGGGCGTGTTGATCGGCGTGATCCTCGGCTTGTCGCCGTCGACCGAAGCCATGCTCTCGCCGTACATCCTCGCGTTGCAGATCGCGCCGAAAGTGGCGTTCGCGCCGCTGTTCGTCATGTGGATGGGTTACACGATCTATCCGAAGATCCTCGTCGCTGTGCTGATCGTCTTCTTCCCCGTGATGATCAACGTGCTCGGCGCGGTGCGCTCCGTCGATCCCGACATGGTCAATCTGGTGCGCGCCCTGTGTGGCCGCCGCTGGCAGATCTTTCGCTTCGTTGAATTCCCGTCGGCCATGCAGGCGCTCTTCGCGGGCTTGCGCATTGCGTCGACGCTGGCCGTGATCGGCGTGACCGTGGGCGAGCTGGTCGGTGGCGACCGGGGTCTGGGTTATCTGCTGGTGTACGGCGAAGGTCAGGGCAATACCGCGATGGTGTTCGTCGCGATCGCGGGGCTGACCGTCATTGGTATCGCGGCCTACGCCGCCGTGGTCTGGCTTGAGCGCCGCGCGCTGCACTACGTGCCGCGTGCCTCGATGAACATCGCCTGAGCGCAGAGGAATTCCATCGTGACCGAACTGCCCATCCTCCCGCTCGACACCGACACGCTGGCACCGCTCGACGGCAAGAAGTTGCTCATCACGGGCGGCGCGCGTGGCCTTGGCGAGGGATTCGTGCGCGCTGCCGCAGCACGCGGTGCGCAAGTGACGATTGCCGACATTGCGGCACAGGCGGGTGAAGCGCTCGCCGCCGAGTTGCAGGATGCCGGGCATGTCGTGTCGTTCGTGCGTCTCGATCTCTGCGATCCGGCGTCGGTGGAAGCTGCCGCAAAGGCGGCTGCCGCGCAGATGGGCGGCATCGACGGACTGGTCAACAACGGCGCGATCACCAACTCGGGCGGCAAGCTGGCCAACGAGCTGAGCATCGAGACGTGGGACGCCGTCATGAATGTAAACGTGCGCGGCACGTGGCTCATGACGATGGCGGCGCTGCCGTTCCTGCGTGCGTCCGGTCAGGGACGCGTCGTGAACATTGCATCGGACACGGCGCTGTGGGGCGCGCCGCGTCTGCTCGCCTACACCGCCAGCAAGGGCGCGGTGATGTCGATGACCCGCTCGCTCGCGCGCGAACTCGGTCCTCACGGCATCACCGTCAACGCCATCGCGCCGGGGCTGGTCGAGGTCGAGGCCACCGCTTACGTGCCCGCCGAGCGCCATCGCCACTATCTGGAGGGACGCGCCCTGCCGCGTGCTCAGGTGCCCGACGACGTGATCGGCCCGGTGCTGTTCCTGCTCTCGGATGCTTCCCGTTTCGTGACCGGGCAGGTTCTGCCGGTCAACGGCGGCTTCGTCATGCCCTGACGAGCCGCCTCTCATTCGCAACGTCTTCAAGGAGTGAAAACATGGCGCAAGCCGAAGCTAAAAATACCGCGACGCCACAAGCTGTGGAGAGCTGGACGCAGGCCGAAGGCCAGACGTTCAGCGACTGGCTGGACACGCGCGTAGCGCGTTTCTCGACGCGCAAGTACGACTGGGACGCCCTGAAGTTCCAGGCCGACTACGACCCGAAGTACCGCCGTGCCCAGATGCGTTACGTCGGCACCGGCGGCACGGGCGTGGCCAAGGACAGCAACACGGTGCCCGCTGGTCACTTCACGTTCTCGACGATGGTGATTCCGGCCGGCAACATCGGCCCGAGCCACATCCATATGGACGTCGAGGAAATCTTCTTCGTGATGCGCGGAAAGATGAAGGTGATCTGCGAGCGCGATGGCGAGACGTGGGAAGCCATTCTGGGTGAGCGCGACCTGATCTCGGTGCCGCCGGGCGTGTATCGCACGGAAATCAACATCGGCGACGAAGACGCGCTCATGTGCGTGATGCTCGGCTCGCAAAAGCCGGTCACGCCGACGTATCCGCCCGATTCGCCGCTCGCGAAGATCAAGCGCGAACAGAAGTAAGCCGCCCGGGGCGGCTGCCCCGGAAAGTCCGGTGAGGGGCTTGCCGCTGGCAGGCGCCGCACCGGCAGGAATTCACGAAGCAAGACGCTCAGTCCACACCATGCAAGCCGAAGCCATTCCGTCCGAAGTGCCTGAAGATGCCGCCGTCGCCCCGTTGCGTGCGCGACTGGACGCCTTCCCCTATCGCACCCTCACCACGCGTACGGGCACCGTCGGCTATCGCTGCTCGGGCACAGACGCCGCGCGTGGCATGCCGGTCGTGCTGCTGCACGGCATCGGTTCCGGCGCCGCGTCGTGGCTTGCCCAGTTCGAAGCCACGGGGCTCGATGCCGCGCTGTATGCGTGGGACGCCCCCGGCTACGGACAGACGTCGAATGTCGCCGATGCCGAACCGCATGCCGATGCCTACGCCGACGCCCTCGAAGCCTGGCTCGACGCGCTCGGACTGGAGCGCGTCGCCCTCGTCGGCCATTCGCTCGGCGCGATCATGGCGACGAAATTTGCGAGCCGCGCACCGCACCGTGTGCGCGGACTCTTTCTCTGCTCACCCGCCGGTGGCTACGGCAAGGCCGATCCGGACGTGCGTCTGACCAAGCGCGACAGCCGTCTGGCCATGCTCGACAAGCTGGGGCCGGCTGGCATGGCGCGCGAGCGCAGCGACAACCTCGTCGCGCCGAACGCCGCAGACCTGCCGCGCGCCTGGGTGAAGTGGAACATGGCGCGCGTGCAGCCTGTCGGGTACCGGCAGGCAACGCATCTGCTCTCGAACGGCGATGTCTCGGGCGAGTTGACGCAATACGTGGCCGCGAACGCGGGGCCGGTCGCCGTGGCGGTTGGCGCGCACGACGCGATCACGACCCCGGCGGCCTGCCAGACGATTGCCGACGTGGCCGGGGTGCCGCTGCAAATCATCGAAGGCGCGGGACACGCGTCGTACATCGAAACCCCCGACGTTCTGAATCGTGCGCTCGCCGCGTGGCTCGAACGCGTTGCGGCAGGAGCGCGTTGATATGGCACCCGCAACCCCCAAGCGCGCAACGGCGGCGAACGAAGCGCACAACGAAGCGCAGAAAGAAGACGGCACGCTGAACCTTCCGCACGCGCAGGCCGATGGCGACGACGTCGAGCAAGGTGCGACGCCCGAGACGCGCTACCTCGTGCCGGGCCTTGAGCGCGGCTTGCGCATCCTCACGCAGTTCTCGCCGCGCGAAGCGGTGTTCAGCGCGCCGGAGCTGTCGCAACGGTTGGGCATTCCGCGCACTACCGTCTTCCGCTTGTTGCAGACGCTCGAGGCGATGGGTTTTCTGGAGCGTGCGGGCAGCGAGAAGAATTTCCGTCTTGGCGTGGCCGTGCTGCGGCTGGGCTTCGAGTACCTCAGTTCGCTGGAGCTGACCGATCTGGGGATTCCGATCATCGAACGGCTGCGCGACGCGACCCAACTCACGTCGCACATCGTGATTCGCGACGGCCGCGACATCGTGTTCGTGGCGAAGGCGCAAAGCGTGGCAAGCGTCTTCAATTCGATCAAGGTCAACGTCGGCACGCGTTTGCCGGCCCACGCGACGGTGCACGGCCATGTGTTGATGGGCGACCTGACGCTGGCGGAACTTCGCGCGCTGTATCCGGAAAAGACGCTCGAGAAATACACGCCGCAAACCCCCGAGACGTTCGCGGAATTGTTCGAGCGCGTGCGCGAAGACGCCGAGCGTGGCTACGCCGTGTCGGCCTCGTCGTTCGAGCGCGGCATCAGTGTGGTGAGCGCGCCGGTGCGCAACGACGCAGGACGCATCTGCGCGGCGATTACCGTCACCATCCCGCGCGCCAACATCGATGCGTCGATGATCGATGCCGGTCTGATCGGACAGGTACGCGAGGCGGCCGATGCGCTTTCGCACCGCCTGAACTACCGGCCGGGCAGCGACGGCAAGACCACCCCTTACATGAAGTCACTGGGATTGAAATGATCAAGATCGACCTCTCCTCGCGCGCGGCGCTGGTCACGGGCGGCACGTCCGGCATCGGACTCGCCACCGCCGGGCGTCTGCTCGACGCGGGCGCCGCCGTCGCGATCTGTGGCCGCAACCCCGAGCGTCTGGCGCAAGCCGAGGCGCAGTTGCGCGAGCGCCACCCCGAGGCGCGTCTCATCGCCGCGCGGTGCGACGTCCTCGATGCCAACGACGTCGCCGCGCTGGCCGAGCGCATTCGCACCGGGTTCGGGCGTCTCGACATGCTCGTCAACAACGCCGGGCAGGGCCGTGTCTCGACGTTTGCCGACACGACCGACGAGGCGTGGCGCGAAGAGTTGGAGCTGAAGTACTTCAGCGTGATTCGCACCACGCGGGCGTGCCTGCCGATGCTGCGCGACGCAGCACGCGAGACGGGAGATGCCGCCATCGTCTGCGTCAACTCGCTGCTCGCGCTTCAGCCGGAGCCGCACATGGTGGCGACGTCGTCGGCGCGCGCCGGGATTCAGAACCTCGTGCGCTCGATGGCAAGCGAGTTCGCGCCTGACGGTGTGCGCGTGAATTCCATCCTGATCGGACTGGTGGAGTCGGGCCAGTGGCGTCGCCGCTTTGCTGCACAGGGCGAAGGCAAGACCTGGGAGGAATGGACGGGGGATCTGGCGCGCAAGAAGCAAATTCAATTGCAACGTCTGGGCAAGCCTGAAGAGGCGGCCGCAGCGATCTTTTTCCTGGCGAGTCCGCAATCGTCATACACGACGGGCAGCCACATCGATGTTTCCGGAGGCCTGGCAAGACATGTCTAACAAAACCACCGTCGGCGAAGTGATCGCGGCGTTTCTCGAACAGTGCGGTGTGAAGACCGCGTTCGGCGTGATCTCGATTCACAACATGCCGATCCTCGACGCCATCGCGCGCCGCGAAAAGATCCGCTATGTCGGTGCACGCGGCGAAGCCGGCGCGCTGAACATGGCCGACGGCCTCGCACGCGTGTCGGCCGGTCTCGGCGTGGCGTTCACGAGCACGGGCACCGCCGCCGGTAACGCGGCCGGTGCCATGGTCGAAGCGCTGACCGCCGGCACTCCCGTGCTGCACATCACCGGTCAGATCGAGACCGAATTCCTCGACCGCGATCTCGCTTACATCCACGAAGCGCCGGATCAGCTCAGCATGCTGAGCGCGATCTCGAAGGCCGCCTACCGCGTGCGTTGCGTCGACACGGCGCTCTCAACCGTGCGTGAAGCGGTGCGCGCGGCACTCACGGCGCCGACCGGCCCGGTGAGCGTGGAGATTCCCATCGACATTCAGGCAGCGGAAATCGAATGGCCCGCCGATCTGTCGGCACCGCACATTCCCGTGCAGACCCACGACGACGCCCGCGTGGCTGAACTGGCCGACAAGCTGGCGGCGGCGCATCGTCCGTTGCTGTGGCTGGGCGGTGGGGCGCGCGGTGCGCAAGCCGCCGTCAAGCGTCTGGTCGACATGGGCTTCGGCGTGGTGACCAGCGTGCAGGGGCGCGGCATCGTGCCGGAAGATCATGCGGCCACGCTCGGCGCATTCAACATCCACCCGACGGTCGAGAAGTTTTACAAGACTTGCGACGCGGTGCTCGTGGTCGGCTCGCGTTTGCGCGGCAATGAAACGCTCAAGTACAAGCTGGCGCTGCCGCGCCCGCTCTATCGGGTTGACGCCGATGGTCTGGCGGATAGCCGAGGGTATCGCAACGATCTGTTCGTTCAGGGCGACGCCGCAAGCGTGCTCAATGCACTGGCCGACCGTCTGCAAGGACGTCTCTCGGTCGACCCGGCGTTCCATGCCGATCTCGCCGCCGCCCGCGACGCGGCCGTCAAACAGGTGACGGAAGGCCTCGGACCTTATCGTCAACTGGTTGCGGCACTGCAAGGCGCGTTGGGCCGCGACTTCAACTGGGTGCGCGACGTCACGATCTCGAACAGCACGTGGGGCAACCGTCTGTTGAAGATCTTCTCGCCGCGCGCTGGCGTGCACGCCTTGGGCGGCGGTATCGGTCAAGGCATGCAGATGGGGATCGGCGCGGCGCTCGCGGGTAACGCGAAGAAGACCGTGGCCCTGTGCGGCGACGGTGGCCTGATGGTCAACGTGGGCGAACTCGCCACTGCCGTGCAGGAGAAGGCGCCGGTCGTGATTCTGCTGATGAACGATCAATGCTACGGCGTGATTCGCAACATTCAGGACGCGCAATACGGCGGCCGCCGTCACTACGTGCAACTCCATCAGCCGGACTTCGCCGCGTTCTGCGCGAGCCTGCAACTCAAGCACGAGCGCATTACGAATATCGATCAGGCGGAGGGCGCGGTTGCCCGTGCCTTCGCGCACGACGGCCCGGTGCTGCTCGAAGTCGACATGCTGTCGGTGGGCAGCTTCGCATCACACTTTGCCGGCCCGCCGGTTCGGGAGAGCGCAAATGCGTGAATTGAACCACCGTCCCGTTGACGTCGCGCTGATCGGTTTTGGCGCCATTGGCTCCAAGGTCTACGAAGCGTGCGCGAGCGATCCGTACCTGCGCGTGGGCCACGTGATCGTGCCGGAAGACGCCGCCGAGCGCGTTCGCGGCTGTGTGCGCGCAGGCACCGAGGTGGTGTCGTCGGCGCAGGCCCTCTCCAGCCGTCCGGACTTCGTGCTCGAGTGCGCGGGGCACAGCGCGCTGTCCGGTCACGTCGTGCCGCTGCTCAAGTCGGGTATCGATTGCGCGGTGGCGTCGATCGGTGCGCTGTCCGACACCGAGTTGCTCGCCGCGCTCGAACAGGCCGCGAAGGACGGCGCGTCGACCGTCACGCTGCTCTCCGGGGCCATCGGCGGCATCGATGCGATTGCCGCCGCACGTGAAGGCGGTCTGGACGAAGTGCTCTACACCGGACGCAAGCCGCCGATGGGCTGGCAGGGCACGCCGGCCGAACAGGTCTGCGATCTGTCGGCGCTCACCACGGCGACTGTGATCTTCGAGGGCAGCGCCCGCGATGCCGCACGTCTGTATCCGAAGAACGCGAACGTGGCGGCCACCGTGGCCATCGCCGGTCTCGGGCTCGATGCAACGCGCGTGCGACTGATCGCCGATCCCGCCACCACGCGCAACATCCATCACATTTGCGCACGCGGCGCATTCGGCGAGATGTCGCTGGAGATGTGCGGCAAGCCGTTGCCGGACAACCCCAAGACGTCGGCTCTCACCGCTTATTCCGCCATTCGCGCGCTGCGTAATCGCGTGGCGAACTGTGTGATCTAGCAGGACGAAACTCACCATGAGCCATCAAGATTTGCTGCAAGGGTTTTCGAGCGACATTCTGGTCGGCGGCGAATGGCGCGCCGGTACCGGCAAGCGCTATCAGAGTCTGTATCCGGCGGACGAGAGTGTGAACGCCGAGATTGCGGCGGCGGGTGCCGAGGATGCCGTGGAAGCCGTTGAAGCGGCCGACGCGGCGTGGCGTCGCGCCGACTGGGCGGGGCTCAAACCGCATCAACGCGCCGCCGTGCTGCATCGTGTGGCCGACGGCATTACGCAACGCGCGGAAGCGCTCGCCCATCTGCAACGGCGCGACAACGGCAAGCCGATCAGCGAGACGCGCGCGCTTGTCGCGAGTGCGGCGGGCACGTTCCGCTACTTCGCATCGTGCCTGGAGACGATCGAGGAAACGCTGACGCCGTCGCGTGGCGATTACCTGACGATGAGCGTGCACGAGCCGCTCGGCGTCGTGGCTGCCATCACGCCGTGGAATTCGCCGATTGCGTCAGACGCGCAGAAGCTCGCCCCGGCGCTCGCGGCAGGCAATGCCGTGGTACTCAAGCCCGCCGAAGTCACGCCGCTCGCCTCGCTCGAACTGGGGCGCATCTGCGAAGCCGCCGGTGTGCCGCGCGGCGTGCTGTCGGTGCTGCCGGGCAAGGGCTCGGTCATCGGCGACATTCTGGTGCGCCATCCCAAGGTCAAGAAGGTCGCCTTCACGGGCGGCACCGAGGTCGGTCGCGGCATCGCGCGACTGGCGGCCGACAAGCTCATGCCGGTCTCGCTCGAACTCGGGGGCAAGTCGCCGACCATCGTGTTCGAAGACGCCGACATCGATCACGCCGTGGCCGGTGTGCTCTACGGCATCTTCAGCTCGTCGGGCGAGTCTTGCATCGCCGGCTCGCGCCTGTTCGTCCACAAGGCGATCTTCGACACGTTTGTCGAGCGGCTCGTGGCAGGCGCGAAGCAGTTGCGCGTGGGCGATCCGCTACGCGAAGACACGCAGATGGGGCCGCTCGTCACATTGGCGCATCGCGAATCCATCGAACGTTATGTCGCCATCGGACTGGAAGAGGGCGGTCGCGTGCTGTGCGGCGGCGAGCGTCCTGCGGGCGACGGCCGCGAGAAGGGCTACTTCTACCTGCCGACCATCATCGCAGGGCTGACGAATCAGGCCCGTATGGTGCAGGAAGAAATCTTCGGGCCGGTGCTGGCGGTACTGCCGTTCGAGAACGAAGACGATCTGTTGGCCGAGGCGAACGACAGCGTCTACGGATTGGCGGCCGGCATCTGGACTCGCGACTACAAGCGCGCCTGGCGTGTGGGGCGTGCGCTCGAGACCGGCACCGTCTGGATCAATACCTACAAGCAGTTCTCGATCTCGACGCCGTTCGGCGGGTGGAAAGCGAGCGGCATGGGCCGCGAGAAGGGGCGTCTGGGCCTGCTGGAGTACACGAACCAGAAGAGCCTCTATTGGGGCATGAACGACAACCCGCTGGCTTGGGCGGGCCGGGTGTGAACGACGGGTAGTGGCAATGCAAGCCGCGATGCACGGGGCATCGCGGTAATCCGATACTTGAGCGAGGCAGAAATATGTTGTCGATTTTCCGTGCATCGTTGGCGCGCCACGCGCGTCGAGCGGCTGGCCTATGTGCCGTGGCCGCATTCACGAGTCTGGCGGGGCCGGTCATGGCCCAGCCGGCGACCCAGGCGACGACCCAGCAGATCACCTATCTGCTCCCGGCGCCGGCCAACCTGCCGGCCTTCGCGCCGCTGATGCTCGCCGAGAAGAAGGGGTACTACGCGGCCGAGGGGCTGTCGGTGCGCTGGCTGACCGTGCAAGGCGGTGCGGACGTCGGCAAGCAACTCGCCTCCGGTAACGGCGACCTCGGCGGCGGCCTCGGCGACACGCCGATCGTGCTGCGTCCGAACGGCATTCCCATCAAGGGTGTGGCGTTGCTGGGCGGTCGCACGTTGCACCAGTTGGTCGTGCGCGATGACGCCAACATCAAATCGCCTGCCGATCTGAAGGGCAAGACGATCACCGTGCTGGCCTATCAGGACACCGGCTTCTACGCCACGCTCGGCCTGCTCGCTTCTGCCGGTCTCACGCGCAACGACGCACGCATTCAGGGTGCAGGCCCGGCCGGCGTGTGGCAGCAGGTTGCCACGGGCAAGGCGGAAGTGATGGTGGGCACGCCGGAGTGGGCGCAGAACATCGAAGACGCCGGGGTGAAGATCACCATGACGTCGACGGACAAGTATTTCCCGGGTATGGCGCAGGCCATTCTGGCGTCGGACAAGACCATCGCCGAGAAGCCGGAGATGATCCGCAAGTTCGTTCGCGCCACGATCAAGTCGGTGGCCGAGATCATGCGAGACCCGGCCGGCGCGGCCAAGGAGTACTGCGCGGCGGTGCCCGCTTACAAGGGTAAGGAAGCCGAGATCGAGAAGATCCTCACGTATTACGCCCGCAATGTCTATCCGGGCCAGCAGCGTCTGGGCGCGTTCGATCCGGCGCGCGTGACGAAGCTGCAAGACTTCTATGCGCAGGAAAAGGTCATCCGCGAGAAGTCGAACCCGGCCGACCTCTTCACCAATCAGTTCGTGCAATAAGGCGGGACGACCCATGAGCGAACCCACCCCGCAATCACCGGCTGCGACGGCTACCGTCCACCCGGAGACGATGCTGCTCACGGTGTTCCTGCGTCATGACCAGTCGAACAATCTCGACGATTTTCAGGCGCGTCTGAAGGCGGCCGAATGGTGGGAGCGCTTTCCGCCGGCCGGCGTGAAGGTGGTGTCGTGGACGGTGGCGATGGGCTTTGGCCAGATCGTCACGCTGGAGCTGCCACCGCACTTGCTGCCGGTGGTCAACGTCGAACTGGAGCGCTCGGCGTGGGGCGTGTTCCGTACCGAATGCTATCCGACTTATGACTTCGTACCCGTGCACGCGCGCATTCGTGAACGGGTTCGCAATGGAGGGAAATGATGGACCGTTATCTGGAACCGCATCAAGCGCGTCGTCATGAGCCGACGCAATACGAAAGCCTGCTGGGCGACGCCATCGAGCGCGCCTATGCCGCCGGTACGCACGATCTGGCGGGTCTGGTGGCCTATCTGAATCGCACCGGGCCCGGGCCGCAGGAAGGTGACGTGTGGACCGAAGCGATCTACACCGCGCAGATCGCACGAATGGCCGAAGAGTAAAAACATCACATAGCGCGATCGTTGCGTGCCGAGCGCGCGCAGCGACCGCGATGGAGAGGTTCCCCATGACTACGCAACAGCCTGTTCTTACCGCCGACGCCATTCTCGAGCGCGGCCTGAAGCAACTCTGGTATCCGATTTGCCCGTCGCACATGATTGGCCGCGAGCCGGTCTCGCTGCGCCGTCTGGGCAAGAAGCTGGTGTTCTGGCGCGATCAGGACAACAAGGTGCATGCGCTTGACGACCATTGCCCACACCGTGGCGCGCCGCTCTCGAAGGGCATCGTGATGGGTGACCGCATCGCATGCGGCTATCACGGCGTACAGGTGCGCTGCGATGGCACCGTCATGCGTGTGCCGGGCAGCCCGGGCTGCAAGCTCGAAGGCTCGCGCCCGACGCAGTCGTATCACATCGTCGAGCGCAACGATGCGATCTGGCTGTTCAACGCCACGCAGAACATCGACACGCCGCCGCCGCTTGTGTTGCCGGAAGAACTCGACGCTGACGGCGAATTCTCGTCATTCCTGTGCTACACGGAGTGGAAGGGTGACTACCGGTACGTGCTCGACAACGTGATGGACCCGATGCACGGCACGTATCTGCACAAGCAGTCGCACTCGATGGCCGAGGGCGACAATTCGGCCGCGTTCCGCATTCGCGACACCGAGCGCGGCTTTGTCTTCGAGAAGGAAGGCCAGCGCGACGTGAACTTCGACTGGACCGAGTGGGCCGACACGGGCACGCACTGGATGCGTCTGGAGATTCCCTATCCGAAGACGGGTGGCCCCGGCGGTAATTTCGTGATCGTGGGCAGCTATACGCCCATCTCGCCGAAGCTCGCCGCCGTGTTTCACTGGCGTTGCCGCAAGCTCGACGGCTGGCAGCGCGATACGTGGCGCTTCCTGTATCGCAATCGTCTCGAGGCACGTCACTGGGCGGTGCTGGAGCAGGATCGCGTGATGCTCGAAGACATGGAGCCGGATGCCAACCAGAACGAGCATCTCTATCAACACGACATGGGCATCGTGCGTCTGCGCCGCCATCTGAAGAATCTGGCGAAGGCGGAGCTCGAGCGCATGCAGACGGGCAAGGCGTAAGCCGCACGAGACGCTTCATGGCAATCGACCATCCCCTCAAGGCCGAGCGTATCCGTGCACCGGCCGTGCCCGATCCCGGCACGGCAACCTGGAGCCATGGCATTCGCTTCGGCAATGAAATTCTGATGTCGGGCATGACGGCACACCCGGCCACGCGAGATGCGCAGACGCCGCTCACGACCTATGAGCAAACGCTAGTAGTACTCGGCAAGATCCGCGCGCTGGTCGAGGCGGGGGGCGGCAGTCTGGCGAACATCTACAAGCTGGTGGTGTACGTGACCGACATTGCCGACAAGGACGACGTTGGCCGCGCGCGGCGAGAGGTCTTTGCGGACGTGGCGGCGAACGGTGGCGCGTATCCCTGCTCGACGCTCGTGCAGGTGAGCGCTCTGGTGTTCCCGGAACTGCGCGTGGAGATCGAGGCGTTTGCGCGACTCGACATCGATATGTCCGCTGCTGGCTGACGTGGCGGACGTCATCAGAACAAAGCAACATCAGAGACATCAGAGAGCGTCGTTATGAGCAAGTCAAACCTGTCGGCGATGGTGCGCACGCTTCGCTATGAAGCGGCGGGCATCATGAGCGTTGAACTCGTGCCTGCGGCGGGCAGCCGTGCACCGTTCCCCGGCTTCACGCCGGGGGCGCATATCGATCTGCATCTGCCGAGCGGACTGGTGCGCAGTTATTCGCTGGTGAACGCGCCGGGCGAGCAGGGGCAGCAGAACCAGCAAAGCCAGCAGAGCCCGCAGAGCCGTTATGTGCTCGGCATTCTGGCCGATCCGAAAAGCCGCGGCGGCTCGCGTTTCATTCACGACAATTTCCGCGTGGGGATGACGCTGGAGATCTCCGAGCCGCGCAATCACTTCGTGCTCGACGAGTCTGCCGAACACACGGTGCTCATCGCGGGCGGCATCGGGGTGACGCCGATCCTCTGCATGTACCGGCGCCTGCGCGCGCTGGGCCGCAGCGTCAAGCTGATGTACTGCTCGCGCACCGCGCCGCAGGCCGCTTTCGTCGACGAACTCAACGCGCTGGGTGGTGACATCACGTATCACTTCGACGATCAGCACGATGGCAAGCCGGCCTCGCTCGCCGATTTTCTGTCGGGGCAGCCCGCCGGGACGCACGCCTATTGCTGTGGCCCCGGCGTGATGCTCGATGCCTTTGAGGCGGCATGTGCCCAAGCCGGCATCACCAACGTTCATATCGAACGATTTGCGGCGGCTCCCGATGCGCCGGCACCGGCAACGTCCGAAGGCTATGTGGTCACGCTCGCGAAGTCAGGCAGGGAGATCGCCGTGCCGGCCGGCGCGACGTTGCTCGACACCTTGCTTGCCGCCGGTATCGACGCCGAGCATAGCTGCATGGAAGGCGTGTGCGGCGCGTGCGAGACGCGTGTCCTCGACGGCTGCCCCGATCATCGCGACTCGGTGCTGAGTGCATCCGAGCGTGCCGGGAATCAGGTCATGATGATTTGCGTGTCCGGTTGCAAGGGCGACCGTCTGACGCTGGATCTGTGACCGCTTCGACTCCGAACCCTTACCCGAGACTGTCATGACGATTCTGGGCATCGAACAAATTACCTACGGGGTCAC
>Ga0181519_10002852_pt1 | contig 14405 bp, 12 predicted proteins | sample PEATcosm2014_Bin_26_FD_121102 | JGI IMG/M metagenome (GOLD analysis project Ga0181519, IMG submission 121102) | Peatland microbial communities from MTU Mesocosm Facility, Houghton, MI, USA - PEATcosm2014_Bin02_10_metaG | ecosystem: Environmental > Terrestrial > Soil > Wetlands > Peat | place...
ATGTCGGTCACCAAGGACAGGACGACCTTTTTCATTTTGTCGGACGCTGGAGCAAGCTTAGCGACCTTTTTGTCCAGCGATAGCGCGGCAACCGTGGCCACCTTGGCGGCGCGCGGAATGTCATCTGGCATCGCGCCGATCGTGATGCCAGTCAGCTTTGAGTCCTTATCGGGCGCCGAATATACGACGACCAGTTGGTCCAGCATGTCTTGGCATCGATAGGAATTGTCTTCCACGTCCACGGAGCAAGAATGCCGATGATTTGCAAACTGGAAGTCAGGTTTAGAAGCCTCCAGCACTCTATAGTACTCGCCAGGCGTCACCGCGAACGTTGGATCTGCATGCGCAGGCCCGGTTGAAATGAGCGCGGCCACGAGCGAGCAGAGCGAAAGCCCGAAATATGCCCTTTTGGCGCCATTTGTATGCTTCGTCGCCAGCTGCGGACGCGCCCTGAAGTACTCATTGCTGTCGTAGGTTGCGCACCCGATGGGATTCATCGCCAAACACCGTCTTGTTTCGTGGATCGCATGATCGCGAAACACCGATAAAACGGTCGCAGAAATAGGGAACGCGTCAAGCTTATATTCCGCGGAGTAGTCCGGAAATCCAGGCCATACAGCGGATGTCGTTGTACACCGCGTATAAACCAGCACCATCTATGTTCTCTGGATGCGCTGCCCGGAACCAGACCTCGAACGGATCAAGCCCCTGCTGTCGGCCGACGCCTGGCGGGATGAGGGCCGCAAGGACGCGCGTCGCATGGCGCTCGCGGCGGGCCTCGCGTGGTACTGCGGAGCCAAGGTCATGGAGATGGCCAGATTGACCCTTGGCCACGTCCGCCTTGGCGACGACCCCGTAGTGCTCCTTGATCCGCTCACGGAGAAGGGCGCCAACCGCATGGATGCGGCGCCGTTCAGCGCGCGCATCATCCCGCTGCTGCCGCCTGTCGCCGAACTCGTGGCCGCCCGGCTGGCGGAGCGACCGGACGCGCCGCTGGAGTCGCTGCTCCTCGGTTCGGGTCCCGAGTGGGCGACGTCAGGTCGCGGCGTCATGGAGCAGAGCGGGCCGATCATGGCGCGGATGTCGGCCGGCAGGATCGACTCCATGAAGGCGCTCGCGCTGAGGTATCGCCGATACGTGCGATGGGATCACGAGGCCGACCCAACCCTCGTGGCCTGGCTGGCCTCGACCCCGGACGTCTCGCGCTTCGGGCCGGAGCCGCCGCTGACGAGGAAGCGCGGCTATCTCGCCGCCGTCCACCCGCTTCCGAAGATCGGCGCCTGGCTGGACGCCTGACCGCCGCGCGCGTCTATCGGCGCGGTTTCGCGGCGCCGTCCGAGACCGTCGGAACGCCGCCGAAACGGGCCGGCGTCGGGGAGCACAGCGTGAACGTTGCGTGAGCACATCGAGAAAGTTCGATTCGCGTCCGGGACTCCAGTTTGCCCCCTTTTCCGCCCCCGGGCGGGCTCTTTTCCGGTTCCGCCCGGGGCTCCTCGGGGCTCCGAGGTTCCGCGGTTCTCCTCGCCTTTCCGCCCGGGGCCCGCCCGCCGCCCGCCCCGCCGCGCGCGCCGATCCCGCGCGGGGACGCGGGCCGGGAAGGGCCTGGACGGACCGGAGGGGACCGCAGGGGCAGCCGGCCAAGGCTAGGCGTGCGGCTGCGAGCGATCTGCCAAGTTCCGCGCGCACAACCGGGATTCCGAGCGACTGCCGCGCGCGCCAGCGTCCACCTGCGATGTGGAACCGGAGCAGACAAGGTCGCGAGCGCCGTGTCCGCGCGTCATCAAGACGTTGTCTTCTTCGCAGTCCTCGTGCGTGAGATGAACGGTTTGTGCGCATGGCGAACGGACGGCGAATGCGCGTCGCGCTGGAGTGCGGCGGCGGGTCAGTCTGCGCCTATCACCGTCTTGAGCATCTTCTTTTCCGTGTCGTTTTTCGGCTCAATCGAGATTGGCTGCATGCCGTGAAAGCGCCACGCGCGGCCATCGTGGTTCCGTCGGCCGTCGAGCGTCCGCTCGGTGGTGCGGTGGCCAGAAAGCGTCAGGACGATGGCGTGGGCGCCCTTCTCGCAGGGGATCGGGACCGTCCTTCCGGTGTCCTCTTTCCAGAGGGCAACGTAGCGCTTGGCGTCCGACCTTCCGGCCTTGATCGACCTTTCCAGCAGGCCCAAGGAAGTGAAGGTGAGCACCGACGATCCGGGATCGTCGGCGAGCACCGTGGCGTACCTGGCCGACCAGCGCTCGGCCATTTGGGGGCCGTCCATCAGCAGCGCGAAGACCAAGCTCGGGGCCATCGAGCGCAGGACAGCGTGACAGGGGTCCGCGCGCGCGAGATCCTCGCAGATCATCGTGGCAAAGGTCGAGGACCCCCGGAAGACATTGACGTGGATTTCACGCTTCGGCAGCGGGATCTTTTCCCACCAGGTCACTCTTGGATCCAGCGATGACCCCAGGGCATATGATGAAACTTGGGGCTCGTCGAGACGCCATCTGTGGTGCTTGGCGCGGCTCGTTGAGAGAGCGATCGACCTGCGATCAGAGGGGTCTTCCGGGCGATTGAAAGTGGTCGAGAGCGTGATGTTTCCGGCCTCGTTTCCGCAGTTGTTGCTCGCCCCGCTGACGAGGAATTCGACCTCTGGAAAGCGGCGCTTGATCATGGCGACGATCGCGTCGTGCGCGGCCCAGTCGAGCGCGTATTCGGGGAACAGGATGCCGTGCAGGCATTCGACGTCGGCTTTCGCTCGCTCGATGAGCTTCGCGGTGAAGTCGACGAGCGCCCTGATCCTGCGCCGGTGTTCGCTGGCGCCTGCCTTGGTCTGAGGACCGCGGAGCCAGTGCTGGTGAAGCTCGAACCAGCCCCAAGGGGAAACCCCTGTCGGTCCGTCGCTCTCGTCCGGGCGGTGGCAGACGTCGTGTCCGAACCAAGTGGCTGAAACGTTGAATGGATACGGGACAAGCAGGAGGTTGAGTGCGGAATGATCGTCGTGGACGAGGACATCCGATGGCCGGTGCCACCGCGTCTTTACGACGCCCCTTGGCGGAAGCAAGGCGAGGTTGTGGGAGAGCGTCCTCAGCGTGCAGCCGACGTTCGGCGTCCGTGACTTGGGCTGCACGCAGACGACGTCTGGATCGGCCTTGACGCAGATCGAGGAGAGTCCCGTCAGGTTTCGAATGTGCGTTTCGCCGGGAGGGTGTTTCTCCAGCACCTCGTTGAACACATCGAGCCATCGCAGATCGACCGCCAAGCAGATCCAGCTTGGCTTCGTCGATCTCTTCGCCCCGCCGTCGTATTGGGTTGTGGCGCCGTACCCCACGTCGGCGCAGGCCTCGTCCGCGATTACGAGCAGTTCCAATGCGATCTTCCACCATTCGGGGGCATCCGCTTCTGGATGGTGGTCCTTGAAGATCGCGGCGCCGGCGAGACCGTCGAGGAGCAGCCAAAGTTGCTCGACCTCGGGGGGCGTTTCGATCGACAAACTCCACCTGGCCCCTATGTCAACCAGATCCGCGACCCGCGTCGGCGGTAGATGGAAGGCGGTCTTGATTGGCCATCCGTGCGCCTGGTCGTGCGGTACCAGGTATTGGTAGGCGCCAGAGATTTCGAGGAGATGCGCGCAAATCGCGAAAAGGTCGGGCGGGAAATCCGGCACCGGAGGAAGTTTTGTCAGCTTTTCCGCAGGATCAGACCGGAAATCAGGAAACGACAGGGTGCCTTGCGGGAACACTCTTTGCACAACATCATTGACTTTTAGCGAGTTCGAAATGGACATCCGTCGGAAAACCTGTGTGTGTCGGAAAAAACTTGACATGTTGACGATTTGGCAACACTAGGGGGCCAAACTCGTACAAGCAAGGGCTTTGCTGTGGCTTTGGCCCGGGTCTTGCGAGCGCGGTGAGGAACGAGTCAGTGCCGATACGAGTTGTGTTCGGCTGAGTTTTGATCCTATAGTCGCCGATATTTTTGAGATTTGGGGCGTCAGATGACCACGAGACCTGACAGAGATTACGTTGTTGCCTCGCAAAAGGCATCGATGCGAGCTGCCCTCGAATTGGAACACAAACTGGCAGAAATGCGCGGGGGAGGCGAAGCAGCCAGACAGGCGGCCAAACGGGCTGTCGAGGCGTACGTCGCCGAGCAGACGCTTCGCATCCGGGAGGAGAATCCGGAGCTGGAGCTGGAGATGGAAGGCGCGGCCTAAGCCGAGTTTCGAAAGCGATCCCAAAGACATCAAAGCGCCGCCCGAATGCACGGGCGGCGCTTTGTCTTTCTTTTAGTACCGGTTCTGTGGGCCGTTAGGTCAGCCCTCGTGCTTCAGCTGCTTTGAGGGCGGCGTCCGTGTGCAGAAACTCGGCCAGGGATCAGGTGATCAGCCCCTCGACGGTCGGCGTAGATTCCGCCAAGTGCGTCTCCGTCCAGCTCGCCGATGTCCTCGCCGGCCTCTCGACGAGAGCGTCGCTGGACAGGACAGGGAATTGCTGGCCAGCGCGGTTTCCGCCGGCTTCGACGCGATCACGTTCAACGGGGGCAGGCCAAGCGTCGTCTTCCCCGACCAGATCCCCCCGAGGCGGCTGAGCGGGCCGGACGCCGTCGACAGGATGACGTCGATCATCTACGGGAGTCACAACGACCGGTTCGGCCGCGGGTGACGCAGGTCGGTGCCACCGCCCGCCTTACGCGCTGGCCCACACCGAGAACCCGATTCCGTAGGTCGACATGAGGTATGCGCGCACTGATCCTAGCATCGGCATGTGCTCGGCAGCCGCCTTTCGCTTCGAGTAGCCGGGCTGGACGATCGTGACCGAGAACCGCCACCTCATCTGGCGTCTGTCCGACATCCACTCGTCGATCAGGCTCCTGTTGCCCTTTTGGATGCGGCTCATGCCGCTGCCTGACGCCACGCGCCGTTCTTCCTGGTCCCTCATCTTCTGAAGGAAGCGGCTCCGCGGGTCAGCCCATCTGACCGATTTCATCGCCTGGCCGCAGACCTCGTAAAGGTCGCCGATTCGCGCCCCCGGCGCCGGCGCGCCGGAGAACTTGCAGTGGTACAGCTCAACGTCGAGGTCGCGTCCCTGCCGCCGGACCGCCACCACGTCTGCGACCTCGCCGGAAGCGTCGCCGTCGAACACGAGGTCGTAAGGCTGCTGGGAGGCCAGGAGCGTCTCGATCACGCGGCGCTGGATCGAGTCCTGCCGCTGGTGCGGGCCCTGCGATTCGGCCCTGATTTCGACGCCCGTCCAGTCGACGGCGACGATGTCGCCGGCGTCGAAGAAGGCGGGCTCGTCCTCCCGGCGGATGGCCGCAAGGTCTGCGCCGAACATGACGTCGCCGTCGGCGAAGCGGATGGCCGGCGGATCCTCTAGGAGCATCTCTTCGATGCTTCTTTCCTTGTTGCTTCGGCGGACGAGAACCTGAGCCGCCGCCGGCTTGTAGGACGCGACCGAGTCGCGGACGTTGAAAAGGTAGTCGGCCGAGAGCTCGCCAGCACGGAGGCGGAAGCGGATCGGATGGGCCTCGGAATAGTCGGCGATCTCGATCTCGCATTGGGACATCGGCGCCGATCCGCCGTCGGCGAAGACCAATTCGACGCGGTTCTCGTCGGCGACCGTGAGGCTTTCCGGCCATTCGATCGCGAGCGGAACCTTGCCGGCAGGCAGCGAAGTTTGCCGGCGCGGGCGCATCACGTTCCTCAGCACCGCCTCGGTGCCGATGGACTCGTCTGCGATCTTGGGGCCGATACTCCTGCACCACTCGATCCAAAGCCCGGGGTCGGTCACGACGTCCTGCGACCAGATCTTGCCCTTGGTCGAGCAGCCGATGCCCCTCTTGGCTGCCTGCTCCATCGTCTCGCCGTCGTCCAGCACCACCGTCTCGTCGACGTAGCCGGTCCCGTACAGGTTCGTCTTCACCCGCCGCCTGTTGTCGGCTGTCGCTTCTAGCTCCTCGGTGATGTTGATCCCCGTCGAGAACTGGAAGCGCACCGGCTTGGCCTGCGTTTCCTTGACGCCGAGACTGTTCAGCATGACGTTCCTGAACCCGTGCAGGACCCTGAAGACCGCCTCGCCCCCGAGCGCCTCGACGTCGTCGCCGGCGACCAGTCTCGCCGCGGGCATGGCGGCGGAATCGCTGGTGCTGTGCACGTACAGAAGCCCCTGCTCCTCGTCCCAATGCGCCATGACGAGGCGGTAGGCGATGTCCGTGGGATGGTTGACTCGGGCCCATTTCAGCCGGCCCTCCTCCCGCAGGACCGTCATCGCGAACGCGAGCTCGTCGTTGACGATAGGCCCCTCGACGACGAGGGCGGACTTGCGTTCGAGGCCGGCGAGGTTGTGGGGGTCCCACCGCGCGCAGTGCGTCCTGAAGACGAAGGTGCTCAGGCGGGGCATGATAGCGTCGTAGGGGATGGTCTCGAATGCGCTGTCGAGGCCGCCGTAGAAGTGTTCCCTCCGCTGTCCCCTCGCGACCATGCTCGCGCTCCCGAGCCGAAGGAGGTGGTTCCAGTCGGCGTCCTCCCGGTAGAGCGCGTTCAGGAGCTGGTGGGGGTCGCCGAGGGAGACCCTGGCGACGACCGTAGCGTCGCCCAGCCCCGGCTGGCTTCGTGTGAAGCGGCCGACGAACTGGAACGTGATGGCCTCGCTCTTGTGCGGGTCGTGCAAGCCAGCGACCTTGAGCCTCGGCAGGTCGAACCCCTCGCCGAGCATGTCCACGCAGACGATGATCCTGATCCGGCCATCGCGAAGGTCGTCGAGCGCCCTTGCCTTGTCGGCCGCGGGTAGTTTGCTGTGGACCACCGCCGCCGGGTGACGCGGCAGGTGCTTGCGGTACAGGGCCGCGAGCCGCTCGGCCCGCTCGACGGAGTTGGTGCGCGCCATGGCGCGGTGGTCGAAGCCGTCGGCGGCGTCGCGGTCAAGCGCCTCGCCCACCTTGGCGATGATCGAAAGGTCGGCCAGTTCTTCGCCGTTTTCGTAGACCGGAACGTAGCGGACGGGCCGGAACAGGTTCTGCTCTTGCGCGCGCCGCAGCGGATAGACGAAGACGAACTTGCCGTCGATCCTGCGCTCGTCGGTGCGGTAGGGCGTTGCGGTGAATTGGACGATCGGGCGCTTCCGCTCGGCGAAGCGCCGCTTGAACGCTTTCCAGGTCTTGGCCGCGATGTGGTGCGCCTCGTCGATGAAGAGGTGAGTCACCCGCTCGGCGAGAAGATCCTGAAACTCGCCGGAAAGTCTCGCGACCGACTGCATGGTCGCGACGAGGACCTGTGCGGTGGCGAGTAGACTCTCCAGTTCACCGGCGGTCTTGGGGCAGCGCTTCATGGCGGCGACGATCGGCAGCAGGGCCTCGGGCCGAAGGACGCCGGCGGCCTTCAGTTCGCCCATCGTCAGGAATTTGTTGGAAATCTGCTCGCGCAGGGCGTCGGTGGGAACGACGACGAGCAGGCGCTCGATGCGTTCGGAAGCCAGCAGCGCGAGCATCGTCTCCGTCTTGCCCGTCCCGGTCGGCATGACGACCGTGGCGGGTTCGCTGGACACGATCCAGTGCGCCTTGACCGCATGGAGCGCCCCGACCTGCGGCTGGCGCAGCCCCTTGGACACGAGCGTGTCGCCCTCGTACCGCTCCTCGCTGATATGGAAGGACTCGACCCAAGACTCCCTGACGGCGCGCGCTCTTGCCGACATCTCGGCGGCCGACATTTCCGTCGGTTTCGGCGGGCGCGGCGCGCTCCAGTGCGCCAATCTCTGCCGGGTTGCGCGACCGAGGTCGGCCAGTCCCGCGAGTTCGCGCACGCGGACGACGCCGTCAAAGCTCTTCGGCAGGTTCAACGCATTTTCCGAGATGGCGACCTTCAGCCCTGTAGACGTCGCGGCGGCGAAGTAGCTTCCGTTTTTGAGGGTGTGTTCCGAGACCTGCACCAGCGCCTCGGCGCCGACGGTCTCGACCTGACGCACGGGGTTTCCGTGAAGGTGACCGCTGATGGCGTACTTCGACGGCAGGAAAATCGTCGTCGTCTGCGAGAAAAGGTCGAGCATCGGAGAGGCCTTGCTCTGGAGCGATGTTTGGTGAAGAGCGAAAGAAAACAGTTGGCTGGAAGAAAGAAACGGACTTTTCAAACAAGACATGCGGGATTTGCACGCTTTTCGAATACGCGGTGATTCCCGTGAATAGGTCAATGCGCGGGCGCGGTTATCCGCGTCTTGCGCGCAGATTTCTTGACTTCCACATGGCGGCACGATCAAGCGAGTCGCGCGTTTCGACTTGAAAAGTCCGGCTTCCTATTGGAATAACCGTCCGGCTTCGTTGGAAATCGCAAAAAATCCATCAAAAGCGGTCGAGATTTAATAATGGCACGGCGGCCTTTCCGCCTTGGAGGACTGTCGAAGATGAGCAAAGCAACTGAAATCATGCGCGAGCTGATGGATGTCGTGGACGACGCCGATGGCCTTCCGATAATCGACATCCTCGCACTCGTGGGGGAAGGCGGCGATTATCAGCGTCTGGACGAAAGCGGCCAGTGGATAGACGGGCGCTTCGAGAAGAACATCCGCATCGACAGTGCCGCCCACTTGGGTAAGGGTGATAGGCACGCGCACGTGCTCGGGCGGAAAGGGAATGAGCTTGTGGTCGTCAACGCCGACGGCACCGCGAGCCACGGAACGAAGGGCAAAATTCACAAGAAGGACGCAAGCGCCCTGCGAGACAAGGGCTTCACGATTCCGCCCAATGGCATCATCGAATGGTGGCCGGCGGCGGATCTCGGTGAATTGCAGATGCTATTCGGTTGATTGTTCCAACGGGCTGAAGCCGCCCGGCTCACCCCGGACGGCCTTTGCCTGCAACAGATGTCGGCGGTTGATCAGCTAATCAGCCCCTCCCGCTTCGCCCGCGCGGTCGCGTCCTTCTGCTTGCGCGAGTAGCTGAGGGCGTCGATCGCCGGGAAGAGCGCGGTGATCTCCCACGTCCCGTAGCTCTTTTCCAGCACCTCCACCGAGCAGCCGAGGAAGTCGGCGGCGATCTGCGCGGGAACGCCTTCGAACTTCATCCACATCGCGCAGGTGTGGCGCAGCACGTTGGCGGTCGGCTTCTTGGCCAGCCCCGAGTCCTGGAAGATGGCGTCGCGCAGATCCCAATCATCGGCCAACGGCTCGCCGTCGGGTCGATGGACGACGTGCGAGGGGAGGAACCCGTAGCGGGCGAGGTCGCGGCGCGCCCACCAGTTGAGGTACTGCGTCAGCCGCAGGGCGAGCGGCACCGCCGGCCTCCGCTTGCGCGTCTCCTTCTTCGGCCCATGCGGACGCCTGTTCATCGTACCCTCGACCGCGCTCGGGAACGGGCGGTCGTCGCTCCGGCGGTAGGCGGTGTCGGCGACCACACCTCCCCGCGAGGCGGTGAAGAGGGCGATCAGCACGCGGCGAATCTCGCTCTCCCGTTCGTCGATCACCTCCTTCGGGCGCAGGTAGATCCGGTCGCCCTCCGGCCCCGTGAGGGACGGGTCTTCGTCGCGGGCGACCTTCCAGCGCCAGCCGACCTCCCTCCCCCTGACGTCGACGATCTTCATGGCTACGCGGCCGCGGCAGGCCCACAAGTACCGGGCGGCCTCGTCGCGGGTCAGCCACTCCACGGGCGGGGTGTCCCGATCGGGCAGGTAGAATCGCGGCGTGAAGCCAAGGGGCGTGTCCTTCTGGAACCAGTTGACCGCGACGCGGAAGGTCGAGATTTCGTACCCGATGTGGGTCGCCGAGATCGGGCCACCCGTGCCGCGGACCTTCTGCTTCGACCTCCAGATCTCGTAGTCGCGGCAGCGCCACTCGGTGATGGCCTTCAGGGGCTTGTCGCCCCACCACTCATCGATCGTGAGGATGTGCGCCTTGTAGCTGCGGACGGTCTTGGCGACGAGATTGTGGGCGCCGTGGTCGAGGTGTTCGCGGAACGCGAGCAGGACGGCGCCGATCCGCGTCGTCGCCGGGCTCCTGTTGGCGAGCAGGCGCGTCCGCTTGTTCCTCAGGTAGGCGACGAGGGCGTCGGCGGCGCCGGCCCGGTCGCATTCCACGCAGTTGGTGGTGTCGCGAACGCGCCGAGTCCCTCGCCCGAGCGCTTCGGCCTCGTCCTTGGTCAGCTGGTCGACGATCATCCAACGGCCGGGAAGCCCGGGGCATTCGGACGGGCGCAGCACGAGCGCCGGCTTGGCGGTGATCTCCTGCCCGTGCAGGAAGAAGGGGACGTCCTCGGGCGAGGGAATGTCGACGCCGGAGATCCGGGCGACGACGCATTCGGGGAGGTCTTGGTGCAGCCACGCCCGGTCGTCTGGGAGCGGGCTGGCTTGTTCGGGGGCGGCGTGGACGTTCATGTAGGTCTCTCCTTATTTGGCGTGGATGCAGGCGCAATTCTCCGTTCCCCGGGCCGGTCGGTCCGGAGGCGAAGATACGAGTTTGGTGTTGTCGGCTGCTGCGGCTCTCAGCTTCCGCGGCGTGGCTCGAAGGCGGCCGCCAGTTTCCCGCGGGCGGCGCCCGCCCTCACGCTGGCCGGCCCGCCGAACCGGTCGGGCGGCGGCTGCGGCGGCAAGGGCGGCGCCGGCGGCGGGCCGGGCCGCATCATCCGGCGCATTTCCGCGGGCGTCGTGTAGATCTTGCGGCTGATCGTCACCGTCTGGAGCTTTCCGTCGACCACGGCCTTCCGGAGCGACTTCTCCGACAGCGGTCCGCGGGGGAAGAACAGCGCGGCCCCCTCGGCGAGCGAGATCAGCTCGTCCGGCGCCCACTCGGCCGGGTCCGGCCTTTCGGCGACGCGATCGAGCAGCCTGCCGTGGCGGGAGACCGGCCCCTGTCCTGCGTTGGCTGTCCTGTGTTCCTCGTCCATCGAATTCGCTCCTGTTGCTTCAAACTATTTCCGGAACCCGCTTTTTCCACAAGCGAAATCTGAAAAAGCACAATTGCATCAAAGGGATAGATGAAGGATCATCGCAGCGGATCTTTGGGATGGTCCGGTCGTGGGACGGGGCCAACCGGCGTACCGCAATGCAACTGCATGAACTGAAACATCTTTTTCGTGCATGGACCGTCCCATCTGCCCTGCCGAGGCATCCCATGGACCGAACCGCAAAGGGGTACTCTGGCTGAGCAGAAAGTGGCCGCGTGAATCCGCGGAGTCGTCGATGGCGGGCCCGAGTCCTGGAAGTCTTGACGAACGGTTGCCGGGCAGCAGGACCGCCCGTGAACCTCGTTAACCATGCGGCGAGAATCGTCGTTTGCCGCCCCGACGACCGCTCCAACCACGTCGATTCCGCCTTCGGCAGCCACCGGCGGCGCCGTTTCGAACGAGGATCCGCCGTGGTCGAGAGCGCCGGCAAGCGCGGGGGATAGGGTCAAGACCGCCTCCCGTCCGGTGGTGGCGGCGGCCTGAGCATCGCGCGCACGGCTCCAGCAGTGGTCAGGATCTTCCCCGCCACGCGCACGAAGCCGAGCTGGCCATGAGCGGCGGCGTGCCTCAGGGACTTCTCGCTCAGAGGGCCGTCGGGAAAGAACAGCCGCGCCGCCTCCGGAAGACTGAGCGCTTCGTCGTCGCCCCAGTCAGCCGCGTTGGGGCGGGCCTCGACGCGGACCAGCCTCTTGCCGTGCTGGGAAAGGAAATTCCTGGGATTTTGATCGGTCATTGTCGTGATCCTTGGTTCTATACGATGGGTCCGCCCCTATTCCTTGTCCGGACGGCGGTGATTCCGGCCAGCCGGGAAGGGGACGACGTTCCCTTTTCGGCGCCTGCATCGCTTGCCGGCTCGCCTTTCGGCCTCCGCGAGGGCGACCTGCGCCACCGCGACGGCGGCCTTCAATGCCGCCTCATGGAAGGCGTCGGACCCGAGGCGGTCGCGGACCATAACCAGCCGGGCAACGATGTCGTCGAGGACGTCGGCGTCGGTCATGGCGCGGCCCTCCCTCGTCCGGGCGCTGTCCGCCTTCCTGCGACGATCGCCCGCGCCTCGGCGCCGGTCAGGGCGCGTCGGGTTCGCAGCGCGCGGGCGAGGCGCTCGACGTCCGGCGCTCGGCGGCGGAGGGTTGCAAGCGTCTCGGCGTAGAGCCGGGTCACGTGCTCCTCCACCGTGCGCCTCAGCGCGTGGTCGAAGGACAGCAGCGCGAGGACGTCCTCCGGCGCCGACCGATAGAGCAGCGAGCCGCCGAGGCCCTGCGACGCATGCAGGCCGCCAAGGAGAGCGGTTGTCCGTGCGAGGTCGCCCTGCGCGGCCGCCGACGGCGAGCCGAGGATCGCCTCCTCGGCCGCACGCCCGGCGAGGAATATCCGCGCAGTGTCCTCGATCTGCTCCACCGTCGGGGTCGGCGACCCCGCGGAGCCGACCGTCACCCCGCCGTGCGGCCCGTCGCGGATCGTCGACAGGCTGTCGAGCGCGCGGTCCACCTCGAAGTGGACGACGGCGTGGCCGGCCTCATGGACGCAGACGCGCCACAGGTCCTCCGGCGCGCGACGATCCGGCGGCGCCACGACGGCGACGAGGTCGTCGAGCGCCAGCGGACGCCCGGCCGCACGCGCCGCGGCCCGGGCGTCGCGCACCCACTGCGCGGCAAGCGCGCCCGTCCCGTCCGAGCGAAGCCGCGCCACCAATTCGAGGTCGGCGCCCGGAAGCTCGCTCCCGAGATGGTGGCGAAGGATGCCTGCCAGCCCGGCAGGACCGGAAGGCGGGATCTCGATCAGGCGGTCGAAACGTCCCGGCCGGACCAGCGCCGGGTCGAGCTTGTCGACGAAGTTCGTCGCCCCGAGCAGCACGATTCCTTCCCGCGAGGTGACCGCGCCATCGAGCAGGGTGAGCGCGAAGTTGATGATCGGTGTCCACCAGTCGCGGTTGCGCTCCGACAGCGAATTGCGGCTGGGCAGCCCGTCCAGTTCGTCGATGAACAGGATCGACGGGGTGGTCGCCCGCGCCGCGTCGAAGGCCGACTGGAGACCCTTGATGATGGAATCGAGATGGCCGACCGTCGAGGCGAACAGCTCGCCGATCGACGTCACGACGATCGGGACCTCCAGCGTCCGCGCGAGGCTGCGGGCGAACAGGGTCTTGCCGCAGCCCGGCGGACCATGCAGCACGGCGGCCGACGAGAGATCGGCCCACCGGATGTCGCCGCGGCGCCACTGGGCGATTCCCTCGGCCAGCTCCAGCCCCCACGTCCTCGCCTCGCCGTATCCGGCCAGGTTCTGGAGGGTCGGCGTGTCGTCGGTCGGCGCGACCCGCGTCCGCGACGACGACGCGGCGGCGAGGAAGGCGACCACCTCCTCGGGCGTCGCGCCCGAGCGGAAGCAGCCGACGATCTCGTAGAAGCCGAGGCCGGCGCCCGCGTTCGCCGGAATCGCGACAAGGGGTTCGCCAGCGCAGGCGACGACGAGACGCCGGATCAGGCCCGCTCCGGGCGCCCGCACCTCGAAGCGCGCGTCCGCCAACGTCGTCAGCGACGAGGGCAGGAAGCGAGCAGGCGCGTGCGAGATCCCGACGCAGTGCCGCCCCGAGAACAGGGCCGCCGCGACCTCGTCGTTGCCGGCCGACGTCGTGTCGATGGCGCGCTGCGAGCCGCTGCGCGCGAATATCTGACAGCGGCCCGCGATCCTGCCGACGGCGCGCCTCAGCGGATCGATCCACTCCGGGCCGGGCGCCTGCACGACGATCGCCAGAGGCGGCCCGTCGTCGTCGCCGAGCCTGCGTATCAGCTCCGGCCCGAGCGCGTGTTCCAGCGCCAGCGTGGCGAGCGTCTGCGACGCGCTCGGTCGCCCAAAAAGGTCGGACAGCTGTTCCTGGTCCTCGGGGATGTCGTCGTTGATGTCGTCGCTCATTGCGCCCTCCCGATGTCGGTGGCGGAGGCCCCGAGCCGGTACCAGCGCGACCACGTGCGCGCCCAACCGGCTTCCTCGTCGATGGCGAACAGGCTCGTCGTGCGTCCCGGCCTCAGCTCGCCGATGGTCGGGTGTCCGGAGATCTCGCCGATCAGGCACGCCTCGACACGGGGCGCGAGGAACCAGCGTCCTATGACCGGCGCCGAGGCGAGTTCCAGTGGCGTCGGGCCTTCGCCGGCGGCGAGGCGGGAGAGGTCCTCGGCGAGGTCGGTCGCCCTGCGGACCGTGAGGGGGTCGGGAATGAAGAAAGTCATGGCGGAATTCTCCTGCTGGTGCCGGAAAGGGCGCGCGGGTTGGGTCGCGGGCGGCGCCCGCGGTGAAAGGTCTCTGCGATGTCGGTGGATGGCTCGGCGGCGCCGTCAGGCCGCGGGCGTCAGGACGCGCGCATTCGGCCGGGCGAGCGCGTCAGGCGCTTTCGCTCGGCGACGCCGGTCGGCGCGCTGCGGGTCAGGAATTGGGAGAAGGATGGGCTACGCATGGGAGAACTCGAACGCACGAGTCCTCCGGCCGAAATCAGCCGCGGCGGGTCC